>Ga0302326_10016955_pt1 | contig 15217 bp, 8 predicted proteins | sample Palsa_T0_3_FD_202264 | JGI IMG/M metagenome (GOLD analysis project Ga0302326, IMG submission 202264) | Peat permafrost microbial communities from Stordalen Mire near Abisko, Sweden - Palsa_T0_3 | ecosystem: Environmental > Terrestrial > Soil > Palsa > Peat permafrost | place: Sweden: Abisko...
TGGATAGGTTCCGCTGCCGGCGCCGTTAGGGGTGGGAAGGAACTTAAGCAGCCCAGCCGCGGCCGGCGAAAAGGCAGCCTGGGGAATCATCCCGTTGGGAAAGACGCAAGCCGCAGTAGAGGTACAACCGGGAGCGAAATAGGGCTCTCCCGCAGTCACGGCGTAGCCCAGGCGCGAGCTGAGGGTGGAGGCAAAGTGTCCGGGGAGATTATCTCCACGCACGGCGGGAAGCGGATTCCCGCTTTGTTCCAGGCCGGCGAGCAGGGCTGCGACCGGTGCTGAGAGATCGCCGCTCCTCTGCGCTGCCGAGGGCACGTTCAGAACCCCGGTAGAAAGGCCGGCAGTCTGCCGTGTTCCCTGGTAGTCGCCGAAAAAGAACACGCGGTTCTTGATCACCGGACCGCCTGCGGAGCCTCCGAACTGGTTACGAATCAAGGTTCCGCGAGTGGCGTTGAAGTAAGTTTTGGCGTCCAAATCGGTGTTGCGCAGGAATTCAAAAACAGAACCGTGGAACTGATTGGTGCCGGCCTTAGTGATGACGTTGATGACGGCGCCGGAGAAGTTGCCGTATTCGGGGTCGAAGGTGCTGGTTTGCAGGCGGAATTCCTGGATGGAATCGAGCACTGGTATGGCGCCAGCGCCGTTGGAGCCGCTGTCTTCCACGATGGACCCGTTGATCATGAAAGCGTTGGCATTTTCACGTTGACCATTGACGGACAGCAAGCCGGTCGTGAGATCGCCGGAGGCGACGATGGTGGGCTGGAACGGACTGGGGTTGCTGACCGGGGCAACGCCAGGCTGCAATCCCAGAAGGTCGAGATAGCTGCGCCCGTTTAGGGGGAGAGAGATGATCTTACGGTCCTCGATGACATCGCCGACTGTGGTGCTGCTGGACTCCACTTCCACCGCCGAGCCGGTCACGGCCACAGTTTGGACGACTGCTCCGACCTGCAGCTTGAAATCGACACGATAGCGTTGGCTTACCTCCAGCCTAAAAGCAGACTCGACGGAGGTCTCGAAACCGGTTGCAGTGACGGTTAGGTTGTAGTTGCTGCCCACGGGCACGGCGAGGAATTCATAGTTTCCGTTTCCATCGGCGGCGGTCTCGCGGTCGAGTCCGGTGCCAGTGTTTTGCAGCACCACCTTGGCGTGAGGAACTGCGGAGCCACCCGGGTCTGAAACCACTCCGTAGAACTGCCCGTCCTGCGCCCATAGAGGATGGGAGAGCAGACACATGAGGAGACATATCCATATCCGGTTGTGAGCGGCGCAGAATCGCGCCAGTTTGCCAGTCGTCTCTTGTTGCGGAACAGATCCTCGGTAGTTGGACACGTTCGCACCTCCGTCCTTGCGGATAGATTTGGAAAATTGACTTTCCCCGGGAGGGCCCTGCTGAAACGGATAAGCTACTGGATATAAGCGCTTTTATACGCCATTATTTTTGATTGTCAAGGGACAATTCACACTCTTGAGAGAGCGGCATCTATAATCTTTCCCAGATGAAGTCTGTCACGATCCGTGATGTAGCTAAAGCCGCAGGCGTCTCGGTCGCAACCGTTTCGTATGTCCTGAATAACAGCGGGCGGGTCGGCCGGCCGACGCGACGAGCCGTGCTTTCTGCGGTTCGCAGCCTGGATTACGTAGCCAACTTGAATGCGCGCAATCTGGCGAAGGATGCGAGCCAAACGCTCGGCATGATCGTGTCTGACATTGAGAATCCTTTCTTTCCTGAAGTGATCAAGAGCTTCGAGCAACGGGCACGCGAGCAAAGCTATGACGTGATCCTGAGCGACACTAACTACGACTCCGCGGTCCTGACGGAAGCGGCGACCAGGATGTTACAGCAGAGGGTGCGCGGCATTTCTTTTGTTACTTCAGAAGTTGCGCTGCCCACCATTCGCCAGATCAAGGCAAGACAAACGCCGGCGGTGTTTCTAGACGTAGGACCCGTCCAGCAGTACATAAGCAATGTGAAGATAGACTACGCTCACGGCATAAGAGCGGTGATCGACCATCTTATCTCCTTAGGTCATCGCCGCATCTCATTTGTTGGAGCGCGCAACGACTTACAGTCGAATGCAGACCGCCGCGATGCGTATCTGCGTTACATGCGCGAACTAGGTATGAAGGTAGGAACGGTGTTGGAAGGAAACAGTCATTTCGATGGAGGACTGGCGGTCGGGGCAGCGATCTGTCAATTGGTTCCACGGCCCACGGCGGTCATCGCCAACAATGATTTGACGGCCATCGGTATTATGAAGGCGTTGCAGTCAAGTGGCCTGAATGTTCCCAAGCATATCTCGGTCACCGGCTTTGATTGCACGCAGTTAGCCGCATACACCACTCCATCGTTAACTACTGTGGACCTGAAGCGAGACCTGATAGGACGGACGGCTGCTGAAGCACTTCACACTCTGTTCAGCTCTCCTACACACGCGGGTCAGGAGTATCCGATCATCCCCAATCTGATCGTGGGAGAGTCCACGGGAAAAGCCGCTCGATAAAAGATCTTCAGATTCAATCACTTAATTAAGTGCGAGCCATCGCTCATATCTGCCGAACGCAGATAACATGACCCTCGAATTTAAAAACACATTCCTCCCTCTAAAGTTGCACTTATTTCCGAAACTTTAAGTTGGGGAAGTGTGTTTCCCTCTCACAGTGATAGCAATCGCACAGTTACTTCGTGGGAAGCCCCGCTCAGAATCAGCCCCCCGGCTTACACCCACGTGCCATTGCTTCCGGTGCTGCCTAGCACAAACTTAGACAATGGAAAGAAGGGCCTTATGAAGTGTATTCACGGGCTTCGTGTGTTCATGATGGTTGCTGTTGCCGCGTGTGTTGCCGGTTGTAGTTCAGGAAGCGGCAGCGCACCAAGCAGTTCAAGCTCAACCCCTGCGCAGAGCGGTTCGGTATACGTGCTCGGAACCGATGCGCCACTTCCCAGCGTGGTGTCCTTCGCCGTCAACTTGCAGAGCATCACGCTTTCCAACGGATCCGCCACCCCGGTCCCTATATTGAATGGCGCGCAGACGGTCGATTTTGCGCGCTTCAACGGTCTCTCGACTCTGCTTGATTTCAATTCCATCCCTGCCGGGACTTACACCACGGCAACGATTACTCTCGGTTCTGCGACCCTCGGATACCTTAGTACACAATCCGGAGCAGCGCCTACCATCGCCTCCATGCCGGCGACGCTTACCCAGTCTGTCGTGACCATCAATCTGGCTAGTCCTTTTGTCGTGAATGCCGGGGATATGGACGCACTGCGGTTTGATTTCGACTTACGACAGTCCATCCAGGTGGACGCCAATGGACAGATCACCGGTCAGGTAACGCCGACACTCGATCTGAAAGCGCTCAGCGCAAGCGATCCGGAAAACTATATCGATGAGTTCGATGCGGGTGTTGTCAGCATCGACGCTGCATCTAATTCGTTCGTCATACAGGGCCCACACGGCCGCCAATACACAGTGCAGCTCACATCCAATACAGAGTTCGAGAACGGCGAATCCATCACCAACCTGACCACGAGTTCGATCGTTCAGGTCTCTGGCTCCTTTGCACCCAACAGCCAAACCATCAGCGCGGATTGCGTCGGAATTCTGTCGCAAGATGGATATTGGGCGGCCGGGCTGATTACCAATGTGACTCCGCCGCAAGGTGCGGCAAATGGGTTCAACCTATACGTCCGTGCGGAGTTGCCGGCGGATACCGGCCTGACGCTGGGCCAGATCGCCAACATCAACCTGAACGGCAGCGAGATGTATTTCATCTACAAGATGCATACGCCTCTTACCAACTTCTTCTTTAACCCCAGCTTGTTGGTTCCCGGACAGCACATCAGCATTGGTGGTCCGCTGAGCGATGCCAGCAACCCGCAAGCGGTAACCGTTCATCGCATCGTCCTTCGTCACGAAGGCCATACGGGTGAATGGGTAGCAGGAAGCACGAATACCGGCAACGGCACCTTCCAGTTCAATTCCAATGGGCTGGCTGGAGTTCTCTTCAATGGTCCTATCACCGTCTACACCACGCCTGTCACCAACTGGCTAGGTGGCCTGACGGGCCTGAGTGATCTCAGCGGCAATTCGGCCATTTCTATACGAGTGGTTGGTCTTGTGCTGAAGAATCCGACGAACGGGAACCCGGTGTTCATTGCCCGCAGCGTGGAGGAACTGCAGTAGCCTCCAACACTGCATGATTGAGGATGGCCGCTCTCGAAGTTCGGGAGCGGCCATTTTTATGTCGTGGGTGAGCATCCGACAGGGGGAAACCAGGGCTAAAGCCCTCATTGATTGAATTGCGATTCTTTCCGCGACGCTAAAGCGTCGCTCCCCCCTGCTGAAGCAGGGGGCTCCCACCGTCATGCGCAGTTCACCAAAGCTAATTCTTGCTATCAGACGCTGCCAGCGATGAGATGAGGTTGTCAGCCTCCTGGCTGGAGGCGTCGATGCTTTGGATGAGGCCCGCAACATCGCTCTGCAGGCTGGCCGAGGTACCTTTCAGTGAGCCGATCGCACGCGAATTCAGGTTGTGCTTCAGAAAAAGCACCTGGTCGCGAAAGGTCTTCAAGACCGGCGCGATCTGGTCCTCGGTGCGGCGCATGGCACGCATGTAAGTAGCTTGGCGTGCCTTTGCGTTGCGCAGCATGATGGTGTCCTGCGACTTCAACTTTCCATTATCCATCGCATTGATTTCTCCCTGCCACTCTTTAAATAAATCGTTGCTCACCTGATCGATGGACTGGATCTTGTCGTGGAGTTTTCCGGCCTGCGAGTCGGCGCTTTCATAATCAGAGTTGAGCCGCTTGTACGCCTTTTCCAGGGAACCGCCCTTAAAGCCGGTCAAGGCCTGGAAAGATTCCATCGTAGTTTGCAGTTGCTGCTTGGTTTGATCCTGGTCTTTCTTGGCATCCTTGATGCGTTGCACCAGGATGTCGCGCTTCTCTTTGCCCAGAGTACGCATGGCCTTGTAGTAAGTGGATTTGCAACCAGGCAGAAGCAAAGTAAGAAGGAGGAGAGGAATGAAGATAGTGGTTCGACGCAAGACATCTCCCTTTGATCTTAGAGCGTAGCGTATTCCTTCTTCGCCGCTACCAACATGGGTAAGTCCGCATCCGCGTCTTTCCAGGTCGCGAAAAATGCTTCGTATGCCTTCTTCGCGCTCGCCTTATCGCCGCCCATGGCATAGGCTCGCGCCAGACCTAACAGCACCTGTGCTCGATACGGCGCAACAGAGAGCAACATCCCCGAGTTGGCCCGGGTCGCGGCCTGAAAAGCGCTCAGCGCGTGACTCGCATCGTGCAGTTGGAGGTAAGCCAGACCCTGGACATAGGAACCTGGATAGTTGGTGTCGTAGGGCTTGGCTGGTTCAGCATCATCCACTGCTTCTTGCGCTCGGCCTGCAGCCAGGGCTGCAAACGCTTTGCCCAGTGGCGTGAACACATCCTGGATAAGCGTGTCCTGGGAGTATTTCTTGCTTAACTCCTGAGCCAAAGGCAACGCCAGCTTGCTATTGCCGCAGACCGCCGCCGCCAGAACTGCATTCGACTGCGTCTGCCTGCTCTTGTCCAAAGACAGCGCCTGTGGCACCGTGTCGTTCGACTCGCAGAAACCGGCTAATCCCCGGGCAATCGTGCCTTGCAAAAGGATGCCGGCCTGTACATCAGAAGCCTTGGCGTGTGCCGCCTGCTCAAAAGCCCGCTGCATGGTCGCCGCAGCCATGCGGTATTGGCCGGAGAATTGCTGCGTCGCCGCAAAGGCTTGCGTAGCAATAAACTGGTCGGGCCGTCCCGCGGCCTTGGCCATAATCTTTTGCACTTGCTGCGGCTCTCCCAGAAGGAAATAGGCTTGCATCTGACCCACCATGTCATCCGTACTGCTATCCAAACCCAGCCTTTGCGCCCTTTCTACCTCGGTCTTCGCCTCAGCCATCTGGCCCAGGGCAAAGTAATCGGTCAAGAGGTTTTCCGCGGCAATCGCGTCCTGGGGATCCAGCTCAACGGCCTTCTGCGCATAGGGGAGGCCCTGGTCATATTGGGCCAAGCTTTGATAGGCGACGTTGATGTTGATGTAGTTGTCTATTTGCCCCGGGTAAGCCTGGATGGCTTCCTGCAGCGTTTCGACCACCTTGGGCAAATCGCCAAGCACGTTCTGGTAATAGTGGCCGGAGATATACAGGCGCTCTCGCTCGCTGACATTTTTTGACAATGCATAGGCCTTGGCAAAGTACTGATCTGCTTTGGTCACTTGACCTGAATTGATGGCCACCACGCCAAGCCGGGCATACGCCATAGCAAAGTTGGGATCCAGTTCTATGGCGCGGAGATAATGACCTTCCGCCTCCGGAATGTCATGCGCCTTGGCGTGCGCCTTATCGCCCAGTGCATACGCGCGAAAGGCCTCCAGCGACGACGTCGTCGCCTGCCCAAACGGCGTGTCCAGTTTCTTGATGCTTTCCAAGTCCTCGCCCAGCTTGCCCCTGATGGCCGCTGCCGCCTTGCCCAGGGCATCCAGCACATGCTCTTTGTCCGGGGACTGGGCCTGCTCGCTGACGATCTCGTCCCCAGTCGCTGTGTTCTGCGCCGTCAGCGTAATCACATAGTCCTTGCCCAAGTTGGCGATCGTTCCGGTGAGAATCGCCTTCACCCCTTCGCGCTCCCCGATCTCCCGGGCAATCTGGGGAGTGACCGGCGTGCCCTCCGGCTTGCCCAGATACTTGACGCTCTGCACGAGGTGCTGCTGGCTCACGATGTTGATCACCGGCGACTGCTCTAAATCAATCTGCAGCGCCTGGTTCAGTGTGGTATCGAAGACCGGATCACCAGTATGGTTAACAAAGTCTGCCAGGATGATCGAATCCTTCTTGCTCTGAGGCGCAGCTCCAGATCCGCTTCCTGTATTGCCGCTTGCTGCCCCTGTGCCTGTCGCCGGCACAACACCGGGCCGGTACTTCCACCATGCCAGCCCACCTGCAAGCAGAAGCAACAACACCACGCCCGCCGCCCACGGCCACTTCCGGCTCCCGGCAGCCACCGTCGCTGCCGAGGGAGTGGTTGTGGTTTGCGTTCCCATGCCGTCCAGAGCTTCCTGCAGTTGCTCAGCAGTGGCATAGCGCTGCGCCGGGTCTTTGCGCAGCAGCTTCTCGACGATGGCATCCAGCTGCTTCGGCATGGCCGGATTCAGGGTGCTAATTGGCGGTGGCTCCTCGCGCAGCAAGGCAACGAAGACGTCCGCCGTCGAGTCTCCGCCGAAGGGCGTCTTCCCCGTCGCCATCTCGTAGATCACTGTTCCCAGGCTGAAAAGGTCAGTGCGCGCGTCCAATGGCGTACCGCGCGCCTGCTCCGGAGACATGTACGAAACTGTCCCCACGGCCGAACCGGGACTAGTCAACTCCAGCGTTGCCCCGCCTGGGCCAATGGCGGTCTCATCCTCGCTGCCACTCCCTGGCGCGCCGCGGATGCGTGAGTCTGCAGCCGCCACGCCCTCCTGCTTCTTGGCCAAGCCGAAGTCGAGGATCTTGATTTGGCGCTTGCCCCGCAGGGCATCGATGACAAACAGGTTTGCCGGCTTGATATCGCGATGGATGATGCCCTTGGCATGCGCTGCCGCCAAGGCCGCCGCTGCCTGCTGGCTAAACGAAATCACCTCGTCTACGGGCAAACCGTGCCCACCGGCTTCCGCCAGATACTTCTTCAGCGTGACGCCGCGGAGCAGCTCCATCACCAGGTACGGCCGCCCATCCTGCTCCCCAGTGTCATAAATCGCGCATACATTGGGATGGTTCAGCGTGGCCGCTGAACGCGCTTCGCGCAGGAAGCGTTCATGCGACAGATGGTTGCCGGAGTGGGGTGTTCCCTGGCCAGGGGTGTCGTGAGGGCGCGGAGTGTGCGGCGTCAGGGGTGAACCGCTGCCCACATCCGACGACAGGTAGCTGGCGGAAACCAGTTTCAGCGCGACCTCGCGCTCCAGACGGGTGTCCAACACGCGATACACTTCGCCCATGCCGCCGGCACCGATCTTCTCGATCAGGCGGTAGGGACCGAACTGTGTTCCTTCTGCAATCGTCATCAGGGCCTAGGCGCGCGGGAAGATTGTAAGCCTGGGTGGGAGCAGTCTACCAGTGGTCATTTGCTCCTGCTGTCTTAAAGCGCGGCGTATTCCTTCTTCGCGGCTACCAGCATGGGCAGATCGGTATCCGCGTTTTTCCAGGTGTTGAAGAACGCGTCGTATGCCTTCTTGGCGTTGGCCTTGTCGCCGCCCATGGCATAGGCCCGCGCTAAACCCAGTTGTGCTTGCGCATAGAAGGGCGCTCCCGACAGCAGGTTGCCCCCGGCAGACTGCAACACGGTGCGGAACGCACCCAGAGCATGGCCGGCATCATGCAGCTGGAGGTACGCCAGGCCTTGCAAATATGCACCGGGAAAAAGCGTGTCATAGGGCCTGGCCGGCTCGGCATCGTCCACCGCTTCTTGCGGCCGGCCCGCCGCCAAGGCGACAAAACCTTTCCCCAGAGGCAGGAATACATCCTGGATCAGCGTGTCTTGGGGAAACTTGGCGCTCAATTCCTGTGCCAATTGCAGCACCAGCTTGGCATTGCCGCAGACCGCCGCCGCAAGAACCGCAAGTTCCTGGGTTGACTTGCTCTTGTCCAGCAACAGCGCCTGCTGCACCGCGGCATGGTTGTCTTCGCACAAGCCCGCCAATCCCCGAGCTTGTGCGTTCGACAAAAGCGCAGCTGCCTGTACATCTGGCGCCTTCGCGCGCCCCGCCTGCTCACTCGCTTGCCGGATGGTCGCTGCGGCCTTTCCATACTGGCCCTCAAACTGCTGCATGTTCGCCAGCGCCTGCGTTGCTATAAACTCATCGGGACGTCCCGCCACCTGGGCCATGATCTTCTGCACTTGCGGCCAATCGCGCGCCAGGAAATAAACCTGCATGCCGACCAACAGATCCGATGTGCTGCTGTCCAGCCCCCGCTTCGTCGCCCGTTCCATCTCTGCTCTGGCCTCGGCTATCCGGTCCAAACCTATGTAATCGATGAGCAGGTTTTCTGACGCGATCGAATCCTCCGGCTCCATTTCCACGGCCTTCTGTCCAAAGGGAAGCGCCTTCGCATACTGACCCATCGTGCTATAGGCCGCGTTGATGTTGATATAGCTGTCGATCTGGCCCGGGTAGGTCTGGATAGACTCCTGCAGCGTCTCAATCACCTTGGGCAGGTTGCCGGTTACGTATAGGTTGTAGTGGCCGGTAATGTAGAGCCGTTCGCGCTCGCTCACATGATCGGAGAGGGCATACGCTTTGGCAAAATACTTGTTCGCTTCCGCCACCTCGCCGGCATTGCCATAAACCACGCCCAGCCGCGCATACGCCATGGCAAAGTTGGGATCGAGCTCGATTGCGCGAAGGTAGTGACCCTCTGCTTCAGGGATATCCAACGCCTTCACGTGCGCCTTATCCCCCAGGGCGTACGCGCGAAACGCTTCCAGCGATGTTGTCGTCGCCTGTCCGAAGGGAGTGTCGAGCTTCTTGATGCTCTCCAGATCCTCGCCCAGCTTGCCGCGAATGGCCGCGGCCGCCTTGCCCAGCGCGTCCAGCACATGCTCCTTATCGGGAGCCCGTGCCTGCTCGCTGACGATTTCGTCTCCCGTCGCAGTGTTCTGCGCCGTCAGTGTAATCACATACTCCTTGCCCAGGTTGGCGATAGTCCCAGTGAGGATGGCTTTGACTCCTTCACGCACGCCGATCTCCCGCGCTATCTCCGGCGTCACAATAGTGCCGTCCGGTTTGCCCAGATACTTCACACTCTGTGCCAGGTGTTGCGGACTCACGATGTTGATCACGGGCGATTGTTCCAGCTCGATCTGCAGCGCCTGGTTGAGCGTGGTGTCAAACACCGGATCGCCAGTGTGGTTGATGAAGTCGGCCAGAATGATCGAGTCCTTGGTCGCGTTGGCCGTAGTTCCGGCGGTGCTTTCGCCCGATGGCCGCGCCGCCCCGGGCCGGAATTTCCACCACGCCAGGCCGCCGGCGAGCAGCGCCAGAAGCACGACGAGGGCAATCGCCCAGGGCGTCTTTCGGCCAGTAGCGCTGGCCACCATCGCCTGGCCAGATTGCGGCTCCAGGCCATCGAGCGCTTCCTGCAACTGCTCGGCGCTGGCATAGCGTTGCGCGGGATCCTTGGCCAGCAATTTGGCGACGATGGGATCCAGCTTCTTCGGCATCGCCGGGTTCACCGTGCTCACCGGGGGCGGATTTTCGCGCAGCAGCGCGGCAAAAACTTCGGCCGTCGAACCACCCGCAAATGGCGTCTTCCCGGTTGCCATTTCGTAAATAACGGTTCCCAGGCTGAACAGGTCAGTGCGCGCATCCAGCGGCTCACCTTTCGCCTGTTCCGGAGACATGTACGCGACTGTCCCTACTGCCGAGCCGGGACTGGTCAGCTCCATGGTTGCCGTCCCCGCTCCGACGGTCTCGTCCGCGCTGCTGCTTCCGGGTAGACCGTAGGTGCGGGACTCCGCCACTGCCACCCCGGGCTGTTTCTTCGCCAGCCCGAAGTCAAGAACCTTGATCAGCCGCTTGCCCCGGCCGGCATCGACGACAAACAGGTTAGCCGGCTTGATGTCCCGGTGGATGATCCCTCTGGCGTGCGCAGCAGCTAAGGCAGAGGCCGCCTGCTGGCTGAACGAAATCACCTCGTCTGCGGCCAATCCCTTCCCGCCCGTCTTGGCCAGGTAGTGCTTCAGCGTCTCGCCCTGGAGCAGCTCCATAACCAGGTATGGACGGCCACCGTGTTCCCCGGTGTCATGAATGGAACACACGTTGGGATGGTTCAGCGTGGCCGACGAACGCGCCTCGCGCAGGAAGCGCTCATGCGAGACATGCGAATTGGGCGTCCCATGAGCGGGCGTGACGGGAGAGGGCGAGCCACTGCCAGCTCCCGTGACGAGATAGGTCTCGGAAACCAGCTTAAGCGCAACCTCGCGCTCCAGACGTGTATCCAGGGCGCGATACACCTCGCCCATTCCGCCCGAACCGATCTTCTCGATCAGGCGGTAGGGACCAAACTGTGTTCCCTCAGCAATGGTCATCGTTCCCGGCTGCAGAACAAATTTTGTAGGCTTAACCTAGTGCGAGCAGTCTAACAGCGCTTACACCAGAATGACTTACCATTCCTGGCCCCGCCGCAGTGGAGAATCGCCGGCAGGTTTATTTGCTTTAAAGCGCGGCGTATTCCTTCTTCGCTTCCACCAGCATAGGCAGGTCCGCGTCTGCGTCCTTCCAGGTGGTAAAGAACGCCTCGTAGGCTTTCTTCGCATTTGCCCTGTCGCCGCCCATAGCATACGCCCGCGCCAGACCGAGTTGCGCCTGCGCATAATAGGGCGCAGACCCGGCTACGAGGTTTCCCCGCCCTAGCATCGCAGAGGTAAAGGCGCTCTTGGCGTGCATCGCGTCATGCAGTTGGAGATACCCGAGTCCCTGCACATAAGATGCCGGATAGAGCATGTCATATGGCTTAGCTGGGCGGGCACTATCGACCGCTTCGGCGAACCGGCCCGCACTCAGGGCGAGGTAGGCCTTGGCCAAGGGCAGAAACACATCCTGAACAAGTGTGTCCTGGGGGTATTTTGCACTCAAGTCCTCGGCCATAGGCAGCGCCTGCTTACCGGCACCGCAGACCGCACCCGCCATTACGGCAAGCTCCTGGGTCTGCTTACTCTTGTCCAGTGCCAGCGCTCGCTGCACTGCGGCCTCGTTGCCCGCGCACAAATCCGCCAGGCCCTTGGCCTCGGCATCCGTCAAAAGTATGGATGCCTGCACGTCAGGCGCCTTGGCGTGCTCAGCCTGCTGGAAAGCCAGTTGCATGGTTGCCGTCGCCTGCCTGTACCGGCCGGAGAACTGCTGTGTGCCAGCCAAGGTTTGGGTGACCAGGAACTCATCCGGCCGCCCCGCCACCCGGGCCAAGGTCCTTTGCATTTCGTTGGGATCTGCCAGAAAAAATTCGGCGGTCAGACGAGGCGCGGCGAAGTCCGTAGCGCCGTCGAGCCCCAGCTTTTGGGCTCGCTCCAGCTCGTTCGTCGCGTCGCTCAGCCTACCCAGGGCTACGTAATCGCTCACCAGGTTTTCTGAAGCGATCGCATCCTCCGGCTGCATCGCCACTGCCTTTTGTGCGTAGGGGACTGCCTGCTCGAATTGGCCGAGGGTCTGGTAGGCCACGTTGATGTTGATATAGCTGGCTATTTGCCCCGGGTAAGCCTGGATAGATTCCTGCAGGGTCTCGATCACTTTGGCTAAGTCGCCGGTTACATTCTGCTCGTAGTGGCCCACGATATAGAGCCGCTCGAACTCGCTTACCTGCTTGGAAAGTGAGTAGGCCTTGGCGAAATACTTGTTGGCCTTCGATACCTGCCCGGAGTTTACATACACCACACCGAGGCGGGCATAGGCCATGGCGAAGTTGGGGTCCAACTCCACGGCGCGAAGATAATGACCCTCCGCCTCAGGTATGTTGCGCGCCATTTCGTGCGCTTTGTCACCCAACGCATAGGCGCGAAAGGCCTCGAGAGAGGGCGTCGTCGCCTGACCGAATGGGGTGTCCAATTTTCTTATGCTGGCCAGGTCCTCGCCCAGCTTGCCTCTCATGGCTGCAGCCGCCTTGCTCAGCGCTTCCAGTACGTGCTCCTTATCCGGAGCCTGCGCCTGCTCGCTGACGATTTCGTCCCCGGTGGCGGTATTCTGCGCGGTCAACGTAACCACATACTCTTTACCCAGATTGGCGATTGTCCCGGTAAGAATCGCCTTCACTCCCTCCCGCTCGCCGATCTCGCGCGCAATCTCTGGCGTCACCGGGGTGCCTTCCGGCTTGCCAAGAAATTTCACGCTCTGCATCAGGTGCTGCTGGCTCACGATGTTGATCACCGGCGACTGCTCCAGATCGATCTGCAGCGCCTGGTTCAAGGTGGTGTCAAAGACCGGATCACCGGTACGGTTAACAAAGTCCGCAAGTATGAGCGAGTCCTTGGTTGCCGTGGGCGTGGGCGCCGCCCCGCTGCCTCCACTACCGGTTGCTGCGGCGCCTCCATGCTCGGCAGGAGCAGCGCCAGGCTTCAACTTCCACCACGCCAGCCCAACCGCGATGAGCAGGACTACCAGCGCAGCCGCAGCCCAGGGCCACTTCCGCCCCGCTGGCTTTTCCGCCAGACCGGTGGCAGGAGCATCAAGGTTCTCCAGGTCCCCCCGCAGCTGCTCCGCCGTCGCGTAACGCTGCGCCGGGTCTTTGCGCAGCAGCTTCTCCACAATGGCGTCCAGCTTCTTTGGCATAGCTGGATTGACCGTGCTCACCGGCGGCGGATTCTTGGTAAGCAGGGCGGCAAAGACTTCCGCTGTCGATTCGCCGGCGAAGGGCGTCTTGCCCGTCGCCATCTCGTATATGACTGTTCCCAGACTGAAGAGATCGGTGCGCGCATCCAGCGGCACACCCTTTGCCTGTTCCGGAGACATGTAGGCCACGGTGCCCACCGCTGAACCTGGGCTGGTCAGCTCAAAGGTCGCCGTTCCTGGGCCGGCCGCGGTCAGGTCGCCATTTTCATTGCCTCCCGGTACGCCGTAGGTTCGCGAGTCCGCCGCCAGGCCATCCTGCCTCTTGGCCAGGCCAAAGTCGAGGATCTTGATCTGATGCTTGCCGCGATCAGCCTCTAACACGAAGATGTTTGCCGGCTTGATGTCGCGATGGATAATGCCCTTGGCGTGTGCTGCTGCCAGCGCAGCTGCCGCCTGCTGGCTGAACGAAATCACTTCACCGGCAGACAGGCCCTTGCCGCCGGCGCGCGCCATATATTGTTTCAGCGTCACGCCGCGCAGCAGCTCCATCACCAAGTAGGGTCGTCCGTCCTGTTCCCCAGTGTCATGAATCGCGCATACATTGGGATGGTTCAGCGTGGCTGCCGAACGCGCTTCGCGCAGAAAGCGTTCATGGGAGACGTGGGAATTGGGCGTCCCATGTCCGGGCGTTAACGGAGAGGGCGAGCCACTGCCGACTCCAGTGACAAGATAGGTCTCCGAGACCAGCTTGAGCGCAACCTCGCGTTCCAGGCGTGTGTCCAGGGCGCGATACACCTCTCCCATACCGCCTGCCCCGATTCTCTCGAGAAGGCGGTAGTGACCAAACTGTGTACCCTCGGCGATGGTCATCGTTCCCGGCGACAGAACAAATTTTGAAGGCTCAACCTAGTGCCAGCAGTCTAACAGCGCTTCTGCCTAACTGCTTCGGCAGTTTTGTTTGGCCAGGGGGCGGGAATACACCCGTGTGCTCAGAAGCACCATAACCGGTTGACTGCAACGAGGTTTTGTCATGGTGCGCGCGATCCGCAGGTTCGGTTCCTGCTTACACTGCCGCTACTTTCCCCCATGCTCTGTCTTACCCTTCGCCGGAGCCTGGGGACAGGACGCGACAGCCTTCAAAACGCAGGATCCAGGGAGTCTCAAGCCGGCTGCGGAACTGGGTGGGGACTTCTTTCAGGTGATTTCCCTGCCCGATGCAAGCACCTTGATCGTGGGAAGCCCTGACCCTCTACACCAATGGAAGCGTAGAGGCACGGAGTGCGACCGGCGAGTTGTACGGCTTTGAACGGGTACAGATATTGGCACAGGAAAGGCAGTCCGCGGAGCAGATCGTCGCTGCGGCCTGCGCCTTTGGACAGGAGGACGACATCACCGTGTTGTCGATCCGCCGACTGGCGGAGCCTGAGGAGCGCGACCAGGCCCGGGTGAATCTCACCGCGCAGATTGCTACCGTCTAGCTTGCCTCATGCGGGACGAATGATCGTAACGGTTACTGATTACTATCGTGCTGGCGAGAGGCCAGCCGTTCTTTCACCTGGTCGGAGAGAGTCTTCACCTGCTCCTGGGTGATGCGCGCCTCGCCGTCGAGAACGACCAAGAGGCTCCCGTCACCTCCGTCTTTGAATTCGGCATTCTGAATCGTGACATAACCCTGGACTGCCGGAGGAAGCGTTGCACTCAGGTCCGTGCCCTTGTGCAGTGCGGAGAGGATGGAGCTTCGCACTTTTTCCCGGATCGTTTCACCGAGCGCGCCGGAGCGGAGCACTTCCCCGAGAGAACCGTCTGCTTGAATGTCACCCACCTCCGGCACCAGTTGCAGCTCTGTGCTGTCTTTCTCTATCTCCGGAGTGAGCTTGATCGGGACCTGCGCG
>Ga0302326_10016959_pt1 | contig 15215 bp, 17 predicted proteins | sample Palsa_T0_3_FD_202264 | JGI IMG/M metagenome (GOLD analysis project Ga0302326, IMG submission 202264) | Peat permafrost microbial communities from Stordalen Mire near Abisko, Sweden - Palsa_T0_3 | ecosystem: Environmental > Terrestrial > Soil > Palsa > Peat permafrost | place: Sweden: Abisko...
TGCCACCCGTTAACCTTTTCTTCCCCGTCTCATCCCGCTCCTCGACCGGCACTTTCAGCCACATCTGAATCAGATGAAGCAGGTGCTTATCGACGATCCTCCGAGCTACGCATTGCAGCAGCTCGGCATGCGGAATGGTGTCATAATCAGCCCCATTTGAGGCACACCCAAGAATGGCCGCCCTACGCATCGCTGTATACGGAGGTTGGGCGAAAAAATCGAAGGCGGTCAGCGATTCCGATGTGTGATGTATACTGGCAATTTAGTGGGGGTGCGCTTTCCCTAGCCTCTCGACGCAGACGGTTTTAACACAAAACGGTCACCGGCCAGCAGCTTGCTTGGCTTTCGTTCGTCATCTCAGCGCGTTCTTTTTTAACCTCGTTTTTCCGGACGATTGCCGGCTTTGTGAACAGCCGCTGGCGAATCTTTCGCGTGTTCCCGTCTGCCCCGCCTGCCTCGCATTACCCCAACCTCTTCAGGCTGAATTTTTTTGCCGCTCCTGTAGAACTCCCTTCGCGGATGACTATCCGCTGGATGAGCACGACATCTGTACGGTCTGCCGCGAGGGTCTGGCGAACTTCGATGCCGCCTACTCTTTCGGCAGTTACGATGGTCCTCTCCAGCAACTCATTCATCTCTTTAAATACGCCAAGATCGAAACGCTGGCCCAACCCATGAGCCATTTTCTCCTGCAAGCCCTACCTTTGGAGGCGAATTTCGATCTAGTCATGGCGATGCCCATGCACTGGCGCAAACGCTGGGAACGCGGCTTCAACCAAGCTGAACTTTTGGCTGCGCCGGTGGCTCGCCGCTACGGTTTACCTTTGGCGACAAACCTACGCCGGGCGCGCTATACCAAGTCACAAGCCGGCCTTACGGAATCGGCGCGCCGCGATAATTTGCGTGGATCGTTTTGCGTTCATCGCCCCGATCAGCTGGCGGGCAAACGAATTCTGTTGGTGGACGATGTGTTTACCACCGGCGCCACGCTGCGCGCCGCCGCTGCCGTTTTGAAATCGGCCGGAACCGCACATGTTTCGGCTTTAACGCTGGCGCGAGTGGATCGCGCTATCTCCACGCGGACAGCATTGAAGAGCGCCGCTGCGGCGTGGGGAAGCTCATCAGGTTTTTTCGTGGTCGGAGACCAAACGTCAAATCCGGCTACCCGTTCCGAAGTTGGCCCGTTTTTGTAGGTTCGAGGAGTCGTTAGCAGAAGAAAGCGAAAAGGGAGCTTGCAATGCCTAGTCCAGATCGGCTTCATAGGCCGGTACTCGTCTTGAACGCCAGTTACGAGCCCATCAACATTTGCGCCGCGCGCCGCGCCCTGGTTTTGATTTTGAAGGGCGTTGCCTCGGCGGAAGAAGTGGCCCCTTCGCAGATTCATTCCGCTAAACGCAGCTTGTACGTCCCCTCCGTCATCCGCCTTCTCGAATATCGCCGCATCCCTCACCAAACCCGTGCTCTTTCGCGAAAAAACATTCTGATGCGCGATCGTTACACTTGTCAATACTGCCATCGCACGCTGCCGTCGGGGGAGATGACGCTCGATCATGTGATCCCGCGTTCGCGCGCCGGTGAGACCACCTGGGAAAATCTGGTCGCTTGTTGCCATCCTTGCAACAATCGAAAAGGCAGCCGCACGCCCGAAGAAGCGGGCATGAAACTGCTGCGCCCGCCGCGACCGTTCAGCTTACACACCAGCAGGCACTTGATGCGCTTGCTGGGACGCAGCGACGACCAGTGGCGGAAGTATCTGTTTTATTCGGATTAACCGAAGCCCCCTCGCGCCCACCGTACCGAGCAATCGGGTCCGATGGAGTCGAAAGTGGAGTTCTTGGCGGCTGATGTGCCCAGTGCAAACCGCCTTACCGTCGTCATCCTGGCTGCCGTTGCGGAGCACGAAGCCAGATGACCAGCGACCAATTTCGTGCCAAAGAACGCAAATAAACTCCGCTAATCACTTGAGATAAAAAAGCGCTGTTGGGTCTTCAATAAATAGAGGCTGGCAACATTGAAAGGGTCAAGTTTCACAAGCGATAACAACGGTGTCGCAAGTGAAAAATCCGGGGATCGGGTCCCCGGACTTTCAAATTCAACCTTGCGGCTGAACGGTGGTTTTATGATCATCGAACTACGGATCGTCTTCAAAAAGACGATTGTGTTCACTATTCGCGTAAAGCTGTAGTGAAGCAGGACGGGGAGACTGACACCCTCCCCCGTCCACGTAGTTATCATACAACGGAGCGCAAGCAGTATGCCAGTTTTTTTAAGAGCCCGAGTGCAGGGGCTCCATGGCACCTGGATCTGCGAATATGGACTCCAGGTAGGCCAGTGAACCGGGAGGCCGGATTTGAACGGGGCCTTCAGTGCTTTGACGAGACCAGCCTAGATCTACGCCCATCGGTTGGCCGTCGCGGTAAATACGTCTGCCCAGCCCTGGAGATCAAGACCTCGGTCTTGCCCTGCGGCCAGCATGAAATGAACAGCGGATGAGCAATTTGATGCGGCTTCTTCCTGTGGATGAAGTCGGTTGCATTGATCTTTTGTGGAAGCGAGGAGCATCAGGAGGACGAAGATATACCGTAACGCGAACGCCAGAACCTCCGGCTCCGATCACCTTGCAGCGTCTCAGTGCCCAGCAACCCCGCCCGGAGGCGGACCAACCACCGCTGGCCCTGGCTCTTTCACTTTTTCCGGCTTCTCTTTGCCGCCGCCGGTCGCCGCCTTCACCGGGCTAATGATCACATGGGTCGCTTTGCCCTCCATGCGCGGCTGTCCTTCAACGGAGCCGACTCCGGCCAAGTCCTCAACAAACCGCAACAGCAACTTGCGCCCCAAGTCGGTATGCGCAATCTCGCGCCCGCGAAACTGCACCACCGCCTTTACGCGGTTCCCATCTTTCAAAAACCGGATCGCGTGATTTTTTTTGAAGTCGTAATCGTGATCGTCCGTGTTCGGCCGGAATTTCAATTCCTTCACTTGGATGACGTGCTGCTTCTTCTTAGCGTCGTGCTGCTTCTTCTTCTGCTCGTAACGCCACTGTCCGTAATCCATGGCTTTAGCCACAGGGGGTTCGGCAGTGGGAGCAATCAGAATCAGGTCGAGCCCTAACTCTTGCGCTTTGCGTACAGCGGTTAAGGTGGGCATCACCTCAACCGTGCCGTCTGGAAATACGGCGCGTACTTCCCGGGCGCGGATTGCTTCGTTCACGTTCTCTCGGATTTTAGGCCGGCGGGGTGGAAGGCTTCTTGGTGGATACATGCCGGGGCTAACGGTCGGCGCGGTCTTGCGCTTGGGGGTGGGAAAAGGTTTGGATCAAATGAATACCTATAAACAGTTTACACGGAATTCCGCCCTGTCAATACCCCTGAACCGCCAAGTATTATGCTTCGAGGGATCGATGGGACCCTTTTTATCCCAAGAGCGAGCCCGCCACGACACGAGCGCACATTGTCCCCGCGCCGGTGTCCCTTGGTGCTAAGTAGCGATGTGCCCCGGTCGCTGTTTGTGGAAGTTGGTCTGCTTCTGAAACTCCACCGCCAGCGCCAGGATGTGGTTTTCGGAAAACGGACGTCCGACAATCTGCAAACCAATAGGCAAGCCGTTCACAAAGCCGCACGGCACCGTCAAAGCCGGGAGACCGCACAAGTTGCCGGCTTGCACTAAGCCCGCAAAGACGCCCTTCGTTTCCGGCCTCTTTGGAGTGGTCTCGTCGAAAGGTATATCGGCTTTATCGGGCAGGTCCACCTTCGTCGGAGCCACCAGTAGGTCCAGATCCATAAACAGTTCTCGAAACGCTTTTTGAATTTGGGTCCGCAGACGCATCGCCTTCAAATAATCAAGAGCCGAATAATTCATGGACGCTTTCAATCCGTCAATCTGCCCCTGGTCGGCCAACTGATCCACTCGCCCGCCGCGAATGAATGTCTCAAAGATCGATGCCGCCTCTGAGTCGATGATGCAGGTAATCACTGGGCCGTAAGGGAAGTCAGGCAACTTCGTCTCCACCATTGCCGGGCCCAATGACTTCACTACAGCCAACGCCCGCGCAAACGCCGGCCGCAAACTGTCTTGCGGCCATTCGCTAAAATCAATCTCCGCAAACCCGATCCGCAGGTCCTTCAAATTGCTGTAATATTGCGGCGTATAGTAAAAACTCTTGTCCGCCGATCCGGGATCTTCGTCATCGGCACCCGCTATCTTGTGGAGCACCAAACCGCAATCTTCGGCCGAGCGCGCGAGCACGCCGATCTTGTCGAGAGTCCACGAAAGCGCCATGGCGCCGTGCCGGCTCACCAGTCCATAAGTGGGGCGCAGCCCACTCACACCGCAATAACTGGCAGGTGTGAGAATCGATCCGGAAGTTTCTGAACCCAGAGCAAACGGCACGAGACCGGCTCCTACAGCCGCACCGGAACCACTGGACGAACCGCCCGACCAATACTCTTTGTTCCACGGATTCCGTCCGGGGCCTTGCAGCGAAGCGCTTGCGGAAGTGTATCCGCCGCCGCCCGCCAGTTCGATCATGGCGAGTTTGCCGATCAATATCGCCTTCGCGCCCTTCAGCTTTTGAACGGCGGTGGCGTCGTAATCGAAAACCTGCTCGGCAAAGGGCTTGGCGCCCCAGGTTGTCGGGTAATCGGCCACACTGAGTAGATCCTTGACGGCAAAGGGAATTCCGTGGAGCGCCCCGCGAAATCTGTCGTGTTTAATGTCCCAATCGACGTCTTTGGCCGCTTTCTGGCCGTCGCTCAGCAACGAAAGCGCCAGCGCGTTATACTCGGGACCCTGCGTTTCCAGCCGCTCGCCGAAAAATTTCGTTAGTTCAAGACAGGAGATCTGCCGCTGGCGCAAGGCAGTACCCAGCTCAGCGATGGTGGCGAAGGCCAGCGTGCTCTCATCCAGGTTGGTTTTGTGTTTTCCCATGGACTACGCGCGGAAACGGAAGGCTGGTTCGATGTTCATAGGGACTTCGATGGCCGTGAGTTTGTCGCTGACTTCACGGACTTGCGACTTGGCTTTGTCCATACGCTGCTCAGGAGTTACGAGCGGGGCAGTCGATTGCGGTGGTGTTTGAGCGAGAAGCGGAGTGGCTCCCAACAAAATGACCCAGTTTCGGCGGCTTACGCGCATAGGCATGCTGGCATTATAGACACTTTCGCGGCAGGTCGGGAACTGAGATCATGCCAAACTAAAAAGCATTGCGACCAAAGAATTACACTGCAGTGCAGTTCTGCTTGGGCCGACTCCTGCTGCTAACGGTAGCGGTGCCTGCGATAGCCGGCGAATTTGTCTGGCTTTCCGACATTCACTTCGATCCTTTGGCCGATCCACGCATCGTCGATCAGCTAGCTGCGGCGGAACCGGCGCAATGGGCTGCGATTCTCAATAGCGGCTCGATGAAATTTCCCGATTTTGGCCATGATACGAATTGGCCGCTATTCGTATCGCTGTTACAGGAAACCGAAAGAATCGAACGTAAGCCAGCGTTCACCATTGTGACTGGAGATCTTCTCGGCCACCATTTTCGAGAGCGATTTAACACTATGGCTGCGGTTCACGACGATGAAGCGTTTCGGAGTTTTGTCCGCAAAACGGCGGAGTTTGTGACTCTTCAGATTAAACAGAGTTCGGCGGGTGCGCCGCTCATCATTGCCCTTGGCAACAACGATAGTGACTGCGGAGACTACGCGCTGCAGCCTAGCGGCCCGTTTCTCGTCGATACAGCGAAGTTTGTGAGCGATTCGGATTCATACAAGCGCTATGGGAGTTACAGCTTGAAAAATCCCGCGCTAAAACGTCAGCGCATTCTTGTTCTAAACACCGTTTTCTTTTCGCCCAAGTATCACAATGTCTGTGGAAACGCGGCGGATGATCCCGGCACAGGTGAGTTAGCGTGGCTGGCGAGCGAATTGCGGGAGGCTGAGTCTCAGCATGACAAAGTGTGGCTGGTTTATCACATCCCGCCTGGAGTAGACGCCTATGCAACGACTCATTCCAAGCAAATGGGGGCTGGCTCTGTGACATTGCTCTGGAAAGAGATGTACCAGGCAAAATTCTTGAGCCTTCTGTCTCAATACCAAGGCGTTGTAGGACCTAACTTCGCCGGGCACGTGCACGTCGACGATTTTCGGTTGCTTGGCAGTGCGGAGAAGACCTCTCCGTTTGTTGTGCTGGGGCCGGCCGCCAGTCCGATTACCGGACAGAATCCATCGTTTCGTTTGGTGAAGTTTGGCGCCGACGGCAGGCTGGAAGATCAGGCGACCTATAATTTGAAAAATCTTATAGAGGCGGGTCGTGGCGAGACGCCTGACTGGGAGTTGGAATATGATTTTCGCAGGGAGTGGAAACTCCCGGAGCTGAACGCGCAGAGTTACGCAAAACTCTATGAGAGTATCGCCGACTCTTCCGAAACAGCCGGTCGTTGGTGGCTTCTCTATTCCACGTCGAGTCCAGCCGCAAGTTCCGTCACGCCAAGTCGTTACCGGCAGTTTTATTGCGCGGAGGAGAACCTGACGGCTGATGCATACGAAGCTTGCGTAAAGTAGCGCTCGCCGGATCAAAAGATCGGAACTTTATCCCTGGCACCCACGTAGTACTAATGCATGATGGATTGGCTAGCCTGGGCTCCTCTGGCAGCGGCTTGCTGTCACATTGTGGAAGAGTTCGTATGGCCAGGTGGTTTTTCGGAGTGGTACCGGCATTATCGTCCCGGCGCGTCCCGCATCACCCCGCGCATGTTGATCATCGTCAATGTAGCCCTTCTGGCTGCCTGCGTAAACTATGCCCTGGTGGCGCGAACGCCAACGGGCGCCGTGTGCTTGCTCGGCCTCTCGGCACTGCTCTGCAGCAACGGCCTATGGCATGCCTGGGCCAGTGTCAAAACACACACTGTTTCGCCCGGCGTTATCACGGGCATACTGCTCTACGTGCCACTCATGATTGTGGAGTCCAACTTCTATTTGCGCTCAGGTCGCGCGCCGCTTTGGGCCGGAGCGCTGGCTGCTCTGCTCGGCGGCTCCTATCACCTTTGGTCGGCACTCTATCATCGCGGCACCGCCAAGCAAGTGATGAATTAACTCTTCTCCGGCGCGCCGCTCGCCGCCGCATTCGGCGCCCAAAGTGTCTCCGCCGCGCCCAGCCTATGGTTCACCCACCGGCTCCACACGAATAACGCATCGCTCAGCCGATTAAGATAGCGAACCGCCTCCTCGGGCACGCTTTCGTCTCGTGCCAAGCCAACCAGCAATCGTTCCGCCCGCCGGCAAACCGTCCGGCAGATGTGAAGCTCCGCGTCGAGCCTGGTTCCACCCGGCAGCACAAACGACCGGAGTGGCGCCAGCACCGCATTCGCCTCGTCGATTTCGCTTTCCAGTTGATCGATCTCCACCCCTGTGACGCGCGGCTGCTTAGGATGCACGTCTTCCGGCAGTGTCGCGAGAATCGAGCCGAGGTTGAACAACTCATGCTGCACCCGTTTAAGAATCGCCCCAAGACTGGCGACCACCGGCAACGATTCCGCGCTGACCCGCGCCGCGCCGATGAAAGCATTCAGTTCATCGACAGTGCCATAGCAATCGATGCGCAGATTATCTTTCGGCACGCTCTGACCGCCCACTAAATGGGTTTGTCCCGCATCGCCGGTCCGAGTGTAGATGCGGTTCAGTGCTATACGGGGTTCGTTGAAAGTTGATTCGCTCACGGATAAGCCTAGTTTGAGTGTAGTGGGCGTTTTTTCAACGCTGGCGACGCGCCGCGCGAAATTCCTCGAACTCGGTGGCGAGCACACTTTCCGCCCAAGGCGGCGAGTTGTTCCGAAGCGTGACGAGTTTTCCTTGTTTGAATCGAGCGATGAGCAGATGCGGCCGGAGCATTTCACTATTGTCAAAAAGCAGCAGTTGATCGGCAAGTTGAGACGCCTCTGGGGAGGCTCTTAAGTGCGCGATCATAACGCGCTACAATCGCGCCCTCTGGAACTGAGTGCCCCCCTTGCAAGACGCGGTGAATGACCCGCGACACATTCAAGTCGGACGACTTGACGCATATGAAAATGGCTCTAGTAAAGAAGCCGCGATCTTTCGCCTGCCGTAACAGATATGGATCTGGCCGGATACCCTCAGTCGCGAAAGGCACACCTTCGTCCAAGAGCTTCTTCCGTTGATCATCCGCAATTCGAGCCGCACGGAGCGCCGCTCCCGAGGGGTCTAACGGCGCGATATATTTCGCGATGACATCAGGATTTACGAAAGGTAGGTTCCATTTCGCGAGGTGACGATCAAAAAAAGTGGACTTACCTGACCCATTCGGCCCAGCGAGTACTACAAGGTTCGGCGGCCTTGATTTAGCCGACACGGCGTTCGGCTACCGCCTCCTGCGCAATCCCGACGCCGAGCTCTTTCATGCGGACGAGGCCCTGCCCCTTTTTATACTCGACGACATAGCGTCTCCCATCCGGCGCGGTTTCGATGGTAGCGTTGAGATCGTCATCAAAATCGTACGTTGTGCCGTCGGGAAAGCGTCCATCTATAGGTGTGTCATCCCCATCCGCTAGCAAATCCGGCAGCTCATCCAAATACCGGCTCAACTCCTCGTTATCCGTCGCTGTTTTCCGTTCGCTCATAATAACCGCCCTCCAGCCACTCCAAGTATATCCGCCGCAAACCCCTCCTTCAAAACCAAACCCCGTGGTATAGTACAAACTGTTAGGATTAGTTCAGAGTTTTCCAAAACTCGAAATTCTCCTTTCAATTGCCAAGCTGGATCGTCAACCCGCCTTTGGTGGCAACGACGAATCAATCCGCAATCGCTATAATTTAGGTCAGTGTAGATATGAGCGTCCCCATTCGTGTGCTGGTTGCCAAGCCTGGCCTGGACGGACACGACCGTGGCGCGAAAGTGATCGCACGCGCTTTGCGCGATGCGGGCATGGAAGTCATCTACACTGGTCTCCGGCAAACCCCGGAAATGATCGTTAATGCAGCTCTGCAGGAAGACGTCCAGGTGATTGGACTATCGATTCTTTCGGGCGCGCACAATGCTATTGTGCCGCGCGTGATGGAGCTGCTCCGTGAAAAGGAGATGAATGATGTGCTGGTCGTCGTCGGCGGAATTATCCCCGATGAAGACGCGGCCGAACTGAAAAAGCAGGGTGTCGCTGAAGTCTTTCAGCCCGGCGCCTCGCTCGACAAGATCGTTCATTTCATTCGCGGCTCTGTAAAACAGGCCGCCTGAGCCTCAACTCGGGCAAGAAAGATCCGCCATGTACCGTAACCTAGACCGGACCGGCGGAGAGAAAAGGAAATTGATGCAAGATAGACTGAACATCGCCGTGTTCGTCGATTACGACAACATTGAAATAGGCGTTAAGTCGACGTTGCGGCGCGAATTCGACGTTTCGCTGCCGTTGGGAGCTTTGAAAGAACGCGGCGATCTCGTCGCCAAGTTCGCCTACGCGAATTGGGGCCGCCAGGAAGGCGCCACCCGCCAAATGGCCGAGAACGCTGTGCAAATGGTGCAGCGCATTCCCTCGCCCCGCGGCGACAAGAATGGCGCCGATATCAACCTGGCGCTCGATGCTCTCGAAATGGCCTTCACCCACGCCCATGTGAATGCCTTCGCCATTGTGAGCGGCGATAGCGATTTTATTCCGCTCGTCAACAAGCTCAAGGAATACGGCAAGACCGTTTTCGTGGTCGGCGGAAAAGCCTTCACCAGCACGATTCTGCAGCAAAACTGCCACGAATTCGTCAGCTATGAATCGCTGCTCGAAGATGGCGACCGCATTGTGCCGCAGCCCATGCCCGACCGGCGCGATATGCGTGGCGACCGGCCAGACCGCCAGCAAGACCGGCAGCAAGACCGCCAACAGGACCGCCAAGACCGCAAAGACAAGAACAAAGACGCCAACAAAGGCCAGCGTCCCGCCCCCCTCGAGCTTTCGCAAGCCATGCCGCTCGTCGAACGCGCTCTCCAGGTTCTGGAACGCCGTGCCGTCCAGCCGCAATTAGGCTTGTTGAAAAGCACCATGCTGCAACTCGATCCCGCTTTCAGCGAACGCGCTTACGGCGCCGGCAGCTTTTCCGATTTCGTCGAGAAATTGAAAAAAGCCGATTTCATCAACGTCAGCGGCTCCGGTGGCCGCTACATTATCGAGCGCCGCGGTGGCGGTACCGACAAGATAGCCGCCCGGCCCGAAGATGCGCTGCCGGCTTTGCGCGACGTGTTGGAGACGCATCGCATGGAATTGGAAGAAGGCGGCGCAACCGCCGAAGAGCTCGAGCAATGGATGATGGCCGAAAACCCCGAATTCAACCTCGCCAAATTCGGCTTCCAACGTTTCTCCGAATTGCTCAATTACGCGCAGGATAAAACTGTTGTGCGCGCAGAGCCCGACGAAGAGCGCGGCCTCGTCGTGCAACTGGGTGCGGAATTCTATCCGCCCGCCTTGCCGCCGCAAGCTCCAGAGCCCGCCTTTGAAGAGGAAGAAGACGAACCTCAGCCTATCGTGGAAGGCCAGCCGACCATCTTCGAACCCAATCCGCCGCCCGCTAAGCCCAAGAAGGTGGCTACCAGGAAACGCGCCCCAAGTGCGGGTAACACCACGCGCCGCCCGCGCAAACGCAAAGACTAACCGCTTCCTCCACCCGGCAAACTTTTCTCTTGACGAATGGCGAAGAAAGAGAGAAGATTTCGGTTGGAGGTTTCACCCGAAATGAAAATGAGCGACGCTCTTCTGCCGGAGTTCGACCAGGAGTCCGGCATGACCAGGCAAGTGCTGGAACGCTGTCCGGAAGCAAAATTCAACTTCAAGCCCCATGCTAAATCCTGGGAGCTGATTCATCTCGCCACTCACTTGGCGAACTTGCCCATGTGGGCAACCATGACGTTAAAGCAGGACGAATTAGATATTGCTCCCCCGGGCGCGCCGCCTTACAAAGAGGACCTCGCCAAAACCACTGCGGAACTGCTGGAGAAATTCACCAAGAACACCGCCGACGCCCGCGAAGCCCTTGCTTCCACCAGCGACGAAGAGTTCATGAAAAATTGGACGCTTCTAAAGACCGGTACGCCGATTTTCAGCATGCCCAAAATGGCTTGCCTGCGCTCATTCGTCATGAACCACAGCGTTTTCCACCGTGGACAACTCGCCGTCTATCTGCGCCTGATTGATGTTCCCGTGCCCGCGCTTTACGGCCCTTCCGCCGACGAAGGCAGCTTCTAGCCGGCCCTGATTCTACCGACAGCCGGCCGCACCTTCTGAACCGCGCGCGTAAGCAAGCGGCGAAGCTTCTACTGACCTAGCCACTCCCGCAGCAACTCTCCCGGATCGCTCTCAAGATCCACGGCCTGGGTTTTCGTAGCCCCGTCCGTTTCAATAAACGCCGCCGCAACCCCGTCCGCCGTGGGTCGCAATTCCAGCCTTCGCTGTTTAGCTTCTAACCGCAAAGTGTCGTCAAACCACGCCATGTAAATCTTCGTCCGAAGGCGATGCCCCGCCACCGCCGCCTGGTCCAACAACTTCTGCGTATACGGGCCATTCTTAAGCCGTTCCGCCCAAGGCCCGATCGCGACGGCGCGCGTTCGTTCCTCTTGCCGCCGCACGTGTTCGCGCGGATCTCGCTCATCGCTGTCTTCCAGACTCTTCAGCGAACTTTCCAAATTATCCAAGAAACCCATCTCACTCGATTATGTCAGTGGGACAATAAACGCGATGCATTTCGCGCTTGAAACCTACGCCGTGAAAGACGCCGCCCGCCTTGTGACCCCCGCCTTGCTGATCTATCCCTCAATCGTCGAGCAGAACATCCGCATCACACTCGGCATGGTAGGTAACGATCCTAATCGCTGGCGCCCGCACATCAAAACCGCCAAGCTTGGCGCCGTCGTCCGTCTCATGCTCAAGCACGGCATCCGAAATTTCAAGTGCGCCACCACGCTCGAATTGTTAACCGCCTGCCAAGCGGGCGCGGAAGATGTACTCGTGGCCTTCGCCATGACGGGCGCGAACGCCCGCCGTGTGCTGGAAATCGCCCAACAGTTCCCCACCACTCGCGTTTCCGTACTCGTCGAGGCTGCCAGTCAACTCACTCCCTGGCGCGCCACCAATATCGGCATCTTTGTCGATGTGAATCCTGGCATGAACCGCACCGGCCTCAGCCCCGATCGCGTCTCCGAGATCGTCGACCTCTGCCGGCAAAGTGGGGCGGCTCTGCGCGGCCTGCATTGGTACGACGGCCATATTTCCAGCGGCGAGCCTGACGAACGGCGCGCCATCGCTCATCGCGGCTATGACAAACTCCTGGAAATCGTTAAAGCCGTCCAAGCCGCTGGCTGCAAAGTGCACGAAGTGATCACCTCCGGCACGCCGGTTGCCCCTTATGGCTATTCTTACCCGGGATTTCAAAATACAAATTTCATTCACCGCATCTCTCCCGGCACCGTCGTATATAACGACACCACCAGTCTCAAACAACTCGCCGGCTTCGGCTATCAACCCGCCGCGCTTGTGTTGACAACCGTCATCAGCCACCCACTCCCCGAAAAAATAACTTGCGATGCCGGCCACAAAAGTGTTTCCGCCGACGCCGGCGTACCCACCTGCGCCGTCCTCGGCCATCCCGAACTCACACCGCTCAAGCCGAGCGAGGAGCATCTCCCCATAGAAGCCCTCGCCGGTGCGCCGCTGCCCGCCATCGGCGAGAATCTCTATCTCATTCCGCGCCACGTATGCCCTACCGTGAATAATTTCGACGAAGCACTGATGATCGTCAACGGCCAGGTGTCCTCTATTGAAAAGGTATCCGCCCGCGGCCACGAGACCCCGTTGCGATCGGCCTGAAAGGCAATCGCCAATGCTCATAAAAGACTTAGGCTTTGCCCTGCGCCAGTTGACCGCCGCTCCCGGTTTCTGTCTCGCCGTCGTCGTGACCCTCGCCCTCGGCATCGGCGTCAACACCACCGTCTTCAGCATGCTCGATGCCTTCCTCCTCCGCAAACTTCCCTATCCTCAACCTGAACGCATCGCCGCTCTCGTCAAACATCTGGACGGCGTCGATCCAAAAACGGGGCACATCAACTCCGAAGAGGACGACAGTTTTGAAGGCTCGGAGTGGCAAATTGTGAAACAGAGCGTCGATACCGTTACCTTCGCCTCCTGGGGAGGTACCAGCGGCGTCAATCTCAAAGCCGGCGCCAACACAAATGCCGCCGTCCGTTACGTGCGCAATAGCCGCGTCTCCGCCGCTTACTTCTCGGTCCTCGGCATCCCCATGCATCTCGGTCGCAGCTTCAGCGAAGACGAAGACCGTCCCAATGGGCCGCCCGCAGTCATTCTCAGTGACCGCCTATGGAAATCCACCTTCCACGCCGACGAAAACCTCATCGGTAAGTCGATTCTCCTCAAAGGCGAGCCATTCACCGTCGTGGGCATCTTACCGCCCAACGCTCTCACGCCCAGCCATGCCGACCTATTCACTCCCCTGCAGCCCTGGACCACCGGCGAGTGCGGCGGAAACAATTGCGGAATTATGGTTCGCCTCAAACCCGGCGCAACCTGGCAGCAAGCGCGTGCTCAAATCGGCCGTGTGCGTTTGAACGATTTCGTCGAGTTCGACAAACGCTTCCGCCGCCACGCCTGGCTCTATCCAAAACCCCTCCAATTGGAACTCGCGGGCGACCAGCAAGGCCAAGTCCTCGTATTGATGGTAGCTGTTGGCTTCATCCTGCTCATCGCGTGCGCAAACCTCGCCGGCCTCGCCCTCGTGCGCATTTCCCGCCGCACCCGCGAAATTGCCACCCGCCTCGCCCTCGGCGCGTCCAGTTGGGCCGTCCTGCGTCAACTCTGGATCGAGACGCTGCTCCTCGCCCTACTCGGCGCGACCGTGGGAATCGCATTGGCCCTCGGTATTGTCAAGGCACTCACCAGTTTCCTCCCCCCCGAGATGATTCCCGTCGGAGGATTCTCCATCGACCTCCGCGTCCTCGCTTTCACCTTCGCTGTCTCGCTCCTCACCAGCGTCTTATTCGGCGCACTCCCAGCTCTGCAAGCGTGGCGTATTGACTTGCGCTCCTCCATCGTGAGCGGCGGCCGATCCATCGCCGGTGGACCGGGCCACCTCCGTCACTGGCTGATTGCCGCCGAAGTGGCGCTTACCGTGGTTCTGTTGGCCGCTGCCGGATTGCTGGTCCGAACATTGATTCATCTCGAAACGCAACCGCCTGGCTTTGATCCGCACAACGTCATGACCGCCAAAGCTTCGCTCGATGACGCCCGCTATCACCAAGCCGCCGGTTTCCAGACCCTCCTTTCCGAAAGCGTCGGCGCCATGCGCCAATCACCCCTCGTGGAGGACGCTGCCGTTGGCTTGAGCGTGCCTTACGAGCGCGGATTGAACGATGGCTTCAAAATCATGGACGGCAAACAGACCGGTACCGAGAATGGTTCAAGCCTCGTCTACGTCACTCCCGGTTACTTCTCCACCCTCCGCGTCCCACTCTTGTCCGGACGTTCCTTCACCGTCGGAGATACCGTTACGTCTCAACCTGTTGTTATCGTGAATCAAGCTTTCGCCAAGCGCTTCCTGAACGATCCCTCACCCTTAGGCCGTCATATCCAAACCTCCAAAATCACTTACACTGTCGTAGGCGTGGTAGCAAACATCGCGAAGACACCTGGGATGCAGCAAACTGCCCCCATCTCTACCGAGCCAGTCTTCTACCTCCCAGCAACGCAAACCGCGCAAGGTCTCGTCAACATCGCCCACATCTGGTTCCAGCCTAGTTGGATTGTTCGCACCCATAACTCCAATGAATCGGCCACCATTCGATTCATGCAACAAGCGCTCGCCAAAGTGGCTCCCGATTTACCATTTTCCGGCTTCTACCCGATGGACCAAATTCTCCACGAACAGCTTCAGCAACAGCGCATAGAGGTCTTGCTGTTGACCACTCTCGCCGGCCTGGCTCTCTTACTCTCGGTGGTCGGCATTTACGCCCTAGTTTCGAATCTGGTGGTGCAGCGCGCCCGTGAAATCGGCATTCGCCTGGTACTCGGTTCCACCTCCCTCCAAGCCATGCTCAACGTCGGCTCGTCGGGCGCAGTCGCCACAATCGCCGGCCTCGTTGTAGGAATCGCCCTCTCATTCGCCACCCTCCGTATTCTCTCGAGCGAAATCTATGGCGTCTCCATCTATGACCCCGTCACTCTCATTGCCGTT
>Ga0302326_10016960_pt1 | contig 15215 bp, 9 predicted proteins | sample Palsa_T0_3_FD_202264 | JGI IMG/M metagenome (GOLD analysis project Ga0302326, IMG submission 202264) | Peat permafrost microbial communities from Stordalen Mire near Abisko, Sweden - Palsa_T0_3 | ecosystem: Environmental > Terrestrial > Soil > Palsa > Peat permafrost | place: Sweden: Abisko...
CGCAGTCGAGTTCTTACGGCCGCTGCACGACGATCCTGAAAGCGATGTCGGCCTTGCGCAGCTGCTCGGCCACAAAGCCGATTTGATGGTGACATTTTACGCGAAAAGCTTTGACGCACTGGGTGATGCAGAGATCGCGTTCGATCGACTCGCGTTGCGGGACTATCTCGAGCCGCACGGCTCGTACGTCTCGATCTTAGAGCTTGGCCTGTACGAAGCGACGCGCCGGATTCATGAGACGCTGCGCGAGCGCACGCTCAAACCGCATTCAGCCGAGTGGAACGAGGCATTCGATGCGCTGCTGCACGAGGAAGCCGAAGAACCGCGCAGTGCCGCCCGGCTTTTCGCAAAGATCCCGGCGCGCCGCTACGTTTGCTTCTATCCGATGGACAAGAAGCGCGGCGAGCGAACGAACTGGTACTCGCTTCCATATAAGGAGCGTGCGGGGCTGATGCTCGATCACGGCAAGATTGGCCGCACGTTCCACGGACTCGTCACACAAGTGATCTCAGGATCGATCGGCTTCGATGATTGGGAGTGGGGTGTCGATCTGTACGCGGACGATCCGATGGTCTTTAAAAAGCTGATCTATGAGATGCGCTTCGATGAAGCCAGCGCTAAATACGCGGCGTTCGGGCCTTTCTACACCGGGATGCAGTTTTCGGTCGACGCGTTACCTGTGTTCCTTGATGGGAAAGAACGCGCAGAGCTTCTCACCGGTTTGACGCTCTAATACTCGAAGTCTGGGAGCCTTCCAAGGGTCCGCACGTTTGCCTGCCCTCCTTCGTGGGGTAGATTTTGGGAGGGATGGCTATGAAGGCTCGTACGTTATTCGCTGGCGCGATTGCTCTTGTGGCGCTTGCGACGCTTTGCGCATGCGCAAAGAAGCCGGAGCGCACGGCCGCCGCCGCACCGCAAGTCGCAACGGAGATCACCGCCGACGGCACGCTTCGGCCGACATTGACGTTGGCCGGATTCATCGCGCCGGCGCAAAGCGTTGCATTGTCGAGCAGTCTGCAAGAGCCGACGCTGCAGGTCAACGTGCAGGAGGGCGATCACGTGCGCGCCGGCCAGGTGCTGGCCGTGCTTTCAACCGCAGATCTGCGCGCCGCCCTTGCCTACAATTTGCACAATGCCGCCGCAAACGATGAGCTCACGAAGCAAAACGTCTACCAAGGCCAGCTGAACATCGCCCAGGGGAACGACGCCGTCAATCAGGCGCGCGCGAATGTGCGCTCGGCGCAGGCAACGCTGACCAACGCGCAGCGCGATCTGCAGCGCTACAAGATGCTCTACAGTCAGGGCTATGTCACGGAACAGCAATACGTAACGCAGCAGACGACGGTGGAGAACGATCTGCAGGCCGTCCGGAACGATGAAGCCGCACTTTCGAGCGCGATTTCGAACGTCACGACCAACGGAACGATGCAAGCGGGATTGCAGGCTGCTAAAGTCGCGCAATCCGAAGCGGAAGCGCGCGCATCGCGCGATCAGGCCGCGCAAGAACAGGTCAGTATCAATACCGCGACGATCTCCTCTCCGGTCAACGGCATCATCGTCAACCGAAATCTCAACCCGGGAGAATATCCCGGCACCCGGCAAATCTTCACGATTCAGGAAGAAGACTACGTCTTCGCGATCCTGAGCGCGTCGTCAGCGAAAATCTTTCAGGTTCCGGTCGGCGCCAGCGTCAACGTCACCGTCAACGGTCTACGCGGTCAATATCCTGGTACCGTTGCGGCCGTGCTCGATCAGTTGACGCCCGGCTCGACCAACTTCGCGATCAAAGTCAACGTGCCGAATCCGCAAGGCACGTTGCGGTCGGGCGTCACCGTCTCGAGCGTGATCCAGCTCAATCCCGTCTCAGGCGTTGAAGTTCCGGTCTCGTCATTTCTCGACGACAACCACACATCGATTATGACCGTCGATGCAAACGGCACGACACATGTCGTCAATGTCACGCAGATTGCGACAGACGGAACGAACGCGATCGTCACGGGTCTCGGGACCGGCGCTCGCCTTGTAACAAACGGTCAGTTGGGGCTAAGCGACGGCGAGAAGGTAACCGTTAAGTAGATGTGGCTGACCCGCGTCTTCGTCCAGCGTCCGACGCTGGTGCTCGTCTTAATCGCGTTGTTTTTCATTGCGGGTTTCATCTCGCTGCAGAATCTGGTCGTCCAGCAATATCCGAACGTGGAGAAACCCGTTATCTCGATTCACGTCTCGTATACGGGCGCATCGACAACGGAGATGCGCGACAGTATTGTCGTGCCGATCGAGAACCAGATCGCCGGCACGCCGGACTTGCAGACCATCGATTCGACGGTTGAATCCGGCTCGGCATCGATTTCGTCGACGTTCACTCTGACGTCGGATGCCTACACCGATCTCGTGTACATACAAAAAGCGCTGACGCAAGCCTCGAAATATTTGCCGACGAACTTGGTGCCACCGACGATCAATATCTCCAATCCATCGGAAACCGTCGTCGCGACGATTGGCGTCACATCGAAGTCGCTCACTCCCGCGGCGCTTTCGTTGATCATCACGGGCGTCCTCATTCCGGACTTGGAACAGATTCCGGACGTCTCGAACGTCAACGCACAAGGCACCGTGACGCCCGCGTACGAGGTCACGGTCAATCCTGCGATCTTGGCCGGCGACAATCTGACGATCACCGACGTCGTCAACACCGTCTCCGCGAACAATTTGCATCTTCCGGGTGGCACGCTCTACGCGCCGGGCCGTACGACGAGCCTGGATGTGCGCGCCGATATTCTCAGTCCCTCATCGATCGGCGATCTGCTGATACAAGCGACGCCGGGAACGTCGGGCGTAACGGCGATTACGCCGCAGCCGGCCTCTTCCGCGACCAACGCGTGGACGACACTGACTGCGGCGCATCGCGTCGCCGACGTGTCGACCGTGACGACCGGGCAAGTGCCGCAAACGGCCTTCGCGGCAGTGAACGGTAAGACGAGTTTCTTTTTACAGGTTCAGAAGACGGCCGATGCCAGCGAAGTGTCGGCCTCGAATAACGTGCTCGCGGCGCTGCCTGGATACGAAAAGCGCTTTCCGCAGCTCGCGTTCACGATTGTAAACGTTCAGTCCAAGTACACACAGCAGCAGCTCAATGCCGTTATCCGCACGCTTATCGAAGGCATCATCTTCATTGCTATCGTCATGCTGCTGTTCTTGCGTTCGTGGCGCAACGCGGTCGTCGTTATCATCGCGATTCCAACGTCCTTGTCGGTCACGCTCTTCGTGATGAAGATGTTCAACTTCACGATCGACACGGTCTCGCTGCTCGGCATGACGCTTGCGATCGGCATCCTGATCGACGATTCGACCGTCGTCCTCGAAAATATCGAGCGTCATCGCGACGAGCTTGGACAAACGCCGATTGCAGCCGCAATCACCGGCCGCACCGAGATCGGGCAAGCGGCCATGGTGTTGACGCTGGTCGACGTCGTTGTGTTTCTTCCGATCGCATTTCTGCAAGACGAGGTGGGCCGTCAGCTCGCCGAGTTTGGCGTCGTTGTAACGGTCGCGACGCTGACGTCGCTCTTCGTGTCCTTTAGCATCACGCCCGCACTTGCCGGGCTCTGGGCACTCCATTCCACCTGGAAACCACCAAAGTTCATCGACGCGTTCGATAATGTCTTCTTGCGTTTGCGCGGCTGGTATCATGAACGTGCGCTGCCGTGGGCGCTCGGCGCGCCATTTATCGTCGCCGGCTTCGCGCTTATCACGTTCGTGCTTGCGCTGTTGGCCGTCGGTCTGGGATTCGTCGGCAAAGAGTACATTCCGGCGCAAGACATGGGTCAGCTCTTCGTGCAGTTCACGTTCCCGGTTGGTACGCCGGTTGCGTACACGACCCAAGAAGTCGAAAAAGTCGAACAAGCGATTCTCAAAATTCCCGACTTGGGCGCAATGACGCGCGTCTCAGGAGCCCAAGCGGCGAACTTCGGTGGGTTCATCAGTGAGACGAGTGTCGGCCAGATTCAAGTATTCCTCAAAGACAACCGCCAGCACCCGACGACCTACTGGGTAGCCGAGATCCGGCGCGAAGCCGAGCATCTCGTGCCCGACGGCAAAATCACCGTCATTCCGGTGACGGGTACCCAAGGCGGTAACGCGCAGCCGATCGACGAGCTCGTCAGCGATCTCTCCGGTGGCGACCCGACATCCGCCGCGCAGCAAGTACTGCAAGCGCTGCAGCAGACGCCGGGCGCGCAGAACGTCAATAGCTCGGCGAGCGCGCTAGCACCCCAGGTCAACGTGTTCTTCAATCGCGAGGCCGCCCGTTCTCTCGATGTTGCGATCAGCGACGCCGCCAGCGCCGTAAACGCGGCCTTCGCCGGCGCGCTTCCGACGCAGGTGATTACGTCGCAAGGGATCATGCAGGTTCAGGTCATTTATCCGCTCGCGAACCAGCAAGATCTCACCCAAGTCGAATCAATCCCGATGCGCGCGCTCAACGGCAACATCGTAACAGTCGGCGACGTAGCGCAACTGCAGTGGGCACCGACGCTTCCCGTTCTCACGCGTGAAAACCGCCTGACGGTCATCCACGTCGACTCGAACGTGGCTCCGAATTCGTCGCTCTCAACCGTGCAGGCAGCGTTTCAAAAGAAGCTCGCGGCGCTCAATCTGCCGCGCACCATTCAGGTTGCGCCGTCCGCACAAGGCCAGCAGTCGGAGATGGCGGAGACGCTTTCCGACGTCGGCCATTCGATGATCTTGTCGCTGGTTCTCGTGTTCTTGTTGATGGTCGCGCTCTACAACAGCTACGAATCGCCGTTCATCATTATGTTCTCGGTTCCGGTTGCGGCCGTCGGCGCTGTCGGTTCGCTGATGCTGACGCACTCGACGCTCAATCTGTTCTCCTTGATCGGTTCGATGCTGCTGATCGGTCTTGTCGCAAAGAACGGAATTCTGCTCGTTGACTACGCGAACACGCTGCGGCGTACGCGTGGTCTTTCGAAGGTCGAAGCAATCAAGGAAAGCGCGAAGACGCGATTCCGCCCGATCATGATGACGACGCTTGCGATGGTGAGCGGCATGCTGCCGCTTGCGCTCGCGCTAGAGCCCGGCTCGCAAGAACGGGAAAGTCTCGGCGTGGTCGTGATCGGCGGTTTGCTCAGCTCGCTCGTGCTGACGCTCGTGCTCGTTCCGGTTATGTACGAGTGGCTCGCGCCCAAAGAGATGTCAACGCGCGAAAAAGAAGTCGAAGACGAGATTGCGGGCGCCCACGATCACGCCGCGCCGAACCCCGCGACCTAGCGCGAAAAGAGTCCGACCAACTCGCCTTCGGCAAGAATGTGGCCACGCATCATAAACATCAGCGTCGCGCCGGTCGTGCCTTTTTCGAGCGGCAGCTTGTCGACGTCGAGCGCGAAGACGCGATGACGATAATGATGCGGTGAATCGCCGGGCGGCGGTGCCGGACCACCGTACGCGCTCATGCCGTAATCGGTGTACCCTTGCACGGCGCCGGCGGGGACGTTGCCCTCTTGAAGCTCCGTCACGTTCGCGGGGATGTTGAAGACGAGCCAGTGCCAATAACCGACGGTCGTCGGCGCGTCCGGATCCCAGATCGTGACGACGAAACTCTTCGTACCGGCTGGTGCGCCACTCCATTTGAGGTTCGGTGAGACGTTGTCTCCGCCGACGCCCCAATCGCTGAACGCGTACTTTTTCGGGATCGTCTGGTTGCTGCCAAACGAGCTGCTCTCAACTTTTAGCTGTGCCACGCGGGGCTCTTTCCCGCAATGCCCGGGTGTGCCTACCGCGCTACTTTTATCGGAATTGGCAGTCCAACTTACGGAGGTTGGATGGTGACATTTTACCGTTGGATGGTGAAAGGGGCTCATTGGATGGCGACAGTCTCAGCCATTAGCCCGATGATAGTATCCCGCCCGAACGCCCACGGGAAGAAGACTGATGACGCTTACCGTTCCGAACTTCGCCGATCCGGATCCCCAAGAGACTCGCGAATGGCTTGACGCCTTCGACGGAGTCCTCACGCACGAAGGTCCGCCGCGTGCGGCGCAACTGCTCGAACGCCTCGTCGAGCGCGCGCAGACCGGCGGCACGCAAGTCGACGTCGGCCTGCAGACGCCGTACATCAATACGATTCCGGTTTCGCAGCAACCGCTGTATCCGGGCAACGATGAGCTCGAGACGCGGCTGCGCCATTACATTCGTTGGAACGCGATGGCGATGGTCGTGCGCGCCAATCACATTTCGTCCGAGCTTGGCGGCCACGTCGCGAGCTTCGCATCGTCGGCAACGCTGTACGATGTCGGGCATAACCATTTCTTCCGCGCGCCGAGTGAGAATTTTGGCGGCGACCTGGTGTTCTTCCAAGGCCATTCGTCGCCGGGCGTGTATGCGCGCGCCTTTCTGGAAGGACGTATCTCGCAAGAGCAGTTGGAAAATTTCCGGCAAGAAGTCGACGGTAAGGGCCTCTCGTCGTATCCGCATCCGTGGTTGATGCCGGACTTCTGGCAATTCGCGACGGTCTCGATGGGACTGGGCCCGATTCAAGCGATCTATCAGGCGCGCTTCCTCAAGTACTTACACAATCGCGGAATTGCGAACACGGAAGGCCGCAAGGTTTGGTGCTTCATCGGTGACGGTGAAAGCGACGAGCCCGAGTCGCTCGGCGCGATCAACGTTGCGTCGCGCGAAGGTCTCGACAATCTGATCTTCGTCATCAACTGTAATCTGCAGCGTTTGGATGGACCGGTGCGCGGCAACGGCAAAATCATCCAAGAGCTGGAGCGTGAATTCCGCGGCAACGGTTGGAACGTCTTGAAAGTCATCTGGGGCAGCAATTGGGATCCGCTGCTCGAGAAAGACAAGAGCGGTAAGCTCGTGCAGTTGATGACCGAGACAGTCGACGGCGAGTATCAAGCGCTCAAAGCCAACGACGGCAAATTCGTGCGCGATCACTTCTTCGGTAAGTATCCCGAAACCGCGGCGCTCGTCGCCGATTGGACGGACGCCGAGGTTTGGGATCTGCAGCGCGGCGGTCACGATCCGCGCAAAGTCTACGCGGCGTACGACATCGCGACGAAGACGGTCGGAAAACCCAGCGTGATCTTAGCGATGACGATCAAGGGTTACGGCATGGGTTCCTCGGGCGAAGCGCAGAACATCGCGCACCAGCAGAAGCACATGGATATCGAAGCGATGCGGCAATTCCGCGATCGCTTTGCGATTCCGATCAAGGATTCCGAGCTCAGCGACCTTCCGTTCTACAAGCCCGCCGACGACAGTCCCGAGATGAAATATCTCAAAGACCGGGTGAGCAAGCTCGGCGAGGTTCCGCAACGGCGCCGCAAATCGACTGCGTCGATCGTCGTTCCCGCGCTTGCGGCATTCGAACAGCAATTAAAAGGAACGGGCGATCGCGCGATTTCGACGACGATGGCCTTCACGCGCGTCCTCTCGACGATGATGCGTGACAAAGGCATCGGACCGCGCGTCGTGCCGATCGTCGCCGACGAGACCCGTACGTTCGGTATGGAAGGGTTGTTCAGGCAAATCGGCATCTACTCGCCTGTCGGTCAGCTCTACAAGCCGCAAGATGCCGCGCAGCTGATGTACTACCGCGAAGCCAAAGACGGCCAGATTCTGCAAGAGGGCATCAGCGAAGCGGGTTCGATGTGCTCGTGGATTGCGGCGGCGACGTCGTACTCGACCAGCAACGTCCCGATGATTCCGATGTTCATCTTTTACTCGATGTTCGGATTCCAACGCGTCGGTGATTTGATTTGGGCGTCCGGCGACATGCGGAGCCGGGGATTTCTCATCGGTGGAACGTCAGGGCGCACGACGCTCAACGGCGAGGGCTTACAGCACGAAGACGGGCAAAGCCAGATCATGGCGTCGTTCATCCCGAATTGCATATCCTACGATCCGACCTTCTCGTACGAGCTCGCCGTCATCATGCAGGATGGCTTGCGACGAATGGTCGCGGATCAAGAAGACGTCTTCTACTACATCACCGTGATGAACGAAAACTACATTCATCCCGATATGCCGCAGGGTGCAGAAGAAGGCATCTTGCGTGGAATGTATCTGTTGCGTGATGCCGGCAAGACGAAGAGTCCGCGCGTCCAACTCATGGGCTCGGGGACGATCTTGCGCGAGGTACTCGAAGCGGCTACCCTGCTCGAAAACGATTTCGGAGTCGCAGCCGACGTCTGGAGCGCGACAAGCTTCAATCAGCTGCGGCGCGATGGGCTCGACGCGCAGCGCTGGAATCTGTTGCATCCCGATAAGAAGCCGCGCCAGTCGTTTGTCGAGCAATCGCTAGGCGAGCGTCAGGGGCCGGTCGTCACCGCGACTGATTACATGAAATCGTTCACCGAAGGCATCCATCCGTTCGTCGGCAATCGACGCTTCCACGCACTGGGGACCGATGGATTTGGGCGCAGCGACTTCCGCAAGAAGTTGCGCGACTTCTTCGAAGTCGATCGGCGTTGGATCGCGCTGGCGGCGCTCAAGAATCTCGCAGAGGATGGAACGCTCAATGCTTCGGACGTCGCAAAAGCGATCAAGAAATTCGAAATCGATCCCAACAAACCGAATCCGGTGACCGTCTAATATGGCGAGTGCTGTCGAGATCAAAGTTCCGAACATCGGCGACTTCAAGGACGTCCCGGTGATCGACGTTCTGGTGAAAGCCGGCGATAAGGTCGATGTCGACAGCCCGCTCCTAACGGTCGAATCGGAAAAAGCCTCGATGGATATCCCGTCGCCATCGGCCGGCGTCGTCGAATCCGTCATCGTGAAAATCGGCGACAAAATATCCGAGGGAACGCCGATCGTGCGTCTCGCCGGCAACGGTGTCGCCGCGAAAGAAGAAGCGTCTGTGCCTGCACCGCAAGCTGCAGCCGCGCCCGCGCCCGCGCCTGCTGCGCCGCAAAGCACACAAAAAGTAGCGGTGCCGAATATCGGCGACTTCAAAGACGTCCCGATCATCGAAGTCTTGGTGAAGCCGGGCGATACAATCGCCATCGACACCCCGCTCGTCACGATCGAGTCGGAGAAGGCCTCGATGGACGTGCCGTCGCCCGTCGCCGGCACGATCGCATCGGTCGACGTCAAAGTCGGCGACAAAGTCTCCGAAGGCGCGCCGCTCTTAACGCTGACAGCCAGCAACGGTGCAGCCGCCGCGCCTGCAGCGGCACCCGCGCCTGCTGCGGCGCCCGCGGCCGAGGCAAAAAAAGCTGAGCCCGCGCCCGCACCACAACAAGCTGCAGCGCCCGCCGAGCAAGAAGCCCCTCCAGTTGCAGACGGGGCGAGCGTGCACGCCAGTCCGTCGATTCGACGTTTTGCGCGCGAGCTCGGCGTCGATCTGCGCAAAGTTCAAGGTACGGCGCCGCACGGCCGTGTCACCAAAGACGACGTCCAGAATTTCGTGAAGAAAACGCTGGCGTCGCCCGCTGCCACAGCTGATGGTGGCGCGATGCCCTTTGCGCTGCCGGCGTGGCCGAAAATCGATTTCGAAAAATTCGGCCCGATCGAGCGTCAGCCGCTCTCGCGCATCAAGAAAATCTCGGGCCCGAGCCTGCATCGCAATTGGGTCTCGATCCCGCACGTCACCAACAACGACGAAGCCGACATCACCGATCTCGAAGCCTTCCGCAAACAGGTCAACGCCGAAGATCCGAACGCGAAGCTGACGATCCTCGCGTTCGTGATGAAAGCGCTCGTGACCGTGCTCAAAAAATATCCGGATTTCAACTCATCGCTCGACGGCGATGCGTTGATCCTCAAAAAGTACTACAACTTCGGCTTCGCCGCAGACACGCCGGCCGGACTGATCGTTCCCGTGCTCAAGGACGTCGACAAAAAGGGAGTCACGCAGATTGCGGCCGAGACGCGCGATCTTGCTGCGCGGGGACGTGACGGAAAATTGAAGCTCGCCGACATGGAAGGCAGCACGTTCACGATTTCAAGTCTGGGCGGAATTGGTGGAACGAATTTCACGCCGATCGTCAACGCGCCTGAAGTTGCGATTCTCGGCCTCAGCCGCTCGGCGATGAAGCCCGTCTGGAACGGCAAAGAATTTGTCCCGCGGCTCATGCTGCCGCTCTCGCTCTCGTACGATCACCGCGTCATCGACGGCGCGGCGGGCGCGCGCTTCAACGCATATCTTGGTGAAGTGCTCGCCGATATGCGGCGGACGATGCTCTAGACCGGAGCTACCAGCGGCCGTCCGTTAAGCATTTGATTCGAAAGAAACAAGTGCGCGATTCCGGTGCGATGCGCGGCATGCGCGAGCACATCGACCTCCTCGCCTGCGAAGTGCGTGCGCTCCTTTTTCGGCCCGCACACCAAAACGCCGAAGAGCGTTCCGTGCACCGTCATCGGTATGAGAAGGGCTTCGCTGAGCGGATGCGCGCCGCGTTCGTTCTCAAAGGCCTCGTCCCAGCGCCGGAGCTTGACGATCGTTGGATCGTCCTCGTCGAGCCCATGAGGCAAATCTTCCTTTGAGCCGTGCGTCAACACGAAGGTGCCGCCGTCGCGCAGATAGATCGCGATGTAGGTCGCTTCCGTATTGGCGATAACGGCGTCGTAGAACAGCTTCAAAAGTGAAGGTCCTTTTACGACGACGTCCGTCTCTTGCGAAAATCTCCGCAGGTTCGCGAGCGAGCGCGCGCGCTTTGCGAAGAACACGCCGTTCAAGCGGCGATCGACCTGCGAATGAATTCGCTGGGCGGAAAGACCGATCGCAAGTGCGAGAACAAGGAGCATCGCTTGGCCCGCAATGTCGCGTCCGGTGCCGGGCACGAGACGCTGGGCGAGGTTGCCGATAAACCACTCGCCGATGATGAATGCCGCGACCACGATAAGCGAAACACTGCCAAAGATTGCGGCCCTGCTGACGACGATGCTCAGGTCGACTAACCGATGCCGTAAGATGACGTATGGAAGAATTACCAGCAAGGGAAGATTGAGGAAGAGTGCGAGCCATTCCGAACCGGGAAGCGGAGACCCAGGCGCAATTAGTAACGCAACCGTTTTCACGAACCAGGCGGCCTGCGTCGTAACGAGTGCGGCAGCGACCCAATTCATCTGCGCACGATGCTCGTCGTCGACGCGGGTCAGACCGATGAGGCAGCCGAGAATAGCGACAGCCGGAACGATGATGTCCGCGACAATCTCGGCGGCAAAATTCATGAGTGGCAAGTGATCGATGGTAATATGCGCATACCATACTACCGGATCGAAGTACGTCGCGAAGTCCATCGTTACGAACAATGCCGCCGCGATGAGTGCAAGCGGAAGCGCGGTGCGACGCAAGGCCGAACGAAGTCTCGACGGGACGATCGGGAACGATGTGCCCAACACGATGATCCCGTAGTTCAAGAACGTGTTGACAACGTAGGACCCATAAGCATTCCACGCATACGCGGACAGCGAGGTCGCGCACGTCGCGAGAAACCAAGAACCCGCGGTCGCCTGGGCAACCGCGGCGAGGAAAAATGCGAGGAGCCGTCCATCAGCGTGTTCCGCGCGCCGCAAACCGACGAGAAGACTCGTACCGACACCGATGAGGACGACTATAAGGCCAAGCCAGCCGCGATCGAGCGTACTCGGAGCCGGCCTATCGAGCGTGTACGAGATTGCGCGGCGCTCACTCCCGCGAATGATCGGAAGGGTGATCGTCTGTCCCTCGCGTGCCGTCCGCCGCTCAAAATATTGGCGCCACGTGTACTTGGTGAGGTCGATGGCGTCGCCGGGAAGCAGTCCCGCGCGTTGCGCCGAGGAGCCTGGTACAACGGTGAAGACGACGGCGCGGTTTCCCGAGGCGAAATCGGCTCGAAACTCGGACGCCGGTTTCCGGATAGGCGCGGTCAGTCCGATCACCGCGAAGGCGAGCGTCATGAGATTGAACGCGATGAGCACAAACCGGAAAACCGAAGCCATTGAACGCTCCTCGCACATTCATACGCACAGCCGCGGCGAAAACCTGGCGATTCATGCCGGGTCTGAGCTTGTGCTATGACCGTAAAGCCGCAATTTCCGGACGAACAGCTCGACGGCGAGTTCGTACGCCAAGACGATGCGTTTCGCGCGAACGTCCAGCCCGCCGCCGGGCGCTATCATCTCTACGTTTCGCTCGCGTGTCCGTGGGCACACCGCACGATGATCATGCGCAAGCTCAAGGGCCTCGAGGATGCAATCGGGATGACGATCGTCGATCCGGTTCGTGACGAGCGCGGTTGGCGCTTCACGTTCGAGCCGGATCCGATCAACGGCTTCGCGTTTCTGAGCGAAGCGTATTTCAAAACCGATCCGGGTTACCGTGGGCGCGTGACCGTGCCGGTGCTTTGGGATAAGCAGACGGGCACGATTGCCAATAATTCCGACGACGATATTCTGCGGATATTCGAAACCGAATTCGATGCAATCGCAAAGCACAACGACGTCGACTACTTCCCCGCACGCTACCGCGCCGAGATCGATGCGCTGAATGCTGAGATCTACGAGAACGTCAATAACGGCGTCTATCGCGCGGGCTTTGCAACGTCGCAGGATGCGTACGAGCGCGCGGCGCGTGAAGTCTTCGCGACGCTCGACGGGCTCGACGAGCGTCTGGCTTCACGCCGTTATCTCTTTGGCGCTTCGCCGGTCGAAACGGATTGGCGTTTGTTCGTGACGCTCGTGCGCTTTGACGCCGTTTACTACGGACACTTCAAGTGCAATCTGCGCCGCATCGCAGACTATGCGAACCTTTGGCCGTATCTTCGCGATCTCTATCAATTTCGCGGCGTCGGAACGACCGTCGATTTGAATCAGATCAAAACGCACTATTACTACACGCACGACGACATCAATCCGACGCGAATCATTCCCATCGGACCTCTGTTGGATTTCAACGCGCCGCACGGTCGCGAGCGGCTCGGCTAAGCGAGCGACGCGCTGCGTCGCCCGCAACCCTTAACCGTTGCACGGGTACGTACCAGTGTTATGTTTCGAGTATTAAGTGCAGTTCTCGCGTTCGGGCTCTTGATTCTCCAAACCGGTACAGCCCAAAGCGCCGATATGCAAAACGCGCAGAACGTCATGACGAATGTTGCCGACAGTACGCGCGCGCCGCGTTCGTTCGAGGCTACGACGCAGCTCCAGCTCAAGCAACGCAGTTTCCCGTTCAAGAAAGTCGCGCTGAGCGGCACGTCGTATTTTGAAGCTCCGAATCGTCTTGCCGTGCATTTCTCCAAGGTGCCGCGCTACATGAGCGGTCTTCCGAAAGCATACGCGACGCTGCTCAACGTCGGCGCTTGGCCGCAAGAGTACGACGCCACGCTGCTGCCGCCGCAGAGCGTGAACGGACACACTGACCTCGCGCTGCAGTTGACGCCGAAGTCGTCGCAATCGACGGATCGCGGTGTCGTGCTCGTCAACCCAGTGAGTTGGACGGTCGAGCAAGTCAACTGGAATCTCTCGGGCGGCGTCACGCTCACGATGACGGAAGCGTACACCGACGTTGGTGAGTACCGAGTACCCTCGAGCCAGTCGCTTTCAATCCACACGCCGTACGCGACTGCCGACGGAAACGCGACGCTGCAGAACTACGCGCTGAACGTTCCGATCGACAACGAAATTTTCGCGCAGGAGTAAGACTCGACGACGGACGGCGCGAAGGCAATAGTATGAACGCCTTCACGCCGTCAAAAGTCGTACAACGCATCGATGCGGGCTCGCAGCGCCCGAGAACGCGACCAGGTCCCGGAGTTGTCTCACTTGCGGTGGGCGAGCCCGATTTCGACACGCCTTCTCAGATTACGGATGCCGCTGTTGCGGCGCTGCGTGCGGGTTACACGCACTATATCGATCCGGCGGGCGATCCCGAATTGCGTGAGGCGCTAGCCGCATATGTGTCGTCGGTCGCCGGTGCGAAGTACAGCGCCGATCAGATTGTCGTAACGCACGGCGGTACGGCGGCTATCGCTGCATCGATCATGGCGATCGCAAATCCGGGCGACCGCATCGTCATCCCCGATCCGAATTTCTCGCTCTATGCGGACGCAGCGTACATGGCCGGCGCGATTCCGGTGCCGGTGCCGGTTCTTGCGGATTATCATCTCGATCTCGACCTGCTCGAGAAAGAGCTGCGCGGCGCGCGGATGCTTGTCATCTGCAGCCCATGCAATCCGACGGGCGCCGTCTTTACGCCCGAAGAGCTCAAGCGTGTCGCAGAGATGATCGAGAACAGCGATACGATCGTCATTAGTGACGAGGCATACTGTGAGATCGTCTACGACGGACGTCCGTTCATGTCAATGACGCAGTTCCCGGCGATTCGCGGACAAGTGCTGTACTGCCAAACGTTCTCGAAGACGTTTGCGATGACCGGATGGCGCTGCGGATATCTCGCGGGGCCTGCCGAGATCATCAAAGCCGTCGGATTCGTGAACCGCACGTTCAACGGTGCGCCCAACGCTGCCGTTTGCCGCGCCGCGCTAAAAGCGACCGAGATTGGCCCGAGTCTCGCGAAACCGATGCTGGCGGAATACATCAAACGGCGCGATCTGATCGTCGAGCACGCCCGAGCTATCCCCGGACTCGACGTTCGTCCGCCCGAGGGAACGTTCTATCTCTTCACGCGCTACGACGCTGACATTCCGGCCAGCGAAATGACCGCGAAGCTGATGGAAGGCGGCATAGCCGTCCGTTCCGGAACGGAATTCGGTCCCTCCGGCCAGCATCACATTCGCTTTTCGTTTGCGACGAGTCCGGAAAAGATCATCGAAGGTCTGCGCCGCGTGAGGGTCGTTTTCGAAGCGCTCGCGCGTCCGGCTGCGGTGTAGTGGCCGAACGCGTTAGGCTTTTCACCCAGCCGGGTTGAAGCAGCTGTCTTCGCGCGAAAGAGTTTCTTTCGTCTCGTAACGTCACGTTCGAAATCGCGGATATCGCGAACGATCCGCAAGCAATGCCGGATTTGCGCGCGCTCGGCGCGCTAACCGTACCGGTCGTTGCGGTCGGCGAGCGTTGGGTGTCGGCTGCGAGCCTCGATCACGTCGCCGATCTGGTCGGCATCGATCGGAGCGGACACCGCATGCTCGCACCGGTCGAGCTCGTCGAAAAGTACGACGCGATCTTTGCGGCCGCGCAGCGCTATTTGCGCGTCTTCCCACAGGAAAAAATGGGGATGACGGTACCTCGCCGCGACAAGCGCGGCATGCGCG
>Ga0302326_10016962_pt1 | contig 15214 bp, 9 predicted proteins | sample Palsa_T0_3_FD_202264 | JGI IMG/M metagenome (GOLD analysis project Ga0302326, IMG submission 202264) | Peat permafrost microbial communities from Stordalen Mire near Abisko, Sweden - Palsa_T0_3 | ecosystem: Environmental > Terrestrial > Soil > Palsa > Peat permafrost | place: Sweden: Abisko...
ATTCTCTTTCACTTCGCCGAGCGCCGCCGCGGCATCGGCGCGGTCGGGCACCGTCTCCGCATGCTGGAGTTGATAGATCAATTCCGCGGGCGTTCTGTGAAATTCAACAGACTTGAGGATTTGATTGCCCTTGTCGAATATCACCATGCGCGGCTGTCCGTCAATGGTGAATGTAAAGGTCTCCTCGGCCTCTTGCACATCGATGGGATAGGTCGTCTGGCCTCCGTCCGTGCCCACTTCCACTTGGATTGGGACGTGGAACAATCCCACGCGGCCCTCTACCTTCTGAGTCTGCTTGACGGTGAGCTTCAACTGGCTTGACGGCGCGTCATACTCGTAGCTCACGGTGAATTTCGGCGCGCCCGCGCCAAACACCCATTGGTGAAAGAATTCGTCCACACTCGTGCCCGTGGTTTCCTCGATGGATTTCACCAGGTCGGCCGTGACCACATTCTTATAACGGTTGGTGTCCAGATACACTTTCAAACTGCCGAAGAAATCGGCGTCTCCGAGTTTTTCTCGCAGCATGCGCAGCACCAGTCCGCCCTTGGTGTAGATATTGCCGCTGAACTGCAGCGAGTTGTCCTGGTTGTAATTGACGATGGGCGCGGAAAACAGGCGCTCCTGCCGGAACCAGCCGCGCGAATCCCGCCAGAATTCATAATCCACGGCATCCTGCCCGTAGTGCGTTTCGTTCCAGTAGTGTTCAAAGTAGGTAGCGAATCCCTCGTTCAGCCAAAGATCGGCCCAGTCCTTGCACGTGACCAGATCGCCGAACCATTGGTGGGCCATTTCGTGCGAAACGAGCCCGTCGGAATCCTCCGGGGTTTCTCCAGCCATGGCAGGATTCACCAGGCCGCGAGTGGTCAGCGTGGTGGCGCTGGCATTTTCCATTCCGCCCACAACGAAATCGTTTACCGCTGACTGCGCGTATTTCACCCAGGGATAGCGGACGCCGAGGCGGTCGGAAAACGTGCTCAGCATGTCGGGCGTCCGCACATAAGTGGGCTGCAATTTCGCTGAATCGCCTTTGGGGACCAGATAGTTCAGCGGCATATCGCGCCACGCAGCGTCTTTCTGGTCAAACTGTCCGGCAACAACGGAAATCAGGTATGTCGCAATAGGCTCCGACTGCCGCCAGTCCCAAGTTTTCGTTCCGTCGCTTTCATTCTTAATGCCCACGAGTTTGCCGTTGGATATCGTCACCCAGCCCGCGGGCACCGTGAGAATCATTTCCGAAGTGGTGCGATTGTTCGGATAGTCGTAAATCGGAATGTAGTAGTGGGTGTCTTCGTCTTCGCCCTGGGACCATACTTCGATCGGCTGGTTGGGATAGTCCTTATCCGGCAGGACGAAATAAAGGCCCTTTTTTGGGAATCCGTGGTAATGAATTTCGATGGTGTGGTCGTCGCCGCGCTTGGCCGGTTTCGACAGCGTCACACTGAGCTTGTCGTCGGTGTTCGTGAATTCCGCCGGCTTCCCGTCGACCGTTACCTGATTCACTGTCAGCTCGGAACAATCGAAATGGAGCGCTGTGATTCCTTCGCGTATCACGGAGACGGTGTGCGTGACATCGCCCATAACTTCGCGGTGGTCTGTATCGAACCGCAAATGCGTCTTTATATTTTTGAGCTGATATTCCTTGCTGCGGGAATAGGGGCTGACCGCGCTCCGGCCGGCGGGCGAAAACAGCAGCGCCGTCATCACTGCGACGACGGCCAAAGCAGCCTGCGAACGGCGTCTTCCCCTGCTGGACATCACGGCTGAACGCAATAATTTCCCCATGTTTTCTCGCCTCCACTATTTGGTGCACAACGGGATCAAATCTTGTTAAGGGGACGACACACTCGAGCGCGCCAAAACGCGTCAGCTCTCGCGATCCAGAATGAAATCGGGCAGAGCGGCCAGCGCGCGGCTGAAGTCGGAAGGCCGCCAACCGTCGAGCGATATTCTGGATTTTTCCGCATATTGCAGCGCCAGCCCGCGTGCGCGATCGAGCGCGCCCGTCTCGGCGACCAGCGCGGTAATTTCATCGGGCCGCACGCTGTGAAATCCCTTTTCTTCCAGCACCTTCGCCACCAGCTTGCGCCCGTGCGTATTGCCGTCCTGCATGGCGTAAATCAGCGGCAGAGTAACCTTTCCTTCCTTCAAATCGCTCAGCACGGGTTTGCCGAGTTTTTCCGGCGAGGCGGTAAAATCCAGCAGGTCGTCCACCAATTGAAAAGCCAGTCCCGCATACAAGCCGTATTCGGCGAGCGACTCTTCTTCGTCGCGGGTCACCCCGCCCAGCACCGCGCCCAATCGCGCGCAGCCGCTGAAAAGGCACGCAGTCTTGCGGTAGGAAAGATCGGTGGCTTCGGCTTCCGAGAGATCAATGCGTCCAAGCCCGGCCAATTCGAGCAGCTCGCCTTCCACCATTTTTTGCGTCAACTCGATCAGAATGTCGAGGACCGCGAAATTGCGCTCTTGGAGCGCCATCTCAAACGCCTGCATATAGAGCCAGTCGCCCGCCAGTACGCTCATGGGATTGCCCCAGCGTGCATTGGCGCTGGGACGCCCGCGCCGCGTATTGGCGCCGTCAATCACGTCATCGTGGATCAGCGTGGCGCTGTGAATCAGCTCGACCACCGCGCCCAGCCGCACGGCAGAATCGCCCGCATGCCCGCAACTGCGCGCCGCGAGCAGCAGCAACGCAGGCCGCAGACGCTTCCCGCCGCCCTCACGGAGGTATGCGCCGATTTCAGCGACAGGCTGAATGCCGGAGCCGGCCTGCGCCGCAATTTCCTGCTCGACGCGGAGCAGGTCTTCGCGCACCAATTCAAAAATCTCTTTTACGGTCAAGAGGGAGATAGCCGGCCTCGTTTACGCTGGTCCCGCCATTTTAGCCGCTGCCAGTGGGAAGAACCGCCGGAAATTGCCGCTGGTGGCCCGCGCGATTTCGTCCGCGGCTAAGTTTCTCACATTCCCCAGCATGTGCGCCACTTCCGCCACGAAGGCAGGCTCGTTCCTCTTGCCGCGCCTGCCCTCGGGCGCGAGGAACGGCGAATCGGTCTCAATCAGGATGCGGTCGAGCGGCAAGCGCGCCGCGATGTCTCGCAACGCTTGGCTCTTGGGATAGGTGACATTGCCGGCAAAAGAAACAAGGAAGTTCATGTCCAGACCGCGCCGCGCTTCCTGCTCCGTGCCCGAAAAACAGTGCAGAATTCCGCCCAGTCCCGTGCTTTTCCAATCCTGTTCGAGCACGCCGAGGCAATCGTCCCAGGCATTGCGGCAATGAATGACAACCGGCAGTTTCGATGCGCGCGCGATTTCCAATTGCCTGCGAAAAACTCGATCCTGAACATCGGCGGGAGAATCCTTGTGAAAGTAATCCAGGCCGATTTCACCGACCGCGATGACGCGGGGATGCCGAGTCAGAGCCTCCAGCTCGGCGAAATGGGCATCCGTGGCCAGCCGCGCTTCGCAGGGATGGATGCCCGTGGTGGCGAAAATCCAGTTGCGCGACTCCGCATATGGAATCGCGGCGCGCATTTGGTCCGGGCCGTTGCCGATTCCAACGGCCAGCAGCGTCCCGACGCCAGCCTGGCGCGCGCGATTGAGCATAGCGTCACGGTCATCGTCAAATTGCGAAAAATCCAAGTGCGCGTGCGAATCAATCAGATCCACGAAGCAAGCTCCAGAAGTGCACCTGAGTCCGAAACCGTCCGGCTTCGGTTATTTGACCTTCGCGCCGGCGGGAATTTCTTCCGCGAACGTACATAACACCGGCCGCCCGGTCGGGCCGTCCGATGCGGCAAGAATCATTCCGTTGGATTCGACGCCGCGCAGTTTCCGCGGGACGAGGTTCATCACCACCACCACGCGCTTCCCGGCGAGATCTTCCGGCTTGTACGCTTCGGCTATGCCGGCAACTACCTGCCGCACCTCCCCGCCGACGTCCACCATCACGCGCAGTAATTTGTCCGCGCCAGCGACGCGCTCGGCGGACTGCACGATGCCGACGCGCAGTTCCACCTTCGTGAAATCGTCAATTCCGATCTTCACGGGCCCGGCTGGCGCTGGCGGCAAGCCGCCGGGAACTGCCGGCTTCGCCGGCGTGTTTGCACTATCGGCGAGCTGAGTGTCCGATTTCCCCGCATTGTTCATTTCTTGTTCCATGGCTTCCATCCTTTCGAATGCTTCCTTGTGATCGACACGTGGAAAGATAGCGGCGATTTCACCAATGCGCGCACCGGAACGAAGTTCGCCCCATGCGAGCGATTTCGGTAAATGCGATTCCATCTTTCCCGTCAGTCCAAGCTGATTCCAAATTTTTTGCGTTGACTGCGGAATCGCCGGGTGCGACAGAACGGCAATAAACCGCAGCGCTTCCGCGGCGTTGTAGAGAATTTCGCCCAAGTGTGCGCGTTCTTCGGCGACCTCAGCCAACTTCCAGGGCTTTTCGGTGGTGATGTAATTGTCCGTCAACGCGATCAACTGCCAGACGCGTTGCAAAGCCGTCGAGAAGTTAAGAGCTTCATATGCCTCGCAGACAATATCTCGCTCCGACCGGCAGGCCATTCCCAAAACGCCGCCGTCTTTCGCGCCTGGCGGAATTTCTCCGCCGAAATACAGCTCGATCATCTTCAGCGTGCGGCTGGCCAGGTTTCCCAAGCCGTTGGCGAGGTCGCTGTTGTAGCGCGTCAGCAGCGCGTCGCGGGTGTAATTTCCATCCTGACCAAAGACCATGTCGCGGAGCAGAAAATACCGGAGCGCGTCCACGCCCAGCACGCTCGCCGCGGGCTGCGGGCGCTGCATGTTGCCGCGCGATTTGGACATTTTCTCTTCCTGAAACAGCCACCAGCCGTGCGCGAAAATCTTCTTGGGCAGCGGCTCCTCGGCGGCCATCAGGAACGCGGGCCAATAAACCGCGTGAAAGCGCAGGATTTCCTTGCCGATCAGGTGCAGATCCGCCGGCCAGTAACGCTCCCACTGCAGTTCATCGTCGCCGTAGCCGATGCCGGTCATGTAGCTGGTGAGGGCGTCGTACCAAACATAGAAGACGTGCTTCTCGTCGTCAGGCCAGGGAATGCCCCACTTTACCGAGGTGCGGCTGACTGAAAGATCGCGCAGCCCTCCGCGGACGAACGCCAGAACTTCGTTGCGGCGCGCTTCCGGCTGGATGAAATCGGGCCGGCTCTCGTAGAGATCGAGAAGGCGCTGCTGAAACGCGGAGAGCTTGAAATAATAGTTCTCCTCGCGAACTTTTTCCGTGGGCCGCTTGCATTCCGGGCACAAACCGCCTTCGAGCGGCTCGTCCACGTACGTCTCGTCGTAAACGCAGTACAAGCCTTCGTAAAATCCCTTGTAGACGAATCCCTTGTCGCGAGCCTGTTCGAGAAGGCGACGTACCGCCCATTCGTGGCGTGTTTCCGTGGTGCGCACGAAGCGGTCAATCCCCAACCCCAGCGAATCCCACAAGCGGCGGTATTCGCCGGAAATTTCGTCGGCATAGGCCTGCGGAGAGATGCCCCGCGCCTTGGCCGCGCGTTCCACTTTCTGCCCGTGCTCGTCGGTTCCCGTCAGCAGGACGACGTCGTAGCCGCACATGCGTTTGTAGCGCGCGATGGTATCCGCCACCACCGTCGTATAGGTGTGACCGAGGTGCGGCCGCGCATTGACATAGTAAATCGGCGTGGTGAGATAAAATTTCGGACGCGGGTCCTGGTGCATTTTTCAGTCTCTTGTAACGCGCTGTCGGTGAAAACAGGAAAGCGCCTCGGCCAGCACGTCCTTCAGCGGCAGATCCTTTTCCTGCGCGATTCGACGGCAGTCTTCATATTCCGGCGCGGCATTCAGCATGTTCCCATTCGCATGCGAGACTTTGATGCGGATGCGGCCGTGCGGGGTATCAATTGTCAGCGTTTCACGCTCCAGCGTTTTGCGCCGGACTTCGTGCAAGCGCACCCCAATTGTGGTCGTCTCGCGGAGTAACAGCTCGCAAAGACGATCCCGCGCGTCGCGCTCGCAGAGCAGCGTCAATAGCAGGCCAGGGCGATTCTTCTTCATCTGCACCGGCGTGGCGAACATATCCAGTGCGCCCGCTTTGAGTGCGCGTTCCGCGAAGTAGCCGTAGATTTGCGGATTCATATCGTCAATATTAGTTTCCAGGACGCATATCGGGGCATCCCATCCCTCGCTGACTTCGCATTCGGATTGCTGAACACTCTCGCCTACCAATATTCGAAGCACGTTGGCTTGTTCTTTGGGGTCCGCAGTACCCGCGCCGTAACCAATGGCTTCCGTGCGCATGGGCGGCTGCGCGCCGAAGGCATGCGCGAGAGTGGTGACGATCGCCGCGCCGGTGGGCGTCACAAGTTCCAATTCCAAGCCGCTCGAATATGTTGGGACACCTCGCAGCAGAGCCGCGGTGGCCGGTGCAGGCACGGGCAGAATCCCATGCTCGGCTTTCACCTGCCCCCCGCCGACGTTCAGGGGTGAGCAAGTCAATTCTTCGATGCCCAGCATTTCGAATCCGATTGAAGCGCCGAGAATGTCCACAATCGCATCTACCGCGCCCACTTCGTGAAAATGGATGCGCTCGACCGGGACATCGTGAATCGCCGCTTCGGCTTCACCCAGGCGGGTAAAAATCCGCGATGCACGCTCGGTCACGCTGGAAGAAAATCCTGCGCTGGAAATCATGCCGAGAATTTCCTGCAAGCCGCGATGGGCATGATGCTCTTCCGATTCCACCGCGACTTTCGTGGCGCGAATTCCGCGTTTCCTTACCGTGTCCGCGCGCATCCGCCAGCCTGTGAGGGACAGGCGGCGCAGATCCTGCTCAAGGCGCTCGAAGCTGACCCCAGCGTCCACCAGCGCGCCGAGAAGCATGTCTCCGCTGACGCCGGAAAAGCAGTCCAAGTATGCAATTCGCATAGGGAGAAGCGCCTTTGCGCCGCCTGTTATTGCGCGGCGTGCGCAGCAGCGCATTCTAAAGTGTACAGGAATTTACCAAGGCCCGCCGTCGGAGAGACTCCGGCCAAACGCAACGGTTCGATGCTCCGTCAGCAAGAAAAGTACGGCTGGTTAGATTCGCTTGGTCCGCGCCGGATGCGCCGTCGCTATGGCGTCTTGGTCACAGGCAGGCCGTATACCACGCCGGTGAATGACGTACCGTTGAACGAAGTGCCCGCGCACCATACCGTCAAGCCGCCGGTCACGGGCTTGCTGGTGCAGGACTTCATCTCCGCGCCGGTGCTGATGTCGACGCTCCACGTCTGGCCGCCGTCGGAGCTGAAATCCATTCCGCCGACGTTTGTGTAGACGTTGCCGCCCGCCGCCCAGCCGACTTTCGGCGTCAAGAAATAGATTTCGCGGATAGGCCACGGGCCGTCGAGCGTTCGCCCGCTCCACGTGTTGCCGCCGTCGGTAGTGGTGTGCACCCAGCCTTCCACGTTCGGCGAAATCTCGCCGCCGCCAACCCACCCGGACTTGTCATTTACAAAAAACGTGGGCCCATCGAACACGGAATCGATGGACGGCCCGCAATTCCACACCTGGCCGCCATTCGCGCTGGTGCAATAGTTGATGCCGGACGCGCGCGTATGCAGGTTGGACAGCATGCTGAACTGGTCGCCGAACCATCCGCCATCGGCGTCAGGGACCACTTCGGTCCAATCCGTCGCGGTCTGACCGCCATCGGTTGTGTAGTGCGCCGCATTGGCCGCATTCAGATTCAACTGATCCATCACCAATCCATCCTGCTTGTTGGGGAAATGAATGCGGTCGCTCCAGCCCGATGTTGTCAGCACGACGTCGGAAGACCACGTCATGCCGGCATCGTCACTCCAGCGGATGATGCCCTCGAAGTTGCTGTCGTTGAATCCGGAAATCACCACGTGCGATCCCGCCGCCTGCACGCCGTACCAATAGTAAGGAAAGCCGAGGTTTAGTATTTCCGTCCACGAGTTTCCGCCGTCCGTTGTCTTCCATACCTGCCCCAGTTCCGCGGCGACGTAGCCGGTGGTTGCGCTCGAGAATGAAATGTCGTGAATCACCGCGCCGGGAAGGCTCGCCAGCAATTGCCACGGATTGGGATTCGGATTCGCGGAGATGAATGCGCGCGGGCCTGACGCCACCAGGCGCTGCGCAGCAAACTCGCGGCTCTGACCAATCGCGGGAGTCTTCAGCGAAATCTGCCGCACCAACGCATCGCGGCCCGGCGAGGCCGCGTCGCCGGAATGCGCCGCGTGTGTCACCGCCAGAATCAGCGCGGCGCTGAAAATAATCGCACAACCTACATTACGAATGGCCTTCATTGTTGCCTCCCAGTAAAAAAGTGTCATTCGTCGCGCTCTCCGGGCTTGGTCAGCAATGGGCGAGGAAGCCGCAGTCGAATATGGCGATTGTCGTCCTTCAAAGAGCGATGGTCAAGACAAGAATCGTGCAGACGATCGCGCGGGGTGGCACTGCTTCTTTTGACGCTCTGCGTCGCGTCCCCTATAATCGCGAGACTCGCGGTGCGCCGCGCGTAACCATGCTTCAGCCACTGGAACAGAAAATCCGCACGGCTCTGGGCCGCTTCATTCGCGAGAAGTACGGCGTCGACGCGAACGTCACGACGGAGCGTCCGCCGAAAATTGAAATGGGCGAATTGGCGTCGCCGGTCTGCTTCGAACTGGCCAAGAAACTGAAACGCGCGCCCCGCCAGTTGGCACAGGAAATCGCCGCGGAAATCGCTCCGACTCTCCGTGCGGAAGCAGGCGTTGAGCGCGTCGAAGTGGCCGGCGGCGGATATTTGAACATTTACTTGGACCGCGCAGCTTTCTTCCGCAACGCGCTCGCGCTAGCCGGCTTGGAAGCGATTGCCGCAACGCATCAGGACCCGAAGATCATCGTCGAGCACACCTGCATCAACCCCAACAAGGCCGCGCACATCGGTCATCTGCGGAACGCCGTACTCGGCGACACGTTTTCACGCCTGCTCCGCCACGCCGGGCACCGCGTGGAAGTGCAAAACTATATTGACAACACCGGCGTGCAGGTGGCCGACGTGGTGTTCGGCTTTCTCCATATTGAGCATAAGTTCGCGGACGAAGTGCGCCGCGTGGCCGCCGAGCCGCGCTTCGATTATTACTGCTGGGACCTTTACGCGCGCGTGACGCAGTTCCTCGAGCAGGACAAGTCCTGGATGGACGTGCGGCTGCAAATTCTGAAAGACATCGAGGAAGGAAACGCGCCTTCCGCCGAAATGGCGGAAATTGTTTCCACCGCCATCGTGCACTGCCATCTGCGGACGCTCGACCGGCTGAGCATTGATTACGATTTGCTGCCGCGTGAAAGCGAAATCCTGCGGATGAAATTCTGGGATGCTGCTTTCGCGCTGCTGCGCGAAAGCGGCGCGATTACCCTGGCCGCATCGGGGAAAAATGCTGGCTGTTGGGTGATGCAGACGCAGCCGGAAAGCGCGCGGATCGCGGAAGTCTCCGCGCCGGACGCGGAAGCGGCCGCGGATGCCAATGCTCAGGAAGCCGAAGCGAAAATTATCGTACGTTCGAACGGCACCGTCACGTATGTGGGCAAGGACATCGCTTATCATCTGTGGAAATTCGGCCTTCTCGGACGCGACTTCGCCTATCGGCGTTTTCACGCGCATCCCGACGGGCACATGGCGTGGGTGACCGCCGAATCCGGCGGTGATATTGACGCGCCGGAATTCGGCCGCGCGCAGCGCGTCTACAACGTGATTGATTCGCGGCAAATTTACCCGCAGATGGTGGTGAAGCACGGCCTGCGCGCGTTGAATTTCGACGAGCAAGCCGATGCTCTCACGCATTTTGCTTATGACGTGGTGGCGCTGACGCCGCGTTGCGCTCTGGATTTGGGTTACACGATTTCCGAGGAGGACGCGAAGCGCGCGTTCGTGGAAGTGAGCGGCCGCAAAGGGCAGGGCGTGAAGGCGGACGATCTGCTCGACCAACTGGGATCGCACGCCCGCGCCGAAGTGGACTCGCGCCATCCCGATTTGCCGGAAGCGGAACGCGCCGCCATCGGCCATGCGATTGCCGTGGGCTCGCTGCGTTATTTCCTGCTGCGCTTCTCCCGGACGACCATCATTGCGTTTGACCTGCGCGATGCGCTGGCGTTTGAAGGCGAGACGGGGCCGTACGTGCAATACGCCGCGGTTCGCGCGCGCGGGATTTTCCGCAAACTGGCGGAGCAAAAATCGGAAGGCGGTTCGGAGAGCAGCCTGGATGCTTTGGCGGGCGCGCTCACCGATGAATCGCTTGCGGCGATTCTCGCTGCACCCGAGGGAAATGATTTGTGGAGCGTGGCGCTGCTCGCTGGGTCACTTGGCGAACACGTGGAATCGGCGTTGAAATCGCAGGAGCCTGCGTTTGTTGCGAAATACGCGTTCCAACTGGCGCAAGCCTTCAATCTTCTCTATCACCGCCATCGCATTCTCGCCGAGGAGGACCCACAGCGGCGCGCGTTCCTGCTTCTTCTCGTGGACCTGGTGCTGCGCCAGTTGATCACCGCGCTGGGACTGCTCGGCATGGAAGCTCCCCAAATGATGTGAGCCACCCGGCGATTTTTCGCGCCGGTCAGAGATTCATGGCGAAATCCACGATGCTGCGCACGGCGATGCCCGTGGGGCCTTTGGCCAGCCAGGGCTTGGCGTCGTCGTTCCAGCAGGTAGACGCAATATCGAGGTGAATCCAGGGCATCTCCTCGGCAAATTCCTTCAGGAACCATGCCGCGGTGATGGCTCCGCCGCCTTTGCCGCTGCCGGTGTTGCGAATGTCGGCAATGCTGCTCTGGATCATTTCCTGATATTCGTCGTCGAGCGGCATGGGCCACATTTTTTCGCCGGCGGTGCGCGTGCTTTCGAGGAACTTGTCGAGATATTCGCGCGGCTGGCCGAAGACGCCGACGTTCACGTTGGCCAGCGCGACTTCAATGGCGCCGGTGAGAGTGGCTGCGTCAATCAAATGCGTGGCGCCGAGGCGGCGGGCGTAGGTGATGCCGTCGGCAAGGACCATGCGGCCTTCCGCGTCCGTGTTGATTACCTCGATGGATTTTCCGCTCATCGCGATTTTCACGTCTCCCGGCTTTTGCGCGCGGCTGCCGGGCATGTTTTCCGAGGATGGAATCACGGCAATCACTTTTACGGAGGGCTTCAGGGCGGCCAGCGCCCGCATCACGCTCAGCATCGTGCCGCCGCCGCCCATGTCGTACTTCATTTTTTCCATTCCGTTGGCGGGCTTGATGGAAATGCCGCCGGTATCGAACGTGATGGCTTTCCCGATCAGTCCCAGGACGGGCGCGCCGGGCCGTTCGTGTTCCGGCGTGTAAGTAAGGACAATGACGCGCGGAGGTTCCGCGCTTCCCTGCGCCACGCCGAGAAGCGCGCCCATTTTCAGGTCGGCAATTCTGTTTTCATCCAGAATTTCAACCTGCAGCCCGCATTCCTGGGCCATGGATTCGGCGCGGTCGGCCAGCATCCGCGGAGAAAGATAATTCGACGGCTCGTTAATGAGGTCGCGTCCGAAGTTCAGTGCTTCGCCAATCGTGCGTCCGCGCGCGATGGCCGCTTCCACTTCACCGCGGTTGGCTGCGTCCCATCCCCCCAGCGACACTTTTTCGATGGCTTTGCCGTTTTTCTTTTCGCTGCGGTATTTGTCGGATTCAAATTCGGCGGTCACCAATCCTTCCGCGACGGCCTGGGCATCGGCCGGAGTGCGCTGGCCTTCGCGCGATAGAAAAACAAAATTGCGCGCGCCGCGGCTTTTCAGGTTGCGCACAGCGGCGCCCGCAATTCGCCGCAAATCCGCGCGCGTGAACTTTTGCGGCTTCCCCGCGCCAATCAGCAGCAATCGCCGCGCCTGCAATCCGGCAGGAAAATGCAGCAGCGTCATTTCCATGGGCTTTCCTGTTAATTCGCCGCTTTCCGCGAGAAGTTTCAGTTTTCCGCCGGTGGCGTGGTCCAGTTCGGCAACCATTCCTTCGAGGCGGTCATCCGATTCAAAGAGATAAGTTACCAGGGCATCGGCGGAAACCGATGCGCAGGGCTGAGACTCCCACTCAATATGCATAGCCTTCCTTTTGATGAAGAGTTAGCGCCGCCGATGGCGGTACATGGCGTCGTCGGCCTCGCGCCGCGCTTCCCGGTCGCGTTCGGCTTGCCGCCGGTCGTGCTGTTTCTTTCCGCGAGCCACCCCGAGCTCGCATTTGACGATTCCGTCCTTGAAATAGAGCCGCAAGGGGACAAGCGTGAGACCCTTCTGCTGGATCAGCGCGGAAAGCTTTTCGATTTCCCTCCGGTGGAGGAGCAGCTTGCGGGCGCGCAGCGCGGCATGGTTATAGGGTCCACCGGGCTGGTATTCGGGAACGTGAGAGTTCTGCAGCCAGATTTCTCCGCCGCGGGCCTCGGCATAGGCCTCGCGGAGGGTCACCTTCCCTTCGCGGAGTGTTTTCACTTCCGTCCCTTGCAGCACCAAACCTGCCTCATACCTCTCGAGGATGTGGTAATGATAGGAAGCGGAGCGGTTCTGGGCAATCAGGTGGATGCCCTCGGATGAAGCGTCTTTTTTCCTCACCGTTGCTTATGATAACCGTCAAAAGGAAAGACAAGCAAGCCATGCGACTTTTGTCCGTCGCGGCATCGGATGCTAAACTGAGAATTCCATACACGGAGGCCACGTTGCGCCGTATCTTCGCCCCAATATTCCTGTTGACCATTGTTCTCTTTATGGCCGGATGCCCCAGTTCCAAGTCCAACCAGAACTTTAACCAGGGCATGAAAGCCGAGCAGATGCATGACTACGACACCGCGCTTGCTTACTACCAGAAGGCTTTGGCGCTCCATCCCAGCGATGCGGAATACCAGATTCGCGTCGGTCAATTGAAGTTCGAAGCCTCCCAATATCATTTGGAGCAGGGGAACAAGTTTCTCGCCAACGGAAATTTAACCATGGCTCTGGCGGAATTCCAGAAAACCAAGTCCGTGGATCCCTCGAACGAAGCCGCGGACCAGCAGATTCAGCGCACTCTGAATTTGATCGCCGTGCAGCAGGGGGCCCCGGCGCCCTCGACCGCGGCGCCCGGACCCGATGCCGATCTGCTGAACCTGCCGCCGCAGTTGAAGCCACTTTCGATCGAGCCGATCAATCTGAAAATGACCAATGACGCGCGTGTTGTCTTCGAAACCGTCGGCAAGCTGGCGGGCCTTTCGGTGATTTTCGATCCCGATTTCGCGCAGAACTCCAAGAAAATCACGGTGGAATTGCCCAACGTCACGCTGGAGCAGGCATTGGATGCAGTTTCCCTGGAAGCGAAGGCCTTCTGGAAACCAGTTACCAGCGGAATCATTCTGGTAGCGCCAGACCAGCCGCAGAAACGGCGCGATCTGGACGATGAAGTCGTGCGGACGTTCTATCTCTCGAATACGCTCACATCGCAGGACATCACGGAGATTGTCACGGGACTCCGCCAACTGCTGGACCTGAAGCGGCTCCAACAGGTGAACGCGCAGAATGCCATTGTGATTCGCGATACTCCGGATAAGCTGATGCTGGCGGCGCGCATCATTGATAATATTGACAAGGCCCGGCCCGAGGTTCTCATCCAGGTGGACGTGCTGGAAGCGCGGCTGGACAATATGAATCAGTTGGGCATCCTCCCGGGCCAGAGCGTCGCGTTAGCATTCACACCTCGTACTTCCGTGCAACCCAACGGTGGTACGTCGAGCACAACGTCTTCCACCAGCACCACAACGACGTCCAGCACTGCAAACCAGATTACGCTGAACAATTTGGCGCATCTGTCCTCGGCGGATTACAGCATCACGCTCCCGGGAGCCGAGGCAACCGCCTTGTTGACCGACACCGGAACGAAGATCATTGAGGATCCGGAAGTTCGCGTCTCCGACGGGCAGCAGGCCAAACTGCGCATCGGCGATAAGGTCCCCATCGCCACCGGCAGCTTCCAGGCCGGCGTCGGCGTGGCCACCACGGGAGTCAATCCGCTGGTCAATACGCAATTTCAGTACCAGGATGTGGGCGTGAATATTGATGTTACGCCGCGCGTGCATCCCGACAACGAAATTAGTTTGAAACTCAAAATCGAGGTTTCTTCGGTCACGGGACAAAGCAATCTGGGCGGAATCGAGCAGCCCATCATCAGCCAGCGCACCGTGGAGCACGAAGTGCGGCTGCGCGAAGGCGAGTCCAGTATCCTCGGCGGCCTGATGAGCCATACCGTCAACAAGTCACTGAACGGCTGGCCGGGTTTTGCGAACATTCCCATATTCAACTATTTGTTCGCCCAGCACATGGACGAGGTTCAAGACGATGACGTGCTGATTGTCATCACGCCGCGCATCATTCGCATGCCGGCCATTACCGCGGAAAACCTGGCGTCTATCGCTACGGGCACCGATACCAATGTCCGCATTTATCGCGAGCAGTTTGAAAATCCGGCTTCGCCCGCAACACCCGCAGGCGCTACGGGGGCGCCCGCAGCAGCGCCCGTTATTCCGAGTGGCTCCTTTGCGCAACCACGGCCGACCACGCCGGGAGTAAATACGATTCCAAGCCAGCCTGGGTTAGCTCCGCCATCCGCGGCTGCCGGCTCGCAGAGTCCGAGCATGGCTTTGCAATTTCAACCGGCTAACATGAACATGCATCCGGGCGACACGGCGACGATAGGGCTGGAAGTGCAGAACGTCCAGGACCTCTTTTCCATCCCGCTGCTGGTGCAATATAACCCTGCGGTAATTCAAATTGATGACGTGCGCAATGGTGGATTCCTTTCCGGCGGCACACAGGACATTGCCATCGTTCATAACGTGGATCAGCAGCACGGCCAGGCGATCATCTCAGCCACGCGGCAGCCCGGAACCCCCGGCGTCAGCGGCAGCGGCACTTTGCTGGGGCTGGTGATCCGGGCCGTGGCACCCGGCAACTCGTCGGTGCAGATTGTCCAGGTGAACGCGCGCGATTCGCAGCAGCGCGATCTGCCGTTAAGCGCCGGAACGGCCACCGTTCTGGTGAAATAAGTCATGTTGTCGCGCCCTTCATTCTTCAAGCGGGCGTTGGCGGCCATGCCGCCGCAGCTTGAACTGCGGGCTTCGGATGTCAGCGGCGTCATCCGCCGCAGCGGGGATGCAGGCATGACGCTGATCGAATTGATCATCGCCACCGGCATCCTGCTGATTCTCACTTCGGCGGCG
>Ga0302326_10016963_pt1 | contig 15214 bp, 12 predicted proteins | sample Palsa_T0_3_FD_202264 | JGI IMG/M metagenome (GOLD analysis project Ga0302326, IMG submission 202264) | Peat permafrost microbial communities from Stordalen Mire near Abisko, Sweden - Palsa_T0_3 | ecosystem: Environmental > Terrestrial > Soil > Palsa > Peat permafrost | place: Sweden: Abisko...
GGTCATAGAGGTCTTTATAGGTTCCTCCCGATGTGATCTCCCACAACATCGCGCCGTCGTTTTCCCCACCGTAGGCGGTGCTACCGAATAAATTTCCAGAACCGTCAACCGCGACTTGTCCCTCGGGAGAGTTTCCATCGGGCCCGGTGGTTCCGTCTGTGTAAGTGACTTGGCCATTAAAGCTGTGAATGACCTCGTAGCTGCCTCCGTTCGGGATCTCCCAAGCAACTCCATCTCCCGGGCTCGGGTTGTTGTGCGTTCCTCCCTCGCAGGTAGCGCCATACAGGTTGCCGTGCACGTCGACCGCGACGTTCGAGTCCGGATATTCTCCGTCCAGTCCGGTCGTGCCACCCGGGTAGGGGACCGTCCCGCCGAAGTCGTGAAGGTCCTTAAACACTCCGCCCACGGTGAGTTCCCAAACAAATCCACGACTGTCTGCGCCGTCATCCGGGCTTGTCCCGTATAGGTTGCCGGCTGCGTCGAATGTGAAGCGGTTTTGCTGGCTGTCAAAGACACCCGTTGGGAAGTCGAACGAATCCGTGTATCCCTGGGCCCGCGCGGGTGCGCACAAGAGAGAAACCGACAAGGCGAGGAGGAACAGGAAGAAGGAGTGAATCCTAACTCTCACTTTTCTGGGAAATCCCAAACTAAACACCCTGACACTTTAGCACCCCGCCGCGGCCGCTCGAAAGAGGCGGTCTTGGAAATTGCGTTCCTGTTGCCATCTTAACCCGATCAACTGGAGACCCGTCTTTGGGTTAAAAATGCGTTGTTGGGAGGCTCTCGCAAGCCGGTACCGAGGCATAGCCTGGTCCGTTGGAAGAGATCTGCTTGTGCAGCCTCCGCCGGGCGGCCTGTTGGCTGAGAGTGACCGCCCCTTGAGTGGAATTCCCGTTCGCCACCGAGCTAGGCCGCCGACTTAGGCTCAATACCGTTCAGTTGGGCTCCTCCCACGACAGGAGGAGGGAGACTCCGTGTCCCGATCGCGAGGCCCGTCCGGCTTCCGATGCCGTTCTCTGATACGACAGGTGCGAGGTTGGAATCTCGACGGAGGGAATCAGGCCGCGGACGCCAGACAGAATTCTTCGCCGGGCTCGTTCTGGACGAAGCTGGCGTGGGATTCTCCAATCGTGCAGCGTTGGAGCCAGAGCCAGTCAGACGGCAACGGCGAAACGAGACCAACCCCGTCGACGAGCAGAGGCTCACTCGCTCCCATGAGGTGCATGACTTGGTCAGATACCAGCACCGTTCGGATGGTCACGTTAAATTAATCGGTTAATCAATGCCCATCTCTACCGCAAAAACCTCTCTGATCGCAACTGAGTACGGAGGCTCTGGAACGGCTCGTAAAAGTAAACACTTTCGGCTGAGCGGGAGAGAAGGGAGCCTAGGGCCCAGGGAGGTCTCGGCCCGCCCGCTGTCGGGGCTACCGGGGTCCCATGGGACGCCTCGGTGGGCGGGTGCCCACGGCCGCGATTCAGCTACACTCCCCCGACTTCGCTCCGCTCGGACGCCTTCGGCTCGTGATCTGCGACATTTTCTCCCTTCGAGAGGGAGTTTCCGACTGGCGGGATCTCACAAGCTCGACTACCAGCTTCTTCCACCTCCCGGCAGCGGTTGGTTATCGCAAGTTGATGCCCTTATGGTCCTTGGTCGAGGCTCTGGTTTACAATGTCTGATGCCGGGTCCACGGCTCTGCAGGTGCGCCGAGCCAACTCGCCATTCTGGACAACATGGTCAGATAGCGAGCCGTGGCCCGGTAGCCGGGCAAACTGGTGTTGCCCGGAGGATCGCTTAACTCGAATAAAGGAGTTCAAATGAAAAAAGCATTGACAGTTGTCGTTGGGTTGTTAGCACTGGTAGGTTCATCCTTTGCCAGCGTGATTAGTGGGAGTATGAAGTGGTATACCGGCACGTTGGACGCAGCCATTACCATTGCCTCGACAACCCAGTCGGTGGATGTTAAGGTCGGAACGACAACGAAAACGTTTACCTGTCTAGTTCCGGGTGCGCCTGGCACTTCATGCCCGGCGGGCACCGCGGTCACCGTGCTCGAATCAGGGAGCAGCCCATTTATCGGGACCTTCGTGACGGGGTCCGATTTGGTGGCGCTGCCGGAGCTGTCGGGCACGAGCGGTGCGGCAACCACCCGCAGGTTGGTGCCTCTGAGCACCGCCGGGGAAACCACGGATAACGTCGCGTTCGTGAACCCTTACGGCACGTCTACAAACGCAGGGCTCCTTGTGCCTCCTTGTACCGTGGGCACGATCGACTTCCTCGGAGGAGTGACCCTCAACATGTTGGTCGGATTGACCAGCTACTCGATCACGGAGCCGACAACTACCGCTGCCACTCTTGGGTCGGTTGCGTTTCCCGCCGGCTACCTGAGTCCCAACAGCGTCGTCGGCCAGTTCAACGGCAACGGAATACTCGCGATCATAGGATCATCCGCCACGTCCACCGATGTTCCGGTGTCGGCGATTTTCGAGGTCGGAACCTTGACTAAGTGCACATTGGCCACTCTCAACTTCACAACTGCCACAACGCCTATCGGCTAAGTTCGGACACGGGCGAGAGCAAAAACCTTCGCCCGAGTATCTTGTGCTACTTGGGCGCATGAGGCCACGCTTGTTGGAACGCGGTCGTGAGCTTGGACACGACTCATTCTTTTGACCAGATCCTTCCTCGCGGGCTCGTCAGCATAGTAATTCCCGCGCCCGGAGTGACGGCGGTCGTCCACTGTCATCGGGCCATGGACCGCCGACCTCGTGTACTGGTCTTAGCAAGACCAACTGTGTAATTGGGTTAACATGCGAGACATGTCTCCAGAGTTGGCGGAAGTTTTTTGGCGCGATGGGTTCGTCTTGGGGCCGCAGGTGCTTTCCGCGGACGAGGTTTCTGAGCTGCAAGAGGAAACGCTCCGAGTGATTGCGGACCGCGACGACAAGTCCAAACCGCAGCCGGTTTGGTGTCACAACATGACGGGAGACCCAGAGCGGGTGGTGTGGCAGATCGTTGACATCTTCCTGGCCAGCGAGCCGTTCCGGAAGCTGGTGCACCATCCCGCGATCGCCGAGAACGTGGCAACTCTCGCCAGGGCAGACGTGATGCGACTTTGGCACGACCAGATCCAATTCAAGCCCGCGACGGTTGGCGGGGCCAACCATTGGCATCAGGATGCTCCGTATTGGCCCCCGCTCACGCCGAAGGACGAGCAGGTAACGGCATGGGTCGCCCTGGACGACGTGGACGAAGAGAACGGCTGCATGGTCATGGTCCCTGGTTCACATCTGTGGGGAGATCACGTCCGATGGCTGGAATCGCTGAAAGTGATCGAAGGAATGCCGGCTGAGTTCGGCGGAGCCAGTATCCAGGTCCGGCCCTGTCCGGTGAAGAAGGGGCATGTCCACTACCACCACTCGCTCACCTGGCATGGTTCGGGCGCGAACCGGAGCGGGCGACCTAGACGCGCGATCGCACTGCACTACATGACCGACCGCACACGCTACGCCACCAGTGAGCAAGGCCACCCGATGACTCCGTACATTGAGAGCCCCATCGGCGCCCCGATCTCGGGAAAGGTCTTTCCGCAAGTCTGGCCATGATCGAGAGGCCTAAACGAAGGCCTTTGTAATCAGATTGACGCCTTAGATTTCAGCCCAGAGGGCGATTTTCGAAACGCAAACTGGCGGTTGGCAAGTGGTCCAGTTTCTCTTGAAGCAACGGGCAATGGTCCCGGGACTGAATTTGCGGATTCGTGGCAATAGAGGTAGCATGCCTGCATTCCGGCGACACTTAGCCGGGATGCCGTACCGCCTCGATGAGGTCTGTCGGCCGTTTATGAATCGAGAGGAGTTCCCTGTGAAAAATAAGTTATCACTTACAATTGCTTCGACAGTTGTGCTTTTGCCTGTAGTCGGATGCGGAGGCGCCTCGGGCCCCGCTGCAACTCTGGCTTCCAATGAAAAAACGACCAACATCGGTCAAACCGTTGTTAAATACTTTGGCCAAGCGAAGAGCTTTGCGACGACCTCGAGCGGCGATGTCTCGGTTTTCGGCTTCGCTGCAACCAGTTCTCTCGGTAGCCTCACGTATCAGCCGGCTGCCCTACTCAATACGACCTCCCTCTACTTCACAAGACAGGTGGGCGACGCAGAAGGAAACTTTGTGCTTCCGTATCCATTTTATGGACCGGAGAACGTGCTTGTCCCAAGCCCCAACGCCTCGATTGCCGCCGTATGTTCGTGCCGCTCCCAGGTCGCATTCGTTCAAAACGGGAATCTATTTGTGGCCCACGCCGACGGATCGGGCGTAACCCAGTTCACCACCAGCGGCGGAGTTAGCGCGATCGCCTATTCACCAAACGGCGGAACCATCGCATATCTTTACCAGAACCAGGTGATCTACACCATTCCCTATACGGGCGGAACCCCCACAAAGATTTACACCGGCATAGAAACCATTGAGCCCCAAACTCTTGCTTGGTCTCCTAACTCAAGCTATATCGCTTTTGCAATGATCAACCAAAGCGAGGATGCCTATAACATCAATCAGGTTCCCGCGGTGGGTGGAGCAGCGGCCACGAACATCACCCCGCCGACTTATTTGAACTACCAATGGGGAAACCCATGCTGGTCTCCCGACGGGACCTCGATCGCGGCCAGCGAAGTACCCCCCGGGGAGAACGAGGGAATAGGAGTGTTTAACGTCAGCAGCCAGAGCACTGTCCTCCTCTCGCCGACGAGTAATAACGACTCCCTCCCGGCATTCTCGCCGGACGGCTCCCAAATCGCGTTCTACCGATCTAACGCAGGCGGCGCAAATCCGGGAATCTACGAGGAGAATATTTACGGAACCAACCTCACCGAGCTTTATGCGGACCCATCGAGCACCGGCGAGCAAACAGGTGGGCTCGAGAGCCTTTCTTGGTCACCGTTCCAGTCGTCCAACCTGCTGGTGGCATCATCGGGCACTCCTTCGCTTTGGACTGCAACCGCTACCGGGTTCTTACTGTCTGAAGATCAAAGCCAATTTGGGTCATGCCTGGCTTTCATTGCCAAAACTCCGGCCGACGCCACTATCACTCCCCCCACGAGCGTAGGCGGCAGCGGACCCCTGGTCTATCAGATTTCTGCGGATGAAATCACGGCGATGGTTTGGACAAACACGGTCAACGGGCTTCGAATCTCAGTTGAGCCCGCCACCAGCACCGTGTACGTTTCTATCGACGCTGCCACCGGCAAGGTGGACTCCATCGTCCCTGCGGCCGTGCCGGCCAAGGCCACGAACTCTCCGGCGGTTCGGACTTACACAGGCAAATTCTCTGCTGTCTACGATGGTACGGGTAAGAACTTGGCTCCGGGGGGAGCAACTCAAGTCAACTTCGACGCCAAGACGGGCAAACTCGTCTCTGCGCGATAGAACCAGCCTCGCCACTGGTAAGCCAAGTCCGGAAGCCGCCAGCTCCCGGACCTGTCGGCCCGTTGGTAGTATTTGGCAGCTTTCCGATGCCGTTATTGCCGGGCTGCCGTACACTGGATACGCCCAGCCTCGCTCAGGCTCGGTGGGCTATCCAGTGCCACCCGCCGTGGGTTGTGGTCGGCAGCTTTCGGATGCCGTAATTGCCCGAGCGTGTCGGGTTTTCTTAGGCCAGGACGCCTGCGTCCTTGGTCTGTTCCCACGGAAAGTCGGAGTTGCCGAAGTGGCCGTTCTTGGCGGTGGGGAGGTACCTCATGGCGCGCAGACCAAGACGGTCGATAATCCCCTGGGGAGACAAGTCGTAGGCGTTGCGAACGCGGTTGGCGATCTCCTCGGGATCGATCGACTCGGTGCCAAAGGTCTCGATGTTCACCGCGACCGGCTGAGGAACTCCGATGGCGTAGGCTAGTTGAACCACGACCTTTTCCGCAAGCTTGGCAGTCACCACGTTCTTGGCGATGTAGCGGGCGATGTACGCCGCCGAGCGGTCCACCTTGGTCGGGTCCTTGCCGCTGAAGGCGCCTCCGCCGTGGGGGCACATGCCGCCGTAGGTGTCCACGATGATCTTTCGACCCGTCACCCCGGTGTCCCCTTGAGGGCCGCCGATGATGAACTGACCAGTCGGGTTGATGTGGTAAGTGATCTCGTCGCTCGCATATTTCTCGTAAGCCAGCAGAACCGGGGTTATGATCCGAGTTCGAACGATCTCCTCGATGCCCTCGTGGCTGATGTTGGGAGAGTGCTGGGCGGAGACCACGATCGTATCGATCTTAACAGGGCGGCCAGCCGTATCGTAGATCACCGAGACCTGGCTTTTCACGTCAGGACGAAGACCAAGAGTCGGATGCTTGCGACGGATTTCAGACGCCTGACGGGTAAGCGCGTGGGCGATCGAGATCGGCAGCGGCATCAATTCGGGGGTTTCCGTCGTCGCCATGCCGAACATCATGCCCTGGTCTCCCGCGCCTCCCGTGTCGACTCCCATGGCGATGTCGCGGGACTGCCCCTGGATCGCCACCAGCACGCCGCAGGTGTTCCCGTCGAACCCGAGATCGGTGTCTGTATAACCCGCATCCGTGATCGTCTCCCGAACTGTGTTCGGGATATCCACGTAGCCGGCCGTCGTCACCTCACCGGCCACTACCGCGACTCCACGGGTCAAAAGAGTCTCGACCGCTACCCGCGAAGCCGGATCGACCTCCAGAAATGCATCCAGAAGGGCATCGGAAATCTGATCGGCTAGTTTGTCGGGATGTCCCTCGCTTACGCTCTCGGATGTGTAGATCCTCATTAGTTCAGCGGGCTAGGATACCCGCAGGGTCTGATTCGAAGTGAGCGCGTGGAGCGGTCAGAATGATCAGCATGTCCATACGGTCAAAGGTTGGTGGCGGGTAAATGCGGATCGCCGAACTTTTCAAGCGGAACGAACCTGTGTTCTCCTTCGAGTTCTTTCCCCCCAAGACGGAGGAGGGAGTCGAGAAGCTATACGACACGATCGGCTTGCTCGCGGAGTTGGAGCCGGCTTTTGTCTCCATAACTTACGGGGCCGGAGGCACGACCAGGAGACTGACCATGGAACTCGCGACCCGGATCAAGGAACAGACGGGGTTGGAGGTTATGGCGCATCTGACGTGCGTGAACCAGAGCCGTGATGAACTGGAAGCAACGATTGGGCACATGGTGGATCACGGCATTGAGAACGTGCTGGCCCTACGGGGCGATCCTCCAAAGGGCTCGACGGAGTTTGTCGCCGTGGAAGGGGGGTTTTCGAACGCGAACCATCTGATCGAGTTCATCCGGGAGAAGTTCGACGTCTGCATCGGGGCGGCCTGCTATCCGGAGGGCCATGTCGAGAACCCCTCCAAAGAGGACGATCTGAATCGCCTGAAGAGCAAGGTCGACGCGGGGGCCGAGTTTCTCGTGTCGCAACTCTTTTTTGAAAGCTCCCTCTACAGTGAATTTGCGGCTCGAGCTCGCGCGGTCGGGATTTCGGTTCCCATCATGCCGGGTCTAATGCCCGTCACCAACGTGCACCAGGTCCAGAAGTTCTCCGCGACGATCGGGGCGGCCATTCCCGAGCGGCTCTTGCAACGGCTGGAACGATACAAGTCAGACGACCAAGCCATCACCGCCCTCGGCATCGAATGGTCGCTAGAACAGGCCCGCGATCTTCTGAAAAACGGCGCCCCCGGCGTCCACTTCTACACTCTCAACCGCTCGCTCTCCACCCGTGTCGTCTGCAGGGCTTTGCAGACTGGGCTCTAATTCGCCGCAACGGCCGCGAAAGCGCTTCGCGGGGGAATCGCGTCGAGTATCATTCTGAACTTGCCCGAGCGTCCCCGCAGCGTTTCCACTTCGCCATGAATGAATTTGTCGCCTACGGAATGTGCAACCCCCTCTTCGACCTTCAGTCGGAGGTTTCGGATGAGACGCTGACCGCCCTCGGATACCAAAAGGGATCGATGTCTTTGATCTCCTCCGATGAGCAGAAGGCAGTGATTTCGCAGGTCTACAGTTCAATTGTCAACGCCGAATCGGGCGGATCGGGTGCAAATTCCATGATGATGATCGCGCTCCTCGGGGGACGCGCATGTTACACCGGGTGCGTTGGCGACGACGAGCACGCCGGGCTCTATCGCAAGGGCCTAGAGGATTGGGGAGTAAAGTCGAACCTCGGCGAGGTGTCCGGCGACACTGGCGTCTCGGCGGTATTGATCACGCCGGACGCGGAGAGGACGATGCTGACCTGTCTAGGTTCCTCCGTCCAACTCGATCCAGACCACGTGAACTGGGACGACCTGAGAAAAAGCCGATACCTGTATGTCACCGGCTATCTGTGGGATACCGATACGCAAAAGAAGACCGTCCTCGCCGCCGTGCATGAGGCAAAGAAGGCCGGTGTGAAAGTCGCCTTCAGCCTCTCTGACGGATTCTGCGTCACCCGCCACAAGGATGAGTTCTTAACAATCGTCGGGGAACACGTGGACGTTCTCTTCGCAAACTTGGCAGAGGCTACGACCCTGACTGGGATCGAGGACCCGCACGCAGCGGCAACCCGCCTTGGCGAGTGGGTCGAAATCGCGGCCGTTACCATGGGATCGGAGGGGTCGGTTGTTACGAGCGGCGCAAATCGGGTGGAGATCGAGCCCTATCAAGTGAAACCCGTAGACGTCACCGGCGCGGGCGACAGCTATGCGGGAGCGTTTTTGTATGGGCTCGCCCAAGAGTGGTCTCTCGCCAAGTGCGGAAGGCTGGCCTCGTTCGTGGGATCTCAGGTCGTGTCCCATCTCGGCGCCAGGATAAAGACGCTCAACCTTCGAGACATCGCTTTGGACTAAGCATCAGTCCCATTCAGCAAGCTGCCCAGAAGAGCGGAGACATTACTCGAGCGCTTCGTATTTGGCTTTTCGAAACCTGGGTGTGCAGATACAGTAGAAGACCAAGTCCGAGTCTCCGTCGTTGCTGATCTGCTGAGGAACGCCGGCTGGGATGACTACGACGTCGCCCGGGCCGACCCGATGGGCTTCCAACGTGCCGATCTTCGCGACGCCGCTTCCTTCAATAATTAGGTAGCGTTCGGTGATGCCACCCAGGCGGTGCAGCTTGGTCGTGACGCCTGCCTTCACACGCGCCCGGGCGATCGAAACCGCCTCGTCGACGGATGTGTTCCAGGACTCGAGGATCCAGCAACCTTCAGGGGTGAGATACTCCTCCCCGATATCCGGATGGCGAAAGACCGCTTCCATTTCTATCCTGTATAACCCGCTGATTGTCGTCCAGTGTGGCGATCTCAGTTTCGCCTACCTCTGTGCTCCACACGTTGCAAGTCCAGATTGAAAACCTGAGGCTTCAGATTCTCTGAGTTCTGCCCGCGAAGCCAATCGGGCGAAGCGCTCACTACGTTTCCTAAAGCCGTCATGGAGGGCAATAAAACAGGGAAGGGAATGTAACTACCGCAGTGTCGATATCCACCCATCACAGTTTATTGGCGGGCTGCACGTCGCCGTCAAGATCCGAATGTAGCCCCGAGAAATCCAGATCGCTGGTGAAGTAGCAAGCGCGTTCATAGTGCATTTCGCCCTACTCTCCAAATTACCCTTGGCCGCAAACTACCCAGAAATGAGCGATTCTGCGAACAGAGAATCTGCTCTTACGATTTTCTTACGATAGCCGAATAGTCTAGAAATGCCATCCAAGCTGACGGCCCTGCTACAACCGGCGGACCAGCGGAGACGGCGATGGCGGCTATATACGATGAAAAAACTGATCCTATACATGGGAATGCTGCTTTGTTGCAGCAGATTTGCTGGTGCACAGTGGTCCCTTCACCTGTTTGCGAACACTCCGGGGAGCCTCCAGCCCTCGATCCAAGGCGGTGTCCCGCCTTATACCGCCATTAGCCGAGGAGGAAAATTCGTCATCCTGCCGGCCTATGATGCACAGGACCGGTTGCACAGCTTGCTTGTTGGTCCAAACCTCGGCGGGGCGATGCAGGATCTCAACCTCGCGGCCGGCCCCACGCCAACGCAGTACTACCCTGGGGGGTTCAGCCTGGTGAACGACTTCGGGGAAACGACCGCTCATTATGGCTCCGAGTTGGACTTCTACCGATACTGGAACCACGGGCTCCTGCCGGTCCCGGCCTCGCCGACGGATACGAGAATTAGCGAACTAAGCTTCCTGGACGACAACGACTATATGTATGGCCAGGCGTACTACAATCAGGGTCCTAACTATGGAGATCAGGCGATAGTCATCGCACAAGAGCCCAATAGCGTTCTTTTGTGTGACAGTTTGCTGGCGTATGGCAACACGGGAACTCCATTCCTCACAGACGTCTCCGCCTCCGGTACCGACGTTGGCGAATGGACCGATAACAACTATAATACCCACGGGTTCTTCGGCCACAACAACAGTTTTACGATCATCGATCCGCCTGCGGGTTTCGAGTCTGCGCTTCCGACCACCATCAACGACGCAGGCGCCATCGCCGGAGTCTTGACGACCGGTCAGTTTGGACAGGGTGAAGTTTTTGTTCTGCAGGGAGGTATTTACACTGTGATACCGCCCTTGGGGGCCGGTAACTTCGTCGATATAGAGGATTTCACGAGCGGGATCTGCAGAGTCGATTCGGTAGATATCGACAGGTTGGGAAATGTCTTCTTTCCCGTCCGCTCGGGAGATGACTACGCGGACGTCACTTACAACTACTGGAATGCGGCAACCAAAACCGTCGTCTCGCTCGATAGCGAAATCGCTCCCCTGCTTCCCGCCAACGAGGGATACACCATCGACGGGATGGACGAGAATGGGACTATTTACGGCGCGTACATCTACAATAGCGTTCCGTCAAGCAGCCCCTACGGAGAGCCGACGAACTACTACAGCTATTTCTATGTGAACCCATCCCAGGCCGTTCCTCTCTCAAGCCTGACCTTTAGCCCAAGTCCCGTAGTGTTTGGAAACAGCACGACCGGCACGGTGACCCTTGCGGCGCCGGCGCCGGCTGCAGGACTGACGGTCGCCTTGAGCTCCGCCACTGTAGGACTGACCTTGCCGACCTCGGTGAACGTCCCTCCAGGAAGCACCTCCACAACCTTTAGCGTCACCCCTGCGGACTACGATGCGAACTACACGGCGAACGTCAAAGCGACCGACGGCTTCTTCTCCGTCGCAGGGGCTTTCACGGTGGACACCATCACTCTCACCAGCATCAGCGCCAGTCCCAATCCGATCAGCGCCGGGGCCGGCTCAACCGGAACCGTCTACATCAGCCAGCCCGCGCCCGCGGCAGGCTGGACCGTCAATCTCTCGTCCTCCACCTCGTACGTCGGGGTTCCGAGTTCGGTTGTCATCCCGCCGGGCCAGCAGAGCAAGACCTTTCCGATCACCACCGCCGACTACTACGTGAACTACGCCGCGTCAATCAAGGCGACCGACAGCGTGTCGTCAAAGTCGACAACGCTGAACGTGACTTGCACTTACCTGACCAGTGTGAGCGCCTCTCCGAACCCAGTGGGTGCGGGCGACGCCTGCACGGGGACGGTCAACATCAGTCAACCGGCGCCGACTGGCGGCTGGACGGTAAATCTCTCGTCCTCAACCTCTTACGCCGGGGTTCCGAGCTCGGTCGTCGTTCCCGCAGGCTCGACGAGCGCGACCTTTCCGATCGTCACTACCAACTACTATGAAAACTTCAATGCCACTATAAAGGCGACCGACAGCGTCTCCACCGTGTCGACGGCATTGACGGTTGATTCCCTCTACATCTCAAGCCTGTCCCTCTCGCCAACTTCGGTGGCAAATGGGACCCCCTCCCAAGGCACGGTTACGCTCAACGGGGTCGCCCCGGCGGGTGGATGGACGATCCAACTTGTCTCCAGCGAGCCCGGTTATGCATCCGTGCCGGCGTCGATCCTGATTCCAGCAGGGTCGAGTTCTGCGACGTTTACAGTGACCACGGGCCTGGCCACGGTGAAGTTCATACAAAATGTTTCGATCACCGCGTCGTACCTCGTCTCGAGTAAATCCGCGTCTCTCGAATTGACTCCTTAGAGCCGTTCGAACTGCTGCTCCGACGAACGAGGTGATCCCCTGTTCGTCGGAGGCGCCCTTGTCACGGCTTGGGGCCGGAAATCCCCCATCCGCAGGCTTTAGGAGCCGCCATCGCTCGTTACTGCTCGGTGAAGGTGAAAGTCTCGTTGATCGAGTGCCCGGCGACGGTGCCGGTGACCGAGCCGTCAATTCCCGATTGAGTCTTGGTCCAACTGCCGGTGAAGGAGTAGGTCGTACCGCCCGTGTATTGGATGGTCACCGTAACCGCCCCGCTGTTGGTGATTGAGCCGTTAAAGCTGCCTGTCGTATTCTGCGTGGTGTCGGTGTTGGTCCCGGTGAAACTACCGCTGTTGGCAACGGTGATGGAGCTTGTGCCCGTGTCCCCACTGGGCGTTGCCGACCAGGTTCCAGAGTAGGTCCCCGCAAAGGGCGAGACTGACGGTTTAGAGCTTCCTCCGCAACCTGCGAGAAGGAGGGAAAGGCCAACTAAAGCCAAAGTGATTCGCATCTGGCTTCAATATAGCAAGTCTTCCCGGGTACGTGGCGTGACGCAGCGGTGGCTACTTCTTGTCTTGGACAGAGTTGAGGAACGTATTCACCGCCCGTTCGTCCTTGTATGGCTCTGGCCCTGAAACCTCGGCGATAAAGAGTGTCCTGGTGCGAATCCAGGCCAAGGTCACCCCGGTGTATCCGACATCGGACGAAAACTCGGTTCGAAGGACCTGGGCTCCGTCCTTCATTATCCAGTTCTGTGCGACAGGATGCGTTCCAAGCTCCTTCATGCCTCGGCTTGTGAGCGCGGAAACCAACCTGCTTGCGGCCGCGGGTGAGCCGACCAATTTTGGGCTCACTTTGCCATAGTCGACAAGGAAATTCCGGATGGCATAGTCGGCCAGGAAGGTGTGCATCAAAATCGCAGAGGAGCCTGACCCGAACGGTGCGGAAGAAGTGTCCGGTTTACGTGGGAAAAGGGCTGAAAAGCCACTATCGCCAAGGGGGAAGCGACGAAGATCTGGGCCGGCGACGATGGTTGACCCATGCGGCGTGATTTGGAGCGAGTCGATGAACTCGTCGACGGCGGTTCCCTTTGAGGCCGACGGGTACTGACAGATGACCCGTACAACCCGGTTACCAACCAGGAATACCCGAGCGCTGTACGCCGTCCCGTCCTCGCGCTTACCTTCGAGCTCTATGCCTGGCCAACCTGAAAGCAGGAGGTCTCGCTCGCCGGTTGATACCGATTGGTCGTCCGGTTTGGCGCCATCGCGTATTCCCATCGCGAGCAATGTGAGTTCCTCGCCAGCCGGCTTCCACGCCGAGTCCTTCGGCGCAAAAACAGTTAGTTCAAAGTTATACGAACCCAGATCGCCCTGATAATCACGATCGAATGCCTCGTCCGGATCTATTGGTAACTCGTGGGCCGGTTTGAGCGGTACGGGACACGAAACCGCAAGCCCAGGCTCCGGGCTTTGCACCGTCCACGCAGGCCCCACGATTCTGGATTCCACAACGCAGCCGCAGAGGGCGATTGCGGGGAGAATGAGAGCAAGCGGTCTGACCATTTGAAAGGCTTAGTTGGACATTGTAATCGAGTTAAGAAACCCGTCGACTACGGCAGGGTCCCGGTAAAAATCAGGCGTCCGGACAGAAATGGAAATCAGCCGACCTTGATGTACCAGTGCGACCATCACTCCACCCTCGTTGTCTGGACTTGAGAACTCAACCCTGATACCCGACTCGCCGCATGCGGTAATCCCCTTCTGGCTAACTATCTTGGAGTGGGTGGTTCTGAAGAATTGGGCGACGAGTTCTTCGAGGACTTCGTCAACGTCATATGCGTCGTACCTATTATTTCCCGGAAGGTCCTGATAGCCGGCGGGAAACGTGCCACAGCATTCGCAGACCGGCCGTTCGCTCGCCATCAACCGCAGTCTCGCCGTGATTGACACTGCAAATCACAGGCCGATCGACATGGACCTTCGGCTCATTGCCAGCCGGCGGCGGGGTCAAAATGGGACAGGTCAATCAGATGATTGACCTGCTGGCGATTTCGACGCATGATCACTTTCCTATCGATCCTAACGGCCCTCGGAGCCACCCTCGGCCCAAACCCCAGCGATCCTATCCAGCTTCGAGATCCATTCGGGATCGCCTGGGGTTTCGTCTACGGATACCAAGGAGCCCCGAAGCCGGAATTTATGTCCGAGCTACGCGAACAGGGCGGCAGTTGTACAAAACTTTATCTGATCTGGAACCAGTTGGAGCCCAAGAAGGGCGAATTCGACTGGAGTTCGCTCGACGCGTTTCTCGCTCAGTTGCACTCCCCGGAGGAAGCCCTGATATCAATTTTCAGCAGTTCCACCTGGGCGACCCGAACCAAATCGGAGATGCTCCCGCCCTCTCCCGCGAACGACCCGGCCGACTATGATCGCTTTGTGCGTGCGCTGGTTAAGCACTGCGGCGGCAAAGTCCGCTACTTCCAAAACGACAGTGAGCCGAATAACCCGATCTATTGGTCAGGGACGGCTGAGGAGTTTGCGAACGAGACAATCATGTTCGGTAGAGCGGTCCGGGAGACGGACCCAAAGGCGAAAGTCGTTCTTGGCGGGTATGACGGGTTGTTCAACCCTGGGCCAGGGTTCAAGTTTCCCACCCAGGACGCAAGCCTCCGCTTCTTCCGGCAAGTTCTCGCCAAAGCCTCAGATTCCTTCGATATTTTCGACTTGAGGCTCTACGCCGACCCGACAACCATTCCGGCTCGAGTGGACTACATTCGCAAGATGATCCAAGAAACGGGGAAGGACAAGCCGATCATCTGCACGGAGTACAACGGGCCTGGCTTCTTCGACTTCGCGGAAAACCACAGCTACATTCCGCTGGTGGTCCAATGGTCGACTGCCGTGGCAAGCCAAACCGATCCCGGCAAGGTACAAGGGGTCGCGGACCTCTACAAAGATCCTCAGTCGCTCAATATAGCGACCAGGATGTTCCTTCTCGACTCTGACAAAGAAGCTGACGACAAGCTCCGGCGGCTTCAGTGTCGAGATCTGGTCGCGCGGAACATCCTTGCACTCTCCGCCGGAGTCCAACGAACCATGCTCTGGGACTTCTGGCACGACACGTCCAATCGCGAAGACGTCATGACGCTCATGTACGGGAAGCTTCGGTTATTTGATAGGGA
>Ga0302326_10016964_pt1 | contig 15213 bp, 10 predicted proteins | sample Palsa_T0_3_FD_202264 | JGI IMG/M metagenome (GOLD analysis project Ga0302326, IMG submission 202264) | Peat permafrost microbial communities from Stordalen Mire near Abisko, Sweden - Palsa_T0_3 | ecosystem: Environmental > Terrestrial > Soil > Palsa > Peat permafrost | place: Sweden: Abisko...
ATCATCAGCGCCCGCGCCCGCCATGCGTTCACAAACGGGGGTGCGCTCAAATCCGCGGGAAGTACCTTTGCGTGAGAAGCGTGTGCCATTTCGGTTGTCCCGCTCCTTAATTCCCCGCCTTGGGCGCCGCCGGCGCTTCAGACGAATTCGTTGATTTTCCCGCAGGCGCTGCCGTATGCGGAACAAAAACCTTAGGGTCGTTCGGATATCCCGGAGCCATGCCCGGCGTGCCCTCGCCGGTTGGCGGATAAGCCTCGATCGCCGTCGTCGGCATCTCCCACGGCCCGGCAAAGCCTTCCGGCAAGCCCTTGGCCGTTGCAATATCCTTCAAGCTCTGCACCTTGGCCCCTGTCGCGACATCCTTATCCGTGGCATTCTGGCTCAGTTGCAGGGCGCGAATATAAGCCGCCACCGCCCAGCGTTCTTCCGGCGTCAGTTGCGAAGAGTAGTCGGGCATCGCGCCATATCCATGCGTCATCACGTAGAAGTAGTGGCTCAGCGGCTGCGCCCGGCGAACCTGGTCGTTCAGATTCCCCGCCGGCTTGTAGCCGCGCTGCACAATCGCGCCCAGCCCATTGCCCACCCGCGAGTGGCAGGGAGTGCAGTAGATATTGAACCGCTCCTGGCCCTTTTCGAGAACCGCCATGGTCGCAGGGAAGGGAAGCAGGTCTTTCTCCTCGCGGTAGCCATTCGCGCCCTGCACCGTTCCGGTATAGAAGTAGCTGTCCTCATGCAGTTGCCCGCGCGCCACGGTATTTTCCACCTGCGGCCGCGCCGAGCGATGATCGGCAAAAATCACCGACTCACGCTGCGGAATGATCTTGGGCTGGTTCTGCATATCCTGCCGGCATCCAGCCAAGAACAGCGCTCCCGCGGATAACACTAAAGAGGTTGTCATCCTGAGCGAAGCGGAGGATCTGCTGTCGTCTTTTTTCAATGGGAAGGTAAGTCGCATCAGTACTCCACCTCCGCCACCGAAGCCGGCCCTTGCGCTTCCAGAAACGCCCGCGCCTCCGTCACATCGAACTTGGGATCGGTCGCCTCCAGACAAAGGAAAAACTTATCGTCCGTCGCCCCCGTGCGGAAGTTCGGCGCATTGAACAACGGATGGTACAGACTCGGCAATCCATTCATCGCCAGCATCCCAAAGCACGCCGAAAGCCCCGCAAAGAGAATCGTCCATTCATACGCTGGAATAATGAACGCCGGCCAGGAATACGTCGGCCGTCCGCCAATATTCAAGGGATACGCGAGGGTCGAGATCCATGTCTCCAGCGAAAACATCGCGCACAATCCCATCAATCCGCCCACCAGCGTGATCAGCGACACCTTGTTCTTGTGGAAGCCGATAGCTTCCGCCGCCTCTTCCACCGGATAGGGTGTATAGCAGTCCATGCGCCGCCAGCCCGCGTTGTAGGCGGCCTGCGCGGCCCTCACCAGGTCCGAGGGCGTGTCGAATTCGGCCAGCAATCCGTAAATTCCTTCCACAGCAACAGGCATCAGTCACCAGCCCCGGCTGCCGTCTCGGATTTCGGAGTGATCTTGGCCGATGGCAGCATCATCTTGATTTCGTTCATGGGAATCATGGGCAGGAAGCGCACGAACAAGAGAAACAGCGTCGTGAACAGGCCCAGAGTCCCGATATACGTTGCGTAGTCCCACTTCGTCGCCCGGTACGTGCCCCACGACGAGGGCAGAAAGTCGCGATACAGGCTGGTCACAACAATCACAAACCGCTCGAACCACATGCCGGTGTTCACGATGATCGAGATCAGGAACATGAAGGCGATATTGGTGCGCAGCTTGCGGAACCACAGCGTGGTCAGCGGGAACGCGATGTTGCAGAAGATGAGGATGCCGTACGACCAGCCCATCGGCCCGAACATGCGGTTCCACATCATGAAGAACTCCCAATGCGAGGCCGAGTACCAGGCCATGAAGACTTCCATGCCGTACCCGTAGGCCACAATGCCGCCGGTGCCCAGCATCACCTTGCCCATGTTGTCGATGTGGCGCTCGGTGACCAGGTTTTCAAGGTGATAGAACTTGCGCAGCGGAATGGCCAGCGTCAGCACCATGGCGAAGCCCGAATAGATCGCGCCGGCCACGAAGTAGGGCGGGAAGATCGTCGTATGCCAGCCCGGCAACACCGCCACGGCAAAGTCGAAGCTGATGACCGTGTGCACCGAGAGCACCAGCGGCGTCGCGAGGCCGGCCAGGAGCAGGGAAGCGGTCTCATACCGCATCCAGTGGCGAACAGAACCGCGCCATCCCAGCGATGCCCAACCATAGACATACTGCGCGAACTTCGACTTTGACCGGTCGCGCAGCGTCCCGAAGTCGGGAATCATGCCCATGTACCAGAAGACCACCGAGATCGTCGCGTAGGTCGAAACCGCGAAAACGTCCCACAGCAGCGGCGACCGGAACTGCGGCCACACGTTCATCGTCAGCGGCAGCGGAAACAGCCAGTACCCCAGCCACGGACGGCCTACGTGGATCAGCGGGAACATGCCCGCGCAGACCACGGCGAAGATGGTCATCGCCTCGGCGAAGCGGTTGATCGAGTTGCGCCAGCCCTGCTTGAACAGCAGCAGAATCGCCGAGATCAGCGTGCCCGCGTGGCCGATGCCGATCCACCAGACGAAGTTGATAATCGCAAATCCCCACGCCACCGGCTGGGTAATCGCCCAGATGCCGACGCCCTTCAGAAACAGCCAGGTCACGGCCACCAGCAGAAGCACGGCCACCGATCCAGCCACCGAGATCAGGCCGAACCAGCCCAGCGGCGTATGCGGCGTCAGCACAATGTCCGAGATCTTCGCCGTCACCGACTTGAAGGTCTGCCCCGGCCCAAGCACCTTGAATTCGCCGGTGAGCGGGTCGAGCATCGGATCTTTAGTTTGGATGTCCTTCGTAGCCATCGCCAGTTCAAGCCTCTTGGATTGCGTTTCCTATTCCCGGTCCCTGTCTCTACCCGGCCGGGTGTTCCACCGGCCCCTCGGCCAGCTCCGGATTCGGATTCAACACCGCGGCCAGGTACTGCGTCCGCGGGCGGGTATTCAAATCGGCCAGCACCGAGTAGCTCCGCTCGCTGCTGCGCAGCTTAGCCACCTTGCTGGTCTTGTCGTTGAGATTGCCAAAGGTAATCGCGCTCGCCGGGCAAGCCTGCTGGCAGGCGGTGACGATTTCGCCATCTAGAATCGCCCGGTTTTCCTTGTCCGCCGCGATCTTCGCTTCCTGAATGCGCTGCACGCAGTAGCTGCACTTCTCCATCACGCCACGCGACCGGACTGAAACGTCGGGGTTGCGCATGAGTTTCAGGCTTTCGGATTCGTAATCGGAGAAGAGCAGGAAGTTGAAGCGCCGCACCTTGTACGGGCAGTTGTTCGAGCAGTACCGCGTGCCTACGCAGCGGTTGTAGACCATCGAATTCAGGCCTTCCGGCGTATGCACCGTCGCGCCCACCGGGCAAACCTGCTCGCAGGGAGCGTTCTCGCAATGCTGGCAGGCCATCGGCTGGAAGTGGGCTCGGGGAGCCGCTAAATCGCCTTCGAAGTAAGTGTCGATGCGCAGCCACTGCATGTTGCGGCCGATCCGGACCTGCTGCTTGCCGACCACGGGAATGTTGTTCTCCGCGTAGCAGCTCACGATGCAGGCATTGCAGCCGGTGCAGCTATTCAGGTCGATCGACATGCCCCAGGCATTGCCGTTGTACTCCCAGTTGGGGAAGAGCGACATCTCCGGATGCGAGACCGGATGCTCTTCATCGTCTTTATTGGCAAAGTTTGGATTGGCCTTGTACTCCTCAAGCGTCGCCGAGCGAATGATGCCGCGCTCTTCCGCTTCGTTCCATTCCAGGGAGTAGTTGCCGTCGCCCTTGCCGCCTGCGAACTTGCCGCGCTTGTCCTGGAAGTGGCTCTTGGTAATCGCCACGCCCCACTTGCCGTCGGTCTTGGCAATCGTGCCGGTCGTATAGAACGGCGCATCGGAAGTCCGAATTGTGTAAGCGCTGAATCCCGTCGATCCCTCTTCGGAGCCCACGCGGCCCGCGGCGGTGCGTCCATAGCCCAGATGGACCGTCGCCGAGTTGTCCGGATGCCCGGCCGCCCACACGATCGGAGCCTTCACCTTGCGCCCGGCAACGGTGATCTCGACAATGTCGCCCTCTTCCACGCCCAGCTTGGTCAGCGTAGCGCCCGAAACCAGCGCCGCATTGTCCCAGGCGAGATTGGTCACCGGCTTGGGCAGCTCCTGCAGCCAGCCCACGTTGGCATAGCGCCCGTCATAGATATTCGGATCGGGCCGGAAGATGACTTCAAAAGCATCTTTCGCAGCGGGCGCTGGCACCTTTGAATTCAACGAAGCGCTCTTGAGCACGCTACCTTCGGAAGCAGTTCCGTCAATCCACCCCGCATGAAGCGCCTTGCGCCATCCCAGCTCAAAGTCGCCCTTGATCGCCGACTTATGCGTAGCCCGCACCGCCTCATACGCCGAGGTCTGCGGCTCATCCAGCATCGCCTGGATCACATCGTGCGCGGTGTGCCCGCCATACAGCGGCTCAATCAGCGGTTGAATGATGGAAACCGTTCCGTCATAGCTCCTAACATCCGACCACGATTCCAGATAATGCGCAGCCGGCAGATGCCAGATCGCCTCAAGCCCAGTCTCGTCCACATGCGACCCAAGATGCACAGAGGTTTTCGCATTTCCGAGTGCCGTCTTGAACTCCAGGTCGGCAGGAGCGTCGTAGACCGGATTCGAATTCAGCATGACCAGCCAATCGACCTTGCCTGCGTTCAGATCCGCGACCAGCGACTTCATATCCGCAATCTGGTCAGCCGCATCTGAATTGCTTCCCGCCGCCGTCTTGCCGACATTGCCGAGCGTATCGTTGATCGCCGAGGCCATCGCGGCCACCGAGTTGTCTTGATACAACCCCGGAATCACAACACTCTTGCCAGCGCTCGCCTTCAAATCCTTGGCCAGCGCGTTCAGAAACTTGGTCTGCTCTTCCGTCCAGCTATACGCCGGAGCCGAAGCGCCGCCAGCCCCAACCGCGCTCGCCAACGCAGCCGCAAAAGCCGGGATCTCGCTCGCCCTGAGCGCCAGCCGATGCTCGGCCTTCATGCCTGTCGTCGACGGCGTGCTCTCGATCACGTACAGCCGGTTCATCGTCTTGTCGCCATCGGCCAGCTTGCGCCGCTTGGCGTACTCGCGAATCAGCTTGTGCGATCCCGGATAGCTTGCGCCCGATAAGAAATCCGCATCCAGCGAGACGATCACATCCGCCTGCTCCAGCGAATACTGCGGATTGAAACCCTTGGCAAACGCCGTTCCCGCCAGCGCCGGTTCATACTGCACCAGCTTCGCCTTCGGATAGGCCTTCTGCGCCTCGCTCCACTGCCGCTGCAGGGTCGGCGAAGTAATCGACTTGCTCAGGAAATAAATCCCCTCGCCGCCATTGGCCTTACCCGCCATCAGCCGCTCGCGATAGTCCCGATAGAACTCCGCCCATTCCGCCGCATTGCCACGCAAAGTCGCACGTTGCGAGCGGTCCGGATCGTACAAATCCAGCAGCGAACCCTGCGTAAATACATCCGAAGAACCCAGATTGTAAGGATGATCCGGATTGCCATCGATCTTGATCGGCCGGAAGGAATCGGCCTTCACCAGCAGCGGCACGCCGCCGGTCGGAAAGGGATGCGCCGAAGCAAAGTAATTCGCCTTGCCCAGAATCAAATCTTCCGGAGCCTTGACGTAGGGGTAAATCGGCTCATCCGGCTGCTTGGTGCAACCCGCCATTCCAGCCAGCGCCAGCGATGCGCCCATCAGCTTCATGAACCCGCGCCGCGAGACCGGATCGACCCACTCCTGCGCCTGGTCGGGAAACTCCTTGGCCACGGCAGCCTCGAACTCCGGCGTCCCAGCCAGCTCATCGATCGACCGCCAGTAGCGCTTGCCCTTCTTGCCCTCAAGCTGCTTGCGCACCTCGGCCAGCGTCAGCTCCGGCGCCGCAACCGCACCGCCCTTGTCCTGATCCATCATGTCTTTCCCAACTTCGCTGCTCATCGGTGGCACACCTCGCAGCTGGCAAGCTCATTCGGCTTGCGAATCTTGTAGTGATCGATGAGGAAATTGCCCAGCGCCCGCTGATCGGTGAACTTCGTATAGGCCGGCTTTGCCGGAGCCATCATCATCATCGCCCCATCCGCCTGCGCCGAAACCCCGCGCATTCCCGGCAGCTTCACCGCATTCAAATCCAGCGAAGCAACTTCGGTCCCTGTCTTGCCCGGCTCCGTCGTCTGGCAATCCACGCTCTGCGCTGTGGGCTTGCCCGTCTGCTCTCCATTCACCGAGCACCACACCGGCTTCTGCAGCGTCGGGCCTTCCCAAGCCATGTTGTACACCTGGCTCACCGGCCGCAGGTTCTTCGCCGGATCGCGATGGCAGTTCAGGCACCACTCCATCTGCAACGTGTTCTGCTGGTACATCAGCGGCATCAGGTCCACGCGGCCATGACAGCTGGCGCAGCCCAGGCCCTTGTTCACATGGATCGAGTGATTGAAATAGACATAATCCGGAAGGTCGTGCACCTTGGTCCACACCAGGCTCTCGCCCGTCGCCCAGCTATGCCGCACCGGCTCCAGCAGCGCCGCATTGGTCCAGATCTGCGAGTGGCAGTTGATGCAGGTCTTGGTCGGCGGAATCCCCGCGTAGCTCGACTTCTCAACGGTCACGTGACAGTACTGGCATTGCAGGCCCAGTCCCTGCACATGATGCTTGTGGCTGAACGGCACCGGCTGGTCCGGCCGCTGACCTTGCCGCGTCACCCACGGCGAACGCTGCAAGCTATCCAGCGTTACGCCCAAAGCGATCACGATCAATCCCGTCAGGACCAGGCTCATACGTGCCAGCGCGTTCGAGCTGCGGTCAAAAATCTGCGCCATGAATGCTTCCCTGCTTCCGGTTTGTTCCCAACTCGTAGATGCGTCCCCGCCGCGCCGGCGGTTTCACAGGGTATTCGCTTGAAAGATGCCTTGCATGATGCCTTAGAGCCCTTAAATCCAGACTGCCTGCTGCTGTCGCTGCTTGAAGCCCAAAGTCGAGAGTGGTCTCGCATGGGGAAGAGGAGCCCTGGAGCGTGAAGAAGGGTCCGAAGTCCAAGTGTGAGAGTGTCCAATACGGGACAACCCCGAAGATTCAATATAGCAGCGAAATTTGCCTCAACGCACCAAAGCGTATCGCCTCACGGTAAAAAAATCGTCCTCGGGAATTCCCATAAGCGCATGAAAACAAAACCCATTGACAATATGGGAATTTTTCGCGGTTGACCATCTCCCCGCCACAACCCCTTCGTCCCAATGCGTGATAACCCGACTAAATGAGTCCTAAATTGAGCCTCCAACTCAAAGCCTCGGCATAACGTCATTACTTTAGTTGCTCTCCATCATCGAAAGGCTTCAACTTTCTTTCTTCGCAAGATGCTCGCTTTTGCTTTTCACACTCACACTCCACACTCACACTAGACCGGGGTCCCCGGCGACAGGTCTTCGTCGCTGGGGTGGTTCACATCCCCGTCATCACCAGCATCCGCGGCTCGGTCATCTCCTCGATCGCCCACCGCAGCCCCTCGCGTCCCAGCCCAGAGTCCTTCACGCCCCCATAAGGCATCGGGTCCAGCCGCCACGTAGGCGTATCGCCCACAATCACCGCGCCCACTTCAAGCTCGCGGTACGCCGTCATGATCCGCCCCGCATCGCGCGTATACAACCCGGCCTGCAAGCCATACCGCGAACGGTTTACCATAGCCAGCGCCTCTTCAAAGTCGTCATACGGCTCAACCATCACCACCGGCCCAAAAATCTCCTCGTCGTGCACCTTCATTCCCGGCTTGGTCCCAGTGAGAATCATAGGAGCCAAAACAGAACCCTCCCGGCCGCCACCCTCCACCAGCTTCGCGCCAGCCTCCAGAGCCTCCTTCACCCAACTCTCGATCCTGTCTGCGTCGGATGGCCGTATCACCGGTCCAATCTCCGTAGCCTCCTCCGCTGGATTCCCGCGCACCATCTTCGTCGCCCGCTCCACCAGCTTCCACACAAAGGTCTGAAAAATCGTCCGCTCCACATATACCCGCTGCACGCTGATGCAGCTCTGCCCCGCATAGCCAAAGGCCCCATGCGCTACCCGCATCGCCACGCCATCCAGATCGCGCCAGTCCGAATGCAGAATCATCGCCGCATTCCCGCCCAGCTCCAGCACCACACGCTTTTTTCCCGATTTGGCTTTCAAATTCCAACCCACCGAAGCCGACCCGGTAAAGCTCACCAGCTTCAGCCGGTCCTCGCGCTCCGCCAGCCACGCCGTGTCTTCGTTCGAAAGCGGCAGCACCGCCAGCGCCTCCTCCGGCCATCCCGCCTTCAAGATCACCTCGCCCAGCGCCAGCGCGGTAAACGGCGTCTGCGGAGCCGGCTTCAGCACCACCGGACACCCCGCGGCAATCGCCGGAGCCAGCTTATGCGCCACCAGCATCAGTGGAAAATTGAACGGAGTAATCGCCAGCACCGGCCCCACCGGAAACCGCTGCACCAACCCCCACCGCCCCTCGTTGCCTTCCGTCAAATCCAGCGGAATCGACTCCCCGCCCAACCGAATCGCCTCTTCAGCCGCGGTTTTGAAGGTCAACACAGCCCGCTCCACCTCCACGCGCGCCGTCCTTACCGGCTTGCCCGCCTCGGCCACAATCAACTGCGCAAACCGCTCCTTCTGCTCGATCAGCGCCGCGGCAATATCCTCCAGAATCTCCTTGCGCTTCCACCGCGGCAAAGCCCGCGTCCGCCGCACCGAAGCCACAGCATGAGTCACCGCCTCGCGCGCGTCTTTTCGGGTCGCAACAGTAACCTTCCCCAGCAACCCCTGGTCCCAAGGCGACCGCACCTCCATCGCCTCCCCATCCGTCCATTCCTTGCCGCACAACAAAAATCCCGTCTGCGTCCCAGGCCGCATCTTCATAACAAAAACGCTCCTAACCGTTACGCTCCATCCTAAAGCCCGCCACACACCACAGCGAAACCTTCACACTCACTCCAACGCCGTCTTCCTGGGCGAAGTCGAAGGACCTGCGTTTGTCTTTTCCAGCGGAACTTACAGATCAGGTTCGGAAGGATCGGCACTCCATGCTGTCACCCGCAGAGTCGCCTCGGCCTTAACAATCGCTAGGAGAAAGAATGGCTCTAGTCGCATCTCAAACACAACGCCGTCATCCCACACGATCGTCTGACTCAATGTAACTTCAATCTCTCCGCCTTCACTCCTGAAGCCCTGTAGATAACTTCGATGTAACTCCAGAAAAGTAAGCATCTCCTCCAGCGCTAGGCCAAACGCATCGTTCCCCAATCCCACGCGAAAATTGCACATCCACATCGTGGTTTTGCGCGTACCCCGGCTGGTTTGGTAGCCAGCCCGTAGAGCACCAGTTGGATGCAAACCCAGCGCACTGGATATCGCTGCCGGATCGCACGATGGATGGTGAAGCACGAGGCCGATACGGAAAGAATCTACTTGGTCAGGCATTTCAGTCTCTGCTCCTGTTCCAACCCTAATGAGAGTAATTCAGTATGCCTTTAGTACAATTCTCCAGCGATCGGTCAGGATCTGTGTATAAGGGGATTTCGGATTTATCCGAAGCGAAGGCGCAAACCCGTTGCACTCAAGTCGTCTTCTCAGAGAACATCACAATGTAACAGCAATAAGTAATCAACCCCATGCGCAAACTCCTCCACATCCTCTCTCTGGCCGCCCTGGCCACCCTCCTCTGGATCACCTACGCCGCCCTCTACGGCCCCAACCGCCTCACCGGCCGCATCCCCACCCACTTCGGCCTCGACGGCCAGCCCAACGCCTGGGGCGAGCCCAAAATGCTTCTCATGCTTCCCGCCGTAGCCGCATTTCTTTACATCGTCATGACCGTCGCCGGCCGCTTTCCCAACGCCTTCAACTACCCTGTCCGCGTCACCCCGATCAATCGCCCCCGCCTCGAGCGCATCGCCCTCAACATGATCGCCTGGCTCACCGCGGAGACCGTCTCCCTCTTCGCCGCCCTCCAATACTTCATCGTGCAGGCCGTCCGCACCCAGCACAACGCGCTCCCGCCCGCGCTCATGCTCATCGCCATCGCGGTCATCTTCCTAACCATGGCGCTGCACATATCCGCCATGCGCCGCGCCGCCTGAGCAACACCGCTGAAATCCCCCGCCAATCTTCAAAAATCCGTGACAAACCGATGACATCTCGTTGACACCACTTCCAGCCCCGCAGGCATAGCCTTCGAAAGGACTTGGGCTGCAGTCCTCCCCGCATGCAGACCCCAGCCCGTCTGGCATCCCTCAAACCCAAGCGGGGTCTCACAGCATTTGGAGAGGTTTCCAATGAAAGCATTTCTGCGTCTCGCAGCGGCAACAACGCTTGCCGTCGCCTCGGCATCGGCCTTCGCCCAGAACTACACCCAGGTCAATCTCGTCGCCAACACCTCCGGCATCGCCCCCGTCACCGACCCCAACCTGGTCAATCCCTGGGGACTCTCCCGCATGTCCGGCTCCCCCTGGTGGATCTCCGACAACGGACCCGGCCTGAGCACCCTCTACAACGGCGCCGGAGCCATCACACCCCTCGTCGTAACCATCCCCAAATCCAATCCCACCAGCAAAACCTTCCCCACCGGAACCCCCACGGGAACCATCGCCAACGGCAGCCCAACCGACTTCCTGCTCACCCCCACCGCGCAGGCAGAGTTCCTCTTCTCCACCATTGACGGCACCATCTCCGGCTGGAACCCCGCCGTAGGCAACCCCGCCGGCGTCTCAGGGACCTCAACGCACGCCGTCATCACCGTCAAGACCACCGACGGCTCCAGCTACACCGGTCTCACCAGCGCCTGGATCGATGGCAAGCGCTACCTTTACGCCGCCAACTTCACCTTGGGCCGCGTCGACGTCTACGACAACGCCTTCCACCCCGTCCACTTGAACGGCGGCGGCAGCGGCTTCTTCAACAGCTTTGAAGAGGCTCCGTTCACCGACTTATTCCTCCCCCGCGACTTCGTCCCCTTCAACGTTCAGGCCATCGGCAACGACATCGTCGTCACCTTCGTCCTGCACCACGAGGGCCAGCAATTTGAAACCGACGGCCCCGGCCTCGGCTACGTTGACATCTTCAGCTCCTCCGGCAAGCTCCTCCGCCGCCTCGAGCACGGCTCCTGGCTCAACGCCCCCTGGGGAGTAGCCCTCGCCCCGCTCGACTTCGGCACCTACAGCCACGACCTGCTCATCGGCCAGTTCTCCGGCGGCGGCAGTACTGAAGGCAGCGGCACCATCGCCGCCTACGACCTGGCCACCGGCGCATTCCTGGGCCTGGTTGAAGACGCAGCCGGAAACCCGCTCGCGATCAACGGCCTCTGGGCCCTGAGCCCCGGCAACAGCGCCTCCGCAGCCAACTCCGACCCTGCCGGCGCACCAGCTAACGAGCTCTACTTCACCGCCGGCCCCAACCACGGCGCAGGCGGCCTCTTAGGCTACCTAAAGCCCGTCTCCACAGAACTGATCAAAGGCAACGACCAGTAAGCTACCAACTTCAATCCAACCTGGGTGCCCCAGGTCTCGCTTTTGAGACCTGGGATTCGCCCAATTTGGCACGAAACATCAACCCAAGCCCAAGCCGGGAAACCTCACTCATTCCCGCAGCACTGCGAACACACCAGGACCGCCCGGCGCAGCTACGCTGACCAGCAAGCATGTCCGCCGCCGTCCTAGCCCCCACCACCACACCGCTCGAATCAGCCCGCCACCACCACGCCCAGGGCGACCTCCTCCAGGCCGCCAAAGCCTATCGCGAAACCCTCCAATCCTACCCCCAGTCGCAACCCGCACTCCTCGGCCTAAGCCTCCTCGCCCGCCAGAGCAACCAGTTCCAAGCCGCCCTGCACATGGCCCAGGCCGCGCTCGCCGCCGGCTCCTCCAACGCCATCGCCTGGGCCAACTTAGGCGACACCCTCGCCGCTCTCCACCAAACCATCCAAGCTGAGCCCATCTTCCGCCACGCCCTCAGGCTCGATCCCAGCATCGCCGCCGCCCACTACGGCCTCGGCAACTGTTTAGCCCTGCGAAACGACTATCCCAATGCCCTGGTGAGCTTTGAAACCGCCGCCCGGCTCGTCCCCAACATCCCCGAATTCCACTTCGCCCAAGCCTTCGCCCACGGCCAGCTCGGAGCACACCCGCGAGCCATCGCCGCCTACCGCCACGCCGTCACCCTCCGCCCCAGCTTCGCCTCCGCCTGGCTCAACCTCGGCGTCGAACTCATCGCCGACGGCCGCGACAACCTCGCCCACCTCTGCTACCGCGAAGCCCTCGCCTCCGCCAGCAGCCCCAACACCCAGATCTCCACCCATCTCAACCTGGGCCACCTGGCCCGTAGCCGCCGTAATTTCCCTGTAGCCGAGGAACACTACTGCGCAGCCCTAGCCTTGGCCACCAGGCCTCACCAGGCCAGCCAACCCCATCCCGCCGGCCGCCTCGCCGAAATCCAAGTAGCTTTTACCTACCTCCACCTGGAACAAAAACAATTCCCCCAAGCCTGGCAGTCCCTCCAAGCCGCCGAATCAGCCAACCTCCAACCAGCCAACCCAGAAATCCCCAACGCCCGCGGCATCCTCCTCCTAGCCGAAGAAAGCGCCTCACCACCAATGAGGGTGCCCCAGGTCTCGACTTTGAGACCTGGGAGCGGCGCTAACCGTATAGATCCCCTTCACCAAGCCATCGCCGCCTTCCATCAAGCCGAAGCCCAGGGCCACAAAACCGCTGCCTCCAACCGCGGCAACGCCCTGCTCCGCCTAGGCCTCTGCGAAGATGCCTTAGCCGCCCACCGGGCCGCAGCCGCCGCCAATCCCCACCACCCCGGCGTCCTCTACAACCTCGCCCTAACCCAGCTCCGCCTCGGCGACTACGCCCAAGGCTGGCCCAACTACGAAATCCGCTGGAGCTTCCGCGAAGTCCATCCCCACCCCCGCCGCTTCCGCCAATCCCGCTGGCAAGGCGAGCCACTACCCGAAAACTCCGCACTCCTGATCTACGCCGAGCAAGGTCTAGGCGACACCCTCCAATTCGTCCGCTATCTCCCGCTAGTCGCCGAAAGGTTGACCTCATCAACGGAAAGTTTGGGTGCCCCACATCTCGATTCCGAGATGTGGGATGCGCAGCAGACCCCGCCGCATACGCAATTCCGCCTCATCCTCGAAGTCCAGCCTCCACTAACCCGCCTCCTCGCCGCGCACTTCACCAACTCCAAAGTCAAAGTCCAGATAATCCGCCACGGCGACCCGCTGCCCAGCTTCACCCACCATTGCCCGCTCATGAGCCTCCCAGCCATCTTCCAAACCACCCTCGAAACCGTTCCAAACCAAACTCCCTATCTCCATCCCGATCCCGAACTCGTCCAAGCCCGCGCCGCCGAGCTTTCCCCGATCCGCCCAGCCATAGGAATCTCCTGGGCCGGCAACCCCAACTACCGAGCCGACCAGGAGCGGTCCACCCACCTCCAAACCTTCCTTCCACTACTCGAAATCCCCAACTTCCAATGGATCTCCCTGCAAAAAGGCGAAGCCGCCAATCAAATCCCCCAACTCCCGCCAGAACTCTCCCTCCACGACGGCTGCTCCCGAGACCGCGACCTGGCCGACACCGCCGCCCTCGTCGCCAACCTCGACCTGGTCATCACCACCGACACAGCCATAGCCCACCTCGCCGGCGCGCTCGGCAAACCTCTCTGGCTCCTTCTGCCCTGGCAATCCGACTGGCGCTGGATGCAGCAGACCCTCACCACCCCCTGGTATCCCACCGCCCGCCTCTTCCGCCAATCTTCCCTCGACAACTGGCCCGAACTCCTCCACCGCGTAGCCGCCGAGTTGTCCCTGTGATACAACGGGAATCGTCAGCCCTTCGGGAGCAAGGATGTCCCAACCCACGCGCGAGCAAGATTCCATGCCAGATTCACAGCCCGCTTTCGAGCCCGAACACACAACTGGGCACGCGCCCGTGCTCGTCTACGACGTAGGCGGCAGCCACATCTCCGCCGCCATCTGCTACCCCCAAACCTTCGCCCTGCACGGAATCTCCCGAGCCCCGCTCCCCGCCGCCACTGAGACCAATCCGGGCGCCGGCCATTTTTCAGCCGCCAGCTTCGGCCGCCTCATCCACACCCTCGGCGAGGCCGCGGCCAACTCCGCAAACATCCGCGTTCAAAATCTCGCCGGAGCGGCGTTGGCCATGCCAGGCCCTTTCGACTACGAACGCGGCATCAGCCAGATGCGCCACAAGCTGACCTCGCTCTTCGGCGTCGACCTCAAGTCCGCCCTCGCCGCCCGTTTCGGCTGGCAGCCCTCCCAAGTCCGCTTCGTCAACGACGCCGCTGCCTTTCTGCTCGGCGAAATGGGCGCCGGAGCCGCCAAAGGCTACGCCCGCGCCATCGGCATCACCCTCGGCACCGGCATCGGCTGCGCTTTCGGCGTCGCGGATGCAGCAGGCAGCCGCGTCCTCACCGAAGGGCCGGGCATCCCTCCCGGCGGCGAAATCTGGAATCTGCCCTACAACGGCGCCACCGTCGAGGACTTCGTCTCCACGCGCTACCTCCGCGCCCAGTACCAGTCCCTCACTGGCATGGAAGCAGAGGTCGCTGTTATCGCCGACACCGCCAAAGGCGACCAGCCCTGCCCTGAAGACCTGCCTCCCTTAAAACCCGCGCCTGGTGCGCCCGAAGACCCCTATCTCGCCCATTGCCGCGCCCGCCGCGCCTTCGAGAACTTCGGCCGCCACCTCGGCCTCGCCCTCAACCAGCATGCAGCCGCCTTCCATCCAGAGGTCATCGTGCTCGGCGGAGGCATCAGCCGCGCCTCGGCGCTCTTTCTGCCCTCCACCCGCAAAGCCCTCGCACCCGGCTTCGCACCCAAGATCGCGATCTCCACCCTGATGGATCACGCACCCTTAGCCGGTAGCGGCGTCCACTGGTTCACGACCTAGACTGCTGTCGCTTCTGCAGACTAGTAGAACGATTCCTAAATAACATTGCAATACAATGGATTGTGGCGTAGTCTCCTGACATACCATTGTTAGGAGGCTTGCCGCGTGCCCTTTGTTAGCCATCGCGCGCCCTTGAGGCTGAGTC
>Ga0302326_10016965_pt1 | contig 15212 bp, 12 predicted proteins | sample Palsa_T0_3_FD_202264 | JGI IMG/M metagenome (GOLD analysis project Ga0302326, IMG submission 202264) | Peat permafrost microbial communities from Stordalen Mire near Abisko, Sweden - Palsa_T0_3 | ecosystem: Environmental > Terrestrial > Soil > Palsa > Peat permafrost | place: Sweden: Abisko...
TGACACGGCGACGCTCTTCCTGAGCAACAGCGGATTCGGCGTTGGGGCCCCGGACAGGGAGCGGACCATCTACAAGAAGGCGACGGTCCTGCGGATCGAGCTCTCGATCCCCGCGGGCGGCGTCCCTGTCGTCCAGAGCGAGACGGTGATCGCCGACGGCCTGAGCGAGCGCGCGGCCCGGGACGTCTTCCTCGTCGGCCCGACCGGGCTCGCCCTGGGAACGGACGGCAAGACGCTCTATGTCTCGGATGCCCTGAACAACCGGGTGATCGCCATCGACGACGCCCCCACGCGCGGGGCGAGCGCCGGCAACGGCCGTGAAATCACAAAGGACGGGCTGCTGCGCCGGCCCCTGGCGATGATCCTCGCCCCCAATGGCAATCTCCTGATCACCAACGGAAAGACAGGGCAGGTGGTCGAGGTCGATCCCTTGAGCAGGAGGCAGCTCTATGCCCAGTGGATCGACACCGACAAGGCCCAGACGCCGGCGGGCAACGGCGACCTCTTCGGAATTGCCGCGACGCCGAATGGCGACGGATTCTACTATGTGGAGGATGATATGAACACCCTGGTGCTCGCCAAATGAGTGGCCAGTGCCCCTTTTCCCGGAGGCAGTTCCTGACCGCAGGCGGCCTCGGTCTGCTCGCGGCAAAGGTCGGCCTCGGACAGGGCATGGCTGCGGCCGTCCCCGCCCCGGGCGCATTGGCTCAGGCCCCGACCGTGCCGTTCCGGGGACGGCACCAGGCTGGGATCACCACGCCGCAGCAGGGGCACACGTATTTTGCCGCCTTTGACCTTGAGGCGCCCACCAGGGAGGACGTCATCCGGACGCTCAAGCTCTGGACTGACGCCTCCGAGCGCCTGTGCGCCGGCCGCACGGCGGCACCCATGGAATCCGACCTCACGAAGCCCCCGACGGACAGCGGCGAGGCAATCGACCTGTCGGCGTCGCGGCTCACGATCACGTTCGGCTTCGGCGCCGGGCTCTTCACCAAGGACGGCAAGGACCGCTATGGCCTGGCCCCAAGGCGCCCGGAGGCGCTTGTCGACCTTCCCAAGTTCAACGGCGACCAGTTGATCGCGGAAAAGACCGGCGGGGACCTCTCCATCCAGGCGTGCGCCGACGACCCCCAGGTGGCCTTCCACGCCGTGCGCCAGCTGGCGCGGCTGGGCGCGGGCGTCGCCCAGATCCGCTGGGCGCAGACAGGCTTCGCCTCCGGCGACGCCGACGTCACGCCCCGCAACCTGATGGGGTTCAAGGACGGCACGCAGCGCCCCGAGGAGAAGGACCGCGAGCGCCTCGTCTGGGCCGGGGCCGAGGGCCCCGGCTGGATGCAGGAGGGCAGTTATGTCGTCGTCCGCCGGATCCGCATGGCGCTGGAGCACTGGGACGGCACCGACGTCGACTTCCAGCAGCAGGTCATCGGACGCGCCAAGGACACGGGTGCGCCTCTGGGTGGAAAGGGCGAGTTCGACCCGATGAACCTTGATGCCGCCGACAAGGACGGGAACTCCATCATCCCCGACAACGCCCACATACGGCTCGCTACCTCGTCGACGAACGACGGGGCCCAGGTCCTCCGCCGCGGCTACTCCTACAACGACGGCGTCAACTTCATCTCGGAGCGCTGGCCGCCGTGGCGCCAGGGAATAGAGTACGACGCGGGGCTCTTCTTCGTGGCCTACCAGGCCGATCCCCGCACGGGCTTCATCAAGATCTTCGACAAGATGGCGAAGCTGGACGCGCTCAACCAGTTCGTGACCCACACGGGCAGCGGCATTTTCGCCTGCCCGCCGGGAGCCGGCGAGGGCCAGTATATCGGCCAGGCGCTGTTCTCGGGTGCGGCCTAGTCTCCCCCCTTCTCCCGCCTCTTTCCCGGCTGGGAAATTTTTGCCTGTCGGGCCGTGCGGACTGCGTCTCGGGTAAAAATGACTATGTAAAACGCTATATTATAGCTGGTTACATACATGGCATAGCCGGTGCTGTTGATGTGGGCAAAATTTCATGAACCCACGGTCCAGCAAAGCGATCGCCATCGACAGCATAGAAAATTCCGCGGAATGGGACGAAGTCGTCAGGCTCACGTTCGAGGCCTGCATGCACCGCAGCGAGGGTCGCGAGGTGATCGCGAGGAAGATTCTCCAGGGGCGGCTTCCGGCCGCTATCGGGTCGTGGTCCCGCACGTGCGGGCTTCCCGTGAGCCGCAGCCGCGAAAGCCTTAAGGCCATGTTCGGGCGCATGCGCGAGCAGGTTGCCATGGCCTCCGTCCAGCGACGCATGATCCTCGGCGACCTTGGGCTCAGGCGCCCGAGTGCCCGTCCCTCCGACGGCCGGATCGGCCTGCGCCAGCGAATCCCGATCGGAAACATCGCCGACATGCTGGATGCCATCGCCGAGGTCGCCTCTTGCCGGACAACCGAGAATTTCGAGGGCCCTGTGATGGCCCTGTCAGCCTAACCCTCAGAATCAGCAACTGGAAACCGCATCATAAAGCACGAGATCCCATGAAAACCGCCAGCCTCCCCGAGCTCATCGCAGCTCCCATCCAGACAGCCACGCCGGACTCACCTCCGACCGCCAAGAACACCCTCGTCGTCGGACTCGACTGGGGCACCAACATGTCCTGCGTCATGGCCAGCCCGTACGGCACGAACGAGACGACCGTCTCCGAGCAGATCCCGACCGTCGTCGGCTACGCACCCGACAACATCCTCGAGAACGTCATCCCGGGCGACGCCAAGCGTCTGTTCGGGCGCATGGCCCTCAAGTACAAGGCCCACCTGAACGTCGTCAGGCCCCTCAAGGGCGGCGTCATCGCCGACCTTCCCGCGGCCAAGCTCTTCGCCCAGCACCTCCGCGGCCTCCTCGGTGAGCCGCGCGAGATCCGCGCCGTGATCGGCATGCCCGCGAGCTCCGACCTGGTGGCCCGCGAGAACGCCCGGAACGCCGTCCAGGGCGTGTTCCAGAAGGTCATCTTCGTGCCGGAGCCCTTCCTTGCGGCCCTCGGCTTCCGCGACGAGACCAAGCTCGCGGATGCGAAATACAACGACCCTGTCCTCAACTCCCTCTACATTGACATCGGTGCGGGTTCCTCGGACGTCTGCCTCGTCCAGGGCCACTACCCGACGATTGACGACCAGCTGAGTCTCCCCTTTGCCGGGGATGCCGTCGACCAGATCATCCTGGACTCGGCGATCGCCACGTATCCCGACTGCGGCCTGACGCTGTCGCGGGTTCGCGAGATCAAGGAGCAGTTCTCATTCGTCCACACGCCCGACTCCCCGAAATCCGCGATAGCGACCGTGATGGTCGGCGGAAAGGTGAGGAAGATCGACCTCACCCGCGCCATCCAGGCCGGATGCGAGGCGCTGCTCGACCGCGTTTACGAAATGACACGCGAGCTGATCGCCCGCGCCAATCCCGACACGGCCGCCGAGCTGCTGCAGAACATCATCGTCACGGGTGGCGGCAGCCTGATCAAGGGCTTCGGCCCGGCGCTCCAGGCCAAGCTCCAGAACGAGGGATTTGCCAACCCGAAGGTCAATATCCTCGGTGAGAACTACAAGGATTACGTGGCGAAAGGCGCCCTCAAGGCGGCCAGCCACGCCAAGGACCGCCAGTGGCAGACACTTCTCGGCTAATCCGATAGATTCCAGTGCAGCGGCCCTCCCTACGCTGGGAGGGCCGCTTTTTTATGGGCAGGGTTGCCCATGAAGGGACGGAAAGGTAGGGTAATACCTTATCGTAATCCGCCTGTTTCCGGCGTTTAATTGCCCTGGATAAGACTCCGCCGGGACGGGAGGGCCGACAACGGTTATCACGACATGACAATCAAAGGAAAGGACTTTGACCTAAGCTACCTCGCTTCGCTTCGCAGTCACCTGCGGGCAAAGCGTTCCGGAGGCTCGGTTGCCCCGACGGACCTGGGCCGCAAGGCGCCGGACTCGGGCGTCGAGACGCTTGGCCTAGCGAGGTCGCACGAGCGAGCCCTTGTCTCGACCGCTTCGTCCCACGAATTCTCCGAATCGAAGGCATCGATGCTCGGGCGTGCCGGCAGCTTCTTTTCGGATGCCATTGTCCCCATCGAGAGGGACCACAGGACAAACCGCGAGTCCTTCGACTATTTCAAAGCCAAGGCGGCCACGCTCCTTGTCCACACGGCTTCGTTGGCGGCCGGCAATCGCAGGCTCGAGCGCGAGGTGCGCCGCCGCAAGGCGGGCGAGGAGGCCGTCAGGAAGGTAAAGGAGCGCTATTTAGAGCTCTACCAGCACTCGCAGTTCATGCAGAAAAAACTGCGGAGCCTCGCCCGAAAGATCATTACGGCTCAGGAGGACGAGAGGAAGCAGATCAGCCGCGAGCTTCACGACGAGGTCGTGCAGACGCTCGTGGGAATCAACGTCGAGTTGGCGGCGCTTTCCAAGGGGTCATCGCTGGGCATAAGCGCCCTCAGGGCGAAGATAACCCGCACTCAGCGCCTCGTGGAGAAGTCAGTTACGGCGGTCCACGACTTCGCCCGCGAGTTGCGCCCGGCCGCGCTCGACGACCTCGGGCTCATACCAGCACTCAAGCTTTTCATGAAAAATCTAGCAGCCAGGAAGAAGTTCAAGATCCACATGGTCGCCTTCGCGGGCGTCGAGAAACTGAGCTCGGACAAGCGCATTGCGCTGTACAGGACCGCACAGGAATCCCTCACGAACGTCGGACGTCACGCGCAGGCGAGCCTGGTAAACGTGACCATCAGCGAGGTTCCTGGGGCCGTCCGCATGGAGGTCCATGACAACGGGAAATCCTTTCAAGTCCTCCAGAGGCTGTCATCAAAGACAAACAACAGGCTCGGCCTGCTTGGAATGAGGGAGCGCATTGAAATGGTGGGGGGAATCCTGACGATCGAGTCGGCCCTCGGATTCGGGACCACCGTTCGCGCCGAGGTTCCTCTAATGGGCAAAGGAGGCTCGTGATGAATAAGGGGAAAATAACGATCATCCTCGCGGAGGATCATGCCATCGTGCGCCAGGGTCTCCTCACTCTCCTGGAGGTTGACGGCACGTTCCAGATCGTCGGCCAGGCGCGGACGGGAAGGGAGGCGGTCGAACTCGCCGCCAAGCTCAAACCCAACGTGATCCTGATGGACATTGCCATGCCGGAGCTCAATGGCCTGGAGGCGACGCGCCAGATCCTGGAGGCGAATGGCGCCGCCAAGGTGCTGGTGTTGTCCGCGCACAGCGACGACGAGTATATCGAGCATCTTACCGCGGCCGGGGTAATGGGTTTCCTCGAGAAACAGACCTCCGCGGAGGTTCTCACGAAGGCGATCCACGAGGTGGCCGCAGGCAGGTCCTATTTCAGCCCCACCATCGCGAAGCGCATGGCTGCGAGCAAGGACCGGTCGCGGGACCGCGAGGGCGTCTCGAATGCAAGTCGCACGCGGCTCTCGTCGCGCGAGACCGAGGTCCTTCAGCTTGTGGCCGAGGGCCAGGCAAACAAGCAGGTCGCCTCGGTGCTGGGGATCAGCATCAAGACGGTGGAGAAGCACCGCCAGCGTCTGATGGACAAGCTCAACATCCACGAGACTGCCGGGCTTACCCGATACGCCATATCCCACGGCGTCATCGAGGGCGGCGTCCAGTTCACGATCGTCTGAGCGGCCGCAACGCGACGGGCAGGGGGCCCTGGCGGCGAAAACGAGGCAGGGCGGCAGACATTGCCGCCCCGCTCCTGGTCCTAGGCCACTATGAGCTCGGACCTCTTCACGTTTCGAACCGTTTCAAACCAGCTTGTGGGCTTGTCGGTCTCGGCGAACTCGGGACTGACCTCGCTGAGGAGGACGCGAAGGCACTTGCGCGCCCGGGCAATGCGACTCTTCACCGTGCCGATGTTCACGCCAAGTTCGCGCCCGATGTCACCGTATGACTTGTCGAGGCTGTTGCGAAGCACGAGGATCCGCCGGGCGTCCGGGCCAAGCCGCCTCATGCAGCTCGCGACTAGCGTGGTGAATTCGCCCACCGTGGCCTCCTGGGCCGGATCGGGGGCGCCGGATGCTACGAGGTCGGAAATGGTCGAGGCGCTGTCCTCACCGAACGTGTAGTCAAGGGAGAGCGTCACGTGCCTGCGGCGCCTGAAGAAGTACCAATAGCGGTTCCGCGAGAGGTTCATCGAGATGCGGTGCAGCCATGTCGCGAGCGACGAGTCGCCGCGGAACCTGGCCAGACCGCGGTGGGCGCGAATGAAGGTGTCCTGGACAATCTCCTCGGCGTCCGCGGTGTTCTTCAATATCCCAAAGGCGACCGACATGACGCGCTCCTTGTGGCGTGACATGATGTCGATGAAGGCCGCCTCGTTCCCGGCGTTGAAGCGGCGGACGAGCTCGATGTCGTGTAGGGCTTCCGCGCGGGAGGCGATGGCGCGAGCGGAGCGGTCTGTGAGGGCGGCGGATTCGACTCCGGTTGCGGATGATTCGTTTGTGAAGATCATGGAAGTGGGCAGAGGATATCATTCGCACCCGTTTCCCGAAATGGGGTGAAATGCTACCGCATTTCGCCCCATGAGTTATGGGGCTTTCGGTAGGTTCTTGCCCCATATCGGCGATGCGGTTGCGCGGCTATAGTGGCGCCTCACATGAAATACCAAAACCTGCTAGTAGCCCTCATTCTCGTGGCCAGCCCCATCGGCCTCTTCGCTTCTTCCTCTTCCGACACTGATCACAAGATCGAGGAATCGGCGACGTCATCATATAATTTCAAGACGGTCCTCAATGACAAGGTGTCCATCGAGTCCACTGAAGGTGCCGTCACCCTTACCGGCACGGTCCAGGACAACGACGCGAAGGCGCTCGCCGAGGACACCGTGAACAACATCCCCGGTGTCGTCAGCGTAAAGAACGACATCATGATCAAGTCGGATTACCCCGAGCATTCAGACGAGTGGGTCGCCCTGAAGATCCGCAGCCTCCTGCTCGTTAAGGGCAACGTGAGCGCGACGTCGACCACGGTCGCAGTGCTCGACGGTGTGGCCACCCTGGGTGGCACGGCCAACACCTCCGCGCAGAAGGAGCTCACGGAGATCTATACCAAGGAAGTCCAGGGTGTGAAATCCGTCACGAACAACATTGTCGTCAATGACAAGCCGTCCATGGGCGACACCGCCTCCGTGACCATCGACGACGCCTCCATCACCAGCCAGGTCAAATTCGCGCTCCTCAGCCACAAGGCGACCAGCGCGCTTTCGACCAAGGTCACGACCACGGACGGCGCGGTTGTCATCACCGGCGAGGCCGGATCATCCGCCGAAGAGGCGCTGGTCACGAAGCTTGCCCAGGACGTGCGCGGAGCGAAGTCCGTGACGAACAACATGACGATCAAGAGCTGATTGTTAGACAGCTAACTTACGACAGCGCGGCCGCCGGAAAGCGGCCGCGCTTGTCATTTCAGGCCTGAATACGTCAAAGCAGTGACCTTTCAACCCGCTACTCCAACAAGAACTCCAATGGTCAATAAAAGCCCGAATCTGGAACCCGCGGTCATCACACTGAGACTAAGGGAACTTCATGACTTCACCAACCAGCCGGCATCGAAGGACGCTGCAATGCGCCGACGCATGGCGGCCACGCAGACCGTCGCGGGCCCCGCGAACAACTCAAGGCATCACATCCCGCGGCGCTCTCAATCGTAACGGGGCGTGCGATAATTTGGGTTTGCAGCTCAAAGCTCGCGATCGTCCAGTTTCACATGCTCCCGGCAGGCTTGCGAAATGTTGAGGCCCTCAAACCGTGAAAGCCGCTGAGACCTGCATCCTCACGGTCAACGCGGGCTCGTCGAGCATTCGCTTTGCCGCATATGATCCCGGAGCTCCGCCCCGGCCTCTCTTCCGGGGAAAGATCGACCGCATCGGCCTCGTCGGTACGCGCCTCACGGCGTTTGACGGGGCCGGGAAGGCGCTGGGTTCGGTCAGGTTTGACGCCCACGACCACGATGCGGCGGCCGGCAATTTCCTGCGCTGGCTCGGGAAGCAGCCGGCCGCCCCGGACGTCATTGGTATCGGCCACCGTGTCGTGCACGGGATGCGGCATTCATCGCCCGAGCGGGTCACGTCGAGGCTGCTCACCGAGCTTCGCGGCCTGATCCCCTTTGCCCCCGACCACCTGCCCGCGGAAATAGCACTTATCAAGGCCTTCCGGCACCATTTTCCATCTGTGCCCCAGGTCGCGTGCTTCGACACGGCGTTTCACAGGACCCTTCCGGCACTGGCGCGCCTGCTCCCCATTCCAAGGCGCTACGCAAGGGACGGCGTGGAGCGCTACGGCTTCCACGGATTGTCGTTCGAGTTCCTGCTGGGGGAGCTCAGGCGGCTGGGCGACCCTGCCGCGCTCAGGGGTCGGGTGATCCTTGCCCACCTTGGAAACGGCGCGAGTCTCGCCGCGGTGCTGAACGGCAGGAGCGTGGACACAAGCATGGGGTTCACACCCGCGTCCGGATTGGTCATGAGCACGCGCACGGGCGACCTGGATCCCGGGGTCCTTTCCTATCTTGGGAGGCAGGGCGGGCTGACCGAGGCGCGGCTGGCGACGATGGTGAACCATGAGTCGGGGCTTCTGGGTGTTTCAGGGACGAGCCCCGACATGCGGGACCTCTTGGCTCGGGCATCGCGCGATCCGCGGGCGGCGGAGGCCGTGGGACTCTTCTGCTACCAGGCCAAGAAATGGATCGGGTCGTTTGCCGCAGTGCTTGGCGGGGTCGACACCCTGGTCTTTGCGGGCGGAATAGGCGAGAACGCGGCGCCGGTCCGCCGCCAAATATGCGCCGGACTGGGTTTCCTTGGAATAAGGATCGACGGCGCGCGCAATTCCAGGGGCGCAAAGGTGATATCTTCGCGCGGGAGCCGGGTGACCGTGAGGGTCATCAGGACCGACGAGGAAAGCGTGATCGCGTCGTCGATCGTGGACGTGCTGCGGCTTCGGCCCGGCGGAAGAACAACCTTATGAAAAATCCGACACTGAATCCCGAGCAGCTGAGCCACATAGACCAATACTGGCGGGCTGCGAACTACCTCTCCGTCGGCCAGCTCTACCTGCGCGAAAACCCGCTGCTCACCAGACCGCTGGCGCTGTCGGACATCAAGAAGATGGTGTTGGGCCATTGGGGCACCACTCCAGGGCAGAATTTCATCTACGCCCATCTGAACAGGGTGATCAAGAAGTACGACCTCGACATGATCTACGTGGCGGGGCCGGGCCACGGGGGACCGGCCGTGGTCGGCAACACCTACCTTGAGGGCACCTATAGCGAGGTCTACCCGAACATCAGCCAGGATGAGGCCGGGATGAGGAAACTCTTCGAGCAGTTCTCCTTCCCGGGCGGCATCCCGAGCCACGCCTCCCCTGACTGCCCGGGCTCCATACACGAGGGGGGTGAGCTTGGGTACTCGCTCAGCCACTCATTTGGGGCGGTGTTCGACAATCCCCGGCTCACTGTCGCCTGCGTCGTGGGAGACGGCGAGGCGGAGACCGGACCGCTGGCGACCGCATGGCACTCGAACAAGTTCCTCAATCCGGCGACCGACGGAGCCGTCCTGCCGATCCTGCACCTGAACGGCTATAAGATCTCGAATCCCACCATACTGGCCCGGATCACGCGCGAGGAGCTGGAGCAGCTGCTCCGGGGCTATGGCTGGAGCCCGCACTTTGTCGAGGGCGACGACCCCGCGCTGATGCACGAGGCGATGGCCTCGACTCTTGACATGGTGATCGAGGAAATTGGGAGGATCCAGAAGGAGGCGCGGACCGGCGGGAAGCTCGTGCGCCCACGCTGGCCCATGATAGTCCTGCGTTCGCCCAAGGGCTGGACGGGTCCCAAGTACGTCGACGGGCTCCAGATTGAGGGAACCTTTCGCGCGCATCAGGTCCCGATCTTGATATCCGACAGCTCACCTCCGGCGCACCTGGCCCTCCTTGAGGAGTGGATGAGGAGCTATCGCCCCGCAGAGCTGTTTGATGTAGGCGGGAAACTCAGGTCGGAGATAGCCAGCCTCGCCCCCATTGGGGTGAGGCGCATGGGAGCAAACCCGAACGCCAACGGGGGAATCCTTCTGAGGGACCTTCGCATGCCCGATTTCCGCGACTACGGCATTGCCGTGCCTTCGCCGGGATCTCCCGGACCGGGCGACACGCACGTCCTCGGCCGTTTCCTCAGGGACGTGGAAAAGGCCAACGCGGAGCAGCGCAATTTCAGGATCTTCGGCCCGGACGAGACGCTCTCCAACGGCCTGGAGGCAGTCTTCGAGGCGACGAACCGCCAGTGGGAGGCCGCCACCCAGCCCAACGACGAGTTTCTTGCGCCCGCTGGCCGGGTGATGGAGATGCTCAGCGAGCACCAGTGCGAGGGCTGGCTGGAGGGCTACCTCCTCACCGGCAGGCACGGGATATTCAACTGCTACGAGGCGTTCATCCACATCGTGGACTCAATGTTCAACCAACACGCCAAGTGGCTGAAGGTGACCCTGGGGCTGCCCTGGCGCAGGAAGATAGCCTCGCTGAACTACCTGCTGTCCTCCCACGTATGGAGGCAGGACCACAACGGATTCACGCACCAGGACCCTGGTTTCATCGACCACGTGATGAACAAGAAGGCCGAGATCGTGCGCGTCTACCTGCCGCCTGATGCCAACTGCCTGCTCTCGGTCATGGACCATTGCCTGCGCAGCCGGCACTACGTGAACGTCATTGTCGCGGGCAAGCACCCGGCGCCCCAATGGCTGACGATGGCCGCCGCCGTTATCCACTGCACGCAGGGCATCGGGATCTGGCAGTGGGCCAGCAGCGACCAGGGGGCGGAGCCCGACGTCGTCATGGCATGCTGCGGCGACGTTCCCACGCTCGAGACACTGGCTGCCGTCTCGATCATGCGGCGGAGCCTCCCGAACCTGAGGATCCGTGTCGTCAACGTCGTCGACCTGATGAAGCTGCAGCCCAAGAGCGAACACCCGCACGGGCTGAGCGACACGGATTTCGACGAGCTCTTCACGAGAGACAAACCCGTCATCTTCGCCTACCACGCCTATCCCTGGCTGATCCACCGGCTTACCTACCGGCGCACCAACCACCCCAACATCCACGTCCGGGGATACAAGGAGGAGGGGACGATCACGACGCCTTTCGACATGACTGTGCTCAACGAGCTCGACCGCTTCCACCTCGTGATGGATACGATCGACCGCGTCCCGGACTGCGGCGAAAGGGGGGTCTACCTGAAGCAGCAGCTGCAGGACAAGCTTGTCGAGCATCGTCAATACATAGACCGGAACGGCGTCGACCTGCCCGAGGTGCGGAACTGGAAGTGGGACGGCACGGGCGGCCCGGTTTCGCCCACGTCGGCCCCAAGCGGGTCGGCGCAGGACGCGCTGCCTGCGCATTCCTGAGCGCTACACGCTCTTCCAGAAGACCTCGACGGTCTTCTCCCCGATCCCCTCCAGCAGCGCGCCCATCTCGGGCCCGCTGAGCCATGCGGCAAGGACAAGGCCCGCGTAGCAATTGACGGCATAGTTGAAGCGCCCCTGCGGCGAGAGGCGGCCGAGCATCTCCATGCATTCGCGCGTTTCCGTCAGGAATTCGGGCAGGATCGCCTCAAATGACACAAAGGGCACGGGCTGCGGGAGGCCGCGCAGGACGTGCACCTCGTGGCCCTCGACATCAATCTTGATATAGCGGGGAATGCCGTGGGCGGTGATAAGCGACCCGAGCGTCGTCATCTCTACCACGTGCTGCGTGGAGTAGGGGACAGTCATGCCGAACTTGCTCCTGTTTTCCTTCAGCGTGTCGACCCACTTCTCGCTCAGCGTATTGAGGCCCGAGCCGGGCGAGTTCACCCAGAATGTCCCGGTGCGCGCGGTGTCGCTCACGGCCTTGCCCACGATTGTCAGCCTCCCCGTCTGGACGGGCTCGCCGAACTTGCGAGCGAGAACGCGCTGGTTGAGGGGGTCGGGCTCCAGGGCGAGGACACGGGCGCCAAGCCTCAGGAAGACCGCCGTCCTCTGGCCCCGGTTTGCTCCGACGTCAAAGACGAGAAACCCGGAAGGCCCGCCTCCGAGCAGGGCCCGGTAGAAGCGGACCTCGAGGCCCCGCCAGGAGATGGGCCGGCCATCCTTGAGGCGCCGGTACGCGTCTTGGAGGAGAGACTCCTCCTTGAACCAGACGTAGAGTCCGAGGCCGCGCAGGATCCTCTGGATGAGCGCTTTTATGGAGGGTGCTCCGGACCCCGGGCTCAGTCCCCGGCCGAGCAGTCGCAGTCCTTGCTCGCGCAGACAGGCTGGCCGGCAACCTCGAACTGGATCGTCGCGTGGTCGATCCCGAAGTGCTCATGCATCTCGTGGTTGATCGACTCGAGGAGGGAATTGTCCTCGAGGTGGCCCGCGACCACGAGGTGGGCCGACATCGCGGTCTCGCTCGTGCTCAGGCCCCAGACGTGCATGTGGTGGACGTCGACGACGGCCGGCAGCCCGCGAAGGTAGGATTGGATGCCCGGAACATCCGTTCCAGTTGGGACGGCGTCCAGGGCCAGGTTGACCGAGTCGCGGAGCAGGCCCCAGGTGCCGGATATGATAACGACGACGAGGACGAGGCTGGTGACGGGATCGAGCCACAGCCAACCCGTGAAGCTGATGACGATTCCGGCGACGACGACGCCCGCGGAGATGATGGCGTCCGCCGCCATGTGCGCGAAAGCTCCGCGCACATTGAGGTCGCCCTTGCGGCCTGCCATAAACATCAGGGCGGTCGTCGAGTTGACCGCGATGCCCGCCGCCGAAACCCAGATCATGATGTGGGACCCCACGGGCGCCGGATGGGCCAGGCGGATGACCGCCTCCCAGCCGATGATCCCCACGCTGATGAGCAGGAAGACCGCGTTGCAGAACGCGGCGAGGATGGTCGACCGCCTCAGCCCGTAGGTGTGGACCGCCGTCGGCGGCCTCTTGGCCCAGGATATGGCCCCCCATGCGAGCAGCAGGCCGAAGACGTCGCTCAGGTTGTGCCCGGCGTCGGCGACGAGGGCGAGCGAGTGCGCCATCAGCCCGTATGCCACCTCCAGGATCACAAACCCGGAGTTGAGGAGGACGCCGACGCCAAAGGCCATCCCAAAGCTGGCCGGGGCGTGGGAGTGCCCGTGGCCGTGCCCGTGATGGTGGTGATGGGCATGGTCATGATCGTGGTCACGCCCCTCGTGGTGGTCGTGGGAATGATCGTGGTCGCTCATCGGCGTTGACCCTCGGCGTGGGCGGCTTAGCGGTATTCCTCGCCCGTCGTCGCGTTGATGATCTTGAAGTTCTCGATGTGGTAGTTCGGGTCCGCCCGGAACGCGAGCTGGACGCCGAAGCTCTTCTCCATCCTGACGAGGAGGTCCGCGTCCTCGCTCCTGAGGCGCTCGAGGACGGCGGGGTGGACGAGCACGCGGATCGAGTACATCTTGCCGTCCTTGCGAGCCTGGAGGCGGCGGACGACCGAGGAGAGGCGGCGCTGGAGCTCGACGGACATGGTGGTGTCCGACTTGACGATGCCGCGGCCCCGGCAGTAGGGGCAGTCGGTGTAGAGGTTGGACGAGAGGGACTCCTGCTGGCGCTGGCGGGTCATCTGCATGATCCCGAGCTGCGATATCGGGAGGATGTGGTTCTTCGCCTTGTCGCCCGACATGAGCTCGACCATCTTCTCATACACGGCGTTGCGGTGGCGCCGCTCCTTCATGTCGATGAAGTCGAGGATGATAAGGCCGCCGAGGTTGCGCAGGCGGATCTGGCGCGCCGCTTCCTGGGCCGCCTCGAGGTTCACGGCGTAGAGCGTGTTCTTCTCGTCGCCCGACCGGTTCTTGTGCGAGCCGGTGTTCACGTCGATGGCAATCAGGGCCTCCGTCTCGTCAATGACGATCTCTCCGCCGCTCGGGAGCGGGACCTTCCTCTGGCCGGTCTGCTCGATCTGCCTCTCGATGTTGAATCGCTCGAAGATCGGGATGCTGTCGGTGTAGAACGCGATCTTTGAGCGCGAGCGCTTCGAGATCAGGCCCACGAGGTCCTGTGTGCGGTCATAGTCAGACTTGTTGTCGATGAGGACGCGGTCCACGTCCTCGGTGAGGAAGTCGCGCACCGTCCGCTCGACGAGGTCGGGCTCCATGTAGAGGTTGCACGGCGAGCGGTCATTCTGCATCTTGCGGGAGATCTCCTCCCACTTCTTGAGGAGCAGGTGCAGGTCGCGCACGAAATAGCGCGGCTTCTTGCCCTCGCCGGCCGTGCGCACGATGACGCCCATTCCCTCGGGGATGGTGAGCTCGTTGATGAGCTGCTTGAGGCGCTTGCGCTCGAGGGGATCCTCGATCTTGCGTGAGATCCCGCAGCCGTCGCTGAAGGGGGTGAGGATCAGGTAGCGGCCGGGAACGGAGAGGTTCGTCGTCGTGCGGGGCCCCTTGGTCCCGATGGGGCCCTTGGTCACCTGGATCACGATGTCCGAGCCCGGGGGGTACAGGCCGGGGATGTCCTTGACGGTCACCTCTCCCTTGGGGCCCGCGTCGCGCTTCTTGTTGACGCGCACGACCTCGATCGAGGAGTCGGCTGCCGCGGGAAGCATGTCCCAGTAATGGAGGAAGGCGTTCTTGGCGTAGCCGATGTCGACGAACGCCGCCTTGAGGCCCGGGTCGAGGTTCTTGATCCTGCCTTTGTAGATGCCGCCGACCATGCGGTCGTCGGACTCGCGCTCGATCTCGTACTTCTCGAGGCGGCCGTCCACCAGGAGCGCCACGCGCTTCTCCAGTGGCTCGGAATTGATGATGAGTTCGCGGTAGGAGCCCTTCTCCTTCTTGAACGCGGCGACGATCTTCTGGAGGAGGGGCCTGTTCTGGGCGCGCTCGACTGCTCCGGCCTTCAGCTCACTCGGGCTTACCGATGCGACCTCTCTCTGGAGTGGGGGACTCGCGAGTTCGGAGTCATACTTCTGGGCGACGTCCTGGGTGGCGTCGGTGTTGGGGCGTGTTGTTTCGCTCATGGGGGACTCTGTCTTGGTTGGAATCGGGACCCCTTCGGGCGCGGGTTGCGGCGCAGGAAATTCCGGCAGAACGGTCGTTATCGCGGGTCGGACGCATGGTCATGCGAAGTCCTTCCGGAAGCGATAGACGCTCTGGACCAGTCCTTGCAACAAGCAGCAACTGAGCACGAAGGTGCCACCGTAGCTTATAAAGGGAAG
>Ga0302326_10016967_pt1 | contig 15212 bp, 13 predicted proteins | sample Palsa_T0_3_FD_202264 | JGI IMG/M metagenome (GOLD analysis project Ga0302326, IMG submission 202264) | Peat permafrost microbial communities from Stordalen Mire near Abisko, Sweden - Palsa_T0_3 | ecosystem: Environmental > Terrestrial > Soil > Palsa > Peat permafrost | place: Sweden: Abisko...
ACCGTATCGACGCGACTTCCTAGTGCAAGAACGAGCACGCCGCGCAAGATCGTTTTCGCGGCCGGCGTTTCATCGCCGCTTCGCGGTGGAATCGCGATGACGTCGACGTGATCGCCCGGCGTGATCAACCCCGCAACTCCCCGCACGCGATCCAGCGTGATCGATACTGCCCGCATGCCCGGCTTTAACATACTGGCGAGTGCCGCATTCTTGGTTGCGATCTCGGCCGTCGTTATGCTTGCGCCGGCTGGGATTGCAATCAGTGCATCGGCACCGACGGCTGCCGCGGGATCGACGAGCGCATCAGGATCCACATCTGAAGCGCGCCGGCTCTCGAGCTGCAGCATGTCGCGCGTTATCACGCCACGTGCCGGTATGAGACGCGAGGCTACCAAGACCGTCCGGCTTTGCCCGGTCAAATCGATTTGATTTTGACGCAGCGACGAAAGATAGAGCCAGACCGCAAATCCGGTCATCAGTGCAAGCAGCGCTGCGCTGATGAGCGTCAGGTTCTTCGGTTTTGCGACCGCCGCAAGCATCGGGCTTACGCGAACCGCAAGAACGGAAGAATCGTACGTGAACCGTAAACCAAGATCAGCCCGCACGTGATCGCGAGCGCGTACGGCATCTTCAGCGATCCGAGACCCGTAGGGGGAAGAATCCCAATTGCAAGATTTGTAAACATTACTCGCATTCGAGCATGGAGTTCTCCTCGATATGTCAGTGCGAGGACGATGAGCGCCAACACACCGCCCGAGACAAGCGTGTAAAACAAAAATGCCAGCGCCGCCGGAAGGCTCAGAGCTGCGGCAACGGCTGCAGCGACCGCAGCCGCGAGCTTTACGTCGCCGCCGCCGATCACGCCGCGAACGTGCGCAAGTGTGCCAAGGATGAGCACGACGCTCATCGCACCGAACGAGCGCGCAAAGGCTTCAAACCCGTGCGAGATCGAAAAGGCGAGCGCGATAACCATCAGACCTACCGTTAAGACGTTGGGGATGCGACGTATCGTCACGTCATAGATCGTTGCGAGGATGCATCCCAAGAAAATTACTCCGAAGAGCCAGCTTACCGGAATGTCCATACAGTTTACGGAATGGCAGCGGAAACGGTCGTCAACTCATTCTTGATCGTCGTCCCGAGCGTTCTGATGACAACGATACAAGCGGTGGCGATCAGTGCGATGATGAGCGTATATTCGACCAACGTCGCCCCTTCGTCGTCGCGAAGTACTGCGACAAGGCTCCTAAAGAGCCAGCTTGCTGGGACGTACATGGGTTTACGGAATAGCGGCTGAGACGGTTGTCAGCTCGTTTTTGATCGTCGTTCCGAGGGTCGTGATGACAACGATACAAGCGGCCGCGACGAGCGCGATGATGAGCGTGTATTCAACCAACGTGGCGCCTTCGTCGTCGCGAAGAACTGCGATGAAGTTTTTCAGCATGAGGTTTCTCCTTAGGGTTACGGAATAGCGGCCGAGACGGTTGTCAGCTCGTTTTTGATCGTCGTTCCGAGGGTCGTGACGACAACCACGCAAGCGGCGGCGACGAGCGCGACGATGAGCGTGTATTCGACCAACGTTGCCCCTTCGTCGTCGCGAAGCACTGCGATGAAGTTTTGGAACATGAGGTTTCTCCTTAGAGGCAACTGCCTGTCCGCATGATGGCAGGATGCAGTAACGCCACAGTGTCCCGCATGCATCCCCAGCCCGTTACCGCTCAGTTACCGCGAGCAGGCACGATCTCGCCATGTATCAGCCTCGCTGGAGGCCGTTGGCTTTCGCGCTTGCAGCCGTGTTGGCGTGTACGAGCGTGGCACGAGCGGGCCCATCCATTATCACGCTGCAGTCGGGAAACTCGCTCGTCGTCCGGGTGCCGAACTTGCGCCGCATTGCCGTTGGAGACGGCAAGATCGCCGGCGTGGTCTCCGTCGGAAGCTCTCAGGTCCTCATTAGCGGGCGGGCTCCCGGCGAAACGACGGTCATTTTATGGTCGGGCCCGATCGAGAAATACGTCTACAAGGTAAGCGTGACGGATCCGGTGCTCGATCGCCTTACCACCATGCTCCGAGCCGCGATCCCCGACCCGAACGTTTCGGTCGTCGACACGAACACGGCTATCCTCGTTCGTGGAACCGTCGAAGACGGTTCGCGCTTCGAAGCCTTGAGCGAGATGTTGTCGCGATTCGAAAAGCTCGAAACGTCGCAGAAATACACTATCGTCAATGCGGTCACGATCGTGCACCCGTTTGGTGGACTTCAAGCCAAAATCGACGCCATGGATCCGGGCGGAAACGTTCACATTGAAGCCGATTCTTCCGGAAACGCCATCGTTAGCGGCGAGGTCGCAGATCGCGTGCAAGCCGAAGCGATCCTCGGACTCGTCCGTGGCCTCGCCGGTACGTACCTCGGGGCGACCGGCAAGATAATCGACCGTCTCGATACGCAGTCCGTAAGCCAAGTCCAAGTGAAGGTCAGAATACTCGAGGTCGATCTGACCGGAATGAAACAGCTTGGAATCCGGTTGCAATCGGCAACGCCCTCGTCGACCGGATTGGTACTCGGCAGCCCGTCCTTTCCGGTTTTCGAAGCGGCACGCGCGGTAGGCCAAGGATTTTCGATCGGTGCGTTCTACCGCACGACCGTTCTCGCCCCGACGATCGATTTGATGATCCAGGATGGCAACGCAAGGTCGCTCGCCGAGCCGACGTTGATGACGATGCCCGGCAAAGAGGCGACATTTCTCGTCGGAGGGGAGATTCCGGTGCCGCTCTCATCCGGTTTGGGTACCGTCAGCGTCGAGTACAAAGAGTTCGGCGTCCAGTTGAAGATGACGCCGACGATCCTCGCAAGCGGCTCGGTCGACACGGTAATCGCGCCGGAAGTCTCGAGCCTTGATTTCACGGATGGCGTCGTCGTCTCCGGATTTTCGATCCCCGCGATCAAGACGAGCCGGCTTTCGACCGAAGTCGTGACGAAGCCCGGAGAGAGCATCGTCATGGGCGGATTGGTCCAGCACATCGAGTCCCGCGTCATTCAAAAGATTCCGCTGCTCGGCGACCTGCCGATCATCGGCCGTCTCTTCCGCTCGACGCTGTACCAAAGCTCGAACTCGGACGTTGTCTTTGTCATGACCCCCGAGATCGTCACGAAGTAGCGTGTCCTCCGAACGGGGCCAGATTTTACCGCTCTTCGTCTTATTGCTCGTTCCGCTTCTCGGCATTTCGGCAATGGCAATCGACATCGGTTACCTGCGCTATCTGCAGAACATCGAACAGACGGCCGCCGACAGTGCGGCCGTAGCCGGCGCGACCGAGCTCAACTATCCCGCCGCCGCCGACTGGAGCGGTGCGGCGAAAGCGGATGCGACGTCCAATGGGTTTACCGGCGATGGCGGCGCCACCGTCAGCGTGACACCAATTAACCCGCCCACCACCGGAACCTATGCCGGCAACGCGAGCGCGGTGCAGGTCACGATTAGCAAGAAACAGCCGTTCTTTTTCGCGCAATTCCTCGGAATGACGTCGCAATGGGTAACCGTTGTGTCCGTCGCGGTCGTGACGACCGTCAACCGAAACTGCATCGTTGGTCTCAGCACGACTGCAACCAATGCCATAACGTTCGGCGGAGGAAACATATCGACGCCAAATTGCGGCATTTTTTCCAATAGCAGCATCTCGATGCAGGGAGCGAACGTAACTGCAAACAGCATCGAGTATGTGAGCGGAACGCCGAGTATCGGCGGAGCGAACTTTCCGGAAGCGCAGCCGACCCAGGCGGTTGCGTCCCTCGGCCCCTGCGCGGCGATTACCGGGTGCGCGTATCTGCAGGCGCATCCGCCCTCGCCCGGCACGTGCGCGACGCCTAGCCAGTTCAATGGCGTTTCAACCACGATTCCGCCGGGGACGTACTGCAGCCAACTCCAACTCAACGGCGGCGCCAACGTGGTTTTTGCTCCGGGAGTGTACCTGCTCGAAGCGGGGTTGCAGATCAATGGCGTCGGTAACCTCTCCGGCACGGGGGTAACGTTCTATATCACCGGGGGCCAAATCCAATTCAATGGCGCGACTGAGAGTCTCGCAGCCCCGACGAGCGGGAACACTGCCGGCGTACTCTTCTATCAAGCACCCGGCGACACAACGGCCGCGACCTTGAGTGGAAGCAATGGAACCTTTGCGGGACTGCTCTATTTTCCGACCGCGGATTTGGACCTATACGGCGGACTGCTGAGTTCATCGACGCTCGCGGCCGCTTCCACGATCACAATCAATGGCGGGAACGTATCGGTGACCAGCACCGTTACCAGCAATCCCGGATTCGGACACGCGGTCTTGGCACAGTGATGTCGCGCTCGGAGGCCGGTGCTGCGCTTATCGAGATGGTTATCGTCACGCCGGTTCTCTTACTTTTGCTGTTTGGTTTGATCCAGGCAGGGCGTGCCGTCGACTTCGCGCTCGACGTAGCCAGTGCTGCCCACGCCGGCGTGCAATACGGCGCGCAGAATCACGCGACCGCAGCCGACATTACCGGAATGCAAACTGCTGCGACAAACGACGCGGCTACATCGGGCGTGAGTGCAACCGCGAGCAACTACTGTCAGTGCGCCGACGGAACGGCATCCGTTTGCGGTCTCGCCGGCGCGTGCAGCGCCAACCATCAGAACCTTTACGTGCAGGTGATCGTGACCGGCACCATGCCGTCGCCGCTGAACTACACGTTTCTTCCCGCTTCGCTGAAAACTGTTACGGTCACACGAACCGCAATCATGCGCGTCCTTCAGTGACTCCGGGTAGTGGCGAGCGCGGCACCGCTCTCGTCGAGTTTGCAATCGCGAGTTCGGCTCTGATCTTGCTGATGTTCGGCATCATCGACTTCGCGCGAGCCGTTTACACCAATGACCTCATCTCCTACGGGGCGCGCCTCGGGATACGGCACGCGATCGTAAATGGTGTCGCTTCATGCGCAGGCGGCAGCCCGGATCCGTTGCTTTCGTACGTGAGCGGTCTGTCACCGGGAATAAATGTGAGTGCGTTAACGGTAAAGACGACGTGCGCGGGTGGTAACACGGGTTGCAGCAGCACGGCCAGCCCATTCGACGGAGCCGGATGTCTCGTTTCGGTCAAGGTCAGCTATACATATCAATTCTTAGTGCCGACTCCCGTCACGTCGATACCGATGACGAGCACGTCGCAAATGGTCATCTCGCAATGAGCTTCATTTCGCACTAATCCTCATTGCGTGGCAAAGAGTTGATGAAGCACCGCCGACGGCTCGACCGCGAGCTCATCTTTCAAGACCTTCCGATATTGTCGATATTCGATAAGCGCGGCCCCTCGGTGCCTCGCAGCCAGATGCGCGGAGATCGTCATCTCGCGAGCTGCTTCATCGAATGGATCGAGAACGGTCAAGAATCGGCCGATCTCCAAAGCGCGCAAATGATCGTCGCGTTGCAACGCGTCGCGCGCCAGCGCCTCGCCAATCTCACGCGTTGCGGCTTGCAGGCTCCGCTCGGTCTCTTCAAACCACGCCCAAGCCAGAAACGCCGCGGGGCGACCGCACTTCAATCGATCGAAGACGCGTTCGATCGTGACGAGATTGCCGGAAAAAGGCTTTCTTGCGATCGTTGCACGCAGCGACGTCAGCCGATGCAGATCGACTTGCATTCCCTCTCCAAGCGCGTACGCTCCCTTGATCGAGACGATCGCTTCCGCTGCGCCGAGCTGCTGCCGGGTTCGCCGCACGCACATTTTCAAAGCATTGCGCGCCGATTCGAGCGGCATATCCGGCCAGAGACGATCGCAGAGTACGTCGCGCGCCACTTCACGCTGGTCTATCGAGAGCGCGGCCAGTAGCGCCCACGAGCCTTCCGAGACTTGGATCTGATTCCCGTTGCGATCGGCGGTCGCATCCGCAAAATTAATCGCGAGATGTGTCTGATCGTACGGCGCCGGCTCAAACCCGGAGCTACGCACGCGTAAGCGGTTGACGAACGGCGTGAGCATCCCGCGCGGTTCTCCGTGCTGGATAAGATGCTTGAGGCTTTCGATTAACGCCGTCGAGTCGATCGTCTCGGCAATTTCGAGCGCCTCTTGCAAGCGCGTCGATCGAACTGCCGGGAACTTTTCGGCGGATGCAATCCGTGTCAGCACGCGCGCAAATCCGTTTCCGGCTTTGTCCGCATGCGTTTGCGCGAGATGGGCAGACTTTGCTGCTTCGAGTGGATCGCGCTTCTCAGCTGCAGCCAACAAATGCGCGTAGGCGTCCCATTCGAACGAACCTCGGCTCGAGGCCGCGAGCGGCAGCCCTTGCAATGCCAAGCTCAAATTAAGGAAGACCGGAAGATCCTCTTGCCGCAACAGCGCAACGAGCTGCGCGCGATAGCGTTGCAGAAGGTCGTCCTCGCATGCGAGCCATGCGCCGAAGGCGCCTTCGGCCAGCGACAAGGCAATGGTTGCCGTAGAACCGGCTTGGTGTGCGACGGAGAGCATGTGCTCGATCGATTGATACTCGACTTCCCACTGCCCGTGGGCCCGAGCCGCCGAAATTTCGATCTGCATCAATTGCGCGAACCAAATTTTTTGCGGGAGAACGTGACGCTGAATCTTATGCCATACGGCGAGAGATAGCCGAAAGTGCCCTTCGAGAGCGTCGATCGTTGCACGGGCCCCGGCGAGGCGCACGTGTCCTGGGTCATTGAGCGTGCCGGGTTCGCCGCGCCGCGCCGATTCAAGCATCGCGCGCGCCTCGCCAAGCCTTCCCGTATCCGCAAGAAAGACGGCGTTGAGAGCGACGATCGTATTGAAGAGCGTGTCCGAGCAATCGTGTTCGAGACTTTCGAAGACCATTGCTGCCTCATGCGCCAAGATCTCCGGCGATTCCGTAAGCCGGCGCGCGCGCGCGAATGCGGCCCACACTTCGGGATAGTACGCAAGGCTTGCCGCATCGCACGTCTCGGGAGGACGCGAAACGAGAGAGGCGTACTCCAAATCGGCGCCGTCCATCATCCTCAGCGCCTCCGCTGCTTTGTCGATTTGCCCCGCCTGCAAGTAGCACTTCGCGGCTCCCGTCAGATCGTTCCGAAGCGCATGAAAGCGCGCCACCGCGACCAAGGCCTCTTGCATTTCGATTGCATGCCGGTCGCGGATCACTGCGGTGACCAGGGCAGAAGTCTCGAGTCGATGCTGCGGTCCCATCCGGGCGAATTGAAAATGCCGGATCAGCTCGCCAAGCGGCGCTTCGTCCGCTCCAACCGGGAAAACCGCATCGAGCTCTTCGGGATCGAGGTAGACACCGCCGGCAGCCGTGTAAAGCGCTTGCCGCAGCCGGGGCGCAAGATGCGCGAGAACCTGCCGATCGACGTAGTCGAACAAATCGGCGAATGCCTCCGCCTGAAATTCCTTGAAGGCACTTTCGAGATCTCCATCGCGTGCGAGCTGCGCGCAATAAAGCGCGGGGACCGGCCAACCCTCCGTGAAACGCATGACGCGATGGAACAGCGCTTCCGAAATTTGCGCTCCAGCGAATAGCTCGCGCATGTCGTCTTCATCGAATGCGAGCTGATCGCCGCGAATCGTCGTCAACAGATGCGGAGCTACCAGATCTCCAAAGTGGAGCACGCGTTCGCTGCGCGTACAGACCACGAGCTTACCTTCTGCAGGCCGCTCCAGCAGCAACGACGAGACGATTGCCTGCGACGCGCCCGGGCTATCGAGACACTCGAGATTCTCGAGAATCAGCGTTAACGGCTCCGAGAGCCGGTGCCATCCCGGCAGTTGCGGAGCCAGATCGCGCGCACAGTCGATTTCGATCCATTTGACGTCGAGGCGGCCGATCTGTTGCGCGAGATAGCTCTTGCCAAAACCCGGCGGAGCGATCAGTGCGGTAACGGGTGCAGCTCTACGAAGAACGCGATCCAAGAGTCGTTGGCGATTTAGGAAAAACGTCATAAGTGCCCTGAGGCACGATCGAGCTCGTAATCGAAAGTAAAGCCCTTTTCCCGGAAGAGCGACAAACAGGCGTCGACCGCGTCCGAATCATACGCGGTCCCTCTGCCGCGCTCGATCTCGGCTAGAGCTGCTTCAAGACCTCGAGAAGGCCGATAGGGACGGTGCGCCAGCATTGCTTCCATGACGTCGGCCACCGCGATAATTTTGGCTTCAGGCAAAATCTGATCGGATGTGAGGCCACGTGGATAACCCGATCCGTCCAAGCGTTCGTGATGTTGCCGGACCATCTCCGGAAGTGGCCACGGGAACGAAATATCCTTGAGAATTCCATAGCCCGCTTCCGCATGGACTCGAATCAGATCGAACTCCGTCGACGTCAGTCTGCCGGGCTTGCTCAAAATCTCAGCCGGAACCGTGATCTTTCCGATATCGTGCACGACGCCGGCAAGATAGACCGAGTGGGCGCGATCTTCGGTAAAGCCGAGCTCGCGGGCAATTGTTGCGGCCAACATCCCAACCCGGCGCTGATGGCCGGCCGTGTACGGATCGCGCAGCTCGAGCGTGCTCGCAATCGCCCGGACGGTTGCCTCGAGATTCTCTTGCAGCTTGCGGACCGCAACCGTACGTTCTTCGGAATTACGAAGTCCGATGATACCAAAAGAGAGATCGTCAACCAATTCAGCGAGCAGTCCGATCTCCTCGGCGTCGAACGCATCGGCGTCTCCGGCATAAATCGTAAGAACGGTAAATGGCGCCGAGCCGACTTTGAGCGGCAACGCGATTGCCGCGAGAAAGCCGCGTGTGCGCGCTTCCTCGCGCCAGGGGCGCGTGCTCGCGTCATCATATCGGGGATCGATTTGCATCTCGCCCGTCAGCATCGCCCGATGCGTGGGTCCGCTTGCGCGAACGGAATCGCCCCACTTGATGCGTGCAGTCTCGAGATACCCTTCGTCCAAGCCAGCATGAGCGAGGACGCGAACGTTCCTGATCTCGGCGACTTCAGGAACGCCGATCCACGCAAACGCGTAGCCCCCGACATCGACGAGAAGATCGCAGAGCCTCTGCAAGAGCGCGACTTCATCGGTCGCGTGAACGACGGCCTCATTTGCGGCGCTCAGCGCCTTTAGTGCTCGCGTCGCACGCGCGATTTTCTTTTCCGAGCGCTTGCGATCGGTGATCTCGATAAAGCTCTCGCGAATCAGATGCCCCTTGCTCGACGGCAGCGGGGAAAAGCGAACCTCACATGTCTTTAGCGTGCCGCTCAAGACCCGAATCTGACGTTCGAACGTGACGGTCTCGCCGGCCAACGCTCTTCGATTGTGATCGGCGTACGAAACGTTGACGTCTTGGGAATCGGGTTGCTCGCGCGTATAGAATTGCTTTGGGCCGGCGCTCAGGAGCTGCTCGCTATCGCTCTCAAAGAGTTCGAGCGCCGTGTGGTTTGCCAAGACGAACTTGTCCGCATCGCCGTCGTAGAGCACGATCGCTTCGGGGGCTTGCTCGACGAGTTCCCGAAACTGCTCCTCACTCGAGTGCAAGCTACGCACCATTGCATTGCGCTCCGTAACGTCCCGGCTTACCCCGGCCGCGCCGGTCACCGTTCCGCTTTCGTCCTTGAGAGGCACAATCGATAGGAAGACGTCGATCCTCGATCCGTCGTTTCTTATCAAGGGAATTTCCGAGCGAAACAGATTCTTGGCATTGCCCGCAATCATGTTTGAAAACATCTCGTCGATCGCCGGCATGAACTCCGCCGGCACGAGCATGCGTACGTCCTTCCCGATTGCCTCCGTCTCAGAATATCCGTAGATGTCCTCGGATGCCGGATTCCACGTGACGATCGTGCCCGCGCAATCCGTGCTGACGATCGAGTCGTCAACGGCGTTTACAATCGTTGCGAGACGTTTTCGTACTCGTCCGGCATCCATCCGATCGGTGACGTCGACCACACTGCCTATCGCAACAGGCTTCCCCTGAAACGACGTCATCGTGGAGGTAACGTTGAGCTCCCGAACCTCGCCGTTTTTACGCCAGACTCGCGTCACGAAATCAATCGGGGTCGTATCGCCCGAAAGCTGACGCTGAAGAATCTTACGTGCGGCCGGAAGAGCATCTTCGGTCACGAACGCCAGCCCTGTCTCTCCGAGAATCTCTCCTCGCTCGCGGCCCAATATGGCGCACATCCCCGGATTCACATACGTATATGAACCATCCGAGCCGAGCATGACCACTCCCGTGGATTGCTGTTCGACCAGCGCGTGAAACCGCGCCTCATCATCGCGGACCGTCTGCTCGTACTGTCGCTGAGCGGTGATATCGTGCAAGCGCCACTGCACGACTTCCCACTCACCGGATCCATAGACAGTACTTTCGAGCCGGAACTCGAGGGTCTGGCCGGCGCTGCCTGCGAGCGCGACCTGGTCGATGCGAGAGAACCCTTTGTCACGCATTTCTAGAAAGGCGTTCTCGTCGGCAGCGATCGGCGTCAGCCACGCGAGCTCCCACGGGCGCATCCCTAAATAGCTTTGCGCCGGGTATCCGAGGAGCGTCGTCAGCGCAGGATTGACGTCGCTAAACTTTCCGGTGGTCGCGTCCAGGATCAGGATTCCGTCAATGGCCGACTCGAAGAGTTTCCGGAATCGCAACGCCGCGACGCGGCTTTCCACTCGCATTGCCCGCTCGCCGCGTTCGGCACGCAGGCGCGCAGTGACATCGCGGAAGCTGCATTGAAAGAGCATTCGATGATCGCCGGGGAAGAGATTGACGACCAAATCAATCTGGCGCTGCGAGCCGTCCGCTGCCTCGACGATCGCATCTTCACGGCGAAGGCTCCCTTGAGCCTGAAGGGCGCGAAATGCGGCATCATTCGGGACGATGTTCGTAAAAGCCGGAAGACTCCAGAGCGGCTTACCGAGATAGTCCTTGCGCGAATAACCGAGCAGCTCGATAAAAAACGGGTTGACGTCGAGGACTTCTCCAGTCTGGGCGTCTGCGACGAGCAGTCCGTCGCGCGCGGATTCGAAAAGTCCGCGGTAACGGGCGTCCGCCGTTTGCAATTCGGCCTGTGCGCTCCGCCATGCGCGTGTATCCTCACAGGCAGACACGGCGTTCTTGACGACCCAAGGGAGGCGAGCCAGGCGGTCCTTTACGACGTAGTCGTTGGCCCCTGCCATCGCTACTTCGAGCGCAGCCTCATCGCTGAGCGCGCCGCTGAGAAGAATTACCGGCAGCAGCGGATCTCGCTCGCGGACGATTCCGATCGCCGATAAGCCATCGAAGCCCGCGCGGTCAAAATCGCAAAGTACGATATCCGGCTTGAAGACCTCCAACGCTTCGACGAAAGCTGCTCGCGTATCGACGCGCTGAGAAGCGAATGCGAGGTCACCCTTGCGTAATGAACGTTCGATCAACTCGGCGTCCGCAGCGACGTCTTCGAGGATGAGTACCTTTAGGACACGTTCGGCGATCACGCAATCACACTTGGGGCGACGCACTGAGAAATCGCAGTGTACTTGCTTTCGTACCGCAAGCGCGAACGTTATAACATCGGACTCTTCACAACTGTTACAGCAACGTCACACGCGCGTTTGTCATCCGAGTCGCGCTGGCAGTCAATGGTGCTTTGATTGGTCTGCCGCCCGGTCACATTGCCAAGATCGTCCTCAAACGTTACACGAGCGTGACAAGACCGTTGTGTTTATTTTTCATTGAATCAACTCATTGCATCAAGCGGGTCAAGCGCGCAAGCGCGCGATCTTGACTGGACGCAAGGACGGCCGCGGACTCTTTTCGTCCGTCGGAAAGAAAGGCGAATGAGAGCAAGCCTTGTTGGTCCCGAAGCATGTAGCCAACCAAGCCTCGCGACGTACCGACGCGTCCGGTCTTGACGTATGCGGCGTTGCGGGCGCTCACCGGAGGTTCCGTCACGCGAGTAAGGGCGGTACGAATGCGTTCGCCTTCAGGTGTATCTCCGATGCGCCAGAGCATCGTTGCAAGCGTTCGTGGCGTTGCGCGATTTTGCAGCGAGAGACCGCTGCCGTCGTATAGTTGAAATCCGGCCATCGGTACGGCGTGCTTCGAAAGGTAGTCGCGAAGGGCTGCAATACCGGCGGATTCGCTTCCGACGCCGGACGAGAGGAGGCCCGTTTCTCGTAACAACTGCTCGGCAATGTGATTATCCGACTCGACGAGCATTTTGCGCGTCAGCTCTGTAAGCGGCGGTGACTCGTGCTCCCAGAGGACGCTTCCGCCCTCGGCGCGCCCGGAGCGTGTTACTCCGTCGACCGCGATGTGATGAGCGCTTAGGCGACTGCGGAGAACGAGTCCGGCGTAGGCTTGTTGATCGTCCACGGCGTCAGCAACGCGCACGCCGTTGACGATACGCGTTCGGGTCCCTTCGTCGATAGAGACGGCACTCGCGCCGACAGCATACGGATAGCGGCGATCCGACGCCGCCCAGTGGGTGTTGTATGGTTCCGATGTAAAGGCGGTTCCGTCGATCACAAGATCTCCGCGAATTCTTCGCACGCCGCGTTTCTCGAGTGCTGACACCGCGTCATCAAGATCCTGCGAACTCAGAACGGGATCACCGCCTCCTACGAACGACAGCGTTCCGTCGATTGCCCCGTCGCGGACGGTTCCATGAGCAAGCAGCTGTGTTTTGAAGCGAAATTGTGGTCCGAGCGTCGCAAGCGCCGCCGCTGCCGTTAACACTTTAATGGTCGACGCAGGCACGCGCGGGACATCGGGATTGAATGCTGCGACGGGTTTGCCTGCCCCATCCAGTACGAGCACACCCGCATCCGGATTTTGGATCAGCGCACCGAGCGCCGCAGCAGCTTCGCTTTGTTTTCGCGATGGCTTGGGAGGACCACCGGATCCGCCGGCGACCGATGCCGGCACCGGTTCAGCTGCAAGATCGGCGTCTTGCGCCGGCGGAATTCCTGCGCCGGCGGGAACCGCCGCGGCAGCAACGCCGACGATACCATTGCTTGCTGATGGCGCCGAAGACGACGGTGATTGCGACGATTTTGCTGGGGGCACAGAAGCGGCTTTCGCGGGTGCCTTGGGGTGAAGCGCGGAGAGCGCCGCAATCGGAGCTGCCGCAATCTTGGAGATTTGCTGCGCGAGCTCACGATGTTTATGCATCGACGCTGCAAGAATGGCAGCGACGAGCGCGATGGCCAGCGCCGCTGCGACGAACCGTCTCCTCCGCTCGGGCGAGGCTGCGGCCGCAGCTGCGTCCGCCGCGTCTTTTTTCAAAGCGGCGCCCGTCCACAAAGCACCCTGCGCAAGCCGCAGTGCCACGGCGCTCGAGACCAGAGACGCGAAGTTGTCGCGAGAGACGGGTTTGTGCAGCGTGTCGTCGACGCCCGCGGCACGCAGCGCTCCGACGGCTTGTTTGCCGGTCTCGGTTAACATGATGACGTGCGGTTTTGGCGCGTCACTCGAGACCGGCAGCCGCCGCACGAATTCAACTCCGTCCATCGATGAGAGCTTCTCGTCAACAACCACGGCCGCAAGCGTCTTGCCGCTCGCCCATTTGAGGGCCTCAGCCGGATTTGACGAGCCGTGAAGCTCGACGCCGTCAATGCCTTGCAGCGCCGAGTTGTATGCTCCGGATTGACCGGCGTCGCACGCTACGACGAGCAGAAACGGAACCTTGCGTTGCCGCTCTTCTTCCTCGTCGTTTTGCATCGAGGCTAGCCCGCTCGCGCGGCGAGCTTATTGCGTGCGTCGCGTAGCCCGAGCGCCCTATGGAGCAAAATCATGAACAAATCCGCATCGATTGGCTTGGGCAGAAACCCGTCGACAACGTTACCGTTTGCGCTCTGCTGTCGGGAGCTCATCAAAAAGATCAACAGCCTTTTCACTCCGGCGCTATCTCTGAAACGCCGAGCAAACTCGATCGGATCCATTTCCGGGATGCCGTCATCAATAACGAGAACATCTGGGATGCTTTGCACGCTTTCACGCAAAGCCGAGACAGGCGAATCGAAGCATTTGACTCGGCATCCCGGAAACTCCCCGTGGAGGCGCGCGTACGTCGCGGCATTTGCCGACTCTTCGTCGACGATCGTAATCTTAAACATCGGACTCTACGTCAATGCATATCCGAAGCTGTGACTTAACAAACGAAGACGGCAAATCGATCGTTCTCATGCGTTACACGAAGGTAACACGAGAGTTTTTTTGCGCCTTCACAATTGAGGAAGATTCGGTCAGAATAGTGGCTTGATGAAAGCTACTGCCTGGCTCGCGGCCGGGGTCGTTTTTCTCATCCATGCGTTTGGAAACGCTCGCTCGGACTTCTTTCGCGACGAGCTGTATTTCATCGTTTGCGGCAGACATCCGCAATGGGGATACGTCGATCAGCCCCCGATCGTGCCGCTCCTTGCCGCGGCGACGCAGCTCTTCGGACACTCCCTGTTCCTCTTGCGCCTCGTACCGGCGTTGTTCGCGGCCGCCGGCGTTTTCACGACGTGTCTGCTCGCAACCGAATTCGGCGGCGGCATCTTCGCGCAGGTTTTGGCGTCGATGGCTTTCCTCTTCGCCGGCGTGCTGCTCGGCTTTGGGCAAATAGCCGCCCCGGACGAAGTCGGATTATGGACGTGGCCGCTCTTGGCTCTTCTGATCGTTCGGATCATAAAGGGAGCAAATCCGCGACTCTGGCTCCTCGCCGGATTGGTCGCGGGGCTTTCGATCCAGAGCAAATACACCGTGCTCTTCTTGCTCGCATCGCTCTTGGGCGGACTGCTGCTGACGCCCGAGCGGCGCATCATGCGAAATGGTTGGTTCGTGGCAGGCTGCGGCGTTTCACTCATCGTTGCGCTGCCGAACTTCATATGGCAAGCGCATTACGGCTTTCCGATGTGGGAATTGCTGCGAGCCGGACAAAACGGCAAAAACCTCGTCTCGAGCCCGCCGACCTTTCTTTTTCAACAAGCCCTAACGACGAATCTCTTCCTGTCACCTGTATGGATAATCGGGCTCGTCTGGTTCTTGCGCACGGCACCATACCGTTTTCTCGGCTACGCGTATGTCGCACTGATCGCTGCGATGCTGCTCCTTCACGCGAAGTACTACTACCCCGCGGACGTGTATCCGATCCTTATTGCGGCCGGCGCCGTGCAGATCGAAGCCTGGACGCTGCACCTCCGCCTCCTTCGCAGTGTCGTGCTTGTGTACGCGCTCGTGCTGGGCGGAATTTTCGTCCCCTACACGCTCGCGATTCTCCCCGAGCGCGTATTTTTCGCGTATCAACAACG
>Ga0302326_10016969_pt1 | contig 15209 bp, 16 predicted proteins | sample Palsa_T0_3_FD_202264 | JGI IMG/M metagenome (GOLD analysis project Ga0302326, IMG submission 202264) | Peat permafrost microbial communities from Stordalen Mire near Abisko, Sweden - Palsa_T0_3 | ecosystem: Environmental > Terrestrial > Soil > Palsa > Peat permafrost | place: Sweden: Abisko...
GACGAGGTGGCCTTTGGCGATGCCGCCGATGGCGGGGTTGCAGGACATCTGGGCGATGAGGTCGAGATTCAGCGTGAAGAGTGCGGTGCGGAGGCCCATGCGGGCGGCGGCGATGGCGGCTTCGCAGCCGGCGTGGCCTGCTCCGACTATGGCTACTTCGTATTGTTCGGTGTAGGGCATTGCAAGTTCCATTCTATTCGTTTGGGCCGCCGGGGTGGGTTTAGGTCAGGATGTAATCGACTGGTTCTAGCGCCAGAGGCAAGTTAGTTTCGCCGATCGACTCCAGCAGGCTTATCTCGATGAGGCGGGAGATGGCGTTGAGGGGGAGTTCGTTGGAAGATGGCTCGAAGGGTGCTTCGAGTTCGTCGGCGAGGGCGTCGAGGCCGAAGAAACAGTAGGCGATGAGCGCGGCGAAGATGGGGGTTGCGTCGCCGAAGGTGGTGGTGAGCCCAAAGGGAAGGAGCAGGCAAAAGAGGCTCGACGACCGATGGAGCAGCAGGGTGTAACTGAAGGGGACTGGGGTGCTGGCGATGCGTTCGCAGGCGGATTGGATGGAGGTCATGGCGGCGACGTGTTCGTCGATGGCTTTGTAGAGGATGTCGGTGATTCTTGCCTGCTTCAGTTCGGCAGCGAGGTCGCGGGAGATTATGCGGAGGATCGCGTCGGGAGGGTTGGGGCTTCGGGAGACTGCGGCTAGATCAGTGGGGGTGAGGTAGCTCGCGACCTCAGGGGGCAACGGCTGCTTACGGAGATGGCCGTTGAGCGCGTAGGTGAAGGCAATGGCGTTGCGGACGATCGCGGCTCCTGAAGGCGAGCCGCGCAAAAGCGTGGTGACGAGCCGGGCGAAGGAACGCATTTCCAGAATGAGCTGGCCCCACATGCGGCGAGCCTCCCACCAGCGGTCGTAGCAGGCGTTGTTGCGGAAGGCGAGGAATATTGAAATTGCGGTGCCGAGCAGGGCGAAGGGTGTGGCGGTGAAGTTGTGGAAGACGGCGGGATAGCGGCGTTCAATCCAGACGACGAAGAAGGAGAAGAAGAAGACGACCAGAATCTGCGGAACGATACGGAGGAGGATCGAGCCCTGCATGACGAGGAAGAGATGGACCGGGTTTGGGCGGGGACGGACGATCATTGTGCTGTGCTGCTCACGGTTCAATTCTTACGATTGACTTTATCTTGATCGGGATCGGTTTGTTAGAGCCAGAGGAGCCCGCCGGCTGCGACCATGGCCGCAGCGATTATTTGAGACTGGACGAGGGTGGCGGAGGTTAGATCGCCTCTTAGGAAGTTCAGGAAGAAGCTGGTGAGGCCGTGGAGGAAGAGCCACGTTCCCATCAGCTCGCCATTGGGGAGTCTTTTTCTTAGTGGTGCTGCGATTGCGGCTGTGAGGAGGAGGAACAGAGCGAGTTCGACGATGGCTGCGTAGATTTGTATGGGGTGAACTGGGGTTCCGAGTGGAGTTTTGTTCCAGAGTGAGGCAAGGCGGCTGGTGTAAGTGATGGCCCAGGGAAGGTTGGTGGGAGTGCCGAAGTCAGCTCCGGCGGTGAAGGCTGCGACGTTATAGATGGCGTAGCCAAGGGCGAGTGCAGGGGCTAGCGAGTCGAGTGTTCGGCGGAAGGGGAGGTTGGTGAAGTAGGCGAAGATGGCCATGACCGCGATGGCGATGGCGATGCCGCCGATGGCGGCGGTTGGGGAGCGGATGGTGGTGAGGCCGAGCATCCAGAGCGGGTGGGAGAGGAAGTCTTGCCAGTTGGTGAAGATGAGGAGGAGGCGCGGAGCGATGAGGGCGGTGAGGACTCCGGTGATGTTGAGGTCCCAGATTTTTTCCGGGTTCAGGCCGAGACGTTGGGCGGTGGCGCGGGCGGTGAAGAGTGCGGCGACGATGGCGATGGCGGTGAGGACGGCGGAGGTGGGGATGGCGAGGTGGCCGAACTGGATGAGGCGGGGATGCACTGTCGCGATTGTAAATCGGTGAACCGGAGGTCCCTTCACTTCGCTGCGCTCCGGTCGGGATGACAAATTTATTTATCGGCGCTGCAGGCCCCAGACAGGATGTATCTTTGAGGGCGAAACTTAGGGATGAGATTGGTTGTCCCACTCAAGCCAACGCAGGGCTTGAATGGGGCACCCGTCATGAGTTAAGACCGCAGATCCTTCGCTTTGCTTAGGATGACAAATTCTCTGTGGGACGGCCTCGGGAAAGTACGAACTACAAAACCGACCCACTGGGCCGTAATTGGTACTCTGGTGAACCCGTCCTAAGACGGTGGGGCTCTCCGCGGCTCATTAGGCATTCCGGACTGGCGGACGCGGCACACAGAGCCGATTTATCGAGTCGAGCCCCTGTTCGATGATTAAAGGTTCAACCAGAGTTGACCGCTTACCTGCTTTGCAGGCCGGTTTCTGGTTGGATGCTAACGGGAGTGGTGTGGGATTGCAAGTTAAGAAAGGAAAACTCTCAGTCTTAAGTGTTCTGTGGGAGTGCTATTTTGGTCCTGTCGCTTCAGGTTGGGGGAACACCGAGCAATCTCGCAAGTGAAATGTAACGGACAGTCCGCTAGGCTACGGGCTTGTCGAGATAGGCGAAAAGTTCTGCGATCTCGATGTGGATGGGCGTTCCAGCGACTTCAAGACGGGAGACCGACTGCCAGTTATTCTCGCTGCAGATGCGAGCGCTGCGGGTGCGCGGATCGATGATCCAGATCGTTTCGACGCCCATGCGCAGATAGTCCAACGCGCGTTCTTGAGTATCCGAATAGGAATCGTCCGGAGAGAGGATTTCGACGACGAGCAGCGGCGGCTCGGTCAGAACGTCGGGCTGAGGCCCCGGCCTCACGAGCGTCACGTCCGGAAAACGGACGCGGGTGGCTGCAACTCGCACCCGACACTCGGTTGAGGCCATGATCTGCCAAACACTCTCATGCTTTCCAAACCAAACGGCCAATAGCGCCTGAATCCGTGCGTGCTCCCACTTGCCCACGTTGCGCTCCCGCAGCTCGCCATCGATATATTCGCGGTCAGGGCGATACGAGGTGCTCATGTATTCGCCGAGAGATACCTGGGTGGAGGTCGCCATTGGGCTGTGTTCCTAGTGTACTGCGAGCGCGAGGCTATTGGCCGCTGGGATGAATCTGGGCCTGGTTTTGAGTTTGCACTGCTTGGGCGCGGGCTACGAGCTTCTTTAATTTGCCTTCGATGTCGGCGTCGCCGACGTGCTGGTCCTGGAGAACTCCGTCGGCGTCGATGGTGAAGGTGGCGGGGATCGCGTGGACGCCGAACATCGTCGCGACTTTGCCATCGAAGCCGCCGTCACGGGTCTGGAGCCAGGTCATCTCGTTCTTGCCGACGAAGTCGCGCCACTTCTGGTCGTCGCTGTCGAGGCTGATGCTCATGACGACGAGGGGCTGACCGGCGAATTTCTTAGCGATTTCGTGGACGTGGGGGAGTGCTTCGCGGCAGGGGCCGCACCAGGTGGCCCAGAAATCGATGAGGACGACTTTGCCGGCGAGGTCGTCGAGCGAGACGACGCGGTCATCAATGGTCTTGACGTTGAAGGCGGGGGCCATGCGGGCGCGGACGAGTTCGGGACGGTCGCTATAGCGCTGGGCGCGCTTGTAGTCGGCTTTTTCGGGGCTGGCGACTTTGAGGTAGTCGAGGAAGCGGGCCTTGGCTGCTTCGTCCTGATTGAGCCAGGCGAGCGCCATGGCGTCCCCGAAGATCGCCCGATTCAAGGTCGGGTCGGCCTGGAGGGCGGCGGTGAACTCCTGGTGGCTTTGGGTGAGCAGGTCGTCTTTATGCTTGGACGATCCGGCGCGGAGGAGAGCGGTACCGAAGAGGTAGTGGGCGGCGGCGATGTCTTTAGGGCTGCTGACTAGAGTGATGATGTGCTGGCCGGCGGCCATGGCGGCTTTGTAATCCCCGGTCTCGAGGGCGAGGTCGATGATCTGCTGGTCGCAGGCGATGCACTTGCCGTCCTGCTTGGCGGCTTTTTTGAAGGCGTCGAGAGCGAAAGTGTACTGATGGTGCTTGAGGAGATCCTGGCCTTCGGCGTAGGTCTTTTGGGCCTTGGTGTCGGTGGGACCGGATTGGGCGAGGGCTCTCGAGGCGCACAGGATGAGGAGGCAGGTAAGAAGACGGGAGCACATGGGAGTTCTCCGGCGACGAAATCAAATCACCTGGAGGTTAGCACGGTTTTGGTCAGGAGCGCTTGGGCTCTTGCTGGTAATTATGGATTTGTCGTTGGGGCGGTTTCCCGGAGTGTTTGGCCGGAGAGAAGTTCTCGGGGGCAGGGTAGAATCGGGTTCAACTTACTTTCTTTGGGGGCCTGCCGATGAAGCGTTTGGTGTTGATGCTGTTGTTGTCTCTTGCCGCCGCGCCGCTGTTGGCGCAGGGTGCGCCGCCGCAGGGGGCGGCCGATGCTCCTTATACGGTCGAGTATTACTACAAGGTGCAGTGGGGACATCAGCAGGAGTTTCTCGATCTTTTCCTGAAGAACCATTACCCGCTGCTTAAGAAGATCGTCGAGTCAGGGCGGATGACTTCGGTCAAGATTGAGACTCCGGCGAACCATATGCCGGAGCAGGAGCGGTGGGATTATCGGGTGACGATCGTCTTCAAGAATTCGACGCTGGCGACGACTTCAAATCCCGATGAAGAGGCGCTTACGAAGCAGCTTTATCCGGATCAAGGGGCCTATAAACGGGAAGAGCAGCGGCGGTTTGAGATATTGCTGGCGCACTGGGACTTGCCGGTGACGAACGTTACCCCGGCGGCGAAATGAGTGTTAGCCGATGCGGCGTTCTTCGGTGAAGAGGGAATCGAGGAGGCCGTTGAGGGAATGGGCGCGATTGCGGATGCTTTGGGCTTCGTTGGCGCTGCCGGTGAGTTCCTGAAGCTTGGCTTCGGTGCGGGCGAGCTCGTCGGCAATGTTGACGGCGGCGAGGACGGCGACGCGCAGCGAGTCCACCGTTTTGCCCTGCGCGGCGACCAGGCGCATTTTGTTGTCGACGATGGCGGCGAGGTGATGGATGTAATCGGAGTCTTGTCCGCGGAGACGATAGGCCTGGTCGTAGATGTCTACGGTCACGCTGTTATCAGGCTGGCGGTTATTGGGCGATTCGCTCATTCTTGTCTCAGAAACTGAACTCGTCGAGCTGGCCGAGCAGACGCTCGATACGGCTTTTCACGATGTCTCGTTCGCTCTTGTAGGTATCGATTTCGGCCTCGGCGCGGAGGAGTTCGGCGGTCTGGTTTTCGAGACTTTCGTGGAGTTCGGCGACTTTGGCTTCGGCGGTAGCGCGGGCGGCGCGCTCGGCTTTGAGGAGATCGACGGCACGGAGGATTCGCTGCTCGAGCGCTGCGAAATCGTCTGTGGCTGCGGGCGATTCGGTAGCTTGAAACGCGAATGTGGACATCGGTGCCTCTTCCTGACTGGACTGCTTCTGGTTGAAGTATAGCTTGGGTGCGGATGAGGAAAACCTGGTCTGTATTGGCGGATGGGGTACGTTTTCGTGGGGGAGTTGCAGGTAGGGATTTTAAGTGGACGACGAGTTCTGTTCTCGGCCAAAACCCATGTGTCAAACGCGGACCCTTCGACAGGCTCAGGGCAGGCTATGGAGCACCCGTATTTGTGGTCTCTGCACTTCAGGTGCGTTGGCGGCCGGATTTGGATTCGAGGGTTTGGGTGATTGCTGTGGAGTAGGTTTGGAGGTCTTCTTCACGGAGGGTGCGGGTTTCGGATTGGAAGACGGCTCCGATGAGGAGTGAGTAGTGGCCTGTGGGCACGCGCAGGCCTTTGGGGTCGCGCAGGACTTCTTTGGGCTCGCTGGCGATGATTTCGGGGATGGGGAGCGATTCGAGCGCCGTGGCGATCTCTGCCCACTGAATTGTGTCGGGGAAGACGAAGGAGAAGTCGCGGCGGACGGCGGGGTAGCGCGAAAGTTCGCGGGCTGCGGGTTGACGGAGCGATTGGCGGTAGAGACGGTCGAGGTAGAGTTCGCCGAGGAAGACGGGTTGCTTGAGCTTGCGCTGTTGGGCTTCGGTGGGGTGGAGTTGGCCGAAGTGGCCAACGGTGAGGCCGTCGACGACGGCGCGGGCGGCGCGGCCGGGATGGAGCCATTGCGGGAGCAGGCCGGAGTCGATGGGGAAGGCGTCGATGTATCTGGAGCGGGCGGAGAATTTGGCTAGCAGTTCTTCGACGGCTCCTTTGAGGGTGTAGAAATCGATGGGCTGCGGCTGATGGAAGGGGCTGCTTGCGCCGAGGTGGCCGGTGGCTCCGAAAGCTAATGCGGGGCGTTCTTCAACTTTGTCGGTAGATCCTGAGAAGGCGGTGCCGAGTTCGAAGAGAGCTACGTTTTCGATGTCGCGGTTGAGGTTGCCGGCGAGCATGGTCAGCATTCCGGGGATGAGCGAAGGGCGGAGCATGCCGGCTTCTTCGCTGAGCGGGTTGCCGATTTTAATCGCGGAATCGGGCTGCGGCGCAAATGTAACTGCGTCGGTTACAGAACAGAATGTGCTGGAGACGGCCTCGTTCCAGCCGAGCGCGAGCATGGTGGTGCGGAGCGTCTGCTCCTTCTCAGCGTAGGGCAGCGCTACTACCGATCCGGCGAAGTTAGGTAGGGTGTTGGCGAAGCGGTTGTAGCCGTAGACGCGGGCCACTTCTTCAATGAGGTCGACTTCGCGTTCGAGGTCGAGACGCCAGCTTGGTAGGGTGACTTCGTAGCTGTCTTCGGCTGATTTTTGCAGCTTGCAGCCTAGGGCAGTGAGCACGGATTCGGTGATTTCAGGCGTGATGCCTTCGGGGTCTTCGGTGGTGCCGAGGATCCTCTTGACTTCGCAGACTTGCAGGCCGATCGCTGGACGATCGGCGGTGCGGGCCTGGGCTTCGGGGACGATGACGTCGACGAGGTCGCCCTCGATTTCGCCGCCGGCTTCGAGGACGATCTGGCTGACGAGGGCGTTGGCGATGGGGGCGGCGTTGAAGTCGGCTCCGCGCTCGAAGCGGTGCGAGGCGTCGGTGTGGAGGCCGTGGCGTCGGGCGCTGCGGCGGACGGCGACGGGATCGAACCAGGCTGCTTCGACGAGGATGTTCTTTGTCTCGGGGGTGATCATCGAATCCCAGCCGCCCATGACTCCGGCGATGGCGAGGGGTTTGACATGGTCGGCGACGATGAGGTCTTCGGGATCGAGGGTGCGCTCGACTCCGTCGAGAGTGCGGAGCTTTTCGCCTTTGCGGGCCTTGCGGACGACGATGCCGCCTTCGAGCTTGTCGAGGTCGAAGGTATGAGTCGGCTGGCCGATGGCGAGGGTGACGTAGTTGGTCGCGTCGACGGCGTTCGAGATGGGTTTTTGCTCGAGCAGGCGGAAGCGTTCGGCGATGGGGCCGGTGGAGGGCGCGATCTTGATGTTGCGGAGGACGCGGGCGGTGAAGCGTCCGCAGAGTTCGGAGGCTTCGATGGTGACGGAGTAGGGTTTGGCCGTCTCTTTGCCACTAGGCAAATCGATCTGTAACGGCTTCAGTTGCAAATTATAGATAGCTGCGATTTCGCGAGCGATTCCATAGTGGTTCATTGCGTCGACGCGGTTTGTGGTGATGTCCATGTCGAACAGGGAACCGTGCGCCCCGAGGTCAAAGATGCCTTCCACGGCGATGCCGCGCAGAGTGAGGTCTTCGGCGAGTTGGCGGTCGTCGACGGCAAGTTGCGGCAAATAAGAGCGGAGCCAGTTAGAAAGTATTCTCATTAGTTTGTGTTCACGCGTGTTGTGCGACAGCAGGCACCCGACTTGCTGAGATCGCTGAAAGGCAAGGTCCCTCCATTTCGCTTCGCTTCGGTCGGGATGACAAAACGTGTTGGATTGAGGGCGCGTACTCTGCAGCGCTTCATGCGAACTGCTCCAGGAAACGCATGTCTCCGGAATAGAGTTGGCCGATGTCGCTGATGCCGTATTTCATCATGGCGATGCGGTCGACGCCCATGCCGAAGGCGAAGCCGCTGATCTTCTTGGGGTCGTAGCCGGGTTGTTTTCCTTGCACGAAGCCGAAGACAGTGGGGTCGACCATGCCGCAGCCTAGTAGTTCGATCCAGCCGGATTGCTTGCATTTGCGGCAGCCGGTGCCTCCGCAGAAGATGCAGCTGATCTGGACGTCGGCGCTGGGTTCGGTGAACGGGAAAAAAGATGGAAAGAATCGCGTCTTGACGGCCGAGCCGAAGAAGGCTTTCATGGCGTGGTCGAGCGTTCCCTTGAGGTCGGAGAAGGTGATGTTGGGGCCGACGCAGAGACCTTCGACCTGATGGAAGATGGGCGAGTGAGTCGCGTCGGCGGCGTCGTTGCGGTGGACCTTGCCGGGGATGACGATCTGGACGGGCGGCGGCTGGCGCTCCATGGTGCGGATCTGGACGGGTGAGGTGTGGGTGCGCATGAGCAGTCGGTCGCGGAGGGGCTTGCGCTCCTGGTTGGCGATGACGAGCGTGTCCTGAGTATCGCGGGCGGGGTGGTTGGGCGGGAAGTTGAGCGATTCGAAGTTGTAGTAGTCGGTCTCGACCTCGGGGCCGACGCCGACGGAATAGCCCATGGCCTGGAAGATGGAGACAATTTCGTTCATCGTCTTGATGAGCGGGTGCTCGGCGCCGAGGGGCTGGCGGGTGCCGGGGAGGGTGACGTCGATGGCCTCGGCCTGGAGCTCGGTGGTGGTGATGCCCGCGTGGCTGGTGGCCTCGAGGCGTTGTTCGATTTCCTCTTTCAGGTTGTTGAATCGCTGGCCGATCAGCTTTTTAGCTTCGGGGGGCGCGACTTTGAGCCAGGCGTCGCTGATGGCCTTGAGGCGGCCTTGTTTGCGGCCGAGCCAGTGGAGGCGGAAATGTTCCAATGCCTCGGTTGTGGCTTCAGCGCCGTCGAGGTGAGTTGCCGAGTTCTGGACTTCGGCGGAAACTTCGGCGAAGGCGGTGGCGATGTCGGCGTCGGTGTAGCCGTTCAGTTGAGGGATGCGGTCTTGCGACATGGTCTCTTTGAGGATAAATCAGAGAATCCGTGTCGACCGCTTAGGCCTGAAACTGGACGGTCGAGTTGACGAGCGCTTCGGCGAGGTCGGCGCTGGCGGCCGTGGCCACCGGGCCCGGTTGTCCGGGGAGATAGACCTCGTAACCCGCGGGCGTGTGTTCGACATCGACGGTTTGCGATTTGCCGTGAGAGGTCACCTGGGCGGAGGCGGCAACGGTTTGGGTGGCAATGCTCGAAGCGATGCTCTCGATTTGCATGACGGCACTCCTTCTTCCGTGGTTCTAGAGTTGGTGGGATCGGTCTCAAAGACCCCTGCTTGTCATTTCGGCGAGTGTGGTGGGGACTTCAATGACCTTCGGATTTTTAAGGATGGTTACTTCGCCTCGGGTAACCGATGTGGGACGGTGTGGCGAGGGCGTGGAACCAGTGTTGCTACTTTCGAGGGCATGAGGTTTGCGGGTAGTCTGGAAAAGCTCTGGTATCTCCGCCCTCCCGCCATGCGACGCTACCTTTTTCTAGCCGCTGTGCTGCAAGGGCTGCTCTTGCAACTTGTGCCTCATGCCGTTGCTGCTCGTCTTCATGAGCGCTCGGCGGTTTCGCATAGCGCGGCCCATCGTCGTGGCCAGCCAGCGAAACGCTCTGCTGCGTCTGCGGGTCGGCGGACGAGCCGGATGGCTGCGCATTCTCGAGCTTCGCGCAGAAGCGTTGCCAATTTGCATACCACCCAGCCGGTGACAACGGCGTTGATCGACCCGGTGCCGCGAGGGAGGTTTCCGTTTCCGGCGCCGCTGAAGGGTTCTCACGATTCTTTGGTCCGGCAGAATGTGCGCTCTGAAGAGGACGGTCTGGAGCGGATTCAGGACGATGCGGACCTGCTTCGCCTTCGGCAAGAGAAACAATTGGTGGCTTTGCCTGTGGCTGCGGGGTTGACGGTGGATGAGCGGTTGCCGGCCAATCGACGGTATTGCCGGGTGTGGACGGCGCAGTTTCTTTCCGATCTGTCGCGGGTGCACTATGGGCGCTTTCATCGGGCGTTGCAGGTGAACTCAGCGGTGCGGACGGTGGAGTATCAGCGGCACCTAGAGATGGTGAACGGCAATGCCGCGCCCGCGGATGGGGACATTGCTTCTCCGCACTTGACGGGAGGGACGATCGATATTGCAAAAAAGGGCTTGTCGATGGGGGAAATCGGGTGGATGCGCGCCTACCTTGCACCCATGCAGGCGGCGGGAAAGATCGATGTGGAGGAGGAGTTTTACCAGTCCTGCTTCCATATCTCGGTTTACCGTTCGTATCAGGCTCAACGATTGCAGGCGGAATTGGCTGGGGCCGCGCATCAAGGCAGCAACGCGACGGTGTTGGCGGCGGGGATGCGCTGACGTACTTATTTCGGTTCTTAATCGCGTCGAAGCAGGGTACAATTCGGGCAAATAAGCTGGTCGATGGTTGCTGAGTCGGTTGCTGAGCCGAGCGCCAATCCGATCCGCAAATCCACTTTTCTCCAGGGGACATATGACGGAAATGACGGATCCAGGTGCAGTGGTCGCGGGGGGAACACCGGTCGCGCCCCCGCTTAGCCAGGTCGAACGGGTGGTTGACACTTTTATCGCTCCCTCAAAGACGTTCACCGATATTCTCAGGGACCAGAGCTGGTGGCTGCCGTTCCTGCTGGTCTTCATTATCGGTTACGGCTTCATCTTCACCGTGGAAAAGCGCGTGGGGTGGGACCAGGTATTAGAGAACTCGCTCAAGGTCAACACCTCCCAGGCGGAGCGCATCAATAACTCCCCACCCGACCAGCAGGCGACAGTCCGCGGCGCGATGAAGGCGAGTTTCAAGTATTTTTCCTATGGCTTCATTGTCTTCGTGCTTCTGTACTGGGTGGTCGCGACGGCGGTGCTAATGGCGACACTGAATTTCGGCTTCGGCGGCCACGCCAAATTTGGACAGCTCTTTGCGGTTTTCGTCTATGCGGGGCTTCCGGGAATTTTCAAGTCGATCTTCGCGATTATTGTGCTTTTCGCCGGGATCGATCCCCAGTCCTTCCAACTGCAAAACCCGGTAGGGACCAACCTGGGATACTATTTGCCGGCCGAGACCCCGAAATGGCTGATGACGCTTGGCACTTCGATCGATGTTCTCACCATTTGGACGATCGTTCTGCTGGTCATCGGCAGCGCCATCGTTGCGAAAGTGAAACGGGGTACGGCGGCGGTCGCGGTGGTCGGATGGTGGGTGCTGCTCACGCTCATCAGCGTCGGCTTCGCGGCCTTCCAGGGATAAACGCAAACGATCGTTCCATGAGCTCGCGGCTTTGCCGGGGGCGGAGAATAGAGAACATTTCCAGGTTCCTGGCGGAAATGTTCTCTATGCGCTCCAGCGTTTGAAGACCAACGAGCCGTTGGTTCCGCCGAAGCCAAACGAATTGGAGAGGGCTATCTCTACCGGGGCCTGGATGGGTGTGTTGGGGACGTAGTTGAGGTCACATTCCGGATCAGGGTCGGAGAGATTGGCGGTTGGCGGGACGGTTTGGGTGAGTAAGGTTTGAACGACGATGCCCGCTTCGAGGCCGCCTGCGCCGCCTAGCAGGTGTCCGGTCATGGACTTTGTGGAGCTGACGAGGAGTTTGTGGCTGGTGGCGTGTTCGCCGAAGAGCTTGCGCAGGGCGGCGGTTTCGAGCACGTCGCCCAGCGGCGTTGAGGTGGCGTGGGCGTTGACGTATTGGACGTCGCTGGGTTCGATGCCCGCACTCTTGATGGCGTTGCGCATGGCGCGGTAGCAGCCTTCGCCTTCGGGAGGCATTCCGGTAATGTGGAAGGCGTCGGCGCTCATGCCGTAGCCGATAATTTCGGCGAGGATCTTTGCACCTCGTGCCTGGGCGAATTCGAGGTCCTCGAGAATTAGAATTCCAGCGCCTTCGCCGACGACGAAGCCATCGCGGTCTTTGTCGAAAGGGCGGCAGGCGTGTTCGGGGTCGTCGTTGCGGGTGGAGAGGGCGCGCATGGCGGCGAATCCGCCAACGCCCATGGGAGTGATAGCGGCCTCGGCGCCTCCAGCGATCATGGCATCGGCGTCGCCGCGCTGGATGATGCGATAGGCGTCGCCGATGGAGTGGGCGCTGGTGGTGCAGGCGGTGGCGGTGGCTTCGTTGGGGCCTTTTGCGCCGTAGCGGATGCTGACGTTGCCGGCGGCGAGATTGACGATCGCGGCGGGAATGAAGAACGGCGAGATTTTGCGCGGACCGCCGTTGAGCATATTGATGTGTTCGCGCTCGATGACGTCGAATCCGCCGATGCCGGAGCCGATGTGGACGCCGACGCGCTCTTCGTTATCGGGGGTGACTTTGAGTCCGGAGGATTCCATTGCCTCGGCGGTGGCGGCGAGGGCGAAATGGATGAATCGCCCCATTTTGCGCGATTCTTTTTTGTCGATGAACTTGAGAGGGTCGAAATTCTTGACTTCCGCGGCGAAGGTGACGGGAAAATCGGTGGCATCGAAGGCGGTGATCGGCGCCATGCCGCTTTTGCCTGCCAGCAGATTGTTCCAAATCTCGGGCACCGTGTGACCCACTCCGCAGATCAGTCCGGTGCCGGTAACAACGACGCGCCTTGACAAAGCTACTTGCCGCCCTTCGCGTGCTTCTCGATATATTCGGTGGCGTCTTTGACGGTCTTGATTTTCTCGGCGTCTTCGTCGGGAATTTCGAGATCGAAGGCTTCTTCGAACTGCATTACGAGCTCAACTACGTCGAGGGAGTCGGCACCGAGGTCTTCCTGAAAGGAAGCGCTGGGGGTGACTTCGGCTTCATCCACCTGAAGCTGCTCGACAATAATCTGTTTTACCTTTTCTTCAACTGCTGCCATGTCTTCTCCTGTTAAGTAAGCGCAACGTCTGCAAAACGGATGATCCAGTGTACGAGATGCCCGACCGGTCGGAGCGACGCAACTGGTAGAGAGCCGGAAATTGGGTAGAGCCGGTAACCCGCCCGCGCTGCGGCGCCGTCTCGGGGACTGGACCCCGAAAGTCCAAGTCTACTGAGCGCCTTGGGTAGTGTAAAGGATTGGCGGGAGGAAAAGGGGCGGTGGTGCTCAATTACCAGAGGGTTTCGACGGCGGAGATGCGAATGCGCCATCGCGGCTGAGGAGTGGAACGGCGAGGTGAATGGCGGTGGCGGCGATGATGCGGTCGGGCATATCGGGGACGGCCTGGCGGAGGACGAGCATCATCGAGCGCACGACGTGCGCGTTAAGAGGAGCTTCCTTAAGGACGCCCATGGGGTCGGCGAGCGCTGCCGATAGATCGTCGTAGGCGGTTGCCGGGACTCGCGATTTCTCGACCAGATAGACGACCTCGACCAGGCTGATGGGCGATACCCCAATGCTCAGGCCATCCGCAATTGCCTTATTGATGAATGTCGTTGAACGCGTTGAGAGCCGCGGATCGGCGTAAAGGTACCAGAGCGCAGCGTGAGTATCGGCGACGGCGGTGAAGATCACCTAGTCCTGGGGCGGGTCGCGGGGGAAATTACCCCACATTTCCCGGCGGACTTCGGCGATATCCTCGTCAGACGGGGCGGGGCCGTACTTGGCAAGAATGCCGTATGCGGATTTCAAGGCGCGGCGGACTGGTTCGGCTTCGACGACGAGGGTCTTTTCGAGGACGCGGCCGACGTAGGTGTCGGGGGAGAGGCCTTCGGCCTGGGCTTTGGCCTGGAGGGCGGCGGCGAGTTCGTCGGGGATCTCGATGGTGAGTGTCATGGCTTGGCTCCCTCTTGCTTCAGGGTAGTCCTTTGGCGGGGTGATGTCATATTGGATTTTCCTGTGGCGTTGGGGTTTTCCTCCGGTGGTCCTACGTCGGAGGATGCGGGTTTGTGGAAGGATATGGGCATGGTTGTTTCTCTTTCGGTCTTGCTGGTTTGTTCGCTGATTGCGGTGGTGGTTGGCTGCTTGCTCGGTTGGTTGAGCCAGCGCGGCAACATTGCGGCGCAGCGGGGATCGATGGCCGAACTTGCTTCCGACAACAAGCGATTGCAGTCCGAAGCCGCCGCGGCCGGCGTGGTTGCGAGCGCCAACAAAGCTACTGCGGACGCGGAGGCTAAACGCGCAGACGGACTGAAGGCCGAGAGGGACCAGCTGGCTTCCGAAAAGCGGGGGGCGGAAACGCGGGCCACAGCGGCGGAGACCCAATTGGCCGACGAACGAAAGCAGTCAGCAGAGAAGCTGGAGCTGTTGGATCAGGCAAAGGCCCAGCTTGCCAAGGACTTCGAGATCGTAGCGGGCAGGATTCTTGAAGATAAATCGGCCCGTTTCACCGCGCAGAACAAAACCAATCTCGAACAAGTGCTGGGACCGCTGGAAGCGCAATTGAGTGACTTCAAAAAAGCGGTTGAGGAGTCGCAGAAGGCCAGTCTCCACCAGAGCGGCAGACTCGAAAAGCAGCATGAAGACCTTATAAAGATGAACAGCCAACTCTCGCAGGATGCTTCGAGTTTGGCTCGCGCTCTACGAGCTTCGCCTGCCGCCGCCGGCAGGCTGGGAGACGACTTTCTCCTCCGCGTGCTCGAAACCGTCGGCCTGCAGGAAGGAGTCAACTACCGTCGGCAACAGACTTTCAAGGATGATGCAGGCACCAGTTTCAGGCCAGACTACATTTTGGATCTTCCGGGCGACCGACACATCGTGATCGACGCGAAGATGTCGCTGAAGGACTACGACGGCTATTGCAACGCCGAGGATGAGCTATCGCGCGAAGAGTCGCTCGCGGGACACCTGAGGTCGGTGCGCAACCACATCGTCCAGTTGTCGGTAAAAAACTATCAAACGTTGCATGGCCTGAACTCGCTGGACTTCGTGGTGATGTTCATGCCCATTGAGCCTGCATTCCACCTGGCCATCGCCAAAGACCTCAATCTTTGGGACGAGGCGTTGAGCAGAAATGTGTTGTTGGTCAGTCCCAGTACCCTGTTATTTGTCGTGCGAACCGTTGCACACTTGTGGAGACAGGAGCAGCAGGCGCAAAACGTAAAAGAGGTTATGGAACGCGGCGGCGCCCTCTACGACAAGTTTGTCGGGTTTGTGGACGACATAAGGAAAATCGGAACCAGTCTCGATCAGGCGAAAGGCGCGTATGACGATGCCCTTGGAAAGCTCTCAATTGGACCGGGGAACCTTGTACGTCAAGTAGAGATGCTTCGCGTCCTGGGGGTGACACCA
>Ga0302326_10016970_pt1 | contig 15209 bp, 17 predicted proteins | sample Palsa_T0_3_FD_202264 | JGI IMG/M metagenome (GOLD analysis project Ga0302326, IMG submission 202264) | Peat permafrost microbial communities from Stordalen Mire near Abisko, Sweden - Palsa_T0_3 | ecosystem: Environmental > Terrestrial > Soil > Palsa > Peat permafrost | place: Sweden: Abisko...
CACTCCCCATTCGAATACCGACCTCGGAAAGTCCGAGAAATCGAGCTTTAAATCCGACTCGCCGAACCTGCTGTCTGAGAGGCGCTAGCAGCGATTTCGGCGCCAATTGTTTAAGAAAACAAGATCATTTGGCCAATTCATTAAAAGGGAATGCCGATAAACCAGACGAGGATAACATCGGTTTCGTACCTCGCTGCTGCGCGGCCGCAGACGTGCCTGAGACAGATACCCTGGTGAGCATGCCTGTTCGTTCCGCTTTGTCCGCCGGCGTGCTCTCGCCGACGCTGCCGGTGCCCAAGTCGATCGCGCGCCCGGAATATGTCGGCAGGCCGACGGCGCAGGAGGGTTCCGAGCCGTGGGTGCAGACGCCTGAGGTCATTGAGAAGATGCGGATCGCCAGCCAAATCGCCGCCGCAGCGCTGGCGGAGGCAGGCAGGGCCGTCGCGCCCGGCGTCACGACCGACGCGCTGGACCGCATTGCGCACGATTACATGATTGATCACGGGGCCTATCCATCGACCTTGGGCTACAAGGGTTTCCCCAAGTCGTGCTGCACGTCGCTGAACGAGGTGATCTGCCACGGCATCCCGGACTCGACGGTGATCGAGGACGGCGACATCGTCAACATCGACGTCACCGCCTACATCGACGGCGTCCACGGTGACACCAACGCGACGTTTCTGGCCGGGGACGTCTCCGAAGAGCACCGGCTGCTCGTGGAGCGCACCCACGAGGCGACCCTGCGGGCGATCAAAGCCGTCAAACCGGGCCGTGCACTGTCTGTCGTCGGCCGCGTCATCGAATCGTATGCACACCGGTTCGGTTACAACGTGGTCCGCGACTTCACCGGCCACGGCATCGGCACGACCTTTCACAATGGACTGGTGGTCTTTCACTACGACCAACCCGCCGTCACCACGATCATCGAGCCGGGGATGACCTTCACCATCGAACCGATGATCAACCTGGGCACGCTGGACTACGAGGTCTGGGACGACGACTGGACGGTGGTCACCAAAGACCGCAAATGGACTGCGCAATTCGAGCACACCCTGCTCGTCACCGAGTCCGGCGCGGAGATCTTGACCCTGCCGTGATCACCCGGCCGTGAGCGGCGCGTTGCTGGTCGCAGGCACCACCTCTGACGCGGGCAAGTCGATGGTGGTAGCCGGGTTGTGCCGGCTGTTGGCGCGCAAGGGAATTCGGGTAGCGCCATTCAAGGCGCAGAACATGTCGAACAATTCCGCGGTCACCGTCGAGGGCGGTGAAATCGGCCGGGCGCAGGCGATGCAGGCCCGCGCCGCCGGGCTCGCGCCGAGCGTGCGATTCAATCCGATTCTGCTCAAACCCGGCAGCGACATGACGTCGCAGCTGGTGGTCAACGGTCACGTCGTGGGCACCGCGACCGCAACCGAGTATTGGTCGGATCGCCATCAGTTGGCCGCCGTCGTGCAGGACGAATTAGCCAAGCTGCGAACAGATTTCGACGCGGTGATCTGCGAAGGAGCCGGATCTCCTGCCGAAATCAATTTGCGTGCAACCGACTTGGTGAACATGGGTCTGGCCCGCGCGGCGAATCTGCCGGTGGTCGTGGTGGGCGACATCGACCGCGGCGGTCTGCTCGCGCACTTGTTCGGCACGGTGGCGGTGCTCGAGCCCGCGGACCAGGCGCTGATCGCTGGATTCATCGTGAATAAATTCCGCGGCGACGTCTCGCTGCTGGCGCCGGGGCTTCGTCAGCTCGCCGAACTCTCTGGCCGGCCGACCTACGGGGTGCTGCCATACGCCGACGATCTCTGGCTCGACACCGAGGACGCGGTGCCGGTATTGGCTCACCGCGTCCTCGGCACACCGCGGCCGCCGCGCGGTTCGCAGTGGCTTCGCGTCGCGGTGCTGCGGTTGCCGCGCATCTCCAACTCGACCGACGTCGAAGCGCTGGCCTGCGAACCCGGCGTGCTGGTGCGCTGGGTCCGCGAGCCCGCCGACCTGGCCGATACCGACGTCATCGTGCTGCCGGGCACCAAGTCCACCGTCGGCGATCTGGGCTGGCTGCGTGAACGCGGCCTCGACGAGGCCATCACCGCACATGCCGCCTCCGGGCGCCCCGTGCTGGGCATCTGCGGCGGCTTCCAGATGCTGTGCCGTTCGATCGACGACCCGGTCGAGAGTCGGTCGGGCCGGACCGAGGCGATGGGGCTGCTGGATGCCGACATCGAGTTCGCGCCCGACAAAGTGCTGCGTCGTCGAGACGGATCGCTGGGCGGGTACGAGATCCATCACGGGCGGGTGGCCCGCTGTGCGGAGGCCACCTGGTTCGAGGTGGACGGGCATCCGGAGGGGTATCGGCGCGGCGAGATCTTCGGGACGCACTGGCACGGACTGTTCGACAACGACGACTTCCGGCGGCGGTGGCTGACCGATGTCGCGTCGTCCTCGGAGCGGCCCGGATTCGCGGTCGCCGACGACGTCGACGTTGCGGCGCGACGCGACGCTCAACTCGACGCGATGGCCGATTTGTTGGACGTTCATCTCGACGTCGACGCCGTGACGGCATTGCTTGACGACGGCCCGCCGAGGCGACCGACGATCGTTGCTGCACTGCACTGACCGTCGCTCGCGGTAACGCGGCTAAAAGCAGCCCGATCAAGGGTTTTCGTCAGAATCGTTCTCTTTTGTCGCGGCAATCGTCGCATGGGTGTGCACCAGTTCGATGTTGCCGGAAGGTTTCGATTCACAACTCGATTCACGATCCGCACAGAAACGGTCCGCGCACGAGCTATTCACTGTAATTTGCGGTGGTGCCTCCGGCGATGATGACGACCGTCGACGGGTTTCCCATCCAGGTCTGCGACACGGGTCCGGAGCAGGGCTCCGTCGTGTTGCTGCTCTGTGCCGCCCATCGGGCGCCGGGCGCATATGACGCGTTGTGCGAGCGACTGCATACCGCCTCGCTGCGCACGATCGTTGTGGGACCGGAACCGCGTTTGACGCCGAAGTCGGTGGTGGGCGTTCTCGATGTGCTCGACATCAGCTGGGGCGTGCTGGTCGGTGACCGCATCGGCGGCGAGCTGGCTTGGGAACTGGCCGCTACCCGGCTGGACCGCTTCACCGGGCTGGTTGTCATCGATCGCGGGCATCCGCGCGTCGCCGACCAAGCCGGCGTGATTCGCGACGACCACTGCCCGCCGGTCGAGATCAACACCACCGCATTGGTGAGCACGCCGGCAGCGCACTCCGTGGCACAGGCCAGTCAGCGGTACGTCTACGGCGACTACCGCGTCGTAGAGCTACTGGGCCGGCGCAATGCGCACGAGTCGACGGCGCAGTTGGCCGCCGAGATCGTCCTGCGCACCAGCACCTGGTGACAGATACGATCACCTCGTGAGCTTGTCGCGCGACGAACTCGAGCGACTCGTCGCCGCTGGCGATATCGACACCGTGATCGTCGCGTTCAGCGACATGCAGGCCCGGCTGATGGGCAAGCGAGTCTCGGCGCAGTTCTTCATCGACGAGGTCGCTGAGTCCGGTGCGGAGTGCTGTGACTACCTGTTCGCCGTGGACGTCGACATGAACACCGTGTCGGGCTACGCGATATCGGGCTGGAATGCCGGATATGGCGACATGGTCATGAAACCGGATCTGACGACGCTGAGGCTTGCCCCGTGGCTGCCCGGCACGGCGCTGGTGCTTGCCGACTTGGCGTGGCACGACGGCCACCCCATCGAGCCGGCACCGCGCCGAGTCCTGCGTCGCCAGCTGGAGCGATTGAGTGAGCGGGGTCTGCGGGCCTATGTCGCCACCGAACTGGAGTTCATAGTTTTCGACGACACCTATCGCCAAGCCTGGGCGAGCGCATATCGCGATCTGACTCCGGCCAGCGACTACAACCTGGACTACGCGGTCATGGCGTCCAGCCGCATGGAGCCGCTGCTGCGCGACATCCGCCAGCACATGCAGGGCGCAGGGCTGCGGTGGGAGGCCGTCAAGGGGGAGTGCAACCGGGGGCAGCAGGAGATCGGGTTCACCTACGACGAAGCCTTGGTCACCTGCGACAACCACGGCGTTTACAAGAACGGCGCCAAAGAGATCGCCGACCAGCACGGCAAATCGCTGACGTTCATGGCGAAATACGATGAGCGCGAAGGCAATAGCTGTCACGTTCACATGTCGCTGCGGTCAGCCGAGGGCTCCCCGGTCACCGCCGACGACGGCCATCCGCATGGCATGTCGCGAATGTTTGGCAGCTTTGTCGCCGGACAGTTGGCTACCTTGCGGGAGTTGACGCTGCTGTACGCGCCGAACATCAACTCCTACAAGCGGTTCGCCGACCGCAGCTTCGCGCCCACCGCGGTGGCGTGGGGCCTGGACAATCGAACCTGCGCACTGCGCGTCGTCGGTCACGGGGACAGCTTGCGGGTGGAATGCCGGGTGCCCGGCGGGGACGTCAACCAGTACCTGGCCGTCGCGGCGCTCATCGCCGGTGGCCTGCACGGTGTCGAACACGATCTGCCGCTGCCGGCGCCCTGCGCGGGCAATGCCTATGAGCTGAGCGAGCACAGCGGGGACAGCAAGGTTGAGCGACTGCCCGGTACGCTGGCCGAAGCCGCGAGGTTGTTCGAGACGTCAACGGTCGCCCGAGAGGCGTTCGGCGACGCGGTGGTAAGCCATTACGTCAACAACGCCCACGTCGAGGTGGCCAAGTTCAATGCGGCGGTCACCGACTGGGAGAGGGTTCGCGGGTTTGAGCGGTTCTAGACCTCCGGGGACGATGCGGGCCGGAACGGCCCGGGGAGGAACCGGATCAATGGATCCGGCACCTCCTGTGATCGGCCTGACCACTTACCTCTCGCAAGCCCGGACCGGAGTCTGGGACGTGTCCGCCAGCTTTCTCCCCGCGGTCTACTTTCAGGGCGTGACAGCGGCCGGCGGCGTGGCGACATTGCTGCCGCCGCAACCGGTGAACGTCGACATCGCCGAGCGGGTCCTTGACGGCCTGGACGGGCTGCTGATCACCGGGGGCAAGGACGTCGACCCGGCCATCTACGGCCAGACGCCGCATCCGACCACCGACGAGCCCGGCCATCAGCGTGACGCGTGGGAGTTCGCGCTGCTTGACGCCGCACTCAAGCGGGGGCTGCCGGTGCTGGGCATCTGCCGCGGCGCGCAAGTGCTCAACGTCGCACTGGGTGGGACGCTGCATCAGCATCTGCCCGACGTCATCGGGCACGGCAACCACCGAGCCGGCAACGCGGTATTCACCACGTTGCCGGTGCGCACCGTGGCCGGCACCCGATTGGCGGCGTTGGTCGGGGAATCCGTTGACGCGCGGTGCTATCACCATCAGGCCATTGCCGAACTCGGCGAGGGTCTGGTCGCCAGCGCGTGGGATGCCGACGGAGTGATCGAGGCACTGGAACTGCCCGGGCACGGCTTTGTGCTCGCCGTGCAGTGGCATCCGGAGGAGAGTCTGGACGACCTGCGACTGTTCTCGGCGATCGTCGAAGCGGCGCGGGCATACGCGAGCGGACGGGTGATGTAATGCGTGCCAGCGACGATGCAGAGCAAGAGAGCGATGTGGGGGCACGGCGCGGATGACTGTGGACTTGAGTCGGCGGTTGGGCGAGAAGGTCGCCGTGGTGACCGGTGGCGGCGGCGGCATCGGGCTGGCCTCGGCGCGACGGCTGCACGCCGAGGGAGCCACGGTGGTCATCGCCGACATCGATGACCAGAGTGGAGCGTCGGCCGCCAACGAAGTGGGCGGTCTGTTCGTCCCGGTCGATGTCGCCGACGAGTCATCGGTCAACACACTTTTCGACACCGTGGCGAACAGCTACGGATCGGTGGACATCGCGATCAACAACGCCGGCATTTCACCCCCGGATGACGATCTGATCGAGAACACCGAGCTACCGGCGTGGCAGCGCGTACAAGACGTCAACCTGAAATCGGTATACCTGTGCTGCCGGGCGGCGTTGCGGCACATGGCACCTGCGGGCCGCGGATCTATCGTCAACATCGCGTCGTTCGTCGCGGTGATGGGATCGGCGACCTCCCAGATCTCCTACACCGCCTCCAAGGGCGGCGTGCTGGCGATGTCCCGAGAGCTCGGCGTGCAGTTCGCCCGCCAAGGTATCAGGGTCAACGCGCTGTGTCCTGGGCCGGTGAATACGCCACTGCTGCAGGAGCTTTTCGCCAGTGACCCCGAACGCGCGGCCCGGCGGATGGTGCATGTGCCGATGGGCCGGTTCGGTGAGGCCGACGAAATCGCCGCTGTAGTCGCATTTTTGGCCAGTGACGACGCGTCGTTCATCACCGCGGCGACCTACCTGGTCGACGGCGGCATCAGCGCCGCCTACACCACGCCGCTCTAACTGTCACGTCTCAGCCGGACGGCCGCGATATATTTCCTGAACGGGAAAATGGCCTCATTGGCCTCCGAAGCGAGAGGCGCGACGTGTTCGATGCAGAAAGTCAGGCGCCGCAGGCCCGACAGCGCGGGCGCCCGCGGCAGATAACCCGTGACCGGATCGTGTCGGCGGCCCGCACGTTGGCTCCGGAGGCCTTGACGATGCAAGCCGTCGCCGATGTGCTGGGCGTGGACCCCAAGGCGCTCAACTATCACGTCGGCCACCGCGATGGGCTACGTGAACTCGTGGCAGTCGATGCGTTCGAGGTCGAGCTCAGCCGCGTTGCGTTACCGACCGAGGGAGACTGGCGCGATGTTCTCCGCAGCTACGCCGCTGCGCTGAAGGACGCGACGGTCACATTGGGGGTGCTGGCCCCCTACTTCCGGCTGCCCGCCACCGGCCTCGGCGCCCTGGAACCCATCGAGCGGGTGCTGCAGGAATTGGTCGCCGCCGGGTTCTCTGTCGACGAGGCGGGACACATATTGCGAATGGTCACCGAAGTGGGTCATGCCGCGGGCCGTGAAGCGGTGTTCCTCACGCGCAGCCGGGTGCATCCCCACGTCTCGGAGGTGGCTGCGGCGCTGAGCAGCGCTGCCGAGAACGCGTTTCCCGTCCTACGTCAAGTTGTCGGGGCCCGCGACGCTGACGGCGGCGACGGGCACCAACTCGAGTACAGCCTGGATGTCATCATCACCGGCTTGGAGCTCAAGCTCCGGGACGGCTGAACCTAATTTTTTCGGTTCAGGAAAAAAATTTACGAAACTTCCGCGCAGCCCGATCGAGCCCGATTAGCATCCGGATGGCGGGCCCAAGTGACTCGCCGATCTGTGCGTTTCCAACGGGTTTGGCCGCCGGGACCGCGTTCTCAAGCCGCAAAGAGGAGGCCCGATTTGCCTAACCAACTCCACCACGTCGTGATGCGAAGCCACTCAGCGGACACTTTCATCAAGTTCCTGACCGACGTCGTGGGCATGGACATCCAGACCCAATTCCACGTCGCCGGCGACGTCCTCGAAGCCACCCTGGGTTGGCCGCCCTCCGACGGGGCTGACCTGACGATGCTCGGCAGTGGCGACGCTGGGCTGATCGAGGTTCTCGACGTTCCCGAACACCTCAGGGATGTCGCCCCGGAAGGACTTGCGGCATTGTCGTTTCTGACCGACAACTACCACCGCACCCAGGACCGAGCTAAGACGATGGCCTCCGACGTTACGGTCCTATTCGGCGATGTGCCTGGGGTGAATCTCTTCGTCTGCACCATGGGCGGCGTACCGATGGAATTCATGGGTAGCTACAACGCCGACGAGGTCGCATCGGTCGTTGCAAGCGGCGACGGCCATTGAGACCTTCGGAACAGCCACGATGGACGATGCAACCGCGCTGCGCGAGATCGAGGCGATCAAGCAGTTGAAGGCCAAATATTGCCGGTACCTTGACGACAAAGACTGGGATCAGTGGCGCGGGCTGTTCGACGACGATTTCGCGAGCGACATCGTCGGAGTAGGCGGCAGGCACACGAGCGGTGCGGATGCGTTCGTGGCATACACCCGGAAAAGCATCGGCAGACCGTCGCAACGAACCGTTCATCAGGTTCACGCCCCAGAGATCACCCTGACGTCGGCTGCCACCGCGAAGGGGGTGTGGGCCCTCAACGACATCGTCCGTCTGGCCCCGGGCGTCACACTGCACGGCTACGGCCATTATCACGAGACCTACGAAAAGCGCGACGGGCACTGGCGAATCACGACATCGCGGCTGACCCGGCTTCGCGAAGACATCGCCAGCCCGCTTCTGCCACAACGCATCGCACAGCGGGTCCGCGCGATCGCGGCCAAGTTCGCGCGCCGCACGGCGCCGAGAACGCTGACTGACGTCTGAGCCCCAGACAAGTGAAAGAAGCTGCAAACATGACAATTTCAGGAAAGCGGGTGCTGGTCACCGGAGCCAGTGGGGTGGTGGCTTTCCCGGTCGCCGTCGAGCTCGCCAAACACAACGAGGTGTACGCGGTTGCTCGTTTCTCCGATGCCGAGCAGAGCCGGAGGCTCGAAAACGCCGGCGCCCAACCGATCGCGTTCGACCTCGCCAATCCCGACCTGTCACCGTTGCCGGATGCGGTTGACGTGGTGATCAATTACGCGGTCCTGCCACCGACGCAAAAAGGCGCTTACGAAGTCAATGCGGGTGCGGCCGGGCGCCTTGCCAGGCGCTATCGGGATTGCGGAGCCTTCGTCCATGGCAGCACCGGATCGCTGTACGCCTACCAAGGCGAGCGTCCTCTGCGTGAAGACGATCCCTACGGCTTGCACGCGTCGGCGGAGAACTACGCCGCCAGCAAGATCGCCGCTGAGTTCTTGTTGAAGCACCTCAGCGTCGACTACCAACTGCCCGTGGTGATCGTGCGGATTTTCTCCTTCTACGGCCCCCGTGGCGGTGGCGTCACGCAGCGCATCGACCAGATCATGCGCGGTGAGCCAGTCAGCGTCTATCCGGGTGTGCGTAATGTCCACACGCCGCTGTACGAAGACGACTACGTCGAAAAGACCATTGCCGCAGCCGGTATCGCCAAGGTCGGCACTGAGATCATCAACGTCGCCGGCACCGAAGCCGTCACGACGCAAGAGTACTGCCAGATCGCCGGCGACATCCTCGGCAAGGAACCGACCTTCGTCGAGAACAGCAAGGCCTGGCCCATCTGGGCGGATACCACGAAAATGGTCGAACTCCTTGGAGCGAACAAGATCACCGCTCGTGAAGGTGTGCGACGAACGATCGAGGCAGGCCAGCATCGACTCGCGACGTCTCACCATGTCATCGGCGAACCGGCGAAGGTCTAGGCGAATTGGGGATGATCACCTTCATCGCGTATTTCACCGTGGCGCCGGAAAACGCCGCGGCCTTCGAGGAACTGCTGGAGCACGTCGTTGCGATGTCGAACACCGAACCAGGTGTTGTCTACTACGGCATGGCGCAAAGCGTCGAGGATGCCACCAAGTATTCGGTCGTTGAGGTCTACCGCGATCAAGAAGCTGTCGCTGCGCACGGGCAAACAGCGTGGGTGGCCGAATCGGTACCGCAGTTCTTGAGCCTCATTGACGGACTGCCGGACATCGAACAGTACGTCAGTACCGGCGCCGCACCGGTCGCCGCGCGGTTCGACGACCTGTTGTGAGCACGGCGGGTCTGGCAACCGTTCGGCGATTCAGCCGGGCGCTTGGCGATAGAGACCTCACCGAGGTGAAGAGCCTGCTTCACCGCGATCTGGTTGTGCACACGGCCGGTGGATTGCCCTACAGCGGAGACTATTACGGCCCGCAGGGCTTTCTCGAGCTGTTCGCGGCGATGACGCAGGCGATGGACCTCACGCCGGGTCCGCTGCGTCAACAGTCGCTCGACGAACAGACCGTGGTCTCACGGTTCCGGCTGCGTTTCGTGGCCCGTGCCTCGGGCAGGTGCGTCGAGATGGACCTGGTGGAGATCTACCGATTGTCCGGCGGACTGATCGTCGAACTTGATGTCTATTACAAGGACCCGTCAGCGGTGGCTGCCGTGCTGGCATAGGTGTTGGCGTCAGCCGGTCAGCCCGCTGCCGGCGGGTGTGCCATCACCGTCGGGCGGAGCCCGTATCGGGGAGTGGCGGCGCCGAAGCGGTTTCCGGTCGCATTGGCGAACGGCATAACGGGCATGCCTGCAGCGAGTGCGGGCGGAGGTGCTAGCGGCATACCTCCGAGCGCCGCCCCGGATAGGCCGGACAGCGGGCTCACCGTGGGAGCGACCGAGGTCCAGCTGGGCGGCACCGCCAACGCTCCGATCGCCGCACCACGACCCACGGCGGCCGACACGGAGCCGCCCAGACCACCGAGCTCGCTCAGTCCCGCAGCCGGGGCCGCCGCCGCAGCGCCAATTCCGTCGGCTGCTGCCGCCGCTTCGCCGGCCCCAGCCGCCGCGCCACTCGCATCCGCGCCGCCGAACAAACTCGTAAAGGCACCCAGCGTGTTAGCAGGCGTGTAGAAGCCGGATGAAAATATGGTGTTCCAGATATTGGCGTTGAGCCCCAACCCGTTCGACGAGAACAGCTCATTGAAGAACCCCGAGAACCCCGTCGTGGAAGACGAATTCCCGGATAGTAGATACAGAAGTCCCTGAAGTCCGGATCCCGCCGACGTCGACGTCGCAGGCGAGGCGAGCCCTTGCAGTGCAGCCGGGACCGACGTCACCAACTGCGACAGCGGCGCCGATGTTCCCGTGCCAGCTGCCTGACCGACACTGGTGGTCGCCGGCGGCGCGGCGAACGGCGTCAATGTCGATGCGGCCGCGGAGGATCCGGCGTAGCCGTACATCGCCGCGGCGTCTTGGGCCCACATCTCGGCGTAGTGGGCTTCGGTCATCGCGATCGCCGGGGTGTTCTGGCCGAGGATATTGGCAGCGACCAATGATGCCAACAACGTGCGGTTGGCAGCGATGACCGGTGGCGCAACCGTCGCGGTGAATGCTGCCTCGTATGCACTGGCCGCCGCTTTGGCTTGGTCGGCGGCCTGTTCGGCCTGCGCGGCAGTGGCATTCATCCACGAGACGTATGGAGCAGCGGCGGCCACCATGGATGCCGACGCCGGGCCTTGCCACGGGCCGCTAGTGAGACCGGAGATCACCGATCTGTAATCACCTGCCGCCGAGGACACCTCGGTGGCCAGGTTGTCCCAGGACGTGGCCGCTGCGATTATCGGCCCAGAACCTGGACCGGCGTACATCAGCCCGGAGTTGACCTCTGGCGGTAACGTTGCGAAATCCATTGCAAATCTCCTTATCCGGCCGCAACCGCGTTGGCGGCCTCGGTGGTGGCATACGAGTCGGCGCCAGCCGCCAACATCGTCACGAACATCTGGTGAATCGCCACCGCCTGCGCGCTAACCGCCTGGTAGGCGTGTGCATGTGCGGTGAATTGCATTGCTGTCAAGGCGGATACCTCGTCGGAGGCGGGCGGGATCAGACCGGTGGTCGGCGCCACCGCTGCGGTGTTCTGCGCTTGAAGTCTCAAGCCGACGGATTGAAGGTTGTCCGCTGCAGTGGATAGCAACTCCGGTACGATGGATACGAACGACATCGGGTTTCTCCTTTGAGTCAGGGCGCACGACGACAACGCAAGTCCGAGGCGCGGACTTGCGTGAAAAATGTTTCGGCGCAGGCTGATTGCAGACAGCAAGCACCGCGACCGGATGGAAATCTGCGGTCGTCGATGTGTATCGGCGGCGAAAGCCACCGGTTCAGCTCAGGGCTGTGAGGATCTTGGGTTTCGCACCCGGGCCGGGCGCGGTGGTGATCGCGACCTGGGGTGAACCCAGGCCGACTCGTTGACGCGTCTCAGCCGACGCGTTCGGCCTGCACCGTCCACTTCTCCTCGATGCGCCCGTAGCGCCAGATCAGCAAAGCACCGGCCCAGGTGACCACGAATAGGCCGACGATGACAAAACCAATCGCGTTGAGGTCGACACCGCCCAGCCAGCCCCAGAATCCGCCGCTCCAGCCGAACTGTTCGGCAAGCAGCCCAAGTAATTCCATGCTGCCGATGAGCAGCGCGATGACCACAGACAGGCCGGTAATGGTGATGTTGTAGTAGACCTTGCGGACAGGGTTGGAAAACGCCCAGCCGTACGCGAAATTCATGAACGAGCCGTCGATGGTGTCCAGCAGGCACATGCCTGCGGTGAACAGCACTGGCAGGCACAAGATGGCGTACCACGGCAGGCCGGCCGCGGCGCTGGTGCCGGCCAGCACCAGCAGTGCGACTTCGGTTGCGGTGTCAAAGCCCAGGCCGAACAACACCCCGATCGGATACATATGCCATGACGCGGTAACCGATTTGGTGAAGCGGCCGAGCACCCGATTGAGCAATCCGCGGTTGTTCAGCTGCGCTTCGAGTTCGTCTTCGTCGTAGAGGCCGCGGCGCATCTGCGCGAACACGCGCAGGATGCCCGCCAGGATGACCACATTGATGATGGCGATCAAGTACAAGAACACGCTGGAGACGCTGGTGCCGATCAAGCTGGTGTAATGATGCAAGGCCGACGAATCCTGCTGAACCGGCCCGATGATGGCCTTGAGTCCGACCGCGATGAGCAGTGCCAGCCCGAACACCACCGACGAGTGGCCGAGGGAGAAGAAGAAGCCAACGCCCAGTGGCCGCTGCCCGTCGTTCATCAGCTTGCGGGTGGTGTTGTCGATCGCCGCGATGTGGTCGGCGTCGAATGCGTGGCGTAGCCCTAGTGTGTAAGCGGTCAGACCGATACCGATACCGAACGCTTTGTCCCCGATGCTCAAATGCGCCGGCTCGACGACGAGTATGATTGTGCCCCAACCGATCACATGCAGCGCGATAATGATCGCGAACATCGATCCCAGGCGCAGCCACTCGTCGGGCGTCAAAGCTGCGCGTAGTCGAGAGCGCGAGGTTGCGTGCCTGCTGAGTGTGTCAGCGGCCATGTCGCGTCCCGTCTGGAAATGAACTTCGGCCGCTATCGACGCTAAACCAGTGGTAAGCGTCTTGCGGACGATTCGCAGGAATTCTGCGAATTTTTTGCAGGCGAGATGTCAGCCCCGGAAGGTGATCAGCGGGATGTCCATTTCGGCCGGGGTGGCCGCTCCGTGGAACCCCACGAGCTGAGCAACTTCCGGCGGCTCATGCGCGGTCGCTAGAACCGCTGTGTCACCGAGGCAGGTCACGACCAGGTCGCCGATTCGGGCGAGGTGTTCGGGACGCACATGTCCGAACATCCCGGCGGCGACGGCGTCATCGCGACTGCGCACCTCGACCTGCCCATCCAGCAGCTCGCTCCACGCGGCGATCACGTCCGGCGCCGCGCCGGGCTCGGTGTGCAAGTAGCGCACCCTCGGCTCGCCGGCGACCACGCGGACTCCGGCGCTCAATCGTGAATCGGCGTCGAGATCGACGCGGGTGTCGGCGGGCACGTTCAGGCCGCCGTGGTCGGCGGTGATCAGCAGCGCGGCATCCGACGGCAGCGATTCGACCAGCCGCGTGAGCAACCCGTCGACGTAGGCACCCGCGGCGTGCCACTCAGGGGAGCCGACTCCGAAGAGATGCGCTGCGGTATCAACGGCAGCGGTGTAGGCGTAGACCAATCCTGTTCCGGCGCAGAGTTGGTTAATCACAGCCGCGGCGTAGTCGTCGTCGGGGTTGGTCGCGTAGAACTGTGCACCCCGGTAAGCCGCCTCTGTCAGCCCGCTCCCGATGAATGCCGCAGGCAGCACCGCGCGGGCGTTCACGCCGGCTCGTTGCAGCCGCTCGAACCACGTTGGCACGGGCTGCCATTGGGCCGCCGGCGGATCGCCACGCCAGGAGATGTGGGTCAGCACCTGGTCGCTGTCGGGACGCTTGACGGTGAAACCCAGGATGCCGTGCTCACCGGGTGCGGCCCCGGTGCCCAGCGACACCAGGCTGGTCGGCGTGGTCGACGGGAAGGTGCAGGTGAGTTCGTCGAGCCGCCCGGCGCGTCCGGCCAGCACCGACGCCAGCAACGGCGCGCCCTCGGCCAATTCGGGTAGCAGGTGCCGGCCCATCCCGTCGACAAGCACGACAGCGACGCGGCGCACGTCGCCGACCCACCCGGTCACCCCCAGCGCGTCGACCGCCCCGGATACCGAGAGCAGTGCAGCCGCGGCCGGCAGCACATCGCAGATCGAACGGGGCGATCGCAAGCGCGGCGAAGCCGGGCGCAGCGGGTCGCCCTGCGATGAACCGGGCGATCGCAAGCGCGGCGAAGCCGGGCGCAGCGGGTCGCCCTGCGACGAACGGGGCGATCGCAAGCGCGGCGAAGCCGGGCGCAGCGGGTCGCCCTGCGATGAACCGGGCGAATCGCCCCATGAATCGGACACGACGTCAGTCTGACAGCCGCACCGAATCATGTTCGGGTGCGCCCGATCCAGCCATTGTCCGCGATTCGAGGTTCGGCTGCGTGATACTGGTTGAGTGGCCAGGCCCTCTGCCTTGGATCCGGCAGTCACCGAGCGGATCGGCGAGCTGCTGCGTGCTCACGGTCTACGACGGATGGCGTCCCGAATCGCCGTCTTGGCAGTGCTCGAGCCGATCCACGGTCACCTGTCGGTTGCCGAGATCGACCAGCGGCTGCGCGAGTGCATCCCGGCCGAAGACCAACCGCCGGACTTGGCCACGATCTACCGCACGGTGACCACCCTGGTCGACCAGGAGGTGCTGCATGCGTTGACCCTAGAGGGCAGGGTCACCACGTACGGCCTGGCCGCCGACCCGCACCACCACGCGGTGTGCACGCACTGTGGCTCGATCATCGAAGTGCCCGCAGGGCGACTCGCCTCTGCGCTGGAACACGCGATGGTGGGCAGCTCATTCGCGCTGTCCGAACGCGCCGGCCTCACCCTGCGCGGACTATGTCCGCAATGCCAGGGAGAGGGAGCGGGAGGCAACGGCCGGCCGTGATCGCCACGAAGCTAGACGCGCGCCAGCCTCTGATTCGTCACGTGGAGCTGGCGGGTCGTGCTGTCGGCCAACGCCTCGATCTGGTCGGGTCGCAACCGGCCGCACAGCCGGCCCCAGTGAATCGCAACCTCATCGTTGACCGCTAAGTCGGGCACCGCGCTGTATCCGTCGGCCCAGACGTCGAGGACACGCGCCGACGGCTCGGACAGCGTGAGCGATCGGCCATCCCATGCCAGCCCCTGACACATCACCTCAACATTGTCGCTGCCGCGATATAGCACTGTGCCCCAAGCGATCCGGCAATTGTCCAACACTCTCAGCGGCTGCTCGTCCATGCC
>Ga0302326_10016971_pt1 | contig 15209 bp, 14 predicted proteins | sample Palsa_T0_3_FD_202264 | JGI IMG/M metagenome (GOLD analysis project Ga0302326, IMG submission 202264) | Peat permafrost microbial communities from Stordalen Mire near Abisko, Sweden - Palsa_T0_3 | ecosystem: Environmental > Terrestrial > Soil > Palsa > Peat permafrost | place: Sweden: Abisko...
TGGAAAAGCGCCGAGACGAGTCTCGGCGCGGCAGACACGAGTGTCTGCGCCACAGTCTGGCCCGAGTTGCGTTCGATTTCTTCACACCTTCTGACGCTTCCGGCTCGGATTCGGAAATGTAGAGCCTTTGGCGGTTAAATGGATCTGAGCCGAGTGGGAACACTCAGGCACGCAGATTCGTATTCTTGAGCTGGGAGTAACAAATTGGCGACCATCGTCCGAAGCACACCGGCAGCTACGGAAACTCGTCTGCTCTTCATCGACAACATTCGCTGGATGTTGATCGTGCTGGTTATCTGCCACCACGCTGCCGTCACCTACAGTCACGTGGGCGGATGGTATTACCTGGATGGGCCGAAACCTGGTCTTGGGGCAACGTTTCTGTTTGCAACATTTGAAACTTTCAACCAGGCGTATTTCATGGGGTTTCTGTTCCTGATCGCCGGGTATTTTGTGCCGCGCGCATTCGACAATAAAGGCGCTGGGCGCTTCCTGCGCGACCGCGCGGCGCGTTTGGGTCTGCCAGCGCTGTTCTTCATGCTCGTGATCCATCCCTTTACGGTTTACTGGCTGCTGCGGACTTTTGACGATTCGGGAATCCCCTCTCTGCGCGAGGCTTACGGACGGTTCTTGCTGAGCGGCAAAGTGTTGAGCGCCACAGGGCCGATGTGGTTTGCCGTGGCCCTGTTGATCTTTTGCATTATCTATGCGGGGTTGCGTTTGCTCGGCCGGCCGGTAGCGCTTTCCGCGCTTCCTGGGCACGGCAGTGTTATCGGCCTGATCGTTGCAATGGGCGCCTGTACTTTTCTGGTTAGAATCGCCCAGCCCATCGGTGTAAACATTCTCAACATGCAGCTTTGTTATTTCTCGCAATACATGTTGTTATTCGTGGTGGGGATCTTTGCTTATCGGGGAAACTGGCTGAGGCGGATCTCCCGTGGTTTTGGCATGATCTGGTTGAGGCTTGCGCTAACCGCCGGTGTCGCCGGATGGTTCGTTCTCATACTCACTTCGGGGGCGCTCGAAGGAAATTCCAAGAGTCTGCTGGGCGGATTCCACTGGCAGAGTGCGGCCTTTAGCTTTTGGGAATCGTTCTTTTGCCTGGGCGTTTGTCTCGGCCTGACCGTTCTCTTTAGAGAGAGGTTCAATTTTCAAGGAAAGTTTTCGCAATGGATGTCCCGCAACAGTTTTGCGGCTTATCTATTCCACACACCTTTGCTGGTGGCAGTGACTCTGGCATTGAAGCATGTCGCGGCACCGCTGGGCGTCAAGTTCGTATTCGCATGCCTCCTGGCAGTGCCGATCACGTTTGTGGTGAGCGCATTCATCCGACCAAGGATACCCGTGCTTCGCCGTGTGCTGTAAGAACAAACTGTGTTCCAATTCAGTGAATTTGCAAATAGTTGAGCTGGTCTGATACAAAGACAGATGGCGTTTCGAAGTAAATGAGCGCCTACTAAGGAGTAAGCATTAGATGAGTGACACTTTAACAGTTGGAAAGAAGCTGGTGGAGTTGTGCCGTCAAGGCAAGAACATGGAAGCTATCAATACGCTATACAGCCATCACATCGTGAGCGTTGAGGCGGCAGCCGGCGGCCCAGACATGCCTCAGCGTATGACGGGGATTGAGGCGGTAAAGGGCAAAGCAACCTGGTGGGAAGCAAACCATACTGTTCACAGTGCGGAAGTGGATGGTCCGTTTCCTAATGGCGACCGCTTCATCGTTCGGTTCAAATATGACGTGACCGCGAAGTCTGGTCCCATGGCCGGCAAGCGTTTTCCGATGGAGGAGGGCGCGTTGTATACGGTGAAAGACGGAAAGATTACCGAGGAAGAATTTTTCTATTCGATGGGAGGCTGATTTCTAAAGGGCGGGAACGGCAGGCGTTCCCGCCCCAAAAGGCTGACCGGGAGGTCAGCCGCAGACCAGGGGGTCTGCCCCACTTGGTATGGAAAAGTGGGGCGCTTACTGTTTCGCCCAGTAGGCGCGCTGGCCGATGTAATCAGGGTCGGGCAGATTCGCCAAGATCGTCCGGCGCAATTTCAAAATATCCACTTCGCCCAATTCCTGATAGATGATCTTCCCTTCGGGTGAGAGCACCACGGTAAATGGCACGGGCGAATCCCACTTGGGATCGAAGGCGGCTTGCATGGCGTAGGTATCGTCCGATCCGAAAATCAAATTCCTGCCGGTGGCGTGCTGGCGCTGCAACATCTTCAACACGCCGGCCTTTTCATCCGGCATGTTTGTAGAAACCATGACCATGTCGAAATCGCGATGGCGGTACATCTGGTAAGTCGTCTCAAGCGCCGGAAATTCATGCACGCAAGGCCCACACCAGGTGGCCCAGAAGTTGACGAGCAATACTTTACCGGTTCCATTGGCCCGCAACTTTTTCAGTTCATCGGCTGAGACCGCATCGACTGTCACGGGTTCGGCTTCGATGCGCTTCTGTTCTTCCAGACGCGTGGCTTCTTTAGAAATCCACTTGGTGGAACAGCCGAACGTGCCGGTGTGGTCCACGGGCGGCGCATTGCCTGTTAGCAGCGCGTCAATGGCGTTGCGCGCGTCCTGCGTTTTCACCAGGTTCTCGCGCTGGCTGTTATCGATGCGCCCTTCATACCGAAGTTTGCGGTCGTGATCGAAGATAAACACGTGCGGCGTGGCCTTCGGACCGTAGGCGCGCGCTACTGTCTGGGTGTCACCGTCATATAGGTACGGAAAATCGAAGTGGCGGTAAGCGGCGCGGATCTTCATGTCCGTGAAGCTGTCGCTCACGTCGGTGTAACCCAGTTCATCGAGCCGGATCGCATTCGGGTTATTCGGTTGAATGGCGATCAAAGTGACGCTTTTGCCGCGATAATCGTCCGCGAGTTTCTTGATACGGCCTTCATAGAGTTGCGCGGTGGGGCAATGGTCGCAAGTGAAGACGATGGCCAGCACCTTGGCTGCCGCGTAGTCTTTGAGATGGTGCGTTTTCCCGTCGACGCCCGGCAGCGCGAAATCGGGCGCGGCCGAACCGATCGCGAGCGTCGCATGCGGTTCGTCCGCCATCAAGAAAGCAGCCGCTAAAAGGCCCAGCATCAATCGCAACATGGTGAAGATCTCCTCGACGCCATCTTATCCGATTGGGCGCAGTTTGGGTATGGGCTTGATCGCTTGCCGACGCGCGCGGTTCAGAAAGGGAATGTACACTCGCATCCGGAGGATGGCGGGACCTGTTCAAATGGAGCGAATTGCCGTGATCGCGTCTTCAGTGAACTCGATATCGCCATCCCAATAACGAATCAGGACGTCGCGATTCAGTTTTATCCATTGACTTAATAGCGCAAAATCTTGTGTTTTCATTTGACCTTCAATCACGCGGATCTCGGGTCGGATGGCGATTGTGGTCATATCTGAAATGGAGCGCGGCCCAGGCGATACGTTGACCCGTACATCGTGTTTAGCATTGCCGCGCGGCGAAATCCAAACGACAAAAGGCAGGCCCGTGAGTTTGAACGTCAGGTTTGCCATTAGGAAGAAGTCCAGGTCTTCGCTCACTTGATTTTGCATAGCGTTTGACGTCGTTTCCTATGGCTATAACGAAGATGCCGCTTCCGGGCCGATGGCGAAATGGGCTGGAGCTAAGAGATCGACATACGGCCCTTTGACAAGTGTATCGCCATCGGGGAGCCGTTCACTCAGGAAGCGGAATACGCAAGATGAGTCCGTCCGTGCGGTCGGTGAAGAAGAGTGAGCCGCTGCCCGCCTGAATGGCCAGGCGCGCCAGCCTCAGACCAACGCCGAAGCCTACCAGGCCCTCCTCAGAGGACGCTTTTATTGGAACGAAAGAAACCCCGCCACAGCCGAGAAAGCCATCCTTTATTACCGCCAAGCGACCGAGGACCCCAGATATGCCGAAGCTTGGGCCGAACTCGGCGGCTGCTACGCATCCCTCGGCTCCGATATTGGTGTGTGGTCGCGCGAAAAGGCTCTCCCCAGCGCCCGCTCCGCCGTCGCGAAAGCTTTGGCCATCGACGACAATCTGAGTTTTGGCCATCTACAGTTGGGCTGGATCAAGCTTTGGTACGACTGGGACTGGAGGGGTGCCGAAGCGGAGTTCCTGCGCGCCATTCAGCTCAGCCCGAACGACGCCTCAGCTCATCTCAAGTACTCCCATTATTTATCGTTCACCAAACGCTTCGACGAAGCCGTGGCCGAGAACCGGCGGGCCATCGACCTCGCGCCCCTGGACACTCTCCCGGCCATACACCTGAGTTGGATTTACACCGACGCGCGCCAGCCCGATAAAGCGCTCGAGCAAAGCCGGCGCGTGCTGGCAAGAGATCCCGCTTCGTGGGCGCCTATTTTTTCATTGCCCGTCCATATGAGGAGCAAGGAAAATGGCCCGAGGCCATAGGCGACTACGAAAAACTGAAGAATCTGTACAGCGTCGGCTATCTGGAAGGGGTAGGCCACGCGTGGGCCGCATCCGGGCATCGGGCAGAAGCCGAGGGGATCTTGGTGCGACTCCGCGAGTTATCGAGTAAGGAGTATGTATCGCCGACGGCCGTTGCTGAAATCTACGCCGCTCTCGGTCAGCATCGGGTCGCGCTCGGGTGGCTGGAAAGAGCTTACCGGGAGCGCGACGCGGGAATGGTTGGGCTTGCCGTCGACTCTAATTTTGACCATCTGCGATCGGACCCGCGCTTCAAGAATCTGCTCCGGCTCATCGGTTTGCCTTAATTAATAGCATAAGATCAGACCACAAGTTCCGGGTTATCGACGATGAAGAGATAATCAATTTTCAGGCTTGGGAGGGCGCTTTTACATGCAAAAGATCATTGGCCGCTATCAAGTTCGTGCAAGGGCTGGCGGTTCGAAACGGCAAAAGCTAGCTCTTCTATTTGCCACTCTTTATGGTCTTTCGTTCACGGTTGTCGCTCAAACGCTACCGCAAGGAGCCGCAATCGACGCCGAGGTAAGGGGGATCATGACCCGCACCCACGCCAAGGGCATAGCTGTTGCGGTCATCGATCACGGCAAGGTCGGATACGTGCAATCGTACGGGACCCGAAATGCTAAGGGGGATCCGCTCGCCACGGACACCGTCATGTACGGCGCGTCGCTCACCAAGACTGTGTTCGCATACACGGTGATGCGACTGGTTGATCAGGGCAAGCTTAAACTCGATACTCCTATCGAGGCCGATCTCGACAAACCGTTGCCGAGCTATGGTCCTGATCCGGTTTTTCCGGACAAGTATGGACCATACAAGGACCTCGCCGACGATCCACGCTGGGAAAAGGTCACGCCTCGCATGTGCTTGACTCACTCTACCGGCTTGAGTAACTTCTGGTTTATAGAACCTGACCACAAGCTGCAGATTCACTTCGAACCTGGCTCGCACTTCAGTTATTCGGGCGAAGGCTTCATCCTGCTGCAATTCGTTATTGAACACGGGCGCAAGGCCCAAGGCTTGGGCTTGGATGTCGGCGATCTAACCAAGGCCATATTCAACGGCTTGGGGATGACCCGCACCAGCCTGGTATGGCACAACGGCCAGGATCCCAACGTGGCCGATGGATGGAATGACCAAGGTCAGCCGCAGCCACATGAAAAGCGCAGCAAGGTACGCGCCGCCGGCTCAATGAACACTACTATCTCCGACCTGTCGAAGTTTACCGCTGCCCTGGTGAGCGGCGACGGCCTGAGCGCCGCATCGCGCGCCGAGATCACAAGGCCCGTCTTGCACATCGCCACAGCCAGTCTGTTTCCTCTCTTCCTCCCCGATCTGCCGCCCGCGCAGCAACGCAAAGACCTGTACTCTGGCCTCGGCGTCGCTCTCTTCGACGGCCCGCAAGGCGCCGGTTTCTATAAGGGAGGGCACGACGGTCAGACCGCTAACACTATGGTCTGCGTTGAAGCAAGCCAGCGTTGTGTTTTGATTCTTTCGAACGACGTTCGCTCCGAGGCTGGTTTCGCCGAACTGGTCAGGTTTATTCTCGGCGATACCGGCGTACCCTACGAATGGGAATATGGAGACCACGCTGGAAAGTCGTGAGACACGCTCAAGGATTCACTCCGGGGCTTTACCGGACTTTGCACTGGGCAGCCGGGACTTCAGAAACTTTATCTGGCCGTCGTGATTTGATTCGTGTTCACAGACGTGGAACCATTCGCCGTAGTAATTTCCCCAATCCGGGGAGACCCTATCCCTTGCAAGAAGCCATTTGTCGTCGCGCTTACGGAATTCCGCAAATGTCTTAGCGCGGGTTTGCTCGAGAATGTCCAGGTAGTATGGGAGATCGTGGCCTTTGATCGACTTGCGCGCGGGTTCGCCTAAATTCATTGCCACGTCCCACTGTTTCTTAATGCTTTCGTCCCAGCTGCCCCACGGCTTCTCCTCAAACGTATGGAGCCGGTAATACGTATCGGTTGCCGCGAGATGCAAGAGGAGGGCGCCGATTGTGTTTGCTTTGTCGTCCAGCAGGTAATCGAGATCGGCCTGCGACAGTCCATGTACGTTGTGGACGACTTGTGATCGCATGTTGATCATCATTGACACCAATGTGCCGATTTCCGGTGAATAGCCATCGCGCGGCCCGATCATATATATATCGGCGTCATCCTTGGCGGCTTGCTGCGCCCGCAGCTTTAGCCCAGAGGATGCTATCGAAATTACTGAGGAAAATGCACCCACTTATCGATGCCATTACGATGATTAAAGCGAAGATCTGTCCGCGTTTGGCGTCGTTAGAAGCCCGTTCGCCTTCAGCCACGCCCGCCTTTACGATCGCGGTCTCGGTGACGCGCCGGTGCTCCGCTTCTTGCTCCGCCATTTTGATAATTCGATCCGCGGCCCCAGGGCAACTACTTTCATAGCCTGAAAGCAGACTCGGCGGGGGCAGTGGGCCGGAGAAAGCTGTAAAACCGGAACGGGGATTTGGATTGGATTCGGAGTCTTGCGCCCCCTGGGGAAAGACTTCTACTTTAGGCTGCCTAGCGGATACACTGCTCGATCTCTCTTCGCTCATCTTCTCGCTCATTGACCTCGTTCAGAGCAGAAGCGATCGACGAGCCTACCATCCGCCAATCTTGTTCAAGAGCTTCAGTCGCACTGATCGTTGAAAGATCAAGCCCTCGAAACATAAAGCGCTTCGGGTTGGGACGGTGGGCCGGGAAAATGTCCAGCACGGCACCATATCCGTGCCAAAACGCCGTGAGGACTGTCTTTCTATTCTTCATCGAAGATCGCCCCGCCGAGAGGACCGATCGCCTGCCCATGTTCTTTAACCAAACCTTAAGAGGACTGGGGAACCGGAATTTCTCGTTAAACCTTGCTTTACAAGTCCAGTTTAGCAACAACTGTTGGCCTGACGCTCAAAGAGCGTTCGAATAAGCCACAGTAGAAAAATTCGCGCGAGAATAGGATCCATGAACGTCCCTCCCGGTCCGCGCGGCCGCGAAGTCTTAGGCTTCTTTGGCCGCAGCAGCGAGCGCAATCCCATCACCTTCCTGCGCGACACCGCGCGCCGTTACGGACCGATTTCTTATTTCCGCATCCTGCATAAACATATTTATCTGGTCGATGATGCCGACCTCATCAAGGAAATTCTCGTCAATCAGCAGCACAGCTTCGAACGCGATACCGGCGCCACTCTGCTGCGCGAGCTGCTCGGCGATAGTTTGATCACGCGCGAAGAGCCGCTGCATCGCGAACGCCGACGCGTTCTGCAGCCGGCGTTTCATCGCGAGCAGATCGCGCACTACGCCGAGATCATGAGCACCGAGACCGCCCGTTTCGCCGCCGAATGGCGCGCTAACGAAGCGCTCGACATTCGCGAAGAAATGCGCCGCCTCACGCTGGCCATCGCCGGCAACGCCCTCTTCGGTACCGATTGCCGTTCCAGTGCGAATCAAGTCTCGGCCGTTCTGCAGCGCGTCAGCGTGAAGACTCGCTGGGTTGCGCCGCTGATGATTCTCCTCGAACCGCTGTTCATCGCCTATCGCCGCCGCTTCCCCAAAGCGCCCAGCTTGCTGTTTCACAAAGAGCGCGCCCAACTGGAACGCATCATCGCGCCGATTCTTGAGCAGCGGCGCGGACAAGGCAGCAAAGATATCCTTTCCCTCATCCTCAACGCCCGCAACGAAGAAGATGCGCCACTCAGCGATGACGCGGTGCGCAACGAAATCGTCACTTTCATGCTCGCCGGTCATGAGACCACCGCCACGGGTTTGACCTGGACGCTCTATCTGCTGGCCCGGCATGCGGAGGCGGCCGCCCGTCTCTATGAGGAGTTGGATTCCGAATTGGGTGCCGAACCGGTCGGCCTGGAAGACCTACCCCGCCTCCCTTACACCTCAGCCGTTTTCCAGGAAGGAATGCGCCTCTACCCGCCCGCGCTCGCTTTCGCACGCCGAACCATGGAACCGGTTGAACTCGCCGGTTACGTCATCCCGAAAGGCGCCAGCGTGTTCGTTAGCCCTTATATCACTCACCGTAACCCGCGCTATTTCGATGATCCTGAAGAGTTTCGCCCCGAACGGTGGCTCCAAACGCAACCGCCCAAATTCGCCTATTTCCCCTTCGGCGGCGGCGCCAAGATGTGCATAGGAGAATCGTTTGCCCGTTTGGAGGGAGTACTAGCACTAACAAACCTAGGTCGCAAATGGCAAATATCATGCTCTAATGAGAGCAGTGTTGCAATCGGAGTAGGGATGCTTTTGCGGCCCGACAGACCCATTCTTTTGCGGGTGTCGGAGAGAACTCGCGCCAGGCAAGCGGCACCATCCATATAGCGCCAGTGTTTTGCGTTGGCGGTAAACTGGAAAATCCGGTTTAAGTTTAGTTAAAGGGCCGAAGGTGGCAGTATGAGTGTTGCCAGTTCTAGTCTCGTCACGCCAGCGCGCAGTAAAGCGCTGATGGTGCGTCTCGCGCCTAGCCTCGTCGAAGCCGTATGCGAGTTGACGCGCGTGGCGCGGGACAAGACGCATGCTCAAACGGAAATTAGCGGACTTCTGTACGGCAGGTCGGAAGAAGGCGTCGTCACCGTCGAAGCTCTCAAGACGTTTAAAGATTCCGGTCCGCGCAGCGAACTTGCCCGCCGCGAGCGCATGGAAAAGTCCTATGAAGCGGCATCGGCGCAGGCCAAGGCCGATCCCGAATTCTCTTCTTACAAACTGCTCGGCTGGTTCTCCCTGCGCGGCAGCGGCGGCTTGATTAACAGCGACGTCGAATTCCACAACCGCCATTTCAAAGATGCCGACGACGTTTCCTTGATTGTCTGGCGCGAGGGCGATTCGCAAATCACCGCCGAGCTCTACGCCACGGCGGACACCAAGCTCACCAGCGAAGACTACCGTTGGAGTTCGGTCCGGTTGTCAACCGAATTGCGCCGCGTCAGCCAGCCTATCGATTTGGTCATGCGCCTGCGGGTGAATGACGATCTCTACGTCCGAACTTATGCTTCCGTCGAAAAGCAGGAGCGCAACGAAGAATGGAAGAAAATTACGGCTGCGGCCAAACGCACCATAGTGTCGTTGCTGCCAGGACGAAGCCACGCCGTCATCGACGAACAGGCCCTGCCTCTGCCGAAACCGCCGAAACCGCCGAAACCCGAGACGGCGGACGGTGGATCTAAGAGCCGGTCCTTTGAATCGCGCACGCTTTTCCGCGATACGCCGCCCCTGCCTGCGGCCAAAACGGCTCCCGCAGCCGCTTCCACCAGCGTGCGGCCCGCGGAACCCAAGACTCCCGTCGCGCCGTACGACGCCAACCGCGCCCCAGGCCGCCCACCAACGCCCGAGATTACCGGCTTGCCGATGGTTCTCCAACGCAAAGCGCCGGTTAAAGGGATACCGTGGCTCTCGTTGGCTTTGGTTGCCATCCTTTGTTCGGGTTTAACGTTCGCGGTTTACGCCCTCAACGGCATTGGGACCGGCTCGAGCAAGTTGAGCCAGGTGATGCGCGTTCTCTTCCCCGGCACCGATTTGGAACTGCGCGCCGAGGGCAGCGGCGACCGCTTGCTGCTCACCTGGAATCGCAAGAATCCGGTTGTCGCCTCGGCCGCCAACGCGGTGCTCTCCATCACGGATGGGCCGGAGCATTTTGACCGTAAACTCGACCCTGTCCAGGTGGCTAACGGCTCGGTGCTCTACCGGCCTATCAGCGGTGATGTCACTTTCAAGCTAACGGTGGTCGGGAGCGATCAGGCCATCGCCATGGGCAGCTTGCGGGTGCTCGATGCCACCGCCGCGCCCGCCATCAGTGAAACCAAGCCGGTTGACAACAAGCCCACTTTGGATACAAGCAAGGTGCCCGCTGCCCCGCAGGCTTTGCCACCACCCGCTGCCAACACAGATAACCCGTTTCCCGCCGCCGTCCCCCCGGTTGAGAATCACGTCGCCAACAAAGCGAATTTGCCGCCTGTGGCCGCTCCCAATCCGCAGAAGAGCGAGGCGCGAGCGCTGCCGAATCTGAAAACCGAGGCGCCCAAGCCGCAACAAACGGCGCAGCAATCGCCGCCTGCTCAAACCACCGCCTCGCCGAAGGCAAATTCCGCACAGCCGCCGGTGACGCCCGCTTTGCAGCCTGTTTCCTCTGCTCCCAAACCGGTTTCGCGCCCGAGCAATGCCCCACCGGTCACCAGCAATACCGCTATTAATGGTTGGGACCCCAATCTGCCCGATACCAAGCCCACCGCTCCCCCGCAAGCGGAACCCCAGCGAGCTACGCCGCCCGACGGCAAATCCGTTGCTGCCTTTGTTCCGCCCAAAGTTCTACTGCAAGTCATGCCGAATATCCGCAGTATTCCCTCGAATTTGGTAAGCGATGTCACGCGGGTCGAGGTGGAGGTGAAAATCGATACCAATGGCCGGGTGAGTGCCGCGCATGTAGAAACGCCGAACGTCAAATCCCAGCTAGCCTCGGCTGCCTTGGCTGCCGCGCGCCAGTGGACCTTTCAACCCGCGACTTTGCGCGGCCAACGCGTGGAAACCACCCACACCATTTCCTTCGAGTTCAGACCCGGCGGCCAGTAAGAGCCCTCCGCTGAAAATCACTGCATGTCGGCATCGGGTACCGCTCGTTGACACTCGCGGCTCGGCTTGGGCTTGACGACGTAACCAGGGTGTTGCCACCGTCATGGGCAGGCCGAAGGCCTTATTCGCTGCGCAGCGCCACTACTGGATCCACGGCTGTCGCTCGGCGCGCCGGAATATAACAAGCCACCAGCGCAATCCCTCCCAACAGCACAGTCACCGCCAAGAGCGTCGGCGGATCGGCCGGGCGAACGCCATACAGCAAGTCGGCGAGCAATCTGGTCAGCGCCAGGGCCGCCAGCAACCCGAAGCCAAGTCCGATGGCGGCGAGCCGCATTCCTTCGCGCAGAACGAGTCGCACGATTTCCTGGCGCGACGCTCCCAACGCGGCACGAATGCCCAGCTCATGAACCCGCCTGGTTACCGCGTAAGACATCACACCATAGATACCCACGGCGGCCAGCAACAACGCTGTCGCCGCGAAAATCATTAAAACGAGCATGGTGAAGCGCCGCTCGGCCAGCGAAGTGGAAACAATCTGTTCCATTGTCTGGACTGCGTGGATGGGCTGGTCTCGTGTCGGACCCGCCACTTGCGCTCGTACTGCCGATACCAGGCTCATGGGTTCGCTTTCGGTGCGCAACAGCAGCGTCAGGCCCGTCACGCCGTCGGCCATGAATTTGTCCGGCACTTGCATCGTCGGGAAGTAAATCTGATCGCGTATTTTGCTCCCGTCGTCGGAATCCAAACCCCAATGCTTCACATGCCCGACCACGCCAACGATCTCGACTGGGCCCACGACCATTAGGCTGAGACGCTGCCCGACCGGATTCTGGCCCGGAAAGAGGTGCCGTGCCAGAACGTCATCGATCATCGCGACGGGCGGCGACGCGAGGTTATCGCGCTCCGTGAAAAATCGTCCGCGCCGTAAGGGCAGTTCCATAACTTTGGGGTAATCGGGGGTAATGATCGTGAACATCGCTAATTTCGTCCGGTCCGGCGGAGGCTGCGGTCCGGTGCCCTGCCAGAAAGGAATTTCGCTGTCACTGTCGCCCAGTGGGATCAGCGACGCGATAGCCGCCGACTGAACGCCCGGGACTTGGGTCACGCGACTCAGGATTTGTCGATAGGCCAGCCGGATACCCGACGGGCTCGCCATCACTTTCGGCGACAGCGCCACCTGCATAGTGAGAACATTGTGCGCGTTGAACCCGGGATCGACTTTCAGGAGCCGCCAGACACTCTGCATCATCAGCCCCGCGCCGGATAGCAGGATCACCGCCAGGGCGACCTCGACAGCCACGAACACGGACTCAGCACGATGACGTCCACCGCCGGCGCCGCGCGGGCCTTCCTTCAAAGATTCCTGCGGATTGGCGTTGGCACTGTGGAACGCCGGCGCCAAGCCGAACAAAATGCCGGTGACGATCGAAACGATAAGAGTAAAGAGCAAGACATATAGGTCGATTCCGACTTCGCCAGAGCGCGGCAAACTGCCCGGCACCGCTGCCAGCACGAGACTCATGCCCCAGCGCGCCAGCAGCAAGCCCGCCACGCCGGCACCCACCGACAGCAAAACACTTTCGGTCAACAACTGGCGCACCACGCGCGCGCGTTCAGCGCCCAGCGCGGCGCGAATCGCGAACTCCCGTTTGCGCGCCGTGGAACGCGCCAGCAGCAGGTTGGCCACATTGGCGCAGGCAATGATCAGCACGAATCCGACCGCGCCCGCGAGCAGCAGCAGAGTGGGGCGTATGGACTGCACAATATCGTCCTTCATCGAGATGACGGCCGCGCCGTGCGCTACGTTGGTCGCTGGGTACTGCCGGGCCAGCGCCTGGCAGATGGACACCATCTCCGCCCGCGCCGCTGTGGCGGTCACGCCGGGTTTGAGGCGGCCAATCACCATGAGCCCCGGACTCGAGCCCCGCATGCGCAGTTCGGGGGAATTCCACACTTCGAGCGGAACGTAGACTTGCGCGGCGTCACGCAAGCGAAAGCTCTCCGGCATGACTCCCACTACCACGCAACTCGCCGCGTTCAGCGCGAAGCGCCGGCCCACGATGTTCCGGTCGCGGCCGAATCGCCGTTGCCAGAAACGATGGCTGAGCATGACCGAACAGGCCGCGCCGGGGCGATCCTCCTCCGGCAGAAAAGCGCGGCCCAGCAACGGTGCGACACCGAGAACCGGAAAAAGGCTCGCCGAAACATATTCGCCCGAAATCTGCTCCGGCTCGCCCGCGCCGGTGAAATTGAAGTCGTCGTTGCGGTAGATGCCCAAATCGCTGAAGGAACGGTTGCTGTTGCGCCAGTCGAGATAGTCCAGATAGGGGACCGAAGCATAACTGAACTCAGGCGTCGTTTCGTAAATCTTCAAAAGCTGCGCCGGATTGGGATAGCCCAGCGGCTGCAGGAGAACCCCGTTGACGACGCTGAAAATCGCGGTGTTCGCGCCGATGCCGAGAGCCAGCGCGAGTATCGCGACGGTGGTAAATCCGGGACTCTGGCGAAGTGTGCGGAATCCGTAGCGGAGGTCCTGCCCGATCCCCGCCCAGATATTACCTTTGCCCGCGGCGCCCAGGGCGGCTGGTTCCGGCGCATCCGTACGCTCCACGCCACGCAATCCAGCGGCGAGCAACTCGTGGCCCGTCAGTTCGTTGAGCACTGCACGGCGCGCTTCGCTCTCGCTGGCACCGCCGCTTTCGAGCTCGCGGTAGCGATCCTCGGCGTGTTGTGCCAATTCCTCGACAATCTCCGCCTCGCGCGCCGGCGCAAGGTTCAGACCCGCCAACTGCTTGCGAATTTCCGCATTCCAATCAAGCATTCTCGACTCTCGTCACCCGGCTGATCGCTTCCACGAACCGTTCCCAACCCTGCTTCTGAGCGGCCAACACTTTTCGCCCTTTCGCCGTGAGCTGGTAATAACGCCGCCTGCGCTGGCCGCTCTTCTCAACCCATCGGCCTTGAATCAGGCCGCGCTTTTCGAGCCGGTACAACAGCGGGTAGAGCGACGCCGCGTGAAACGTAAGCGCGCCTTGCGAGCGCTGTTCGATGAGTTTCCCAATCTCGTATCCGTGCCGCGGTACCGCCTCGAGCAGCGAAAGCAACAGCAGTTCCGCACTGCCTTTCTTCCACTCGCGATCAATAGCTTGCTCTTCCATATGTATCACTGCCACATATTAAGCCGGAACGAGTTGGGGCGTCAAGAGAAAACGGATTGTAGGCCGAGGCGACGGAGTTACGGGTGGATAAAGTGGTGAAGGCGCTGCCGGGATTAACCGGCAACCTCTTCAAGCGTCACTTTATTGCGGAAGTAGTCGATCGTGACGCTCAGACCTTCGCTCAGCGGAACACGCGGCTCCCAACCCAGCACGCTTTTCGCCTTGCCGATATCGGGTTGCCGCAGTTTGGGATCGTCCGCGGGCAGCGACTTGAATTCAATGTTCGATCCATTGCCGAAGCGAGACTGGATCTCCCGCGCGAATTCCAGAATCGTTATCTCGTGCGGGTTGCCCAGATTCACCGGATAGCGCTCCTCCGACTCACTCAAGCGCAACAATCCCTCCACCATGTCCGAAACGAAGCAGAAGCTGCGCGTCTGCGAACCGTCGCCGAAAACACTGAGCGGCAGTTCAGCCAGCGCCTGATCGATAAAAGCCGGCACCACTCGGCCATCGTTCAAAGCCATGCGCGGACCATAGGTGTTGAAAATCCGCGCAATGTTCGTGGCCACGCCATGCACCCGGTGATACGCCATCGTTAATGCCTCGGCATAGCGTTTGCTTTCGTCATAGCAAGACCGCAAGCCAACCGGATTTACATTACCCCAATAGCTCTCTTTTTGCGGATGTTCCTGCGGATCTCCATAACACTCTGAGGTAGAGGTGAGCAGAAAGCGCGCCTGTTTTTGAACGGCAACCTCCAACATATTGCGCGTGCCCGTTGAGCCCGATTCCAGCGTCTCAATCGGATGTGCCAAATAGTCCACTGGGCTTGCCAGAGATGCCAAGTGAAATACCCGGTCGATTGGTCCCGGAATATCCAGTGGCGCGCAAACATCCTGCTCAATAAACCGGAAGCGCGAATCGTTCAGTAGGTGACTGATGTTCTCGGTATGCCCGGTAATGAGATTGTCAACAGCAAGGACTTCGTGGCCTTTTTCAACGAGTCGGTCACAGATGTG
>Ga0302326_10016975_pt1 | contig 15206 bp, 7 predicted proteins | sample Palsa_T0_3_FD_202264 | JGI IMG/M metagenome (GOLD analysis project Ga0302326, IMG submission 202264) | Peat permafrost microbial communities from Stordalen Mire near Abisko, Sweden - Palsa_T0_3 | ecosystem: Environmental > Terrestrial > Soil > Palsa > Peat permafrost | place: Sweden: Abisko...
GGTGCCGGTCACAGTGGCCCGCGCACTCGGGCTGCCCGATCAACCCGGCCGCTCCACCATGGACACCCTGACCCGTTTCGTCGCCGACCGGCAAATGTTGGTGGTGTTGGACAACTGCGAGCACCTGCTGGACGCTAGCGCGGCTCTGGTCAACGCGCTGCTTGCCACTGCAGCGGGATTGACGCTGTTAACCACCAGCCGTGAGCCGATCGGGGTGCCCGGCGAAGTGAGCTGGCGGGTGCCGTCACTGTCGCTGGCGGATGAAGCTATCGAGTTGTTCGCGGATCGGGCCCGCCGCGCTCGCCCAGCCTTCGCCGTCAGCGACGACAACGTCGCGGTGGTAGGCGAGATTTGCACCCGCCTCGACGGTTTGCCGCTGGCCATCGAGTTGGCGGCGGCGCGGGTGCGCGCCCTGTCGCTGGCCGAAATCCTCGACAGCCTGCACGACCGGTTCCGGTTGTTGACCGGCGGGGCGCGTACCGCGGTACGGCGCCAGCAGACCCTGCGTGCCTCGGTCGACTGGTCGCACACCCTGTTGACCGAACCCGAACGGGTGTTGTTGCGCCGGCTGGCCGCGTTCCTGGGCGGTTTCGACCTCGACGCCGCCCAAACGGTCGGCGGCGGTGGGGACGTACAGCGCTACCAAGTACTCGACCAGCTCACCCTGCTGGTGGACAAGTCGCTGGTGGTCGCCAACGACACCAGGGGAAGGACCCGCTACCGGCTGCTGGAGACGGTGCGCCAATACGCCCTGGAAAAACTCGGCGAATCCGGCGAGGCGGATGCCGTGCGGGCACGCCACCGCGACCACTACACGAGGATGGCGACGCTGCTCGATGCGCGGGCAGGAAGTGATCATGAGCAGCGCCTCGAGCAGGCCAACATCGAGATCGACAACCTGCGGGCCGCGTTCGGGTGGAGCAACGAAAACTCCGATGTCGAGCAGGCGTTGGCGCTGGCGTCGTCGCTGCAGCCGCTGTGGGAAGCGCGGGGCCGTTTTCGGGAAGGGCTGGCCTGGTTCGACGCCGCCCTGGCCGACCTCGACGCGCAGCGCCCCGGGGTGGCGCCCGCGGTGCGGGCGCGGGCGCTTGCCGACCGAGCCGTGCTCGCCATCAGGATGGGCGCCCCCGACAGCCTGGAGCAGGCCCAGCAAGCGCTGGCTATCGCGCGCGAGGTCGATGACCCGGCCCTGCTGGCCCGGACGCTGACTGCCTGCGGGTTTACCGCCGACGCGAGCTATCGCGTCGAGGTGGCGCGGGCTTGCTTCGCAGAGGCGATCGGCGTGGCCCGCGCCTTGGACGATCGGTGGAGGCTGTGCCAGATCCTCGCCTGGCAGGCGGTGGGCGCCCACACCGCGGGTGACCTCCTTGGCGTGCACGTGGCCGCCGAGGAGGGACGTGACCTCGCCGACGCGATCGGTGACAGGTTCAACTCGCGTGTGTGTCGCTTTTGCCTCGGGTCGGCGCAGATGATGAGCGGCGATTTAGCCGGAGCCGTCACGCAGTTCGGCCAGGTGGCCGCCGAGGCCAAGGCGGCTCACGATGAGGTTTGGAGCGTGCTGTGCCTCGGGGGTCAGGGGATGGCACTGGCATACCAGGGTGAGGCGGCCGCAGCCCGAGCGGCGGCAGAGGCGGCCCTTCAGGGCGGCGCGGAGCTTGGCGGGAGGTACGCGGCATTCGGGCACGCAGCGGTGGGATTCGCGGCCCTGGCCGCCGGGGATGGCGCGGCGGTGCACGAGGCGCGCGAGGCCACCAACCAGCTCATCAACGTCGTGGGTGGTAGCACGGCCCTATTTCTGCGCGTCTGGAATGCCGAGGCCGCGCTGGCGGGCGGGGATCTGGTCGCGGCCCGCCGCTGGGCCGACGACGGGGTCGCGACCACGACCGGCTTGTGGCTGGCGTGGGCGCTGTCCGCCCGCGCCCGCGTGGCGATCGCGGCGGGTGAGCCGGAGCAGGCCGAGCGCGACGCCCATGACGCGCTGGCGTGTGCGGCCGACGTTCGGGCGTCCCTGTACATCCCCGAGATCTTGGAAGGCCTTGCCGCTCTGGCCGTCGAGGCCGGCAGTCACCACGAAGCGGCCCGGATCTTCGGCGCGGCGGAGGCCATCCGGCAACGCATCGACGCGGTCCGCTTCAAGATCTGGGACGCGGGCTACGAAGCCTCGGTGACGGCGCTGCGAGGTGCCATGGGCGAGAAGGATTTCGACGCCGCCTGGGCCGAGGGCGCGGCCCTGTCCGCCGAGGAGGCGATCGGCTACGCCCAACGCGGCCGGGGCCAACGCAAGCGACCCGCCAGCGGGTGGGCGTCACTCACCCCGACCGAGCGCGACGTTGTGCGGCTGGTCAGCGAAGGCCTGGCCAACAACGGCATCGCCGCACGGCTTTTCGTCTCACCCCGCACCGTGCAAACCCACCTCACCCACGTCTACACCAAACTCGGCCTCACCAGCCGCGTGCAGCTGGCTCAAGAAGCAGCCCGCCACAACTGAAATATCTCTGCACGATCGCCCGCGAAGTACGCGGTTGTGCTGATGTTTTGCAGTTCGTGGAGTCACATGCTGGCTACCATGAGCGAAATCGATCCACGCGCGGAAACGCCGCTGGTGGACTGGAGCGAGCTGAGCGTGAGCGGGCTGTTACCCACGGGCACCGTGACGTTGCTGTTGGCCGACGTCGAGGGCTCTACCCGGCTCTGGGAAACCCAGCCCGACCAGATGACCGCGGCCATGGCGCGGATGAACCAAGTGGTGTCGCAGACCATCGCCTCCCATGACGGCGTGCGACCCGTCGAACAAGGTGAAGGCGACAGCTTCGTGGCCGCATTCGCCCGCGCCTCCGACGCGGTCGCCTGCGCGTTGGACTTGCAACGTGCCCCGTTGGCGCCGATCCGGTTGCGCATCGGCGTGCACAGCGGCGAAATCCAGCTGCGCGACGAAGGCAACTACGCCGGTCCGACGATCAACCGCACGGCGCGGCTGCGCGACCTGGGCCACGGCGGCCAAACCCTGCTCTCCGGTGTCACCGAAGCTCTGGTGCTCGACCGGCTTCCCAGCGACGCGTGGCTGTCCGATCTGGGCAGCCATGGGCTGCGGGATCTGCCCCGCCCCGAGCGAGTGATACAGCTATGTCATCCCGATGTGGTCAATGAGTTCCCACCGCTACGTACTGCTAAAGCCGTTGCATCACGGCGTCTTCCGGTACAGCTGACCAGTTTTGTGGGCCGTAGCGCGGAGTTGACCCAAGTGCACGAATTGCTGGACCAAAACCGATTGGTGACCTTGACCGGCGCCGGCGGAGCGGGCAAAACCCGGCTGGCGATTCAGGTCGCCGGCCACGTCGCGGGCGAGTTCGCCGACGGCGTCTGGTGTGTGGATCTGGCGCCGATCTCCGGCCCCGATCTGGTGCCGGTCACCACGGCCCGCGCACTGGGGCTGCCCGACCAACCCGGCCGCTCGACGATGGACACACTGACCCGTTTTGTCGCCGACCGGCAGATGCTGGTGGTGCTGGACAACTGCGAGCATCTCCTGGACGCCAGCGCTGCGCTGGTGGTGGCGATGCTCGAGGCGTGTCCGCGGTTGACGCTGTTGGCAACCAGCCGCGAGCCGATCGGCGTCGCCGGTGAGGTCAGCTGGCGGGTGCCGTCGCTGTCGCTAACCGACGAAGCCGTCGAACTGTTCACCGAGCGGGCTCGACATGCTCGGCCCGACTTCACCCTCACCGACGACAACGCTGCCGTCGTGGCCGAGATCTGCGCGCGCCTCGACGGGTTGCCGCTGGCGATCGAGCTCGCGGCGGCGCGGGTGCGGGCGTTGTCGCTGGCCGAGATCCTCGACAGCCTGCATGACCGCTTCCGGCTGTTGACCGGCGGTGCGCGCACCGCCGTGCGCCGCCAGCAGACCCTGCGCGCCTCGGTGGACTGGTCACACGCCCTGCTGACCGAGCCCGAGCGAGTCCTCTTTCGCCGGCTGGCGGCGTTCATGCGTGGCTTCGACCTCGACGGCGCGCAAAGCGTTTGTGGCGGCGGCGAGGTGGAGCGCTACCAAGTGCTCGATCAACTCACCCTGCTGGTCGACAAATCCCTTGTGGTGGCCGAGAACACCAGCGGTCGAACGCGATACCGGCTGCTGGAGACGGTGCGCCAATACGCACAGGAAAAGCTCGGCGAGTCCGGCGAAGCCGACGCCGTGCGCACGCGTCATCGCGACCACTACACGGCGATGGCCGCGCTGCTTGACGCACCGGCGGACACCGACTATGAGCAGCGCATCGAGCAGGCTGACCTCGAGATCGACAACCTGCGCGCCGCATTCGGTTGGAGCCACGAAAACTCCGACATAGAACTTGCGTTGATGCTGGCGTCCTCGCTGCAGCCGCTGTGGTACCCGCGACGCCTCCGGGAAGGTCTGACATGGTTCGACACCGCCCTCACTTACCTCGACGCCCAGCACCCCGGGGTGACGCCCGCGGTGCGGGCGCGGGCGCTCGCCGACAGCGCTGCGCTCGGCCTATGGGTGGGCGCCGCCGACAGTCCGGATCGGGCTCGGCAGGCCCTGGCGATCGCCCGCGAGGTCGATGACCCGGTCCTGTTGGCGCGGGCCCTCACCACCTGCGGCCTAATCGCCGGCTACTACGACCCTGAGGAGGCCCGGGGGGTCTTCGCCGAGGCGATCGGCCTGGCCCGGGCATCAGACGACCGGTGGTGGCTCAGCCAAATCCTTGCCGCGCAAACCATCATTGCAACAATTGCGGGTGACTTGCTCGCACTGCGTGCGGCCGCCGAAGAGGGACGCGACCTCGCCGACGCGCTCGGCGACCGGTTCGTCTCGCGCACGTGCCGCGTGTGCCTTGGATTCGCACAGGTTTTTCAGGGCGATCTGGCCGGTGCCGCCGCACAATTCGCCGAGCAGTTGGCCGAGGCCCGAACCGCTCACGATGGGTTCCTTGAGGCGACTAATCTTTCGTATCAAAGCTTCGCACTGGCGTTCCGAGGTGAAGCGGCTGCGGCGCGGGCCGCCGCCGACGCGGCCGTCGAGGCCGCCGCCGAGCTTGGCGGGCTTAGAGCGGGCGTCGCCTACTGGGCGTCAGCCAACACGGCCCTGGCCGCCGGCGATGCTGCGACGGCGCAGGACGCGACCGACGCGGCCTGGCCACACCTGAGGACCCGGCCCCAGCCGGCGGGGTTGGGGCGCGTGTGCAAAGCCCATGCCGCGTTGGCGGGTGGGGATCTGGTCGCGGCCCGCCGCTGGGCCGAAGACGCCGTGACGACAACGACCGGCGCGCTCCTGTCGGACGCGCTGACGGTGCGCGCCCGCGTGGCGACCGCACAAGGTGAGCCAGACCAGGCCGAGCGCGACGCTCACGACGCGCTTGCCCGTGCAGCCGAAGCCGAGGCGTACCTGCTCATCCCCGACATCCTGGAATGCCTCGGCACCCTGGCCAGCGAGGCCGGCAGTCACCGCGAAGCGGCCCGCCTCCTCGGCGCGGCAGGGGGTATCCGGCAACGTATGGGCTCGGTCCGCTTCAAGGTCTGGGACGCCGGCTACGAAGCCTCGGTGGCGGCGTTGCGAGAAGCCATGGATGACAACGACTTTGACGGCGCGTGGGCCGAGGGCGCAGGCCTGTCCGCTGAGGAGGCGATCACCTACGCCCGGCGCGGCCACGGTCAACGCAAACGGCCTACCAGCGGGTGGGCATCCCTGACCCCCACCGAACGCGACGTCGTGCGACTGCTCGGAGAAGGGCTCGCCAACAACGCCATCGCCGCAAGGCTTTTCGTCTCACCCCGCACCGTGCAGACCCACCTCACCCACGTGTACACCAAGCTCGGGCTCACCTCGCGGGTGCGGCTCGCTCAAGAAGCAGCGCGCCACAACTGAATATCAGTGCACGATCGGGCGCGATGTACGCGTTTGTGCTGATGTTTTGCGCTTCGTACGCCCGCATGCTGGCTAGCATGAGCGAAATCGATCCACACGTCGACACGCCCCTGATGGACTGGAGTCAGCTAGATGTGAGCGGGCTGCTGCCGACCGGCACCGTGACATTGCTCTTGGCTGACGTCGAGGGCTCTACCCGGCTGTGGGAAACCCAGCCCAAGGAGATGACGGCCGCGCTGGCTCGGCTCAACAGCGTCGTGTCTGACGTCATCGCTACCCACGACGGAGTCAGGCCCGTGGAACAGGGCGAGGGCGATAGCTTCGTGGCCGCGTTCGCCCGCGCATCGGACGCGCTGGCGGCTGCCCTGGAGATACAACGCGCGCCGTTGGCGCCGATCCGGTTGCGGGTCGGGGTGCATACCGGCGAAATCCAGTTGCGCGACGAAGGCAACTACGCAGGCCCCACCATCAACCGCACCGCGCGGCTGCGCGATCTCGGTCACGGCGGTCAAACCTTGCTCTCCGGCGCGACGGAAGCGATGGTGCTCGACGGACTGCCTTCCGACGCGTGGCTGTCCGATCTGGGCAGCCATGCCCTGCGAGATCTCCCCCGCCCCGAGCGGGTGATGCAACTGTGCCATCCCGATCTGGTCAACGAGTTTCCACCGCTGCGCGTGTCTAAAGTCGTTGTTTCTCAGCGTCTTCCGGTGCAGTTGACGAGTTTCGTGGGTCGTGACGCCCAGATGGCTCAGGTCCGCGAGCTGTTGATCGAGAGCCGGTTGCTGACCCTGACCGGTGCCGGTGGAGCAGGTAAGACCCGGCTGGCGATACAGCTCGCGGCACAGCTGACCGGCGAGTTCGGCGACGGGGTTTGGTATGTGGATCTGGCACCAATCACCGACCCCGAGGTTGTGCCAATCACGGTGGCCCGCGCGCTGGGGCTGCCCGACCAACCCGGCCGCTCCACGATGGACACGCTGACCCGATTTGTCGCAGACCATCAAATGCTGATCGTGCTGGACAACTGCGAACATCTACTGGATGCGAGTGCGGTGTTGGTCAATGCGCTGCTCGCAGCGGCGGTGGGGTTGACCCTGTTGACGACTAGTCGTGAGCCGATCGGGGTGGCCGGTGAGGTGAGCTGGCGGGTGCCGTCGCTGTCGCTGGCCGATGAGGCCCTCGAACTGTTCACCGACCGGGCCCGCCGCGCTCGGCCCGACTTCACCCTCAGCGACGACAATGCCGCAACGGTGGGCGAAATCTGCAGTCGCCTGGACGGTTTGCCGCTGGCGATCGAGCTGGCCGCGGCGCGAGTGCGCGCTTTGTCACTGGCCGAAATTCTCGACAGCCTGCATGACCGGTTCCGGCTGTTGACCGGCGGTGCACGCACCGCGGTACGCCGCCAACAGACATTGCGCGCCTCGGTCGACTGGTCGCACGCGCTGTTGACCGAGCCCGAGCGAGTGCTGTTTCGCCGGCTGGCGGTGTTTCTGGGCGGCTTCGACCTCGACGCCGCCCAAGCGGTCGCCGGCTCCGGTGAGGTGGAGCGTTATCAGGTGTTGGATCAGCTCAGCCTGCTGGTCGACAAGTCGCTGGTGGTGGCCGACGACAGCCGGGGCCGAACCCGGTACCGCCTGCTGGAGACAGTGCGCCAATACGCGCAGGAAAAGCTCGGCGAATCCGGTGAGGCCGACGTCGTGCGCTCACGTCACCGCGATTACTACACGGCGATGGCGGCGCCGCTCGACGCGCCGGCAGGCAGTGACTATGAGCAGCGTCTCGATCAGGCCAACATCGAGATCGACAATCTGCGGGCCGCGTTCGGGTGGAGCCGCGAAAACTCCGACGCCGAGCTGGCCCTGGTGCTGGCGTCATCGCTGCAGCCGCTGTGGCTCGCCCGGGGCCGCGTCCGCGAAGGGCTGACCTGGTTCGACAGCGTCCTGACCCAGGAGGTCGCACGGGAGGCCGAGGTCGCGGCCGCAGTGCGCGCCCGGGCGCTGGCCGACACAGCAGTGCTTTACTTATCCTCCGGCGCTGCCGACAGTCTGGGTCGCGCGCAGCAAGCCCTGGCGCTCGCGCGCGAGATCGATGACCCTGCTGTGCTGGCCAGGGCGCTGACCGCGTGCGGCTTTACCGCCGCCTACAACGCCGAGCTGGCAGGGGCGTACTTCGCCGAGGCGATCGAACTCGTCCGGGAGTTGCACGATCGGTGGCGGCTCAGCCAGATCCTGGCCTGGCAGGCGAACGCAGCGATCGCCGCCGGTGACCCGATCGCGGCGCGCGTGGCCGCTGAAGAAGGACGCGACCTCGCCGAGGCGATCGGTGACGGGTTCGACTCGCGCCACTGCCGCATATGCCTGGGTGTGGTGCAGATATGGCAGGGCGATCTGGCCGGAGCCGTCGCACAACTCCGCGCGGTGGCCGCCGAGGCCAAGACCGCTCACGATGGGATCTCTGAGGCGATTAGCCTCGGGCACCAGGGCACCGCGCTGGCGTGGCAAGGTGAGACGGACGCGGCCCGCGCCGCAGCCGACGCCAGCCTGGAGTTCGCATCCGAGTTCGGCGGGCTCACCGCGAGCGTTAGCTACTTCGCGTCGGGAAACGCGGCCCTGGCCGCCGGCGATGTCGAGACGGCCCTGGAGGCGACCGCGGCGGCCTGGGAGCACGGGAGTTTCGCGCCGGGCATGGCGGTGCACCTGCGCCCCTACATCGCGCAGGCCGCGCTAGCGGCCGGGGATCTGATCGCGGCCCGGCGGTGGGCCGACGACGCGGTCACAACAGCGACGGGCTGGGCCCCGCTGATCCGGGCGCTGACCACACGCGCCCGCGTGGCAATCGCACAGGGTGAGTTTGAGCAGGCTCAACGCGACGCCCACGACGCACTGGCGACCGTCCCGTATGCGGGTACTTCCGACACCCTGGAGTGCCTCGCCGCCCTGGCCGTGGACGCTGGCAGTCACCGGGACGCCGCCCGCCTCTTCGGCGCGGCAGACGCCATCCGGCAGCGCATGGGCGCGGTGCGGTTCAAGGTCTGGGACGCCGGCTACGAAGCCTCGGTGGCAGCGCTGCGAGATGTCATGGGTGAGAAGGACTTTGAATCCACACGGGCCGAGGGCGCGGCCCTGTCCACCGCGGAGGCGATCGCCTACGCGCGCCGCGGTCGCGGGGAACGCAAACGACCGGCCAGTGGCTGGGGATCGCTCACCCCCACCGAGCTCGACGTCGTCCGACTGGTCAGTGAAGGGTTGGCCAACAACGACATCGCCGCACGGCTGTTCGTCTCACCCCGCACCGTGCAGACCCACCTCACTCACGTCTACACCAAACTGGGCCTGAGCTCGCGCGTGCAACTCGTCCAAGAGGCAGCCCGCCACGCCTGAACACGGTCGCGACAAAAGCTTGACTCAACTCGTAGTGGGTCACTTCGACGGCGCTACGCATAGTCCTATTCGCCGTTGGCGTGTACCTCTTTTGCTGATTCTGCGGCCGCTTGCAGCCGGTTGACAATGTGATCGGGATCGATCTCCTGGCCAGGCCGGTTGTTCGCGTCGGCATCGATCGGTACGCGGATTGCCACGTCGGTGCCATTGGGGTCGCGGTACCACAGGCGCACTCCGCTGGCGTCGTTTGTCGCGCGGTGGTGGCGGGAGCCGATCGCGACGAGTCGCCTGTGGGTGTCGAGGGCAGCGACCGCGGAGGGGGCCGACACTGTGAGTGAAATGACCCCAGCGACTTCGGGATTGGCGTTCATCGCGATATCGGAATGCTCGATAACAACCCGTAGCCCGGCTGTCTCGACGACCGCGGTTCGATGACCGACTGTGTGTGGATCCGCGCCGAGAAGGGTGCCCCACCAGGCTCGCATCAAATCCCACTCGTGGGTCAGCAGAACAATCTCGTCAAGGCGTGGGTTCATAGCTCCCCTTCGCGGTGGCCGTCAGACCTAGTTGATCGATCGCCGCACCGAGCGCTTCGGCGTACCCACTACTCGATGGGTCAAGCACTGCGGCGATATGAGAATCCGGGCGCAGCAGTAGCGCCTGCCCTGCCGCCAGCTCACACAGCGGCTCCGCGTACGCCGCGAGGTCGACACCGATCACCGTCAGTGGGTGTCCGACTGCTGCCTGCGCGTCACGCCAACTCGACTCGTGTTGCGACGTTGCCAGAACCGTCAGCGTGTCGCGCGCCGGCAGGTCGAGAGTGGAGACTCTCGCTCCGTTGTACTGGACCCACGCGTGTGGTAACCGCCCCCCCACGCGCACGATCGGCGCATAAAGCTCGATGTCCGCGACGTCGTCGGACATGTCGCCGTCGATGAGGAAACCGTGGCCGTAGTGGACACCGAGATCGAGGCCCCACGTTCGGTAATGGCCGCCCTGGCGGGCGATCACCTCCTGCACCACGTATCGGATGCGAGCTCCGATGCGACCCTGTGAGGTCACCCAGCCAATCCGCTGCGCTGCTACCACCATGAGCGCGGCTAATATCCGGCGTGACACTGGACGCGGCAGCGCAGCTATCAGTCGGGACCCGGCCAGAGCCTGCAGCGCGCGCATACCTGATCGAGGCAATCCGAACGCGGCGAAAACGTCCATCAGACCGTCGAAGTTTTTCACCGAATGCTCGGTGTTGGCGATGCCGATCGGCCGACGTTCCGCCTCGTAGGTGTCGAGCAGATAAGCCGGAGCACGCCCAGAGATTTCCCACGCCAGTTTCCAGGCCAGGTTGTGGGCATCGTGCACGCCGGTGTTGAGTCCGAGACCGCCGGTCGGCGGGAAGCGGTGCGCGGCGTCGCCGATCAGGAATGTACGTCCTTTGCGGTATCGATTGGCGACCTGCGCCGTCATCGCCCAGCTCTGCACCGAGTGGATCTCGATGACCAAATCGCTGTGTCCCAACGCTTCTCGGATTCTGCGTCGACAATCGTCGGGGGTGAAGTCCTCGAGACGCTGAACCGGCGGGAAGTAGGGAAACTGGAAGACGAAGTCACCAGGTGAGCTGTGCACGATGATGGTTCCCAGCCCGCGTGGAGTGAAGGTCCAGATGACGGGGGCTCGGCGTGACCACAGATAAGGACGCAGGTCGGCGCTGAAGTGAACGCTGATCACGTGTTGAAGTACGGGGCCGCGCATCTGGAGTCCGCATGTGCGCCGGACAACGCTACCCGCACCGTCGGCGCCGATCAGATACCGACCCGTCGCGACCCACTCGCCGTCACCGTCTGCGCCGGTGGCTCGTACTTCCACGCCATCGGAGGTTTCGCGGTGATTTTGGTACACGCTGCCTCGCCGGAACTCGACCCTCGTGCACGCTTCGAGCTGATCCCACAGCAGCTGACCAAGGACGTGTTGTGACAGGTTCGCGACCCGAGTCGGGCTCAGCGTCTGAAGCAATTGGGCTTCAGTCGATTCCGGGTCGTAAATGGTGATCCGGCCTAGTTCGGGTCCGGTCAGACTCGTGGCATAAATGATGTCACGCAGTTCGTACATCCGTGAGCTGAGGCGGCGCAGATCGTGTTCGAGGCCCAGTTCACGGAAGATCTCCAGTGTGCGGGTGGAGAGCACATGCGCGGCCGGGTGGGTCGACGGGGCCAGGCGTTGTTCGACGACGAGGGTGTCGATCCCGTGTTCGGCGAGCAGCAGCGCGGCTGTCGCTCCGGCCGGACCGGCACCGACGATCAGGACCCGAGATGTGTTCATGTCACTACCCGCTTGCGCTGAGTTCCGTGTCCATCACGCCGGGCACCAGTGTGTCCCGGGATCCATCGTCATCGCCCCTTACAGGCCCCATCCAACCCGCGATTGCCGGAGTCTATATCTGAAGCTGAAGCGTCCCCGGTTTCGTGCGCACTTTGATGTGCCCTGGTTTGCATGGAGTCGGTTTGCTTGAATTCTGGCGACGACATTCGTCGAAGGAGCCGTGTCCGTGCCCAAGCCCTATCCCGAGGGAGCGGTCACGACCACCGAGGCCACCCCTGCAAACGCAATGGTCGGTTTGGCGAGTAATTGAACCAATTGGGATTGCTATTCGTACTCCTTCTGCAGAAGGAGTACGAATGTCGCTAATCGTGCCGTGGCAACCACCGCCAGCTACTATCAGGGCGGATTCGCAGCCCATGTACCCGGTTGCGGTGGTACCGCGACCCGCCTGGAAAGAGGGTCGGGCGAAGGGAACATTGAAACTGTCATGCCGATCGACGACTTCAAGGATCTTATCGTCTTGAAGGTAGCCGAAATGGCCTGACGGCCCGCGCGGCCTCGTCGACAACCCGATCATTGGAGCGACAGCATGGGTGCGTACATCACGGCCACCGGCGCTTTTCTTCCCGGCTACCCGGTACCCAACGACGAAATCGAGGACTACATCGGCAAGGCGGGACGCGCGTCCTCCGATCTGAAGGACGTGGTTCTCGCGAACTGCGGAATCAAGACGCGCCACTACGCGCTCGACAAAAAACAGCAAACCGTCATCTCGAATGCGGCCATGGCGGCCAGTGCGGTGCGCAACGCCGCCGAGCGTGCCGGACTCGGACCCAACGAGGTCGAACTGCTGACCGCGGCGACGACGGTGCCGGACCTGATTAGTCCCGGGCACGCCAGCATGGTGCACGGCGAGTTGGGCTACGGTCCGCTCGAGATCGCGACCGCACACGGCATCTGCAGTTCCGGGATGATGGCGCTGAAGAACGCGTACCTGCAGGTGGCGATCGGCGAGAAGCGCAACGCGATCTGCGTCGCCAGCGAGTTCGCATCACGCTTCTTGAAGAGCACCCGCTACGACGAGATGGAACCGATCTCGGAGGACGGGTCGTTGCCGATGGAAACGGCGTTCCTGCGCTACATGCTCTCCGATGGCGCGGGCGCCGCGGTGGTCGAGAACACTCCCGCAGCATCGGGGATCAGCCTGCGCATCGACTGGATCTCGCTGACGTCGTACGCGAACACAGAAAAGGCGTGCATGTACTTCGGCAGCAACGACAACGCAGTCTCGAAGACCTGGTTTGACTACCCGACCCCCGCGGCGGCCGCGGCCGACGGTGCGCTCGCTTTGCGGCAGGAACTCTCCCTGTTGCCGCATCTGATAAGTGTCGGAATCGACGAGTACCAACGCCTGCGCGCCATGGGCAAATTCGACCCTGAGACGGTGACGTGGTTTCCCGCGCACTACTCGAGCGAACGCATGAAGTCCCTCATGTTTGGCGAGCTCTCCCGGCGCGACATCGCGTTCGGCCAACCCGAAATGTGGTACAGCAACCTCACGAAAGTCGGAAACATCGGCAGCGCAGCCATCTTCGTCGTCCTCGACGAGATGATGACGGACGGCCTGATCAGGGACGGTGACACGCTGTTGTGCATGGTGCCCGAATCCGGCCGGTTCGTGGTCTCGTTCATGCATCTCACTGCGGTGTCGGCCGCTTCGGTGTCGGAAACCCGGCCATGACCCAGGAGTCCGAGGTCCTCCCTGCCGAGCAGCCTCCCCCTCGGGGGGTCGTGTACCTCTATTCGCAGACCGGACAGCTGCGCGAGGTCGCCGATGCGTTGACCGCTCCGCTGGTCGCCCGCGGGTGGGACATCCGCTGGGTGGACGTCCAACCGCGCGTGGCGTTTCCGTTTCCGTGGCCGATTCGGCGATTCTTTGGGCTGTTCCCCGCTGCGGTGGATCCGGAGGCGCTTGTGGAACTCGTCGAGCCGGCGGGCGGCTTCGAAACGGAGCCGGAGGAACTGGCGATCCTGGCCTACCAGGTGTGGTATCTGGCGCCCTCAGTTCCCATCCGGTCGCTGCTGAAGGCCCATCCCGAGGCCTTCCGGAATCGCAGGGTGGTCTCCCTGATCGCGTGCCGCAACATGTGGTACTCGGCGGCGATCGAGGTGTCCGGGCTGCTGCGGTCCGCGGGTGCTCGGTCCGTCGAGGTGGTTGCCGCGACCGACACCCGGCCGCAGTGGGCAACGTTCGTGACGACCCTGCGCTGGCTGCTGACCGGTAGGCGCGAGTCCTTCCTGTGGTTCGAGCGGGCCGGGGTCGGCCCCGCGGAACTCGACCGGGTCGCCGGTGTGGGGCGACGCATCGCCGAGTCGGGACAGTGTTCGCAGGACGCGGCCCCCATCGTGCCCACCCTGGCGGCGGCGGATCTCCTTGCCGGGAAGGTTTTTCGCCGGTGGGGCGCGACGGTCAGGTCGGCGCGGCGATTCGGCGCGCTGGCGCAGGCCGCGACCTTGGCAACGTTCGTGCTCGGCTTGGCAACCGGCATCGTGGCCGGTCTGCCGCTGATCGCAGGCGCAGCACTCGCCGGCGGCGCGCGGTTCGACAGGGGCGTGCGTGCTTTCGTGCGTCGCCGGATCTCGTTCGGCGGAGCAGCGGTCGACGAGACGGCAATCGCGTGAGGGCGCCGCAGCAGGCCGATGCGGGAAGAGCGGCGGCCCCTTCGCGAACCCCTGCTGGCCATGGCAGCCGGTAGCCGGTTACAGCGCGCCGGATGGCAGACCCCGATGACCGCTGACGCTTCGGAGTTTCAGGAACTTGCCGACTGGCTGACCATGAAGGTGGCCGGGTACCTCAACGTTCCGTCGGACACGATCGACATCGACACCCCATTGGCCGATTGTGGGATCGACTCCGTCTTAGCCATGAGGCTGTGCGTGGACCTGGAGTGCGAGAAGGGATTCGCCGTCGAAACCACCATGGTGTGGGACTACCCGACCATCGGTGCCATCGCGGCCTATCTGGCCGCTGAGCAAGCGGCGACGTGACGCCGATCGCCGTCGTCGGCATCGACTGCCGCTTCCCGGGAGCGCCCGACAAGGACGCATTCTGGCGACTGCTGATGGATGGCGTCGTCACCGACACCGAAGTGCCGTTGCAGCGTTGGGACATCGACACCAACTATCACCCCGACGGTGTCGCCGGATCGATGAACACCCGACGCGCCCATTTCATCGACGACGTCGACGCATTCGACTATGACTTTTTCGGCATCGCGCCGATCGAGGCGGCGGCGCTCGACCCGCAGCAGCGACTGCTGCTGCAGGCGTCGTGGCGCGCACTGGAAGATGCCGGAATCGATCCCCGATCGCTGGCCGGCACGCCAACCGCGGTCTTCGTCGGAATGATGTCCAGCGAGTGGAGCAGCCTTCAGATGTTCGACTTCCCCGCGGTCACCGCATTTCGTGGTGCAGGCAGCGGCTACTTCATGACGGCCAACCGCATCTCATACCACCTGAACCTCACCGGACCGAGCATGGCCATCGATTCCGCCTGCTCGTCATCGTTGATGGCCGTGCACCAGGGCTGTGCCGCGCTGCGTTCCGGGGACACCGACACTGTCATCGCC
>Ga0302326_10016977_pt1 | contig 15206 bp, 14 predicted proteins | sample Palsa_T0_3_FD_202264 | JGI IMG/M metagenome (GOLD analysis project Ga0302326, IMG submission 202264) | Peat permafrost microbial communities from Stordalen Mire near Abisko, Sweden - Palsa_T0_3 | ecosystem: Environmental > Terrestrial > Soil > Palsa > Peat permafrost | place: Sweden: Abisko...
CCCCGGGCTGCGGCGGCCGCGCCAGTGCATTGGTGACCTCCACATATGCCATGCGCAGCTCGTAGAGGCTGTTGTGCAGGAAGTTCTCTTCGGTCGAAGTCAGGTTGCCCTTGGTTTTCTCGGCGATCAGGCTGAACGTGTCGACGGTCTGGCGCGCGCCGATGATGTCAACCTGTGGCTGCGCTCCCTGCTGATGCATCAGGCCCAGTTGCATCATCGCGGTCATGTACAGCGACGCCATGAAGCGCTCGAACGTCATCTCGAATTCTTTCGCCGAACCCCCGCTAAGTTCCACCTGCGAATCCAGTTCCTTCGACGATTGCAGGTAAGCGTCGGCCTGCGCCCGCTGCTCGGCCGCCGTGGGTGGGGGCGGAATATCCCCCACCTCGTCAATTCCCGTTGCTGGCGCAGTGGCCGCGGCAGCGGGTGACGTCGCCATGGCTGGCGTCTCTGCGACCTCAGTCGAAGCGGCCGCCACAGGCTCCGCCTTCGGAGCCTCCGCGTTCGGCTGCGCCACTTCTTGGGTTACATCGTTGCGCAATTCGCCGTCTGCAGTGAACAGTCGCCGGTCCTTTACCGTGAAGCTGGGTGATTCTTGTCTTTTCTCCGCCATATTGAACGTGTCCTTATGATGTCCTGGAAACTGGATGTCCCCGAAACTCAGGAGCTTCAATTCTAAACGTCTGCCACTTAAACCGCTCCCACGGTGAGAAGCGTCATCCAACCTCACCCCTCGCGGTGCACGGCGAAGGAACTTTGACGCTGCAGGGCAGATTCACCCACCGGAAGCTGCACCACAACGGCCTTCGCTTCGCCGATGGCGACTTCCTTGCCCGGCACTCCCACCTCGCGGCGAATGTAGCCCAGGGCCACGGTTCGCTCCGCGCCGGCCAGGATCACGGATGTTGCGCTGGTAATCTCTCCGACTTCTTTTTCCGCAGCCGCGATCTTCATGCCGGGTGCGATCTGCGCGCCATTCTCCGCAATGAAACCGGTGAACTTGCGATGCACATTTCCTCGCGAGCGGATACGCTCCACGATTTCCTGCCCCACGTAGCAGCCTTTGGTGAAGTTCAGCGCCCGCGTCTGTTCGGTTTCCTGGGGCAGGTCCCGCTCGCGAATATCCACGCCATAGAGCGGAATACCCGCCACGACCCGTTGCATCTCCAGCGCCTCCGAACCAACCGCCGTCGCACCCGCGGCCAGCAGAGCGCGCCAGGTTTGCTTTACATCTTTCGGAGCAAGCCAGATTTCGTAAGACTGATTCTCGTGAGGCTGGCCTTGTGACGACTGGCCCTCCGATTGGCCTTGTGAAGGCTCGTGCTGCACTTCTTCTCCACGCACCACCGTACACTCCACGCACTCGCATTCGCAGTTGCATCGCGGCGCAATCGACTGCAGCGGTGCCAGTTCCGGAATCTCGATCCCCGCAGTTTGCAAAGCCGCACGCGCCCTCGGTCCGGCCACGCCCAAAGCCGTCAGCTTCTCGCTAACCTCTGCCACTTCAACATCGTCCATGATGATGTAATGCTCGAAGGTGGCGAGCATCTTTTCCACTTGACTGCGGTCGGTGTCGAGCAACAGCGACTCGCCGCGGTTGTAGGCGTAGAGGTCGCCTAAAATCCGTCCCTGCGGATTCAGCAGAAATGCATACACGCCCTGCCCGGTGGCCAGGTCGCGTATGTTGTTGGTGACCATGCCGTTAAGCCAGCGCACGCGGTCGTCGCCCGTCAGCGAAATCTTGGCGCGAAATCCCAGGTCATAGACGCCGCAACCCTCGCGCAAAGCGGAGAACTCCGCCCTCGCATCGCCGAAATTCGCCGCAGTAGTGGCGCCGCGATATTCGGCGATACGCACCGGCCGCGCATTGGCATCGGCCTGCCCTAGCAACGCGTCGTGGAGGGGAGTTTGAGTCATCGGCTGGTTGTGAAGCCCAAGCTATTTGATTATAAGCGAAGGCGAAGGGATTGATTTTCGCGCGGTGCCGCGTAATTCCTGCCGCTTCTCGATCTCGCAACCAGCGGCGTTCGTCGGTAGTGGCGCAGTTTGGACCTTAACTGGACGGCGTCATCCCGAAGCCCCGCGTTTTCTCCAGCGGGGCGAGGGATTCTCGCGCGGAGTATTTTCAAACTGCACCATCACCCGCTCTTCTGCAACCTACTCATTCCTCGCGGCTTGTGTTAAGTTTTCTGCCGTGAGCACGCAAATTTCTTCCCGGAAACGCATCGCCGTCATCCCCGGAGATGGCATCGGCAAAGAAGTCATCCCCCAGGCTCTCAAAGTCATTCAAGCCACGGGCGCGGATATCGAACTCAGCGAATTCGACTGGGGCGCCGACCGCTATCTCGCCGATGGCGTTACCGTTCCGCCCGATGGCTTCGCCATGCTGGGGCGCGACTTCGATGCCATTCTAGCGGGCGCTTTCGGCGACCCACGCGTGAAGACCAACATTCATGCCAAAGAAATCCTGCTCGGCATGAGGTTCAAGATGGATCTCTACGCCAACGTGCGGCCGGTGCGCTTGCTCGATGCGGCGTTGTGTCCGCTGAAAAATGTTGAGCCGAAAGACGTTGACTTCGTCGTGATCCGCGAAAACACGGAAGGCGTTTACACGGATACAGGCGGAGTTTTCAAGCAAGGCACGCCCGATGAGATTGCCATTCAGGAAGATATCAACACCCGCAAAGGCGTCGAGCGCATCATCCGCTACGCCTTCGAATATTGCGAGCGGCACGCGAAGCTAGACGGCGCGGCGCGGCAGCGCGTGCTCCTCTGTGACAAATCCAATGCCATGACCCACGCCGGCGGCTTGTGGCAGCGCGTGTTCAAAGAGGTGAGCGGAGAATATCCGCAGATCACGCCGCAGCACATGTACGTGGACGCGCTCTGCATGCAGATGGTGCGCGATCCGCGGCAGTTCGACGTCATCGTCACCAACAACATGTTCGGCGACATCATCACCGACCTCGCCGCCGGGTTGCAGGGCGGGCTCGGCATGGCCGCCAGCGGAAATATCCATCCCGGAAAGACGTCGATGTTTGAACCGGTGCACGGCTCCGCGCCGCCCATCGCAGGCAAGAATGTGGCGAACCCGTTCGGCGCGATTCTCACAGCAGCAATGATGCTCGCGCATCTGGGACTGACAAAAGAAGCCGAGAAGATCGAAGCCGCCGTGCTCGAAGCCGTGCGGCAAAAGAAGACCACGCAGGATATCGGTGGCACGCTGGGCACGCGGGAAGCGGGGGAGTGGGTGCAAGACATAATCGGCCGCGCATAACCACGGTTTTGTCATCCTGAGCCAGTGCTCTCAGCCTGAGCAAGTGCCCTCATCCCGAGCAAGTTCTGTCATCCTGAGCAAGTTTTGTCATCCTGAGCGGAGTGAGTCGATTCGCATTGGCGAATCGACTCTCGCAGTCGAAGGATCCCTGCACCCGCTTGAACTGCCAGGGGCGCGTCAGGGCGTTCCCCCTGCGCATCGTGTTGATGGGAAGTGTGCCGCCAAAATCCAGAGTGCGCCGAGAATTCCTGGACGAGCCCTCGGCGGCTCCAATTGGGATCCTTCGATTCCGCATGTGCCTTCGCTTTGCGAAGGCACATGCTGCGCTCAGGATGACATCCGTTACCCGAACCTGACCGGAACCCTGCCGCTGCCCGATGCCGCGGCCCCGCAAACGATGTAAAACTACCGTTACAAACCGGCGGGAAATCCTTTATCCTTCCCATCAAAATTTGGAATTAGACTTATTCCCTAGCGTGTCGATAGACTATTTTATGGACTCATCATTTGCTGTTGAATCACCTGTTGATGTGCTGCACGAAATCGGCGTCCGCTTAGGAGCGGCCGACGAATTTCATGAAGTGCTTACCCGCGTTGTGGAATTTGCCTCCGCTTTGGTTAAGTGCGATTCCTGCCTGATTTATGTGCTCGAGGGCCAGGAGCTTGTGCTGCGCGCCTCGAAAAGCCCTCACCCAGAAATAGTCGATCGCCTCAAAGTGCGCGTTGGACAGGGCATTACGGGCTGGGTGGCTGAGCATCGCGAGCCCGTGGCCGTGGCGGAGAAAGCAGCCACTGATCCGCGCTTTCAGTGTTTTCATGAACTGCCCGAAGACAGCTACGAAGCTTTCCTCTCGGTGCCGTTGATGAGCCGCGGCCGCGTGGTCGGCGTCATCAACCTGCAGCATCGTCTGCCCCACGTATACAAGCCGCGCGAGATCCGCCTGATTTCCACCATCGGATTTCTGGTGGGCGCAGAGATCGAGATGGCACGCCTGGAAGAAGTCAACGTCAACCTCGCCGAACAATTGCAGACTCGCAAAGTCGTGGAACGCGCCAAAGGCATTCTGCAGCGCGAGCTCGGACTCAGCGAAGAGCAGGCCTATCTGGCCCTGCAGAGGCAGAGCCGGCAAACCCGCAGAGCGATGAAAGAAATTGCCGAGGCCATCGTGCTCAGCGACGAAGTCAAGGGAAACTCCCGTTCAGGAAACCTCTCCTAAAGGGAATGCGCCAGCAACTTCGAAAACCTCCAATCTGGGAAGCCTGAAGACCAAGTAATGACAATCAGTTCAGTGAAATGAAGCCGGGAGCAGAACTGGAGGATTCTGCTCCCGGTACGCGGCGCGCGGATTTATTTGCCGGACGTTGCCGCGGCCAGCGTGGTTGTGGTTGCAACCTCTCGCACTTTCGTCGGCACAGCGAAGTGCAGGGTCACACCCGATTCGGGAAGCTCCATCGAACTGACGAAACTGCCCGCTGCGGTGGGAACGACAATCAAGCGGGTTTGCTTCGTGAGGACGCCGGTTTCGACGTCGTTCACCAGCAACATGAAGCCCGCACCGTTACCGCTCATCTTGGTCAGAGTAATCAGGCTGGACGGCCCGTTCGGCTCAATCGAGTAGCGATACTCTCCGGCGGGAACGATGGCGTTCTGCCAGTGCACCTCGTGAGTAAGGGTAAAGCTGCCGCGCGCACTCTGGGCCGAAGCCAGGGTGGGCGCAACACTGAAAGCGGAGAAGGCTAGGGCGGCGACATACACAAATCTGCAAATCGATTTCATTGAGGTTCTCCTGTTCTTAATCTGAAGAGCACGGAGCACACGAACGGCGTAGTGCCGCAATGGCGCGAGCTCAGATTTAGGTGGAGACCAACGAGGTCAAAAAGACTTGTTTCCGAGCAACAGAGCTGGAAACAAATAGCGGCTTCGCGGCACCTTCAGCACAGACTGTGGCGAAGTATGATGAGTATGAAGAAATGCGGTCTGGAAGTCCAACGCAAATAAGCGATGCGACGCATCGACAAGCCGCGCCAAAGAAAGCCAAAGAAAGCCAGAGAAAGAAAGAAAGGCCTTGCGCCGCGTTCCCCAACCAATACGCGAGGCCTACCGTTGAATTGAAATATTGCGCGTTGGGCTGCCGCAGTTTGCAATGTCCCCGCTGAATACGAGAACATATCCGGTTTGCACACAGCATAGAGATTCCACTGAGAGGTCGGCCTTACCCATATGGCGACACGGCAGAAGTCCGCAAGAGTGCAGTCCGTAAAAGTCCATTCCGCAAAAGTTAAGACGGCGTTGAAGTCGTCGCGCGCGGAAGTGAAATCGGAAAACGAAGTGAAGTCAGAAAGCAAAGCGCAGGCCAAACCCAACGGCGCCATGCAGCCGGCCAAGGGCAAGCTGGGGGTGATGATCCCAGGCATGGGCGCGGTAGCGACCACATTTGTCGCCGGCGTGGAAGCGATTCGCAAAGGCCTGGCGAAACCCATCGGCTCGCTCACGCAGATGGGAACGGTGCGGCTCGGCAAACGCACCGAGGGTCGATCGCCCAAGATCAAAGAATTTGTGCCGCTGGCCGGCCTCGACGATCTGGTCTTCACCGGCTGGGACATCTTCGAAGACGACATGTACGAAGCAGCTTCAAACGCCGGAGTGCTCGAACAGAAGCTGCTCGATCAGTTGAAGCCGTTTCTTTCTTCGGTGACGCCGCGCGCGGCAGTCTTCGATCATAACTACGTCAAGAAGATCGACGGACCGAACGTGAAGAAAGGCAAGACCAAGATGGACCTGGCCGAGCAGTTGCGCGACGACATCCGCGACTTTCGAAAGACGAGCGGCGCCAGCCGCGTGGTCACCATGTGGTGCGGATCGACAGAATCGTACATCGCGGCGACCGCGGCGCATCAGTCGGTGAAGGCGTTCGAGAGAGCCCTGCGCGAAAACGACGAGATGATTGCGCCCTCGATGATCTATGCCTATGCCTCACTGATGGAAGGCATTCCTTTCGCCAACGGCGCGCCCAATCTCACCGTGGATTTGCCGGTGATGCGCGAGCTTTCGCGGCAGAACGATGCGCCCATCTGCGGCAAAGACTTCAAAACCGGTCAGACTCTGATGAAAACCATCCTCGCGCCCGGATTCAAAGCCCGCATGATCGGCCTCAACGGATGGTTTTCCACCAACATCCTCGGCAACCGCGACGGCGAAGTGCTCGACGATCCCGGCTCCTTCAAGACCAAAGAAGAATCGAAACTCTCGGTGCTCGAACACATTCTGCAGCCCGATCTTTATCCCGAACTCTACGGCGACATGTATCACAAAGTTCGCATCAACTACTATCCGCCGCGCGGCGACAACAAAGAAGGTTGGGACAACATCGATATCTTCGGATGGCTGGGTTATCCCATGCAGATCAAAGTCGATTTTCTGTGCCGCGATTCGATTCTGGCCGCGCCCATCGTGCTCGACCTGGTCTTGTTTCTGGATCTCGCGCAGCGCTGTTCGGAATTGAAGAGCCTCGGCATTCAGGAGTGGCTAAGCTTTTACTTCAAGTCTCCCATGACCGCGCCTGGGCTTTATCCGGAACATGATCTGTTCATTCAATTGATGAAGCTGAAGAACACGCTGCGCCACTTGAAAGGCGAAGAGCTGATCACGCACCTCGGGTTGGAGTATTACGACTGAAATCGTGTAGGGCGGGCGCCTTCGCCGGCCTGGGTCTGGAATTGGCTTACCAAACCGTCCTAAGCAGCGGGCACCTGCGCATTCTCTCGTCGCGAGTGATCAGAATCAGTCCTTCCGCCCGAGCCGTGCCGCCGATGATGCGGTCGGCGGGGTCGCCGGAGTAGTCACGAGGAAATTGGGCTGCCAAGGTGGCGATCTCGGGCGTGATTGGAAGCACGGTGACGCCTTCGATCAATAAGTCGAGCGAGGATTCAATCGTGCCGTAACGGCGAATGCGTCCGCGCGCTAGCATGGAAGCAAGCTCCCAAATACTGACGGCAGAAATAGCAATACCGCCTTGTCGCCGGGCGCGGCGGATGGCGGAAGCAGCGGGCCGGGAAAGCGACTTCGAATTGTCTACAGCCCAAAACAGAACATGCGTGTCCAGCAGAATCAAAATGCGGACTCCCACTCCTCCGGCGGATCGGCATCGAGATCGCCGACCACTTCAAACACACCCTTCAGTCTGCCGATGAAGTCGTCTTTCGGTTGGTCGATGGGTACCAATTTCGCAACCGGCTTGCCGCGCTTCGTAATCAGCAGCGGACGCCTGGTGGAGCGCACGTCCTCCATCAGCGTGAGGCATTGGGCTTTGAAGACCGCTGCGGGAATTTGCTTCATAGACATATTGTAACAGACATGGTCAAGTCTAAATGACCGGATTGTCAGGCATTCTTCTCCCGCTTGTACTCGTCGAACTTCTCCAAAAACCGGTCAATATCTTTCTTCTGCAAATAGTAGGGCGTGGACAAGCGCAGCTTGTTGGGGTCGCCGCCGCGGATGCGGATTTTATACGTCTTCCACATCCAGTTCTCTAACTCCATGCGCGCTACCGGCGGGACATTGACCGTGGCGATGGCGCAACGCAGCGCGGGCTCGGGCGAGGTCCAGGATTCACCACCGCGCTTAATCATTTCGGCGAGAATATAGTCGCAAAGCTGGCGATGGCGGTGCTCAATGCGCTCAAGGCCGATATCGTTGGCCAGCTTGATCGACGCTCGCAATCCCCACAACGCCGGCACGTTGGACGACCCGATGCGCTGAAATCTCTCGGCGCGCAGCTTCGGTTCGTCCCAGCCTTCGGTGACGATCGTGTTCCAAAGGCGGTCGATCACCTCGTCGCGCACATAAAGAAACCCGGTTCCTTTCGGCGCCTGCAGCCACTTGTGCGGACTCGAAGAATACATGTCGCAGCCGAGTTCGCGCAGGTTGAGGCGCATCATGCCGATAACGTGGGCGCCGTCTACAGCGGAAAGAATTCCCTTCGACCGGGCCAGGGCGCAGAGTTCTTTTGCCGGCAGAACCACGCCGGAGAATGTGGTGATGTGGCTGAAAAACAGCACACGCGTGCGCGGGGTGATGGCCTCGCTGAAAAGCTCGAGAACCTGGCCCGCGTTCTTTACCGGCAGCGGAAGTTTAACTTTTTTCACCACAATGCCGTAGCGCTTGGCTTTCAGATCCCACGGATGCAGGCCGCCGGGATGCTCCTGGTCGGTCATGAGCACTTCGTCGCCGGGCTTCATGTCGATTCCGTTGGCGATGTAGCTATTGGCTTCGGTGGCGTTGCGCAGCAGCGCGATCTCATCGCGGTTGCAGCCGACAAACTCCGCGAGCGGGTCGCGAAATTCGTTCCAGGCCGCATATCCCCAAATGGGGTAGTCCTCGGGATCTTGCTGGTCCATTTTCTCGGTAGCCGCATAGCCGTCGAAAATGGCGCGCAACACCGGTGCTGGACTGGAACCGACCGTGCCGTTGTTCAAATAAATTTCGTCTTCAGGAATGAGAAACTGTTTGCGCAGTTCCGACCAGTACAGGTCCTCGTTCCTGTCAAGCAGAGAATGGTCGGGAAGGGAAGACGGGGCTTTTTCGAGTTGAGCGAACAGGTTCTCGCGCAAGGCAAGCGAAGCGGCGAGTCCTGTTGCTGCAGCGGTTAGGAAGCGGCGGCGATCAAGCACGGAGGAACCTCCTGGCGGCGACTGTTATACCACGACCGGCAAGAGCTTGCAGATCAAACAGCGTGCAGATCAAACAGTGCCGAACGAAGTTTCATTTCCAAAATGCGGAATCGCCTGAGGCGTCATCCCGAAGGCCCGCGTTTTCACCAGCGGGCCGAGGGATCTCCATTTGGCTCACACGCTGGAGATCAAACAGACCCCGCCACCCGCAGATGAGCCGCCGCAACCGGCCGCAAAAAAATCCACAGCCCCCTTGTGACATCTAACCTTGCGCCTCACCTTCGATTCGTCCCATCATGGGAAAAGCAGAGCCAGCAAGCCCGTCGACAAGTCCGGAGTGAAACCGGCCAAAGAAATCCGGCCTAACTCCTTTGTTCGGCGGATTTTGACCTCTAAGTCCTTTGCCATGCGGATTTTGCGGGCAATTTCTTGCTAACTCGCTGATTTCCCAAAGACCGAGGAGGGTGGGGGGACCGGTTAGCTAACTGGTAAACTCCCTCCCAAAACGCAAAACACGAAACCAAAATGATGGAGGTTCGGAGAGGATATGAGTTTCGACAATGTTCCACGGTGTCAGCATGTGAAGGTGAACGGGACGCAGTGCGGGTCTCCGGCGCTGCGGCGTCGGCGGTTGTGCTTTTTTCATAAGCGCTGTCAGGAGCAGCGGGCGCGCATGGCCGCCGATCAGTTCGCGCAGCGCCGCTTTGAGGTGCCTGTGCTGGAAGACGCGAATTCGGTGCAGATGGCGCTCATGCAGGTGATGCAATCGCTGGCGTGGGGACAGATGGACCACAAGACGGCGGGACTGATGCTCTACGCGCTGCAAACCGCGAGCAGCAACCTGCGCAAGACGGACTTTGAGGCCGAGGAAGCGACGGATGTGGTGATCGATCGCGACACCGTGCACTTGACCTGCCTGGGCGGTCAGCAGTGGTTTGAAGAGGATTTTGAAGAGGAAGAAGAAGAGGAGGAGGACGGTTCGGCGGAGGACGCTTCACCACGGAGTCACGGAGACACGGAGAAAAACGAAGAAACCGTGAACGTCGGGTCCGGAGCTGGCCGCGATGACAAGAGTCGGGCTGGAGAACAGGATGGGCAGTTGGTTCGCGGGGTTGAAGCGCGGACGGCAGGAGACTCAGCAGATGGGAAAGAGAGCGAAGCTGCGCGGCCTGTGGCCGATCGAGCGAACGTTAAGAAAGTGAATATAGCGGAGGTGCGAGAGAACGTTAAGGGGCTGATCCGCAACTGGGTGCTGGAGACGGCGCAGGAGAAGGCGAGGAAGGATTTGGGCGGCTAGGAAGTATTGCGCGCGCTCCAAGCCCCACCCCGACGTCATCCTGAGGCCCGCGTTCTTTGCGGGCCGACTTTGCGGGCCGACTCTGCGGGCCAAAGAGCCTGCCCCGATCTCGTCGAAGGGATCTATGGAATCGTCGGGCAGCGAAGGTGGTGCTCGAAAGTTGCACGCGGGAAAGCTCGCACGGATAACCCCGGCACGGGAGGCAGCGTCTAACCGGGAGGACAAGAATTTGGGGGATGAGTGTGTGTCGATCAGGCGTATAATCTGGGCCAAGGAGTATTTATGAAGTGCAGGTGGCTGGCAATCGCGATCGCAATGGCGGCGTTCAGCGCAGGGCCCTGGACGCAAGCGCAAGTTCAAGATCAGGATAAAGATCAGCCGAAGGCGGGCGACGTGCAGAACGCACCGGCACAGCCGCCGGCCACGCTGCCGACGCAGGACGACAATCAGATCAAACACGATGGCACCAAGACTGACGTGGACGCAGTAGGGAACCGCAACGTGGGTTGCGGCCGCGGGGTCGGAAATTGGTACACGGTAGAGGGCCAGGTGGCGCGGGGACGCGTCTATGCGCAGCAGATCGAATCGCAGATCAAGCTGGTGAACGATCCCGTGGTCACCGAATATGTGAACCGCATCGGCCAGAACCTGGTGCGCAACTCTGATGCTCAGGTGCCATTCACCATCAAGGTCATCGACTCGGATGTGGTGAACGCCATGGCGTTGCCGGGCGGATTCTTTTACGTGAATTCGGGGCTGATTCTCGCCGCGGATGAAGAAGCCGAGATGGCAGGAGTCATGGCGCACGAAATCGCCCATGTGGCCGCTTGCCATTATGGCCGCGAAATGACGCGGGCGAACCTCCTGCAGATGGCTTCCATTCCGTTCATCTTCATGGGGGGAGTGATTGGCTACGCCGGGTACGAGGCGGCGGGTCTGGGTATTCCGGTTGCGTTTTTCAAGTTCTCGCGCGGCTTCGAGGCTGAGGCCGACTACCTCGGCGTCGAATACATGTATCGCGCCGGCTACGATCCCTCAGCGTTCGTTTCGTTCTTTGAAAAGATTCAGGCGATGGAGAAGAAAAAGCCTGGGACGCTGGCCAAAGCGTTTGAGACCCACCCCCCGACTCCGGACCGCATTGAGAAGACGCAAGATGAGATCCGGAAGATTCTTCCCGCGAAGCAACAATATGTTGTAACGACTTCGGAATTCGACGAGGTCAAGGCGCGGCTGGCTTCGATCGAGAACCGTCACAAAGTGCTGGACCAGAAAGACGCCAACAAACCCAGCCTGCGGCGCACCTCGAGCCCGAGCGATAGCTCGGCGGGCAGTGGCCAGAGTGACGATGACCGTCCGACCCTGAAACGGCGGGACGACTCGTCGAATTAGGAGCTTGAATTAGAAATCTTGAAGTCTTCTGAAATCACGAACCGGCTGCCTTTTTTCGGGCAGCCGGTTTCCGTTTCGGACTGGTTTCCCGGGGCGGGGCGAGCGAATCAAATTGCGAGTGTCGCCGTGACGGACCGTGTCGCATAGACGCAAATGAAAAAGAGACGCAATGAAAAAGAGACCGATTCTCGCCGGATCGGGCAAACTCGCGCCGCAACTACGCGGCTTGTTTGGCGGAGAGCGCGGCTACATAGTCGCGGCGTTCGGCGGGCGAGTCGATCACTCGCATTTCCTGCCAGTCGTAGGGAAACTCTTTTCCGCAATCCAGACAAACCACATAGGTCCCGGTCAATGAAGCCGCTTGAATGCGCCGAGCGCTTCCCCGCAGGGTCACCGGAAAGCTGTACCGCGAATGCCAGCAACCAAGAAATGCGTCAATCAGTTTTGTCATCATCGAAGACCTTCCACACTCAGGATCGTTGCCCGCCTGGGTTTCTGAGCGACGCGCTCCTCGCCCACCAATCTCCCAAGTTCACCAACATCCAACTGATTAGATTCTGCTCAGAGCTAATAGTTGCGGTTTTCGCTGAACGTTCAAGTGCGTGGAAGGCTCAGACCAGTGCAAATTGTTCTTGGAGAGCAGGTTACGGGAGACCCAGAATGGGAGACGGAACACAAGATTAGGGCTGCGCTCTACGAGGAAATGAAACTCTCAAGAAAAATGCTGGCTATCTTAATCTCGTCGATCTTTAATCTCGGCTATCAATCTCGGCCATCTCGATCCCGGTTATTTCAGGTTGAGCGCCTTTCTGATTGTGCCGTGCTCCTTCTGGATTTTCTCTTGCAGGAGAGTTATGGCGTAGATCAGCTGCTCTGGACGCGGCGGGCATCCGGGGACGTAGATATCGACGGGGATAACCTGGTTAACGCTTTGCACCAAGGCGTAGTTCTGGAAGACGCCGCCCGAGGTCGCGCACGCTCCCATGGAGATGACCCATTTGGGTTCGGGCATCTGCTCCCACAACTGCCGGATCACTGGAGCCATTTTGTTCGAGACCCGACCGGCGATGATCATAAGATCGCTTTGCCGCGGCGAGGGACGAAATACCTCTGCCCCGAAGCGCGCAATATCAAACCGCGACGCGCCCATCGACATCATTTCGATGGCGCAGCAAGCCAAGCCAAACGTCATGGGCCAGATAGAGCTTTTTCGCATCCAGTTGACGGCCGAATCCATTGTCGTGAGAACGACGCCTTCCGGCGTGGGATTGCCGAAAGTCAGATCCTTGACGACTCTCTTGCCGTCTTCAACGTCAACGTAGGGGCCGAAATTTAGTTCGGGGGACATGGTTCTATTCTAAACCACGGCTCTCGCAACTCAGTCCCTGGAGTTACTTGCTCGCCGCACTGCTCTTTCCGCCGATTGCGGGAGTTGCACCGGGACGAAGTATTCCTGGGGATAAAGATAGTCTTCGCCGGACTCATCAATCACGCGAATCTGGTGAAGCTTGGCTGCGGTTTCATCTGCGACGACCTGGTAGAGTTTCCGCAATTCGAGCGCAGCGGCATAGCCCTTATTCCTGACGCAAATGGCGAATGACGGCTGAGTTCGTTTCATTGGTCGATGCCCAAGAGGTACCTCGGGGGCTGAAGCCCTCAAGCATGGCAAGGGCATTATCGCAGCGCTGGAAGCGCTGCGCCACCCAAAATCAGTATGTCCCTCAGCCGAGTTTAAGAGTCCCTTACGGATTCACAACTATTTTCCCGAACATCTGGCTCTTCTCCAAATACTCATGGGCGGCGCGTGTTTCGCCCAACGAAAACACGCGGTCCACCACCGGCTTTAGCCGTCCGGCGAACACGTGCCTTAACACTTCGTGGAGATCGCCCATCGTCCCCATATAAGAGCCTAGCAGCGACAACTGGCGCCCAAACAAATGGCGCAGGTCGATCTTCACGTCCGGACCCGTGGTTGCGCCGCATGTGACCAGTGTGCCTCCGCTCTTGAGAGACTTCACACTTTCCGGCCAGGTGACTGCGCCCACGTGCTCGACAACGATGTCCGCGCGTTCTTTGTTGGTGATCTTACGGACTTCTTCTGAGATTTTCTGCTTGTAGTGATCAATCCCGAAGTCCGCACCCAGCGCACGCGCTTTCTCCAGCTTGGTGTCGTCGCCGGCGGTGGTAATTACGCGGCAGTGAAATAACTTCGCGATCTGAATGGCCGCAATGCCAACGCCCGAACTCGCCCCCAGCACCAGCACGGTCTGTCCCGGACGCACCTGAGCCCGCGACACCAGCATGTGCCAGGCAGTCACAAATACGAGCGGCACGCTGGCTGCCTGATTGAAATCGAGCGTGTCGGGAATGGGAATCACACTGGCCGCGGGCACGGCGATCAACTCGCAGTTTCCGCCGTCCATGCTATTGCCCAGCACGGCAAATTCACGGCACTGATTCTGCAGGCCAGCCAGGCACTTCGAACAGTGTCCACAAAAGTGCATGGGCGACAGCAACACCCGCTGCCCGGCTTTGAACCCGCTGATGTACTCGCCCAGTTCGACCACCTCGCCGGCGATGTCGCTGCCGAGAATGTGCGGGAGCTTGACTCCGGGCAATCCCTTGCGCACCCAAATGTCGAGGTGATTCAAAGCGCACGCCCGCACGCGCACTAAAATCTGATCTTTACGCGGCTGCGGATCGGCCACGTCTTCATAGGTCAGGACTTCCGGCCCACCAAATTGATGAATGCGCACGGCTTTCATGCGATCACTCTCCTGTTAGGTCTGATGCCACACAAGCATACTTCCCCGATGGGGAATTCCCAATACGGAGTCCGGGAGGAATTTATTGAACTCGTCAGCCAGTTGCGGTTCGCCCAAGCCCCACGTAAGCTTGACAATCGCTTTTTGCCGGTTCACGATTAAAATGCTTGGCAGGCCGCGTCGTTCCTACTGGTTTAGTGGAGAAAGCCCCGGAGTGATGACCGGGGCTTTTGCTTTCTGTCGAGTTTGACTCTCTCCTGTTAACCGACTGATAATCAGATCTGCAGCTTAGTCCTACATCCTTCATGGACATCTACGAACAAATCGTACAGCTCCGCCGCGAGGGACGGCGCGGCGCGGTGGCTACGATTGTGAACGTGCGCGGTTCGATCCCTTCGTTTCGCACCGCCAAGATGCTGGTTCGCGATGACGGCTCCATCGTCGGAACCATCGGAGGAGGCTGCGTTGAGGCGGATGTGTGGCAGGCGGCACGTGAAGTGATGGAGTCGGAAAAGCCGCGCACCCTCACTTTCGACCTCAATCAGGATCCCAAGTACGACACTGGCCTGGTTTGCGGGGGCACGCTAGAAGTTTTCATCGAGCCGGTCTTGCCTCCAGCGTTGCTTTATGTATTTGGCGCAGGCCACGTAGCGATAAACCTTTGCCAGACTGCAAACAATGCCGGATTCGACGTGATCGTGGCCGATGACCGCTCCTCCTACGCCACCAAAGAACGCTTTCCCGGAGCCCGCGAAGTTCACGCGCTCGATTTCGATGAGGCGACGCAGAAGCTCGACCCCAACGAGTC
>Ga0302326_10016978_pt1 | contig 15205 bp, 19 predicted proteins | sample Palsa_T0_3_FD_202264 | JGI IMG/M metagenome (GOLD analysis project Ga0302326, IMG submission 202264) | Peat permafrost microbial communities from Stordalen Mire near Abisko, Sweden - Palsa_T0_3 | ecosystem: Environmental > Terrestrial > Soil > Palsa > Peat permafrost | place: Sweden: Abisko...
GTCAGCGCTTGGAGTACTGCGGCGCCTTGCGCGCCTTCTTCAGGCCGTACTTCTTGCGCTCCTTGACCCTGGCATCCCTGGTCAGGAAGCCAGCCCGCTTCAGGGTCGGCCGGTTCTCCGGGTCGACGAGAATCAGCGCCCGCGCGATCCCGAGCCGCAGCGCGCCGGCCTGCCCGGTGACCCCGCCGCCAGTGATCCGGGCGACCACGTCGAACTGCTCTTCCGCCCCCAGCGCCACGAACGGCTCATTGATCAGCTGCTGATGCAGCTTGTTCGGGAAGTACTCATCCAGCGCCCGCTCGTTAACCTGCCACTTGCCGGTCCCCGGGGTTATCCGGATCCGGGCGATGGCCTCCTTGCGGCGGCCAGTGGCGATCGCGTTCCCGGTCACGACCGGCTTGCGCACCGCTGGCCGCGCCGGAGCGCCGGCCGCCGCGTCGCCAGTCTCGGTCGTGTACTCCGATACGTGCTCCCCGGCGGTCTCCCCGGGTGCCGAATCAGCCCCCGCTGCGGGCGGGCTGGCGGCAGTGGACTCGGCCACGTGTCTTCCTCGCGCTTCCTCGTTGGCTCTCGTTATCGCGCCGCGGCGCGGCTGATCCCGGCCTGCTGAGCGATCTGCGTGATCTCGAACGGAACAGGCTGCTGTGCCTTGTGCGGGTGGTCGGGGCCCGCGTACACCTTGAGCTTGCGCAGCATCTGCCTGCCCAGGGTGTTCTTCGGGAGCATGCCCTTGACCGCCTTCTCGACCGCTCGCTGCGGATGCTTGGCGAGCAGGTCGCCATAGGCGATCGAGCTCAGCCCGCCCGGATAACCGGAGTGCCGGTACGCCAGCTTGTCCGTCAGCTTGTTGCCGGACAGGGCGATCTTCTCCGCGTTGACGACGATCACGAAGTCGCCCGTGTCCACATGCGGCGCGAAAATCGGCTTGTGCTTGCCGCGCAGCAGGATCGCCGCCTGGCTGGCCAGCCGGCCGAGTACTACGTCGTTGGCGTCGATGACATGCCATTGACGCTGGATGTCGCCAGCCTTCGGGCTGAATGTGCGCACAGTCATAAGCCTTCGCGTGTGGGTCCGGAGATCCTGGGCCCCCGCCCGGGGCTGTCCCTCCAGGCGCGGGAATCCGCGTCATCAGCAGCTGCTCAGCCGCCCGGGGGCGGGCAGCGCGGGCATGCCGATGCACATGGACGCCTCCGAAGGATACCGGCCGTAGCCGGCGGCGGTCAAAGCGAGGCCAGAACGGATAGTCTTCGGTACTCTCCGGCGCCCGGCCAGCGCCGCGCTGGGGCACTGCCCAGCGCCAGCCGGGCTGGCCAGTGCCGCCGATCCCGCTGGGCGGGGCAGCGCGGCATAAAACGGCCGACCTCGGTACCCCGCGCCCGAGTGGCGATACGCTCGCCGCATGCGTTACCCGGGTGATGTGGATGCCGGCCCGGCTGCCGACGGGCAGCAGCCGGACGCCGCCCTTGCGCCCGGCGCCGCGGCAGGAGGGCCGCGGGCAGGCGACGCGGCGTTCTCCGATCGCCCGCTAGCCGACGATGGCAGTGCTGGCGCTGGTCACCCCGGCGGCGCTCCGCCGGTCGCCATGTCCTACGGCACCGCGGGCGGCACGGCGGGCAAGGGCCCGGTCCGCGGTTTCCCTCCGCCGCCCGGGCAGGCGCACCCGGTCTACCCGCCGGGTCAGTTCTCCGCGTGGAACCAGGCTGCCGGCGAGATCAGGCAGCGCCAGCCGGGTAGCGCCGCGGCAAGGGACGCCTGGCCGGTCGCGGCATCGGCTGAGCATGGCTTCGCCGAGCCCGACTACTCGGTCCTCGCCGTCTCCGACCCGGCCGCTGACGCCACCATTACCCAGACCTGGGCCGTAGTCGACGACCGCGCGACCGGAGGCTGGAGAGATCTGAACGCCTCGTACGGCACCACGGCGGTCGCGGCGGTCGCGGCGGAGAGGCCGAGGATCCAGGCTACGCGCGGCCATCCGGCCGCCGAGGGCGTGCCAGCGACCGAGCCGCCTGCCCTCGATCAGCCCGGGCAACTCCCCGGTCAGCCCGCGCAGCTCCCCGGTCAGCCCGCGCGGCGCGGCCGGCGATCACCACGCGCGGAGCCGGGGCCTAGCCGCGACCGACGGCAGCCGCAGCCGGCCGCGGGCACGGCTGATGCCGCGGCGGGGCGGCCAGGTCGCCGGTCGTCGCGTGGCACCAGGCGGCGCAGGCCGACGGCAGCGAAACGGGGCCGCGTCCTGCTGGCCATCGGCCTGGCCGTGATCGTAGCGGTGGGCCCGGGGGCGTACTTCTACCTGCACAGCCGGCACCAGCAGGCCGGGCAGCTGGCAGCGGGCAGGACGACGGCGCCATCAGTCCGGTCCAGGCCGGCGCCCTCGCCCACGGGCCGCTGGGGCCATATCCAGACGCGAGCCGCTGACCCGCGGCCGCTGACGCTCGCCGAGCTCTTTCCAGCCAGTTTCACCAGCGCGGGTTCCACCTACGCCAAGACCGCCGCCCGGGCCGGGAAGCACTGCTCGGCCGCGGTAATCGGCAGCCAGCTCCAGTCGGCCGTCGCCGCGGCCGGCTGTGATCAGGTCCTGCGGGCGAGTTACCTGTCAGGCAACGGAAAGGTGATGGGCACGATCGGGGTGCTGAACACCAGGACCGCCCGCACTGCGAGCCGGGCGGGCAACGCGACAGGACCGTCCCAGTTCATCGCCCAGCTGCCCGGCGCGAAGGGTCCTACCCGGAACCTCACCAAGGGAACAGGCATCGAGGAGGCCGAGGTTAAAGGCCACTACCTGATCCTAATCTGGGCTGAATTCGCCAGCCTGCGTGCCCCGAAAACGAGCCTGAAGCGGAATGAGCTCGTGCAGTTCTGCACGCGCCTGCTCCGGAATACCGCGAATGTGAGCCTGAGCCGCCGGCTGCTCACCGGCGAGCCATAGCCGCCATCGTGGTGCTAGAGCGCCGGTCAAGTGGCGGGCCGGGGTTCTGGCGTGGTGCCAGCGGGCCGTCATCGGGCGTGCTGATTCCTGTTCGCAGCGGGTGGTGCGGCTCCGGCTACGGTGACCGCCAGCCGGCTGGCGGAGGGCCAGCAGCGACGTCGTTGGCATCGCTGATGGCAGCCCGCTCCGGTGGCGCGCTCCGCTGCCCGGCCAGCAGCGTGGCTGGGACTTTGCTGTCGCTGTTACCGCAGCGGAGTCCCAGCGACGCTGATAGCTGGAGTCCCAGCGACGCTGATGGTTCTCGTGAGCTGCCTGACTACCTGACCGGCGCGCTAGGAGCAGCGCCTGAGCCTCATGATCACGGAGGATCTTGCACCTCCGAGCGCGCGAACCTCCGTGGTATCGCGGAACCTCCGTGGTATCGCGGAACCTCCGTGGTATCAGGGACGGGGCGGCCCGGGCTTACGTGCGCGGGCGGAGGCGGCGCGTCGCCGCTGCCCTGGCGGCGAACTCGCCAGCGGCCGGGTAGCCGATCTCCTCCAGGCACAGCCCGTGCGGGGGCACGACGCGTACTCCAGGGTCGCGGGTCCGCGCGGCCAGCACCTCGGCCGGCCAGCTGACCGGCCTGCTCCCGTCGCCGACCGCCAGCAGCGCGCCCACTAGCGAGCGCACCATGTGGTGGCAGAACGCGTCAGCGGCCGCTGTCGCGACCGCCACGGCGGGGCCGGTCCTGGCCCAGTTGAGCCTGAGCAGCTCCCGGACCGTCGTAGCGCCCGGACGAGGGCGGCAGAAAGCGGCGAAATCGTGCTCTCCGACGCAGCCGGCGGCTGCGTCGTTCATCCGGCCTAGATCGAGCGAGCGCGAATACCAGAGAGTGTCATGCCTGCGCAGCGGATCGGCACCCGCGGGGTCGTCGCATATCCGGTAGGAGTAGCGCCGCCATAGCGCGGAGAAGCGCGCGTCGAAGTCACCGGCCACGGGGCCGATCGCGCGCACCCGGACGTCGGCGGGAAGCAACCGGGCCAGCCGGCGGCCGGCCAGGCCGGAGGCCTGCGCCCAGCAGGCAGCCGGCACATCGAGATGAGCGACCTGACCGCGGGCGTGCACCCCCGTGTCCGTCCGGCCTGCCACGGTCAGCGACGGCAGGTCCGGCAGGGCCAGCGCGCGGCTCAGCGCGTCCTGCACCGTCTGCTGGACCGTCCGCAGCCCCGGCTGCCGTGCCCAGCCATGAAAGCCCGAGCCGTCATAGGACAGATCAAGCCGGAGCCGGACGGCGGGCAGATCGGGCACGGCCGTCACGGCCAGCGGGCCTTATGCGCTGGCGCCCGCTGGCTCGTCCCCGCCAGGCTCGCCGTCCGCACCGGAATCATCCGAGCCATCAGCGGCGCCGGCGCTTGCCTCAGCGCCTGCGTCGGCCTCGGTGCCTGCGTCGGCCTCGGTGCCGGCCTCGGCCTCGGTGCCGGCCTCGGCCTCGGTGCCGGCCTCGGCTGCATCTCCGGTCACCGCAGCTTCCGCGTCAGCCTCAGCGACTGCGTCGGCCACTGCGTCGGCCTCGATGTCGGCGCTGGCATCGGCGTCAGCGGCGGCGTCCTCCGGGGCGCCGCCCGGCGCTGTCGCGGCGGGTGCGGCGGCAGGCATTGCGGCGGGCTGGGAACGGCGGGCCCGGCGGCGGCGCGGCTTCGCGTCAGCTTCCTCACGGATCAGCTCGATCACCGCGAGCGAGGCGTTGTCACCCTTGCGGGAGCCGACCTTGGTGATCCGGGTGTAGCCGCCTTCGCGGGCGGAGAAACTCGGGCCGATCTCGGTGAAGAGGGTATGCACGACGCCCTTGTCGGTGACCACCGTCAGCACCTGGCGCCGGGCGTGCAGATCCCCCCGCTTCGCGTAGGTGATCAGGCGCTCGGCCAGCGGCCTGAGCCTGCGCGCCCTCGCCTCGGTCGTGGTGATCTTGCCGTGCTCGAAGAGCGCGGTGGCAAGGTTCGCCAGCATGTGCTTCTGGTGGGCCGAGCTGCCGCCCAGCCGCCGTCCCTTGGTGGGCGTGGGCATGGAAAACTTCTCCTCGGTTCGCTACTGGCGGGCCATCCGGCCCGTCAGTCAGTACTGCTCGGTCTCGACGTAGCTCTCGTCGTCGTCTGCGCCGTAGCTGTCCGCCGCAGTGCCTGGATCGAATCCGGGCGGCGAGTCCTTCAGCGCGAGTCCCATGTCGATGAGCTTCTGCTTGACTTCCTCGATCGACTTGGCGCCGAAGTTGCGGATGTCGAGGAGATCCTGCTCGCTGCGGGCGACGAGCTCGCCCACGGTGTGGATGCCCTCCCGCTTCAGGCAGTTGTAAGAGCGCACGGTCAGGTTCAGCTCCTCGATCGGCAGCGCCAGGTCCGCGGCGAGCGCCGCGTCCGTCGGCGACGGGCCGATGTCCACGCCCTCGGCGTCGACATTCAGCTCCCTGGCCAGGCCGAAGAGCTCGACCAGCGTCTTGCCGGCGCTCGCCACGGCATCCCGCGGGCGCATGCAGGGCTTGGTCTCGACGTCGAGGATGAGCCGGTCGAAGTCGGTCCGCTGCTCGACTCGGGTCGCCTCGACCTTGTAGGTGACCCGCATCACCGGCGAGTAGATCGAGTCGATCGGGATCCGGCCGATCTCCTGCCCCGGCTGCTTGTTCTGCGACGCAGAGACATAGCCGCGGCCGCGCTCGACCGTGAGCTCCATCTCCAGCTTGCCCTTGCTGTTCAGGGTGGCGATGTGCAGCTCGGGATTGTGCACCTCCACGCCGGCGGGCGGGGCGATGTCCGCGGCGGTCACCGGTCCAGGTCCCTGCTTGCGCAGGTACATCGGAACGGGCTCGTCATGCTCGGACGAGACGACAAGCTCCTTGAGGTTCAGGATGATGTCGGTAACGTCCTCGGTGACCCCGGGAACGGTGGAGAACTCGTGCAGCACTCCCTCGATCCTGATGCTGGTCACCGCGGCACCGGGGATCGACGACAGCAGGGTCCTGCGGATCGAGTTCCCGATCGTGTAGCCGAAGCCCGGCTCAAGCGGCTCGATGACGAACCTGGACCGGAACTCGTCTACCTGATCCTCGGTAAGGCTCGGACGCTGGGCGATAAGCATTGCTCTTCCTTTCCGCGCTGCCCGCTATATGACAGTCACGACTTCCGCTGACGGCTGCCTGGCGGCCGGAGCCGCGGCTCGCCGCGGCCGCGGCGAGCCGGCAGGTTAGTTACTTCGAGTAGAACTCGACGATGAGCTGCTCCTGGACCTGAGTATCGATCTGGGCCCGGACCGGGAGCGCGTGCACGAGGATGCGCATCTTGTCGGGGATCACCTCGAGCCAGGCGGGCGGCTGGCGGTCGCCGGACTCGGCCCGCGCCACCACGAACGGCGTCATCTCATGCGACTTGGGCCGCACCTCGATAATGTCGCTCTCGCTCACCCGGTAAGAGGGGATGTCCACCTTGCGCCCGTTGACCAGGATGTGCCCGTGCCCGACAAGCTGGCGCGCCATGTCCCGGCTCTTGGCGAACCCGGCCCGGTAGACGACATTGTCGAGACGGCTCTCCAGGATCTGGAGCAGCACCTCGCCGGTCTTGCCGCGCTTGCGGGTCGCCTCTTCGTAGTAATTGTGGAACTGCCGCTCCAGGATGCCGTAGACCCGGCGGGCCTTCTGCTTCTCCCTGACCTGGAGCAGGAACTCGCTCTCCTTCGGCCGGTTCCTGCCGTGCTCGCCCGGCGGATAGGGCCGGATCTCAATCGGGCACTTCGGCGAATCGCACTTCGCGCCCTTCAGGAACAGCTTCATCTTCTCGCGGCGGCAGCGCTTGCAGTCCGCACCGGTGTATCGAGCCATGTTGTCGCTACTCCTCAGACCCGGCGCCGCTTTGGCGGGCGGCAGCCGTTGTGCGGAACCGGGGTGACGTCCTGGATCGAGCCAACCTCCAGGCCGGTCGCCTGCAGTGACCGGATGGCGGTTTCCCGCCCCGAGCCGGGACCCTTGACGAAGACGTCGACCTTGCGCATGCCGTGCTCCATAGCGCGGCGCGCGGCGGCCTCGGCGGCCATCTGGGCGGCGAAGGGCGTCGACTTACGGGAACCCTTGAAGCCGACCTGGCCGGAGGACGCCCACGAGATGACGCTGCCGCCGGGGTCGGTGATGGAGACGATGGTGTTGTTGAACGTGCTCTTGATGTGAGCATGCCCGTGGGCGATGTTCTTTCGTTCCTTCCGGCGAACCTTCTTGGTGCCGGTACGGCTCTTGGGAGGCATCCCGCTCCTCTACTCCCGGAGGTGGTCGGTCCGCGGCTTGCGGACTACTTCTTCCCGGCCTTCTTGCGGCCGGCGACTGTCTTCTTCTTGCCCTTCCTGGTGCGGGCATTGGTCTGCGTGCGCTGGCCATGGACTGGCAGGCCCCGGCGATGACGGATACCCTGATAGCAGCCGATATCGACCTTGCGGCGTATGTCGGCCTGCACCTCGCGGCGCAGGTCTCCCTCGACCTTGTAGGTTGCCTCGATCCAGTCCCGCAATCGGACGAGTTCATCGTCCCCGAGCTGGTGGACGCGGGTATCCCCGCTGACGCCGGTCGCCTCAAGTGTCTCGAGCGCGCGGGTCCGGCCGATTCCGTAAACATAGGTAAGTGCGACCTCAACGCGCTTTTCGCGCGGGAGGTCGACGCCGACGAGGCGTGCCATCCGGGCAGTTCTCCTTCGCTCGCGGAGGTCCTTCGCGCCGCCCCCCGTCCCTGCCCGGCCGGGGCCCCGGCCTCCTCCGGGGGTGATCCGCGTCCGGCTCGGTGGCCGGCCGCGGATCGCGGTGCGTGTCTTCGGTGTAGCTCAGCCCTGCCGCTGCTTGTGCCGCGGGTCAGAGCAGATGACCATGACACGGCCGTGCCGGCGAATGATCCGGCACTTGCTGCAGATCTTCTTCACACTCGGCTTGACCTTCACGATGGTCTCCTCAGGCACCCGGGTCGTGGCATGGCCCGCGCGCCGCTAGCTCGTTACTTGTACCGGTAGACGATCCGCCCGCGACTCAGGTCATACGGGCTGAGCTCGACGACTACCCGGTCATCGGGAAGGATGCGGATGTAGTGCATCCTCATCTTGCCGCTGATGTGGGCGAGGACCTTGTGCCCGTTGTCGAGCTCCACTCTGAAGAAGGCGTTGGGAAGTGATTCCACCACCGTGCCCTCGATCTCGATGGCGCCGTCTTTCTTGGGCATGTCCTCCGCGCTTCGCTGATAGATGGATAGCTGCACAACCTGTAGATGGATCGCCTAGCCGGCCTGCCGCTAGTGCTAACTGGCAATCATTTTCGGTTATTCCGTTACCGGTTATTCCCTGGGCCCGCCGCGCTGGCTGAGCCGTAGCGGGTCTCCGTGCTGTCGTCGAGTGCTGTCGTCGCGTGGCTTCCCGTGACCAGGCCGTGCTCGCGCACGTACTTCCCGGATAGGGACGGCCCGCCGGAATCGCTGCCTTCGCACCTCAGGTGCGAAGCCATACGGGAATGGCAGCCCACTGGGGCCGGACCAGAGTCTACGCGACGGCCGCTGACAATGCGAACCGGAGCGCCGGCTCTGCCCGGGAGGACCGGCTCAGCGCGGCCGGGCTGCTCAGCTGTCTGCCGCCGGGCTGGTCAGCCATCCGCTCAGCCATCCGCCGCCGGGCTGGTCAGCCATCCGCCGCCGGGCTGGTCAGCCATCGTGAGGCCCGCCGTCCAGCTCATCCGGATGCCGGGGCGACCTGGGACCGTGGCCCCGGTGGTGTCCCCCGGAGATCCAGTCGGCGAGCATCAGCGCCCCCCAGGGCCCGACGGCCCAGAGGAACCACGGATATCCGGCTCCCGCGAGCGCCCAGATCACGATGAGCACCAGGCTGGCGCTGAGCCACGATCCCCAGGCTGCGGCCCAGCGCGGGCTGAACCGCCCCCCGGCATGGGTCACCTGGCCCTCGGTCCATAGCGAGGGGAGCGAGCCGTGCCCTGCGGCCGGCGGGCGGTAGCGCGGCAGCGCCGCGTCGGGCAGCCGGTGCAGGTCGATCGCCGGCAGGTCAGCCAGTAGCTCGTCGAGATCGCCCATGGTCCTAGCGGCGTAGACCTTGTCGAGCCGCTCGTTGAACTCCTCCGCAGTCAGGCGCCCGACCGCGTGGTGCTCGCGGAGCAGCGTCGCGGCACGATCCCTGTCCTCGTCGGACGCCCGGATCCGGGGGTCGGCCGCCATCGTGTCCCCTCAGCCATTCCGGATGGCGGTGGCGGGCCGCGGGCCCGCGGCCTGACCCGGTTCCGGGACGGCGGGCTTACTGGCCGCTGGCCCGCTTGCCGGGGCCGCGCCCGCCGGGGCGGCCGGCCGGATGCCAGCCGGCTGCTCCCCGTTGACCCTCGCGAGGCCGCTCCGCCCGCCGTCCTTCGCCGTCAGCACCCATGGCCCGGCCGCGGTGATGGCGACAGTGTGCTCGAAGTGCGCCGCGCAGCTCCCGTCGGCGGTGACGACCGTCCAGCCGTCGTCGAGCACGCGGGCGTGCCGCCGGCCGAGGATGAGCATGGGCTCGATTGCCAGCGCCATCCCCTCGGCCAGCACGGGCCCGCGGCCGGCGCTGCCGTAGTTGGGCACCGGCGGATCCATGTGCATCTCGGTGCCGATGCCATGGCCGACGTATTCCTCGACGATCCCGTACGGGCCGCTGGACCGGGCGCTCACCTCCACGGCATGGGAGATGTCGGTCAGCCGGCGGCCGGGCCTGGCAAGGGCCAGGCCTTGCCAGAGTGCCGTCTCGCATGCCTCGATGAGCCGGGCGAGCTCGTCGCTGATCGCCCCGACGCCGACGGTGACGGCGGCGTCGCCGTGCCAGCCATCGACGATCGCGCCGCAGTCGATCGAGATCAGGTCACCGTCCGCGAGCCGCCGGCCCGCGGCAGGGATGCCGTGCACGATCTCGTCGTTGACCGAGGTGCAGATCGTGGCGGGAAAGCCGTGATAGCCCTTGAACGACGGAACTGCGCCAGCCTCGCGGATCACCTGTTCGGCGATCGCGTCGAGATCCGCCGTGGTAACGCCGGGCCCGACGGCGCTGGCGGTCGCCTCAAGGGCGTGCGCCACCACCAGGCCGGCGGCCCGCATCAGGTCGAGCTGCGCCGGGGTCTTGATCTGAACCGGCGGTTCCCGCCTTATCCGCATGCTGCCCTCCGGTGTCCTACCCAACGGTACCCGCAGCGGCGGGATCCTCCTCAGCGGACCAGGCGGCCAGCGGACCAGGCGGCCAGCGGGCCAGGCGCCCCAGCGGGCCAGCACACTCAGCGGATGAAGCGCCGGAGCGCGGCCAGCGCCCGGTCGGTAATCTCCTCCACCGGCCCGGTGGCGTCGATTCCGAGCAGGTTCCCCTCGTCCGCGTAGAAGGCGATCAGCGGCTGCGTCTGCTGAGCGTAGACATCCAGCCGGTGCCTGATGGTCTCCTCGCGGTCGTCGTCCCGCTGGAAGAGCTCACCGCCGCAGTCATCGCAGCGGTCCTTGCGGGACGGCGGATCGAAGGTCGCGTGCCATACCCGCCCGCACCGGCGGCAGGTCCGCCGGCCGGACAGCCGCCGGACGACCTCGTCGTCGTCGACCACAAGCTCGAGCACGATATCCAGCCTGGTATCCCATTCGGCCAGCAGCTTCTTCAGCGTCTCGGCCTGCGGCACGTTCCGCGGAAAGCCGTCCAGCAGGAAGCCCGCCTGCGCGTCCTCCTCCTGCAGGCGGCTGGTAACCATGGCGATCGTCACCTCGTCAGGAACGAGGTCGCCGCGGTCCATGTAGTCCTTGGCGCGACGGCCAAGCGCGGTTCCCGTGCTGACGTTGGACCGGAAGATATCGCCTGTAGAGATCTTCGGGATCGCCAGGTGAGACGCTATGAACTGGGCCTGTGTCCCCTTGCCCGCACCGGGGGGCCCGACGAGGACGGCGCGCACTACCGCAGGAAACCCTCATAGTTACGCTGCTGGAGTTGGCTTTCGATCTGCTTCACCGTGTCGAGGCCCACCCCCACCGCGATCATGATGCTCGTGCCGCCGAGCGGGAACTGCTGCGATGCCCCGACCAGGCCGATGGCGATCATCGGGATGAGCGCGACGATGCCCAGGTACACCGATCCCGGCGCGGTCAGCCGGGTGAGCACGTAGCTGAGGTACTCCGCGGTCGGCCGCCCGGGGCGGATCCCCGGGATGAAGCCGCCGTATTTCTTCATGTTGTCGGCGACCTCGACCGGGTCGAACGTGATCGACACGTAGAAGTAGGTGAAGAACACGATCAGCAGGAAGAACGAGGCCATGTAGACGGGTGAGTCACCGATGATCAGGTGGGACGAGATCCAGGTCACCCAGAACTGCGGATGCTTCTGATTACCGAACAGCTGGGACGCGAGCTGCGGGATGTAGAGCAGCGAGGACGCGAAGATGACCGGGATGACGCCGGCCTGGTTCACCTTCAGCGGGATATACGTCGAGGTTCCGCCGTACATCTTGCGCCCGACCATCCGTTTCGCATACTGCACGGGTATCCGGCGCTGCGCCTGTTCCATGAACGCGACGAAGCCGATGATCGCGACGCCCACCGCGAGCACCAGGATGAAGATGAACGCGTGCTTCTCCCGGTAGATCGCCAGCATCTCGCCGGGGATGACCGCGATGACCTGCGTGAAGATCATCAGCGACATTCCGTTGCCGACGCCGCGGTCGGTGATGAGCTCGCCCAGCCACATGATCACCGCGGTGCCCGCGGTCATGCAGATGACCATCGTGCTGATCGTGAACACCGACGGATTCGGGATCAGCGGCTTCGAGCAGCCCGATATCAGGTTTCCCGACCTGGCCAGGGCCACGATGCCGGTGGACTGCAGGATGGCCAGCCCCACGGTGAGGTACCGGGTGTACTGGGTGATCTTCGCCTGGCCGCTCTGGCCCTCCTGCCGCAGCGTCTCCAGCCGCGGGATCACCTTGACCAGCAGCTGCAGGATGATGCTCGCGGTGATGTAGGGCATGATGCCCAGTGCGAACACCGACAGCTTCAGCAGCGCGCCGCCGCTGAGCAGGTTGACGAGCTGGAACACGCCAGGGCCGCCGTTGGCGGTCGACGTGGCCGCGACGTTCAGGCAGTAGCTGACGTTCTTCTCCGAGATCCCGGGCGTCGGCAGTGACGCGCCAAGCCGGAACATCGCGATGATGAAGAGCGTGAACAGCAGCTTAGTGCGCAGGTCAGGAGTCCGGAATGCCCGGAGGAAACCGGTCAGCATGCGCCGTCCTCACGTCGAAGGGTCAACATCTGCCGCTCCTGGCCACGGTCCTCGCCCGGACCGGCCGGACCGGCCGGGGACGCGACATGCACGCCGAAGTCTAACCCGCCGACGGCACTACGGAAGCGGCCCGCGCTGGCGGCGGGGCCAGCGGGGACGCGCCCGGTGCCGGCGGCGGTCATCTCACAGCTCGGTGACGGTTCCGCCCGCCGCGGTGATCTTCTCCCGGGCCGAGGCGGAGAACGCGTGCGCGGTCACCCGCAGCCCGGCCGCGGCATCGCCGTTGCCGAGCACCTTGACGAGCTCGCCAGGCCGAACGGCTCCCCTGGCGACGAGGTCGTCCGGGGTGATATCGCCGCCAGCCGGGTACAGCTCCGTCAGCCGCCCGGTGTTGATCACCTGGTAAGTGGTCTTGAACCGCAGGTTGGAAAAGCCCTTGAGCTTCGGCAGCCTGCGGTGCAGGGGCATCTGGCCGCCCTCGAACCCGGGGGCCACCTTGTTGCGCGCCTTGGTGCCCTTGGTGCCCCGGCCCGCTGTCTTGCCTTTCGACGCTGCGCCGCGGCCTACCCTGGTCCGCGCGGTGCGCGAGCCAGGTGCCGGGCGCAGGTGATGAATCTTGAGGCCCCGGCCCTCCTGGGTGCCCTCTGGGGTGCCCTCTGCCGCTGCCATATCAGTCAACCTCCTCGACGGTGACCAGGTGGCGCACCGCCTGGATCATGCCGCGGATTTCCGGCCGGTCGGCCTTGGTGACCACGTCGCCGATCCGCCGGAGCCCCAGCGAGCGCAGCGAGTCGCGCTGCACCTGGGTGCCCCCGATCTTGGACTTGACCTGAGTGACCTTGAGTTCTGTCATGTCCGTGCTCCCGCTCAGCTGTTGCCTGACACGGCGGTGGCCGCGGCGGCCGCCCGGGCGCGCAGCATGGCGGCCGGCGCGACGTGCTCGATGGGCAGGCCCCGCCTGGCGGCGATCTCCTCCGGGCGGCTCAGGCTCTTCAGCGCGGCGACGGTCGCGTGGATGACGTTGATGGCGTTCGACGACCCGAGGGACCGGGACAGCACGTCATGCACTCCGGCGCACTCCAGTACGGCCCGGACCGGGCCTCCGGCGATAACGCCGGTTCCCGGGCTGGCCGGCTTGAGCAGCACGACGCCAGCCGCCTCCTCGCCCTGCACGGTGTGCGGGATCGTGCCGGCGATGCGCGGGACCTTGAAGAAGTTCTTCTTGGCGGCCTCGACGCCCTTCGCGATCGCGGCGGGCACCTCCTTGGCCTTGCCGTACCCGACACCGACCATTCCGTTGCCGTCGCCGACGACGACCAGCGCGGTGAAGCTGAACCGCCGGCCGCCCTGGACCACCTTGGCCACCCGGTTGATGGCCACCACCCGCTCCAGGTAGGCAGTGCCCTTGTCGGCGGCGCCGCCACGGCGGTCGTCACGGCGGTCGCGCCGTTCGCCGCCGCCGGCGCCGCGCCGCGGTGCTGCTGGCATCAGATTTTCCTTATCTCGTGAGCGTCCGGGCTGGCCGGCGTCACAACGGTAGTTGTCACAGCGGTAGTTTCACGTGGGCTGGCTTTACGGGGCCTCGTCTTACCGGGGCTGATTCTCACAGGGCCAGCCCGCCCTCGCGCGCGCCGTCCGCGAGCGCGGCGACGCGGCCGTGATAGGCATAGCCACCGCGATCGAAGACCACGGCGGTGATGCCCGCCTGCGCCGCGCGCCGTGCGAGAAGCGAGCCTACCTGCCGCGCCTTAGCGGTCTTGTCACCGTCAGCGCCGCGGATCGTCTCGTCCAGCGTCGAGGCGGACGCCAGCGTGACGCCGGATACGTCATCGACGAGCTGCGCGAACGTGTGCCGGGCCGACCGCGTGACGGCGAGGCGGGGCCGCGCGGCGCTGCCGGCTACCTTCTTCCTGACCCGCAGGTGACGCCGCGCCCGCGCGGACGCGCGCGGATCGGAGCGGCCGGTGATCCGGCCGTGCGCCCTGGTCCTGGTTCCCGACGGCATTTCTACTTCCCAGCCTTTCCGACCTTGCGGCGGACCTGCTCGCCCTGGTACCGCACGCCCTTGCCCTTGTAAGGGTCGGGCTTGCGTAGCTTGCGTATGTTGGCCGCGACCTCGCCGACCTGCTGCTTGTCGATGCCCTCGACGATGAACCTGGTCGGCGTCTCCACCCGCAGCGTGATGCCATCGGGCGCGCTTACCGGCACCGGGTGGCTGAAGCCGAGCGAGAACTCCAGGTCCTTGCCCCTCGCCTGCACCCGGTAGCCGACGCCGACGATCTCCAGCGTCTTGCGGTACCCGTCGGTCACGCCGGTGACCATGTTGGCGATCAGCGACCGGGACAGCCCGTGCAGTGCCCTGACCTCGCCCTCGTCGTTTGGCCTGGTGACGGTGATGACCCCGTCTTCCTTGGTCACGTCAATGGGCGAGGCGACCTCCAGCGAGAGGACTCCCTTCGGCCCCGTGACGGTGACCGCCCGGCCCTCGATGGTGACGTCGACGCCGCTGGGAATCACCACCGGCATCCGTCCGATTCGCGACATATCGGTCTCCCCTACCAGACGAAGGCGAGGACTTCCCCGCCCACGCCCCGCTTGTTGGCCTGCTTGTCCGTCATCAGGCCCGAGGAGGTAGAGAGAATCGCGACGCCCAGGCCGCCGAGCACCCGCGGCAGGTTGTCTTTCCTCGCGTACACCCGCAGGCCCGGCTTGGACACCCGCTTGATCCCGGCGATCGAGCGCTCGCGCGTCGGCCCGAACTTGAGCGCGATCACGAGAGTCTTGCCGACCTCGGCGTCCTCGACGCGCCAGCCCGCGATGTAGCCCTCCTGCTGGAGGATCTCGGCGATATGCACCTTGATCTTGGAGTGCGGCATGGCCACGGTGTCGTGGTATGCCGAGTTGGCGTTGCGCAGCCTGGTCAGCATGTCTGCGACCGGGTCGGTCATGGTCATGGCCTGGAGGCCTTCCTCGCCGCGGTTTCCCTGCGGACCTTCGGCGTGGTCGGTGAGCGCGGGTCGCG
>Ga0302326_10016980_pt1 | contig 15205 bp, 10 predicted proteins | sample Palsa_T0_3_FD_202264 | JGI IMG/M metagenome (GOLD analysis project Ga0302326, IMG submission 202264) | Peat permafrost microbial communities from Stordalen Mire near Abisko, Sweden - Palsa_T0_3 | ecosystem: Environmental > Terrestrial > Soil > Palsa > Peat permafrost | place: Sweden: Abisko...
TACGGTTTCAGCGGATCGCGGTGCAACTTATGCGGCTATCTTCATCTCCCGCCGATCCGCAAGTGCCAATCGTGCGGCGCAGTCGATCGCATGACGCCGCAACCGCTATCGCACATTCCCGCCCGCATCGCTGCGTTCACGATTGACCGCCTCAGCTACTCGCTCAACCCGCCGGTGGTCGTGGCGGTCGTCGACTTCGAGGGCGGCGGCCGGTTTCAGTGCGAGATGACCGATGTCGACCCGCACACGGTCGCAGTGGGTGATCGCGTCGAAATGACGTTCCGCAGGCTCTATACCGCGCGAGGCGTGCACAACTATTTCTGGAAAGTGCGTCCGCTGGACGCTTCTACCGGCGAGGAAGAACACTGATGGGCGCCAACAGCATTCTCGATCGGGTAGCCATCGTCGGCATGGGCTGCACCCCATTTCGCGAGCACTGGGCCAAAGACACCAACGATCTGCTCTTGGAAGCGTCGCATGGTGCGCTCGCCTCTGCAGGCATCGATCTCGACGAGGTCGATGCCTTCTGGTTGGGAACCTTCGGCTCAGGTTTTTCAGGTCTTACGTTGTCTCAACCCCTCAAAATCGACCATCGGCCGGTGACGCGACTAGAAAACATGTGTGCGACGGGTTCGGAGACCCTGCGTAACGCCGCCTATGCGGTGGCCTCGGGCGCCTACGACGTGGCGATGGCAATCGGAGTCGAGAAGCTGAAGGACTCAGGAATGTCGGGGTTGGCTGCCGCGCAGCCACCCGGTGACGGCACCGCGGCCACCATCAGCGCCCCGGCCAGCTTTTCACTGCTCGGTCCGGCCTATCAGCGCAAGTACGGGATCGACGAAATGCAGATGAAGGGCGTGCTAACTCACATCGCGTGGAAGAACCACCAGAACGGCGCCAAAAACCCGCTCGCGCAGTTCCGCCAACAGGTTTCGAAGGAGTCCATCTGTGGCTCACCGCTCGTCGCGGGATCGCTGGGCATCTACGACTGCTCGGGCGTCGCCGACGGATCGGCGGCCGCGATCGTGGTGCGCGCCGAGGATGCGCACCGCTACACCGACCGCCCGCTCTACATCAAGGCGCTGTCCCTGGCGGCCGGACCGGGCACCGGCCCAACGGATCCCGATTACGACTACACGACGTTCACCGAAGTCGTCAGATCAGCCGAGAGCGCCTACCGTCAGGCTGGCATCTCTGACCCGCGTTCCGAGCTCGCGCTGGCCGAAGTGCACGACTGCTTCACGCCAACCGAACTGATCCTGATGGAGGACCTTGGGTTCGCCACCCGCGGCACCGCGTGGAAACAGGTTCTCGATGGCGCATTCGATCTCGACGGTGACTTGCCTGTCAACCCCGACGGGGGCTTGAAGAGTTTCGGGCATCCTATCGGAGCCAGCGGCTTGCGGATGCTCTACGAGTGCTGGCTTCAGCTGCGCGGCGAGGCGCAGTCCCGTCAGATCGACAACGGGCGGACCTTGGCGCTGACGCAGAACCTGGGTGGACGCCCGGGGGCGTGTGTGAGCTTCGTCGGTATCGTCGGTTCAAAGCTCAGCGCGTGACACCGCCCGGCGCTGCGGCTTCTGCCTCCTCCGCAGCAGGACGCATTCTCACGGAATCGCGTTCACCGCACAATTTTTCGCGCCTAACGGACATCGTCACCGTGCATGCCCGCACCCGCGGAAGCGATACAGCGATCATCTACCAAGACCGGGTGCTCTCTTTTGCCGAGCTCGACGAGCGCTCAGACCGGGTCGCCGCCGGGTTATCAGCGTGCGGCGTTGGCCCCGGGGACCGGGTGGCGTTTCTGGACAAGAACACGCCCGCATACTTCGAAGTGCTTTTCGGCGCCGCCAAGCTCGGTGCGGTGCTGTGTGCCATCAACTGGCGGCTGTCCGCGAGCGAGGCGGCTTTCATCGTCAACGACGCCGCCGCGCAGATCTTTTTCGTCGGCGCCGAGTTCGCCACGCTCGCAGAGCACATCCGCACCGAAACTGAGCATCTGCGGACTGTGGTGGTGCTCGGCGCGGTCCACGAAAAACAGGACTATGAACAATGGCTGGCTTCCAACCCGCCCCGCGACGGGGCGCCGCGGCCAGTCGACAACACCAATGATGCTGTGGCACTTCAGTTCTACTCTTCGGGCACGACCGGGCGACCAAAAGGGGTGATGCTCACCGACTCGGCGTGCCTGGCCTCGCTGAGGCGGTTCGGCAGCGTGGTCGGCCTTGACGAGCACAGCATGAGTCAGGTCGCGACGCCGCTGTTCCACCTCGCCGGATCGTTTTGGGGACTGCTTAACTTGTACGCGGGCACTCCCAGCGTGCTGCTGCGTGACACCGACCCCGCTGAGCTGGTCAGCTCCATCGAGGCCAACGCCATCACCCACACCGTGATGGTGCCGGCTGTCATCCAGAAGGTGCTCGAGGTTCCCCACGTCACCACCGCCGACGTATCCAGTTTGCGGCTGGTCGTCTACGGTGCCTCCCCGATCTCCGAAGACGTATTGAAGCGGGCCATCGGCTTATTGCGGTGCGACTTCGTCCAGGGCTACGGGTTGACCGAGAGCGGTGGCGCGTGCGTGTGGCTGCTGCCGGCCGACCACGATCCCGGCGGGCCGAACTCCCACCGGTTGCGCAGCGCGGGCAGACCCGTGCCGGGAATCGACGTCCTCGTGGTAACACCCGATACCGGTGAGCCGGTCGCCCCGGAGATCGTGGGAGAGATAGTGGTGCGCGGATCGCAATGTATGCAGGGCTACTGGCAGATGCCGCAGCAGACCGACGAGGTGATGCGGGCCGATGGATATCTGCGCACCGGCGACGTCGGCTATTTCGACGGCGACGGTTACCTCTACATCCATGACCGGATGAAGGACGTGATCATCTCCGGCGGCGAAAACATCTATCCCGCCGAAGTGGAGAACGCCCTGATGGACCACCCCGCCATCGCCGACGTCGCCGTCATCGGCATCCCCGACCACACATGGGGGGAGGTCGGGCTGGCGCTGGTCGTCGCTGATCAACAGTCACTTACCTCCGACGAGGTGATCGCGTTCGCGCGGTCGCGACTCGCGCACTATAAATGCCCTGGCGCGGTCACCTTCGTCGACGAACTGCCGCGCAACCCGTCGGGCAAACTGCTCAAACGCGAACTACGGGAACCGTTCTGGCCTGCCGGCGCCCGTCGCGTCAACTAGCTGTGAAACCGGCGCCGCACGACGCCGTGACCGCAATCGAAAGTGAAAACCGTTAGCGATGGACACATCCAGCAGTCGAGTGCGCTACGAACAGCCCGCCGCCGGCGTCGCGCGGATCGTGTTGGCCAGGCCAGAAGTCCGCAACGCCCAGGACAAGAAACTTCTCTACGCCCTCAACGACGCGTTCGACCGCGCGAGCCAGGATGACGCCGTACGAGCCATCATCCTGGCTGCTGACGGACCCGACTTCTCGGCCGGCCACGACCTCGGTGACATCGACGTGCCGATGAGTGGGTTCGAGCCAGTCAGCTGCTGGGGCGGCTTCGAGGCCGCCGGCGCGGAGGGGTATCTGGCCAAGGAGGAGGAGTATTACCTCGGGCTGTGCTGGCGCTGGCGCAACATTCCCAAGCCCACCATCGCCGAGGTCCAGGGTCGGGTCATCGCAGGCGGCTTGATGCTGGTGTGGCCCTGCGACCTCATCGTCGCCAGCGATGACGCCCAATTCAGCGATCCCGTCGTGGCGTTTGGGGTCAACGGTGTCGAATATTTCGCCCATGTCTGGGAGCTGGGCGCCCGGCGCGCCAAAGAGCTGCTCTTCACCGGCGATCCGCTGTCCGTCTGGGAGGCGGCCGCGCTCGGCATGGTCAACCGCGTGGTGGCGCGCGACGACCTTCAGCGGGCCACCCTGGAGCTGGCGCAGCGCATCGCTGAGCGCCCGACGATGGGCATCAAGCTCGCCAAAATGTCGGTCAACCAGTGCCTGGAAGCGCAAGGGTTGTGGAGCGGCATCCAGGCGGCGTTCTCGCTGCACCATCTCGGACACTCCCACAATATGCAGGTCCACGGCAGCCTCGGTGATCCGGCCGGAGCGCAGGTCATCCGCCACTCGATGAAGGCGGCCAGCCGCGAAGAACACACTCGGCCGGGTTGAACGCCCGCTAGGCCACGACGTCACCGACTGCTGCTGCAGCGGACATCGGACGCCGCAGCCCGGTGCCGCCAGCGACCGCGCCCGACACACGACTGCAGCGATGACAGAAAGGATGCCGGTGAACACACCACGACTGAGCCCGCTTCCCGTCAATGAGCAAACCGACGATCTGCGTCACCTACTGCAGCAGCTGGCGGGGCCGCAAGGAATACCGAATCTGTACAGCACCCTGGCACGCCATGAGGCAACGTTTCGCCGATGGCTAGCCTTTGGAGCTACTTTGCTGCACGGCTCATTGCCGCCCAGACTCCGGGAACTGCTCATCCTGCGCACTGCCTGGCATTGCCGTTCAGATTACGAATTTGGCCAGCACACCCTGATCGGCCAGGCTGCCGGCCTGAGCCTCGAGGAGATCACGCGCGTAACGGCTGCTGGCAGAGACGGGCGCGGCTGGGCCGCACCGGATGCCGCCGTGCTGCGCGCCGCCGACGAACTGCATGACACCGCGACGCTGAGCGAGGCGACGTGGTTGGCCCTGAGTGCGCTGCTCGACGACGCGCAGCTCATCGAACTTCTCATGGTCGCCGGCCAATATCATCTGGTGGCGTATTGCGCTAACGCGCTGGCCGTCGACCTTGACGAGGGCCTGCCCCGTCTGCCTGAAAAAGCGTCGCCGCCCTCGCCAACTCATCGCCGATGACTTCCCGAGGGCGGACGTGGAGGCGCCCCGGAATTGGTGGTCACCGTGCATCAAACTCAGGTGGAAGCCACGCTGTAAGCGCGGCACCATGCATTGTCCGATGGATATCGCCGCGGTCTGTGGCGTAGATCATGCCCACGTTTGCTCGCTGAGGAGAACACGGAATGACAGACCAGACATCTACGTCGCGAACCATCATCGATTTCGATCATCACTCCGCGGAGTTCGCCGCCGATCCCACCCCGTTCTATGCCAGCGCTTTGCAGCCGGAGTCGCCGGCATTCAGCCCACACTACGACGGCTTCTGGATCGCCGCGCGCTACGCGGACGCCGGTCGGCTAGGGCGCGACCCGAACACGTTCTCCTCGGAAAAAGACTTAGACGGCACAGGAAAAGGCGCCCAATATGGCGGAGTGCTCATCCCGCCGTGGCCAGTGGCGCCCGGCGTGGGTGAACTCGACGGCGATGAGTGGGTCGCCTTTCGGCGGCTGATAGCGCCTCATCTGGCACCCAACGTGGTTGAAGCTTTGCGCCCGGTCATCACCAAATACTCCATATCGATCATGGACCGGTTCATCACCAGCGGCCAAGCCGACCTGGTCGCAGATTTCACCGCGCCGGTGCCCGCCATCGTCACCATGCAATTGATGGGGCTGCCGCTCGATGACTGGGCACTGTGGGCCAAGGCGATGCACGACATGCTCGCACTAGCCCCCGGTGTGCCGGGCTATGACGAGGCCTTCGCCGAGCTGATGAAGCTCAGTGGCAACCTACTAGGCGCCATCGGCAAGCGGCGCGGCGAGTTGGCCGACGAGTCCGGTGTGTCGACCGAGGACATGTTGTCGAATTTTGTGACTGCGCGTATCAACGGCCAGCCCGTACCAGATGAGGTGGTGCTTGCCCACCTGATCAACGTGATCGTCGGTGGCGTCGACACCACCACCAGCCTCACCGCCCACGCACTGCTATACCTGCACCGCAACCACGCGGCCCGGGAGCTGCTGCGTGCCGATCCCTCCAAGATTCCCGCGGCGTGCGAGGAATTTCTCCGCTACTACTCCCCGGCGCCGGCCCAGGCGCGCACAGTGACCAGCGACTACGTCATGGGTGACAGCGCAATGAAGGAAGGCGACCGGGTATTGATCTGCTGGGCGGCCGCCAACCGGGATCCCGCCGTGTTCGCCAACCCCGACGAGGTTAACCTCGACCGGTCGCCGAACAACCATGCCGCCTTCGGCCTAGGCCCTCACCGCTGCCCTGGCTCACATCTGGCCCGCGTCGAATTCGAAATCATGCTCGCCGAGGTCTTGCGCCGCATCCCTGACTACGTGATCGACGAGAGTGAACTGCAGATGTATCGCGATCGCGGTGTAGCCAATGGTGTCGTCAGCCTGCCGGCGACGTTCACACCAGGCGCAGCGGCCGGCCCGCCGCTGGCCCTCTGAGGAGCCCGCTGTGCCCCACAACGACGCGTGTTATCAGGACTGCCCGGACGTAGATCACCGATACCCGGCGCGCGCCGTGCACCACATGGTCGCGGCCTGCAAACCCACGCTGCCGCGGACCGGACAGCGCTGCTCCAGCTTGTCTGGAGCTGATCCCCATCGCCGGCGCGACCTACCGCCGTCGCGATATCCCGCAGGCAGGCAAATCCGGTTAGCCGAAGCTAAGATTTGTCGATGAACCCCCGGCTGGCACGCGACTGGCCGATCGTCGGGCGGGACGACGAGCTTAGTAACCTCGAGAAAAGCATGGTGGACGGGGATTGCGCTGGCGTGATCCTCGCCGGCCCGTCCGGGGTGGGCAAAACCCGCCTGGCCGTGGAGTGTCTGGCCATCGCCGAGCGACTGGGTCTGGCCACTGCGCGGGTACCGGCAACGCAGCCGCTGTCCAATGTTCCGTTCGGGTCGATCGCTCTGTTCCCCTCCTATGAGAAAACCGATTGCACCCCCAACCCGCACCGCGTCGATCTCGTGCGGCAGGCTGCCGCGACGCTCGTGGACGGCGCCGGAGGACGCAGATTGGTGATGCTTGTCGACGACGCGCAATTCCTGGACGCGATGTCAGCGGCCGTGATCCAGCAGCTGGCCGTCACGAAGGCCGCCTTCGTGCTGGCCACCGAACGATCGGGAATGTCTAGCCCCGAGCCTATTGTCGCGTTGTGGAAAGACCGCATCCTCGACCGCACCGAACTGCGGCCGCTGGAACACCGCAGTCTCTGCGAATTACTCGAGCGGGTACTCGGTGGGCAAGTCGATCCCGCCGCCGTCTACAAGCTATCCCGACGCTCTCAAGGCAACATGCTGTTCCTTCGCGAGATGGTGCTCGGCGCGTTGGATAGCGGAACTTTGGTCCAAGACATGGGGGTGTGGCACCTATCTGGGCTTGTTACCCCACCGGATCGCCTCGTCGGTTTAGTCCAGGCGCGGCTGCGCGGACTAGAGGCCGACGAACGCGACCTGTTGGAGCTGATCTCCATCATGGAACCCCTCGGTGGCGCCGAACTGGGCGCCTTGTCTAACCGAGATACCGCTGAGGCGCTGGAGGCCAAGGGCCTAGTCGTCAGTTCCGCAGAAGGCTCCGGGCTCGCAATCAGGTTCGCTCACCCACTATATGGCGATGTGGTGCGTGCCACGATGCCCGCGCTGCGCAGACAACGGCTGGCCAGGTCGCTGGCCGATTTGGTCGAATCAAGCGCCGCGCGGACCCGCGAAGATCTCCTGCATATCGGCACGCTGCGAGTGATCAGCGGAGGAGGGGATCCGGCCACGATGCTCGCCGCAGCGATGGAAGCCCGCTGGACCTACGACTTTCCATTGGCTGAGCGGCTGGCTCGGCAAGCAGTCGAGTTGGGGGCAGGATTTCAAGCCCGGTTACTGACGGCGCAGGTCGCAGGATTGCAGGGCCGCGCGGCCGAGGCCGATGCCATTCTGGTCGCCTTGTCCGGTGACGCCGACACCGACGCCGAACGCGGTGAGGTCGCGATCATGCGGCTAGACCACGCCATCTGGGGCCCGAATCCCAGCGGCGGCGCAGGTATTGCCGACGAGGCGATGGCCCAACTCAGTGACCCACAATGGCGCGCCGAAGTCGCCGGACGCCACGTCGCGCTGCTAGGCCTCCTGCGGGGGCCCAACGAATCTGCCTCTGCAGCAAAAGAACTCGTGGATACCACGAGCGGTCGGGTGCTGGCGAAGGCCTGTATGACGATGGCGATCGCGCTGGCCCGGCAGGGCTTGGCCGAAGCCTCGCTGGCCGCATCGGAGCGTGGACTGCAAGAGCAGCTCACCCTGGCTGAGCCGCTGGATGTTTATCCGTGGATCTATGACATGAATCGTTGTGAGGCCCTTGCTGCAGCCGGACGGCTGCACGAGTACGAGGCGCACGCCCGGGAGAAATATGCCGAAGCGCTCAAGCAAGGCTCGATTGAGCAACAGGCGTTCTTCTCGTGGTATGTCGCGCGATCGGCGATCGAACGTGGCCGTGTGAACACCGCGGTGCAGCACGCCCGTGAGGCCGTCGCACTGTTTCATGAGATCGACCGGCCGTTGTGGATGCGATGTTCGCTGGGATTGCTCGCGGCGGCTACCGCGCTCGCGGGTCACGCGTCTGAATCCGTGGAAACCTCAAATCAATATGCCAATTTGGCCTGCGCGGCGACCAAATATATGGCTACCGACATGCTGCGCGCTCAGGCTTGGGCGGCCATCGTCGACGGGCGGGAGTCCAACGCCCGTGCCAAGCTTTTAGAAGCCGCAGATCTCGGTGAGCAAATCGGTGATCGGGTAGGGGCCGCGCACGCGCTGCACGACCTGGTCCGCTTAGGCCGACCCAAGAACGTCTGTGACCGACTCGACGCACTGGCCGCGGCGGTCGACGGGGAACTCGTCAAGACCATGGCGGCCCACGGGCACGCGCTGCACCGCAACCGGCCCGACGACCTTGACGCGGTGTCGCGGCAATTCGAGCGCCTCGGGGCTGATCTACTTGCCGCCGATGCGTCCGCGCAAGCGGCCATTGTGTGGTCTGAAGCCGGGGAGCGGCGTCGTTCGGCGGCGGCTGACCGCCGAGTCGCGGTCCTGCTCGAACGCTGCGAAGGAGCCAAGACGCCGGCAACTCTGACTGTCGGCGAAGCCGCGCTGCTCAGCCCGGCCGAGCGTGACACCGCCGTGCTGGCAGCGGCGGGACATTCCAACAAAGCGATCGCACAGGAACTTTTCGTCTCGGTGCGTACCGTCGAAACCCGTCTAAATCACGTCTACCTCAAGCTCGGCATCACTGGGCGCCAAGGGCTCGCGGCAGTCTTTCGGGCGGAGTAGATCTGACCGCCTGGCATTAGCCCGCTGTGCTGCCGGTCAGCGACGCCGATTGCGGGCGCGCGCAGTGCGCTCGACCAACACAACAGCCGCAACCGCTCAGGACACGATGCCGGTGGTGGGTCGGCGCCATATAGGCATATACCACTGCCAAGGCGCGGTCATGGCGACCGCGCGCGCTTATCTCGGTTCGCCCAGACAATCGGGTAGGCGCGGTCAGTGTGGTGGACCGTATACCGAATGTGGTCTCTGGGGTGCCCACGTCGGTATTGGCTACAGCTGCCTTCATCCTGCTGATTTGGCGACTCTTATGAGGCCGTAAGCCGTGTGATCTCCCATCCGGCGGCGGCCGAAGCGCAGGCCTCTGGACGGTCGGGCTCAGGTGAGAGGGGACACACGTGACTGATTTGGATGGTCGAGTTGCTTTGGTAACCGGCGGAGCGCGCGGTCAGGGACGGTCGCACGCGGTAACGCTTGCCGACGCCGGTGCCGACATCGTTCTGTTGGACAACTGCGACAGCGAAACCGAGGGCCAACCTTACCCCGGAGCATCGGAGACAGACCTAGCCGAAACCACGGCGCTGGTCCAAGGTAAGGGCCGCAAATGCCTTTCGTTTCGGCGTGACGTGCGCAGCCGGGCAGACGTGCAGGAAGTGGTGTCTGAGGCCGTGTCGGCGCTCGGCCGAATCGACATCTTGTGCGCCAACGCCGGAATCACCGGCCACTACGCCCGACTCGCGGACGTGGCGCCGCATCACTGGAACGAGGTCATCGAAACCAACCTGACCGGGGTGTTCAACTCGATGAGCGCAGTGCTGCCCCACATGATCGAGCGCCGATACGGCCGCATCATCGCGACCTCCTCGATGGCTGGCCGCGCCGGCTACGCCCACGTCGCGCCATACAGCGCCTCCAAGTGGGGCATCATCGGGCTCGTTAAGACCGCGGCCAATGACTATGCGCGGGACGGGATCACCGTCAACGCGGTATGTCCGACCACGGTCAACACCACTATGATCGAGCACCAGGGTGCTGATGAATTCATCTGTCCCGATATCCCAAACCCGACCCGTCAACAGGTCCTTGACCGGATGTCGATGATGCATCCCATCGGCATTCCCTACATCGAGCCGATCGACGTCTCTCGCGTGGTTTTGTTCCTGGCATCCGATGACGCGCGCTTCCTGTCTGGTGAGGTCTTCACGGTGAGCGCGGCCTCCAGCGCCATGAATCTGGGCTGACGTGACGACCAGCAACGGCCAGTCGGTAAGCCGCGATGACGGTCTTCACGACGGGTTCGAGGCGTTCCGATCAGACAGCCTCGCGATCGAGCTTGAGGGCAACGTCGCGATCCTGTGGCTTAACCGCCCCGGCCACCGCAACGCGATAACCCAGGCATGGTTCGACGACCTGCTTCACGCTGCAACAGTTGTCGCCAGCGATTCCCGGGTGCGAGCCCTTGTGGTCGCTGCCCGCGGCCCCGACTTTTGTGTCGGACTGGACCTGAAAGATCCCGGTCCGACCTTTGGCGAACTGGGCGGCAACATAGACAACGGTTCGATGGCTTCTCAGGCGCTACGCACGTACCAGCATGCGCGCCGGCACCAGGACTCGTTCAGCGCCGTGGCTAAGCTGCGCAAGCCGGTGATCGCCGCCGTCCACGGCAACTGCGTGGGCGGGGGCCTGGACCTAATCGCTTGCTGCGACGTGAGATTCGCATCAGCCGATGCTCGGTTCTCGGTCGCTGAGACACGCATGGCCATCGTCGCCGACATGGGATCGTTGCAGCGATTGCCCGACATCATTGCCCGTGGCGACCTGATGGAGCTGGCGTTGACCGGCAAGCGCATCGACGCCCAGCGGGCGTACCTGATCCGGCTGGTCAACGACGTCTTCCCGGATCGCGAAGGCACGGTCACGGCCGCTAAGGCATTGGCCGCCGAGCTCGCCGCGATGTCCCCACTTGCCGTGCAAGGCACAAAAGATGTGCTGGCCGCAAGCGAAGGGCGCACTGTCGCAGAAGGTTTGGACTATGTCGCGCTCTGGCAGGCGGCAATGCTGCGATCTAACGACCTCACCGAAGCGGTGCAATCGTTCCGTGCGAAAAGACAACCACGATTCACCGGCACTTGATGGGCCGACGATTCTGACGGCACCAGCGACCGCGATTCCTTTGGAGCACCAATTGATACCCATCACAGCAGAGCACCTTGAGCTACAACAGGTCGCCCGCGATTTCATAGCAAGCCGCGGTGGCGGGGCGGCCACGGCTCGCGCAATGCTGGACGAGCCCGTCGACACATCTGGGCTCTGGGCGCAGGTCGCCGACCTCGGCTGGCTGGGTCTGCACATTCCTGAGCAATACGGTGGATCCGGCTTTGGGCTTGTGGAGCTGGCGGTCATCCTCCAAGAGTGGGGCCGGGCCCTGATGCCTGAACCGCTGCTGTCGACGCTTGCCGCGTCGGCAATCATTTCGTTCCACGCTACCCCGGCACAGCGCGAGAAGCTGCTGCCGGGACTGGCCGACGGTTCCAGTAGCGCCGGTGTCGCTGTGCGGCAAGCCATTCAACGCGGGACCCAGGGTCGGCTGTCAGGATGGTGCGATGTCCTGGGCGGGGACGGCGCCGATGTCCTGGTGGTCGGGGTCGACGGCGACGCCTTCCTGGTTGACCCACACCAGCCCGGCGTGACGGTCGCGGTGCCCGCTGCCCTGGACCCCTCGCAGGGTCTGGTCCATGTGACTTTCGATCACGCGACATCGCCGGTTTTGCCCGGCGCGCATCGCCATACCCTGGCTGTCCTGCGCACCCTGGTGGCGGCGGCGGCGACCGGCGGCGCCTTCGCCTGCGTGGAAGCCTCGGTGAGCTATGCCAAGACCCGTGTGCAATTCGGCAGAACGATCGGTACGTATCAGGCGGTCAAACACCACTGCGCCAACATGCTGATCGCTGCCGAACTGGCTGCTGCGGCCGCATGGAATGCCGCGCGCACCGTCGCCGAACCCGGTCCCAAAGCCAGCCTCGATGCGGCCGTCGCTGCAGCACTGGCCGTTCCTGCGTTCGTGCGAAACAGCCAGCTGAACATCCAGATCCACGGCGCCATCGGGTACTCCTGGGAGCACGACGCTCATCTGTACCTCCGTCGCGCGGCCACCTTGTCGTCGGCAACCAGCGCAGGGGAGGCCGCGGCCGATGTGACACACCTGAGCAGCGGCGGCGCCCAGCGAAGTTACGCCATCGAGCTTCCGATTGAGGCCCAACAGTTTCGGGCCGACGCGCGTTCCTTCGTGAAGGAACTGCAGTCGCTTCCCGAGTCCCAGCGACTACGCCGCTTCGTCGATTCGGGCTATGTAATGCCGCATTGGCCTAAGCCGTACGGCCTAGGCGCCGGCGCAGTCCAGCAGCTCGTGATCGAGGAGGAACTGGCCGGCGTCGACTGCCCTCGTTACAGCATGGCTTCCTGGATCATGCTCACGGTGCTCCAGCATGGCACCGAGGACCAGATCGACCGCTGGATCCGGCCCACATTGTTACGTGAGTTGCGTTGGTGTCAGATGTTCAGCGAACCCGAAGCGGGCTCGGATGCCGCTGCGTTGAGGACCCGTGCGGTACGCGACACCGGCGGCTGGATTGTCAACGGGCACAAGATCTGGACCACCGACGCTCAGTTGAGCAGCCACGGGCTACTCACGGTGCGCACCGACCCGGATGCGCCCAAGCATGCCGGAATTACCATGATGGCCCTCGACCTGTCAGCGCCCGGTGTCGAGATCAGGCCGATCAGGGAAGCCACGGGTGAACCGAGCTTCAATGAGGTGCAACTCACCGACGTCTTCATTCCCGACGACGACGTGATCGGCGACGTCGGCGCGGGCTGGAAAGTGGCGCGCTCGACGTTGGGAAACGAACGCATCGGCGTCGGGCGCGGGGAGTATGTCGAACCGGTCGAGCCGCTGGATCTGATAGCGATTTACGGCCAAGTGCGCTCTCGGCGCCCTGACGCGGCGCCGACCATCGGCATCATCATGGCCGAACGCGAAGCTATCGCGCTGATGAACATGCGCCGCGCGATGAGGGCAGTGGCGGGAAGCGAGCCTGGCCCGGAAGGAAACATCCTCAAGCTTGCAGGCCAAGAAATCGAGCAGCGGGCAGCCCACTTGGCGGTCGACCTGCTCGGATCTCCATCGGTTCTGCTGGCCGGCGACGGCGCTCAGATCGGATTGTCAGTGCTGTATGCGCCTGCCCGAACGCTGGGCGGGGGCACCTCAGAGATTTCCCGAAACCAGATCGCCGAACGAATGCTCGGGCTTCCCCGCGACCCGCTTATGCAGTGAACCCGCGCCGGATATGACGCGTCCCCCACGAGAGGAAAACGGCCGAAAGTGACCGAGACGAGAGCACCACAACACACCGATGACACCTTCTTGTTCAGTTCTGAGTCAGTGACCGAGGGCCACCCCGACAAAATCGCCGATCAGATCTCCGATGGTGTCCTCGATGCGATCCTCGCCCAGGACCCCAGCGGCAGGGTCGCCTGCGAAACCCTAATCACCACCGGGCTGATCCTCGTTGCAGGCGAGATCACCACCGCGGCACGCGTCGACGTGCCGCAGATCGCGCGGGAAACCGTGCGCAAGATCGGCTACAACGATGCCGTGCTGGGCTTCGACGCGTCGACGTGTGCGGTGCTGACGGCTATCGACGAGCAATCACCAGACATCGCCCAAGGCGTCGACCTGGCCTTCGAGGCGCGCGGCGGATCCAATGAGGGTTCCGCTGGTGAAGCCGGCGCCGGCGACCAAGGCATGATGTTCGGCTACGCCACCACCGAAACTCCCGAGCTCATGCCGATGCCAATCATGCTAGCGCACCAGCTCGCGGAGCGGCTGGCGTCGGTACGCCATGACGGGGTGCTGCCCTATTTGCGCCCCGACGGCAAGACGCAGGTCTCGATCCGCTACGAAAACCAGCGACCCGTGGAGATCGAGCGGGTACTTATCTCCACCCAGCACGATCCTGACGTCGACACCGATACGACAATCAGGCCCGACCTTGTCGAGCATGTCGTGCGCGCCATCCTGCCGCCCGATCTGTACAACGAGCGCACGCTGTTCACTGCAGAGAACTTCCTCGTCAATCCCACGGGAAAGTTCGTCATCGGGGGTCCCGTCGGTGACTGCGGACTGACCGGCCGCAAGATCATCGTTGACACCTATGGGGGTGCCGCGCGCCACGGCGGCGGTGCTTTCTCCGGCAAGGACCCCTCTAAGGTCGACCGGTCCGCGGCCTATGCAGCCCGGTATGTCGCCAAGAACGTCGTCGCCGCGGGCTTGGCTGATCGTTGCGAAGTCCAGATCGCCTACGCGATCGGTGTGGCACGGCCGGTGTCGGTGCTGGTGGAGACGTTCGGCACCTCTCATGTGCCCACTTCGCTGATCCGGCAACTCGTCGGCGAACACTTCGACCTGCGACCGGGCGCCTTCCGCCGCTATCTGGATCTGCACCGCCCGATCTATGCCAAGACGGCCGCCTACGGGCATTTCGGACGTTCGGATGCCGACTTCAGTTGGGAGGCAACGGATAAGGCCGCGACTTTGCGCGCGGCCGCGGGTCTGCCGAGCACCGCAGCGGTTGTTGCGTGACCACCACCGTCGTCGGGTCGATCGCATTCGATACCATCAACACCCCGGCGGGGCGCCGAGAAAGGATGCTCGGCGGATCGGCGACACACTTCGCGTTGGCCGCGTCATTCTTCGACAGGGTGCGCGTCGTCGGCTGCGTTGGAGATGACTTCGGAACCGACGAACTTGCCGTCTTGTCGCTGCGGGGAATCGACACCGCCGACGTCGTCCGCATTCGGGGTGAACGGACCTTCTTCTGGGAGGGCCACTACAGTTCGGATCTGAGTTCACGAACCACGCTGGCCACCGAATTGGGTGTCTTCGAGAACTTTGACCCGCAACTCCCTGAAGTAACTGCCGAGGATGTCTTGTTTTTGGGCAACATTCAGCCCAGTCTGCAGCTGAGAGTGATCGAGCAGGTATCCAACGCCCGGTTCATCGC
>Ga0302326_10016981_pt1 | contig 15204 bp, 14 predicted proteins | sample Palsa_T0_3_FD_202264 | JGI IMG/M metagenome (GOLD analysis project Ga0302326, IMG submission 202264) | Peat permafrost microbial communities from Stordalen Mire near Abisko, Sweden - Palsa_T0_3 | ecosystem: Environmental > Terrestrial > Soil > Palsa > Peat permafrost | place: Sweden: Abisko...
GTTCCCGGACGTAGCAAGGTGGCTGTCGTCGGAGCTGGAGCGCCGGCCGGGGCTTAGCGTTCTTACCTTCGATCAACCGCTCGGTTTTGCGAGAGCGGTGAACGAGGGGGCTCGCAAGGCTCGCCACGATTTTCTGCTGCTGTTGAATAGCGATTCCATCGTCACGGACGGATGGCTGGATGGCCTGATGGAAGCCGTGCGGACCGATGCACGGATCGGCATCGCGAGCCCGGTTAGCAACCATTGCGGCCCGGGTCCCCAGTTGGTTTCGGGTCCGCCGGAAGCGGGTCCCTATCCCTTGATTGAAGAGCCGCGCCGCCTGTTCTTTTTCTGCGTGATGATTCGCCGCGAACTTTGGGAATCGCTGGGTGGACTCGATGAGATTTACCAATTGGGTACCTATGAGGATGACGATTTCTGTTTGCGCGCCCGCATGGCGGGCTGGTCGCTGGTGGTAGATCCCGGTGTTTTCGTATTCAATTACGCCAGCAAGACCTTTGAGGAAAATCGGATCGATCACGACGAGTGGCTGTTTCGCAATGAAAAACTTTTCCTCGAGAAGGCGAGCTGTTTATCCCGCTCATACTCACCCGCGGCCCGCGAGAAAAGGGCAGTGCCTTCGACCAGCGTGATCGTCGCCGTGGGGGCGGGTGTGGCTGAGGAAGATCCCGCCGGGAGATTGGCCGATTCGCTCGCCAGCCTGGCAAACCAGACCGTCACCGGTTTCGAGACCGTGATCGTCTCAAGGAATCCGCAAGAACTGCCAAATCTCCCCACCGAACTCGTTCGAGATCTGCGTATCCGGCAAGTGACCATTCCAGCAAACCTGGAATCCGGTCCGGGTCCCTTATGGAACGCGGGACTTACGGCCGCGCAGAGCGACTTTCTCACGTATCTGCCCGTGGGCGATATCTATTTCCCTTATCACCTCGAAATTCTTCATCAGTTGCTCAACGCGAACCAGTGCCAGGCTGGGTACACCGCTTGGAGCGTGGCGATCCACTCTTCGACCAAGACGCGGCGCGCGGCGGTGATGGAATTTGAAGCCACACCAGAGCGTCTGCTGCTGGGCGCCTGGGCTCCTCTGCTGTGCTGGATTCAGCATCGCTCGTGCCTGCCTCCAACCGGATTTCGAACGGACCTTCCATCTTTCGCCGAATGGGATTTTGCTCTACGCCTAAGCCGGGCAACGAAAGTGTGCTTTGAACCCGCCGTAACTTGTGAGCGGAATCGATGGGCTGGAGATACGAGCGAGAGTGCCAAAGACGCCGAGTCGATAATGAAAGCCTTCCCGGCGCCGGCTCAGGCGGCGACGAAAGACCGGCTGGATTTCCTGAAGGCCGTCACGGGCGGTGTCTGGGAAGAGAGCCTGATCGCGCGACGCCACGAGATGGAATATCGGGCGCGCCGCATGCTTCGCCAAAAACCTGGCCATCCAATGGAAGTGCGCGCGATTGACGAGGCGCTCCGCCGCTTGGCCGCCGTCACGCTCGCTCAGGCGAATGCCGCTCATGAACCAGCCGCGCCAACGAATGAACGCATCGATTTCGTCTTCTTGAATATCCTGCGATGGAGCGATCTCACGCAGCGGCCACACCACTTCGCCAATGGACTGGCGAGGCGCGGTTACCGGGTCTTCTGGGTGGACGTGAAATTGATTCCGTCCGAGCGTTTTACCGGAACCACAGTTCCCCGAAAGCTCATGGACAACGTCTTCGAGATTCAGTTGCCGGGATTCGATGGGGACATCTATCATTTTTCCTGGTACCCCGCTGTTCTGGAACTGATGGTCGGCGCGCTCGATCAATTCAGAAAAGCCAGCGGGATCGGCCAAGCCGTTCAAGTGGTCAATTTTCCCGGTTGGACACCGCTGGCGCAGAGCTTGCGCCAGCATTTCGGATGGCCGATCGTTTACGACTGCCTCGACGACCAATACGCGTTTAGCGAACTCTACGGCCAGCGAGCGGCGGTGTATGAAGCGGAATTGACCCAGACCTGCGACCTTTTGGTCACATCGGGTGACCAGCTCTACCAGACCAAGTTGCATCGCAGGAACGACGCAATGCTGATCCTGAATGCCGTGGATTATGCCATTTTCAACGCTGCCGAATCCAAGGGACTGCTCGATCATCTCCCCCGCCCGGTGATCGGCTTCTTCGGCGCGTTTGCCGACTGGTTGGATTTGGATTGGGTGGCCGCATCAGGCCGCCGCTTTCCGTCCTGGGCGTTCGTTTATATTGGCAGCCAGGGCTTCGCGCGCGAGGAAACGAGAGAACGCTGGCGCGCCGCAACTTCAGCGCCCAACGTTCACGTCCTGCCGCAAACGGACCTCGCGACTCTGGCCGCTTACCTTACTCAGTTTGATGTTTGCACTATGCCGTTTCAGGATTTGCCGATCACGCGCAGCATGCACGCTGTGAAGATTTACGAATATCTGGCGGCCGGAAAGCACATTGTCGTCCCGGCGCTGCCGGAGATGAGGAATTTTGAGCAACAGGGCCTTCTGGTTACCTACGGGGATCGCGAACAGTCGTTCGAATTGATGGAAAGGCTCGTGAGTCAGCCGCCCACGGCGCAACAGATTCTCATGCGCACGGCGTTCGCTGCGCGGAACGACTGGGGGCAACGGCTGGACCTTCTGATTGATGCATTGTCGAATCGCGGGATCATCGCGGCTGCGCATCTCGGCCTAAAATCTGAGGCATGAGCTGAAGCGCTTCTTTGTCGGTCGGTTTGGGCACGTCGCCGCCAAAATGAATCATGGTAAATCCGCAAGGATTATTCGCATAGTCGTAACCCAGCATTCCACCCGGAAGCCCGCAAAAGTAGGGATACCAGTATAATTCCGGAGGCAATTCCAGGACTCGGTCGTTGGCGAACAGATACGCGTAAAATCCTTGCTCCCAGGACCAAGCAGCTTCCACTTTGGGCAGGCCGTCCAGCTTCCCCAATCCACGCATCATCAGATCCGCCGCTCGTTTGCGATCCTTCCTCACACGCAGCCAGCACAGCGCACCATTCAGACGCGCGGTCCGCGTCGGCGTCACCTCTGGAAACAGATCGCTCCAAATGGGACGATAATGCACCGCATTGTCGATTTCCGGCACGAACACGAAATCGTGCTCCCGGAACAGTTCCAAGGGATGCGCAACCGATTTTAGGATGAATAGGTCATCATCCATCATGCAAAACTCCAGCGGATCGCACAGCAGCGTCAGGCAGCATTTCATGACGAGCCAATTGTCCTCGGCCAGATCGGCCAGTTTCGCAGGCGCCACCCGCGCGATCTGGTCCCGAATATCTTGCAGGGAGACGAGCGTCGCAAATGGGAGAAAAGGCGCCAGCACGGATTTCGCGAATGGCGCCCATTGATAATCGCCGTAGATATAAACTTTGGAAGGCGAGTACCCGTTCAAGATCATGCTGTAGATCGAGATCACCGTGCGAATGGGATCGCGCGCATCTGTGAATATTTTCAATGCTGGACCGGTTGGTTTCCGAAGCCTGGCCTGAACCCGGGGAAGGTGAACATTCATTAACTCCCAGCCGGGGTTCGCCACCGGCTCGATCCTGGCTCCCCAACTCCATTCGTCAGGTCCATGCGCCACCGCGATGTCGAGAATGTCTCCAGCTCCTACGTCAATGGATGCCTCCGCAGCGGATGCGCCCTCAAAAACGCATAAGTCACCACGTTTGATCGCACAGCGGCCCTGAGTTCGAAAAGCCAGTTTTCCAGCGGCGTTCACGCGAATGCGGAACACGACACCGAATTGGCGCATTGTCCTTAGAAATCGAGCGCCTCCGCGGAATAGCTCGCCCCAGTCGACACTCCAATAAAAGCGGTCTCCGCTGGTTTTCCACTCCGGGATCGGCCTGAGGTGGGTAAGCTGAGCCCGCCATTTGGGTTCGAAAGTTTCAGGGGATAAGGGAAAAGGCCAGGTACAACTCAGCAGTTCAAAAGGCGTTGTCTCGGAGATCACGTGCTCGGCACTATGGTCCCACAGTGGGCGAACGCCATCGCGGGCCAAATGTCAATCCGGCCGTTGGTAGTATTCTTAAGCTTCGATGGATTCACCAGCGCCGCGCGCAATTCAGATCGACGCCTCTTCGCATTGCCAGTTGGCTTGTCCGGTTTGCCCAACAGCCAACGGCTTAGCGCGTCCCGTGCTGGGAGCCGGACATTTGAAGTTAAAGGATTTCGAGCATTTGCTCGATCGCAACCCGGAAATTCGCGAAGTGGAGCTGTCCAACTATGGCGAAATGTTCCTGAATCCGCAGCTCCCCGATCTGCTGGCTTGCGCCTATGAAAGGAAAGTCGTGGTGAGCGGCAGCAACGGTGTGAATCTGAACTTCGCAAGCGAAGCCGCTCTCAACGCGATCGTGAAGTACCGCGTCAGGGCGCTGACGTGTTCCATCGACGGCGCGACCCAGGAAACTTATGCTCGCTACCGTATCAACGGGCAACTGGAGCGCGTTCTCGCGCATGTTGACAGGATTCGGGATCTGCGCCGGCGTAACCGCGCCGCGTTCCCACTGCTGGATTGGCAGTTCGTGGCCATGGGCCACAATGAACATGAAATCGAATCAGCCCGTGCCATGGCGCGCGCCAGAGGAATGCAGTTCTTACCCCGCCTTTCGTGGAGCGCCGATCATTCGCCGGTGGTAAACAAAGACCTGGTCCGGATTCAGACCGGTTTGGGTGCGGCCAGCCGCGAGGAATTCAGGGAAAAGAAAAGCGTCGAATACACTCGCGATATCTGCTATCAGCTGTGGCGTGCGCCGGTCATCAATTGGGATGGCAAGATGCTCGGCTGCTGCGTCAACTATTGGGGCGACTTCGGAGGCAATGTTTTTACGGACGGCCTCGCAGCCGGCATGCGGAGCCCCCAGATGGAATACGCGAGGCAGATGCTGATGGGGAAGGCGGAGCCGCGCCCGGACATTCCATGTACAAAGTGCGACCAGTACAGTGCCATGAGCCGGGCCGAAGGATGGATCAAGGAAGAAGAGGTACAAGTTCCCGCGGCCAGCGAAATTCTGGTGGGCCTGGTTGTTACCGCGAACCCAGGTTGCAAGTTCGCGCGCGTCTCCATTCGCCAGGGTACGGCCGCCGCACCGCACTTTGACGTGTCAGGACGGCTGTTCCGTTTCGGCTTCGACACAGCCGTATACTTCCAGGCTCCGTCCGCGGGACGCTATACCGTGTTTGCTCAGTCTTTAGACGCCGCTGGATGGAGACCGGTAACGCGCCGAATCTTCGATATCGCGGAGCGTCCGCTTTGCCAGCAGATCGATATCGATGCCGGAGGCGGCCGGAACGAGACCTCCCACCATGCCGCCGGCGAGACCACAGCCGTTCCGTTTTGGGTTCGATAAGCATTTCCGGAAACTGCGGTCCTGGCACTTACTACCAGTACTGGAACTTGCTTCATCCGCATCGGTAGGCAAGAATGAGAGTTCCAATGTCGGAATTATGCTTTCGAATCAACGCGCCTTCCGTCATCCATGAGCAATTCGATGACGAGCTGGTTGCAATCAATCTCGAGACAGGCGTTTATCACAGTCTGTCGGGCGCGGCGGCGGATGCCTTTCAGCTTCTGACGCAGGAAGCCACTCAAATGGAGGTGGCCGAAGCGCTCGCCACAAAATATGCCGCTAGCGTGGAGGCCATTGACGCCGCGCTCACTCCTTTTTTTGGACAGTTACGGAAAGAGGATCTGATTTGCCAGGTGGAGATCAGAAAGCCCCGTGGACCTTTGCAATTGGCTGGTGGTGGATCCAATGTACCCCTGGTGGCTCCCTCGCTCGAGGCCTACCGCGACCTGCAAAGCCTGTTCCTTCTGGACCCGGTGCATGAAGTCGGTGAAGAGGGCTGGCCCGGCGCCGCGCCCGGCTCTCCGGAAGCATGAAGGCGATTGTCGATCTTTTCCAGGAGTACGCCGAGCAATCCATAGCCACTTTAGGACTGGAAGAGAAAAGGTTTTCGATCGGAGGCTTCGGCGTGCGGCTCCGGTTTGCTGGCGCGCGTTGGTCCGGCATACTCACCAAAGCTCTAGACCATCTTCAAACTCGTGAGCCCGCCGAGCCTGGCCGGCGGCAACTGACAATTTCGATGTTGGACGGTTTACTGCCGCAGCGCAACCCTCTGCTGCGCTTTTTCTTAAAGGCGTTGGTGGATTACTGGCCGGATTACACCGGGCCCCGGGGCGAGTTGCTCTACCTGCACGGCGGTTCAGTCCTGGCCTTCTATCATCCAGGTCCCGACATCTTGAGCATTGTCGATGTTGAAGAGGACCTGGGTTTTTTTTGGAAGCGAGATTTGTCGCCGCTTCCTTACTATGAAGCCGGTTCGCCGATGCGCGCGCTGCTGCACGGGTGGATGAGACAACAGGGCGTTCAATTTGTGCATGGCGGCGCGGTTGGAACCGAATCGGGCGGCGTGCTGTTGGCCGGCAAAGGGGGATCGGGTAAGTCCACCAGCGTTTTGGCATGTTTCGATTCCGGCCTGAAATATGCCAGCGACGACTATTGCATGGTTGGGTCTCCGGATTCCAAGCACTGGCAAGTATATAGCCTCTACAACACCGCAAAACTCAGCGGAGAAAGCGATCTCGCCAAATTTAGCGGCTTGGCGCCGCACGTATGGAATCCTCAGCGCGAACCGAATGAAAAAGCCACCATTTTCTTGAATGAATCGTTTCCGCAAAAGCTGATTCCGCAGTTCCCGTTGCGAGCCATACTGGTTCCCGTAATCACCGGCCAAGTGGATACCCGGATTGAGCCTTGCGGTGAAGGCGCCGCATTGATGGCGCTGGGACCCAGCAGTCTGGCGCAACTGCCGGCCAGCGGGCCGCGAGATCTTACCTCGATCGCCCAAGTGGTTCGCAGCTCTCCCTGCTTTCGGCTAATGCTCGGAACCGACCTGACGCAGATTCCTTGCGCCATCCGCCAACTTCTCAGCCAATTGAGCCGATGAGTGCCGATCTACTCATCAGCGTGATCGCTCCAGCGTTTAACGCGACGGCATTTTACGATGCCTGGCTGGGGACTATTCAAGCTCAGGCCTATCCTAATCTCGAAGTTGTGCTGGTGGATGATGGATCCACCGACGGCCTTTCGGAGCGCGCGCAAGAAGGCCCAGCGTTCCTGCGCTATATCCGCCAGGATAATCGCGGACCCGCGGCCGCGCGCAATGCTGGAATTAGGGCTTCGACCGGGGAACTGATCGCATTTCTGGACCTGGACGATCTCTGGGCGCCTGGCCATCTCGGTCGAATGTCGGCGGCTCTCGAGGCTCAGCCGAATTTACAAATTGCGCAGGGCTTAATTCGCAATTTCCTGTACGACCACGGCCGCGCGTGCTACTGCTCGCGGCCTTACCGCTTTATCAATCTTGGGAGCGCTGTTTTCCGCCGATGCGTCTTTGACCAGTGCGGCGTTTTTGAGGAGAACATGCGGTTTGCCGAAGACTTCGATTTCATCATCCGCTGCTGGGAGCAAGGCATGCGCAAGCAGGATATTGAGGAACTATCGCTGCTGTATCACCGGCACGAAAATAACATGACGCATGGAAAGAACGTCGTCGAAATGGGAGTGGTGGCGATTTATAAGCGCCGGATCGATCGCTTACGCGCCGGTAAGATCAAACCAGCCATGCCTGGCCCGCTTGAGGTGCCATACTGGGACTACGTCGGTGGGAGCGTGTGGCCGTTCGACGAAGGAATTCGGGAACCAGTCTGATTCCGCACGGAAAATGAAATCAGAACCGTTGATCAGCGTTGTCATTCCCGTTCGCAATGGCGAGTCGTTTCTCCCGTCTGCCATGGAGTGCATCTCAGCTCAGGGCTACCCGAATTTAGAAGTGCTGCTGATCGACGATGGTTCCACGGACGGCCTGGCGAAGCGGCTAACAGGCTGTCCCGAGTTCATCCGATACGTTCGCCAGGAGCCCCTGGGCCAAGCCGCCGCGCGAAATCGCGGCATTCAAGAGTCGGCCGGCGATTACATCGCTTTTCTCGATATCGACGATCTTTGGACCAACCGCCACATAAGAACGCTGCTCGGCGCTCTCGAGGAAAATCCGGAAGCCGGCATTGCTCAGGGCCTGATGCGGCAGTTCTGGATCGATCCCGGCGGAAGATGTTTCCGGACCGCGCCCTATCGCATGCCTTACCTGGGCAGTTGTCTGTTTCGGCGCGCGGTTTTCCGTCAGTGCGGGCTCTTCGATGAGAGCATGCCCTACGGCGAGGATTACGATTTCATCTTCCGCTGTTGGGAGAATGACGTCGTTAAGGTACACGTTCCGGAAATATCCCTGCTTTACCGGAGGCATGCGAACAACATGAGTCGCGGCAGAAATCACGCCGCGCATCTGCTGGTTCTCAAGCGCCGGATCGAACGCATCAAAGCGGGCGTGTCGGACCCGGCAGTTCAGCGCCGCCATGTTTTTCAACACTACATTGGCGATCAGGAGCCGTTTCGCGAACTAGCGCTGCAGGAGGTGAGCGAGTGCGAGCTTCAGTCAGCGTAATCATTCCCATTTTCAACAGCGGCAGGTATCTGCGGGAAGCGATAGACAGCGTGCTGGCCCAAACCTGCGGCCCCTTGGAAGTGCTGGTGGTGGACGACGGTTCCGGCGATAGCGGTCCGGAATTAGCGTCCGGATTTGGACCTCCCGTTCGGGTAATCGCGCTTCCTCATCGCGGTCATCCCGCCGCGCGAAACGCCGGAATCGCGGCGTCGACGGGCGACTTCCTGGCTTTTCTCGACGCCGACGATTTATGGACCGCCAATAAACTCCAACTGCAATTGGACGTTTTCGAGGCAAACCCCTCGCTCGATCTGGTTTTTGGCCACATGCAAAATTTTATTAGCCCGGAACTGAGCGAACCGGAGCGCGCCAAGATCAAGTGCAACTCGACCATCCTTCCGGGCCTGTTGCAGGGCTCGATGCTGGCCCGCCGCGCTTCCTTTGACCGTGTAGGGCCTTTCGCGGAGGAACGAAAGATGGGCGACTTTCTGGATTGGTACGGCCGCGCCACTCTCTTGAATCTTAATATGCACATGCTGCCGGACATGCTGGTCCGGAGGCGAATTCATCTGGCCAATTTCCAACGCACGCACAAGCATCTGCGCAGCGAGAATTTGCTGGTGCTTAAAAAGCTGCTGGACCTTCGGCGGGCAGCGGCGGATTCCTCATCCCCGCATGACGTTCGGCAGATCCCTTGAAAACATGTTTCAAGGTCTTACAGTAGCGGGCGCCCAGCGGCTTTATTTGAACGACGCCAGTAATGACGTCTGGATCCGGGAATGCGTCTTCCCCGGGCTGCGCGACGGCTATTTTGTGGAGGCTGGAGCCGGAAATGGCCTCAGCGGCAGCAGCTGTACATCCTCGAACGGGAATTCGGCTGGCTCGGGCTTTGCGTGGAGCCGAACGATATTCTCTTCGCCAAGCTCGCGAAACACCGTCCCCGGAGTGTTCACGAGAACGTATGTCTTACGGCGACCTCGCGCATGGTCCGTTTCATTGCCGGCCACCCAGGTTCGCTGGATCCCCATCTTTCGGGCATCCGCGAGAATCTGATCGAGTACAAACAGGGGGGCGGCGAGCTGGTGGCCCGTGGCCAGGAAATTGCCAAGCCCGGAATGCCGCTGGCCAGTCTTTTGCGCAAGCATGACGCTCCATCGATGATCGACTACGCCGCGATCGACCTGGAAGGCAGCGAACTGGAGGTGCTGTCCTCGTTCCCCTTCGGGGAATATCATTTCCGCGCGCTATCGATGGAGTGCGACTATTCCATGTGGCATTCGGTGACTCAAATACTCGAGCCGGCCGGATATCGCGAGGTTCCCAACCCGTTCAATAAGGATTGTCCCTGGGAACGATACTGGCTGCATGCCAGCACCGAGCCCCAGCGCTAATAGCGCAACAGCGTCCGGCGGTACTGGAAGGCGAGTCGTGCGGCGGCCAGTGGCATTTGCCATATCGATGGGGCGTTCCAACGCTTTTGCAGATACTGAAGAAACCCGGGCCAATTCGGAGGCTCCTTGCGGCTGTAGCTCGCGGCGCGGTATTCGCTCCAAAACAGGCGAAACTTGCGCCGCAGCAGAGTAGGCCGGTCGGTTGGGAACCACGGCGCCAATAATGGGTTCCATTCGTGCAACTCCGCCAGCCGTTCCAGCGCCTGCGGCGAGAACCGTAGCGCCAGCTTGCGGAACCTGGTCCAGTTCATTTCTGGAGTGGCAGTCAGCGCAACATCGGCCTGCCACGGCAGCGAGTCTGGCTCCGTGCCGCCAGCGAGGCCGTTACAGAGAATGTGCAGCAAGGTCGCTTCCGGCGAAATTGTCAGCAGCGTCGCGCCATTCCATGCGATCCTGTGCAGGCGACTAAGGAAGGCACGTTCACATTCGAGGGCGTCTTCGGGCTTGGTTGTCAGCACTCGCCAGTAAAGATGCAACTGGACGTTGTCGCGCACGAAAGCGACGTGGCGGCTCCAATCCAGCCACTCCGCCGAGGGCGGCTCGGAGTAAGGCTGCCAGCCGGCGTCGTACAGAGTCTGGTAAGCTTTGCCGGCATCGTCGCGCGAAACCAGGAACGCCAGATTCTGGGGAATTGCCCGGATGGCTGGCGGGTTGGTTCCTAGCGCCCAGGCGAGCGGTCCAACCACCGCCGGCTCGCGGACACCGGCTGTTTGCAACAGCTGTGTCACGTCGCAGGCCTCGCGCAAGCGCAATTGGTTCCGGGTCCAACTCAGTCGAACGATGCCCTGGAAAATGCCCGCGGCGGGATCCTCCGCGAGCCAAGTGGATAGCGAGGGATTCAGAGCCGGCAGGAGCAACTGGCAATCGTACGATAAAGCGTCAATATCCACACTGGCGCGCCAGTGGTTGAAGGCCTGGCCCCGCGCCTGAGAGTCGGGCAGCAATAAAGCTTGCAGCAGTTCGTCGATATCCCCTTGTACCACGGCGCTTCGCCTGCGCGAAGCCACCCCGGTACTAGACATCAGCCAGTGGCAAACCGGCTCCCTAACGGTCGCGGTTCTGTAAGGCACTCAATCTACTGACCCGCGCACGTGAGTAAGCGGTGCTTCCTGACTTGTCCCACAGGCTACTATAGGGGTTGGTCCTGTACCCGTTGGTCCTTTTTTGGCAGTAATTCAAGCCGTTCGAGAAGTTAGAATCGAGAGATGCCGGAGGCGCAGAGCACGTTGCCGTTTCAGTTCGCCACGCCCCCCCAACTCTTGCTTTTGCGGGCCGCTCTTCTGGAGGGCCCCGCGGCAGTCGAGGCCGCTGAGGAATGGTTCGCGTGTAGCGGGGACGCGGCTGAGCAGGGATTTACCTGCCTGGAACAAGGTTCACGCAGGCTGCTTCCGCTAGTGTACCGCAACGTTAAGGAAGCACTTCCCATCGGCCTGCGCAAGACACTTCGGCAGATTTGTCTGCACTACTGGGCGGAGAATCAAAAGCTGTTCCGGCGCCTGGAGGACCGCTTGGCTTGGTTCCAGGCTAATGGGATTCCCACCATGGCCCTCAAGGGCGTCGCGCTATCCGTGCTGCATTATTGCGACAAAGGCATTCGGCCGATGTCTGACTTTGACATACTCGTTCCCGAAGATCTGGCTCCCGATGTCACCGCCAGTCTGCAGCGCGAAGGATGGGCGATCGTGAGCTATTTGTCTGATGCGCCGCAAAACGCCTACTTCTACCGGCATATTCACGCGGTATCGTTAGCTCATCCCAAGCACGGAGAGTTCGACCTCCATTGGCACGTGCTGCACGCGGCCACATTTCGAGGGGCGGATCGCGCTTTTTGGGACGACAGCGTGCCCCTTTCGCTCAATACGATTTCGACCCGCGCCTTGAATCCCACCGACCAGCTTTTGCACGCTTGCGTGCACGGCTTCAGTTCCAATGATGTCGCTCCCATTCGCTGGATTGCGGACGCCCTCACAATCCTCCGCACCAGCCAAGTGGATTGGAGCCGGCTGGTGAAGTTGGCCCAGCATCTGCGCGTGAGCATACCCTTGGCGGCTACGCTGCGCTTCCTCCATGACACCTTTCCAGCTCCGATACCCGTCGCCGTGATCGAGCAACTCGCCTCAGTCCGCGCGGATGCTTCGGAGCGGAACTACTTTCAAAGGCTCTCGAAGCTCGACCGCAGCGGCCCGGAAATCCTGGCCGATAATTGGGAGCGGCATCGGCGCGCCAATCGAGACGCGCCCGCCGTCCTGCGCCTGGCCTCGCTGCCCCGCCAGTTTCAGTTGCACTATAATCTTCCACGCCTCAGGGATCTCGGCCGCCTGGCGGTTTCCTCGCTAGGCAAACGGGTCGCCAGGATGGTCGGACGTCCATGATCCGCGCTTCAATCCCGCAGCTTTCGACGGCACAATGACTGTAATCGACCAATCCGGCATCTCGCTGGCGCAAAAAATCGCCGAGTATCGGCGGTATCGCACCTTGTTCGTTTTTCTTGCTCTTCGCGATATCACGCTGCGCTACCGGCAGACGCTTCTCGGTGTTGTTTGGGCCGTGGTGCAGCCCATATTGCCGATGTTGATCTTTACCGTGATCTTTGCGCGAGTTCTGCGCCCGGAAACAGGTCCGGTTCCCTATTCGTTGTTTGCGTTGAGCGGTTTGGTTCCATGGACGTTTTTCGCCAGCGCCATAAACGCCTCCGGCAACACCTTCGCCGCGAATCACAATCTTCTCAACAAGGTCTATTTTCCACGCGCGATTCTTCCGGGCGCGGCGGTGGCCGCCTGCGTCGTCGACTTGATCGTAGGTGAGGTTTTCCTGTTGATCCTGCTGCTTTGGCGAGGGTACCGTCCGACCCTGGAATGGCTATGGCTGCCCGTCATCTTCCTGCTAACGGCCTGTCTGGCGCTGGCGGTTGGCGTTGCCTTGGCATCCCTGATGGCGCTGTATCGCGACGTAAAGCATGTTACGCCGTTCCTGGTGCAACTTTGGATGTACGCAACTCCGGTAGTGTACCCAATCCAGCTGCTGTCCCCGAAATTCCGCTGGGCCGTTGACCTGAATCCCATGGCTGGCGTGGTTGAAGCCGGCCGCAGTTGCTGGTTTGGAACCCCTGTCAACTGGACTCTACTGGCGGTCTCGGCCCTCTCCGGGATCTTGATCGCCGGCGCGGCCGCGTTGCTCTTTCACCATCTGGAGACGGATTTGGCGGAGCGGGTGTGAAGACGGTTTCGGTCCGCGGTTTGACGAAAGAGTTTAAGCTGGGCCGGCGCCGCAGCCAGTATAGGACCGTGCGGGGCTGGTTTTCGCGCGGCACGCGCCGGCCCGCGGCCCCAGCGGACGCTCGCTTTATGGCTCTTGAGGATGTGAGCTTCGATGCATGCTCCGGAGAAATCCTCGGAATCATTGGGCGCAACGGCGCCGGAAAGTCCACCTTGCTCAAAATCCTGGCAAGGATCCTGCGTCCCACCTCGGGCCACGTCGAATTGCAAGGGCGGGTGGGCAGCCTGCTCGAGGTGGGGTCCGGCTTTCATGGCGAACTCACCGGCCGCGAGAACATTTTCCTGAACGCCGCCATCCTCGGCATGCGGCACAGCGAGATTGTCCGCAAACTCGATGAGATCGTCGAATTTGCCGGCATCGGCCAGTATCTCGATCAGCCCGCCAAGAATTATTCCACCGGAATGTACATGCGGCTGGCATTCTCAGTGGCCGCTCACATAGAGCCCGAAATTCTGCTCATCGACGAAGTTCTAGCCGTGGGTGACGCCGAATTCCAAAAGAAATGCATGCAACGAATTGAACAAGTGGGTAAACACGGCCAGACCGTGCTGTTCGTTTCGCACAACATGCAAGCCATGTTGCGGCTCTGCAGCCGCGCTGTGCTGATCGAAGAAGGGAAATTGGTGGAGCAAGGCCCCGTTACGGATGTGGCGGCGACGTACCTGCGCGTCGGCGGGGACAATCGGGGCGAGCGGCGTTTTCCGGAAGGTCCCTTTGCTCCCGGTGACAGCGTCGCCAGACTGCGTCATGTGCGGGTTCGTTCGCGTGGCGGTGAGACGCTGGCGGCGGTGGAACTGAACCAGGAATTTGGAATTGAAATGGAGCTCGATGTCGATACCCCATCCATGGTCTTGTTTCCAGTGCTAATCGTTAATAATGAGTGGGCCACCGAAGTGCTTTGGTGTACCGATGTCGACACTGAGTGGCATGGGCGGCCGCGGCCCACGGGCCGCTACCGGATGGTTGCATGGGTGCCGGCCAACTTCCTGTCGTCCGGGCCGATGAGCATTACCGCGGCGGTTTATTCGCTGGCTCCGCGGGTGGAACATTTTCGCGAGCCCGACGTGGTGAGTTTTCAGGCGGTCGAAACCTACGGCAATGAGACGGCCCGGGGTAAATTTACCGGCTACATCGGGTCTGCGACACGGCCCAAGTTAGAGTGGAGCGTCGATTATCAAAAATGACCGCTGGCGCTCTGATGTGAGTGATCTAAACTTGGTGCCCGGGGTGGGACTTGAATCATTGACCGGTATTGATACGACGTAAGTTATTGATTTTGCAGTAAGCACACTGCGCTCGGAACGCAGGTTTGCGGATTTCATCGCACAAAATCCCGCACAGGGTTGTGATACCATCGCGGCTGATGCCAACAGAACATATCGTGGCGCTTTTGATCCAAGAGCGCGAAAAGTTGAACCGGGCAATCGAAGCATTGCAAGGGGCAAAACGACGGGGCCGGCCGCCAAAGAGTCCACTTCTGGTCGGCGGCCTCCCCACCGAGAACGGCCACAAGAAAACGAGAAAGTTCAGCGCCGCGCAACGAAAAAAACAAGCCGCGCGGATGAAAGCATACTGGGCGGCAAAGAAGAAGGCTTCAAAGTAGCTCACCCGTTCCGCAACACCTTCCACGCCGTCACCAATTCCTGAATCGCTCTCGCGGTCGGAATCTTTCCGTGCTCATATTTGCAGCGGAAGTAGGCGGCGAAATAGAAATCGTGGAGTGCCGTGACGCTCATGTTGGCGAGCTTCCGCTGGAGCGCGGCGAGTTCATCTTTTGAGAGAACATCGTCCACGCGGACCATGGTAGCATGTTCCCCTTTTGTTCGCCTAGTGCAAGCCATTGTGCTCGAAGAGATCTCTGCATTAGCGGGGCGGAACTCAGACCTCTAGGCGGTCTCTTGTTGCGGGGCGCTACCGCTGGGTTCGTCTAGCGCCGGATTGGAAACG
>Ga0302326_10016982_pt1 | contig 15204 bp, 11 predicted proteins | sample Palsa_T0_3_FD_202264 | JGI IMG/M metagenome (GOLD analysis project Ga0302326, IMG submission 202264) | Peat permafrost microbial communities from Stordalen Mire near Abisko, Sweden - Palsa_T0_3 | ecosystem: Environmental > Terrestrial > Soil > Palsa > Peat permafrost | place: Sweden: Abisko...
CGCGAAGCACCTGTACGGCAGACAATGTATCCGCCCGCGCCGGCGCAATTGCTAAGGGGGCGCTAACAAGGAAAAGAAGGCTCAACACCCGCCAATGAGACACGCGATTCAACGGTACTACTCCTGTAGTTCCAGCCTGCCAACGTCCGCCGCAATACGCCCCCTTTACGTATGTTGGGCTCGGTATGGAACGCGCGAGCGCCACATCGGCTGACTGTGGAAGCGCATTCGAGTTTTCCGCCTCTCAGAACTGTGAATCGGCCGTACCTCTGCTCGGGACTTGGCCGCTGAGCCGCGATGCGCTGAAGAAAGCGCTTGCCATATGTCATGAGGCGCTAAAACGACCGGGGCATGGGCTAAGGCAGGATGCGGCAACAGGCGCGCCGGGGGGCCCCCTCGCCTGAGTGCAATTAAACTTCGGCCGCTCGCCCATGGCGCTGCATTCGCGGCTTAGGCGACGCAGGGGTCAGTCGCTGTTTGGGTCAGCGGGCGTCCTCGCCAAAGTCTGGTACTGGCAGGTTCACACTGCGCAGGTACGTGGCCATCGCACCAATCACACGCCGCACAGCGGGACGCTGAGCCACTCGCCTGCGCCATGCCAGAAGATTAGGATTCGACGCAGTCATCGGCACGGTATGGCGGGCTGCGAAAAACTGCGCCATATAGAACGCGATATCTGCGTAAGTGAACGCGCCGGCAAGGTATGAGCGACCTGTCAGTGTGATTTCCATCGTCGCGTAGTATTCCTCTATACCCGCACGCGCCTTGATCCAATCTGGACTGTCGATTGGATCAGGTGTGCCTCGCAGCCCCATCAGGCTTATGACGTGGGGAAAGAAGATCTGATCGGAGGAAAGTTCGAGTTGCCTTGCACGGGCGCGCTCTGCAGGCGACGGCGGCCACAACGGTGGGCTCGGCCATTTATCCTCGAGGTATTCGAAGATCTGCGCAGAGTCAAAAATTTCGACATCGCCATCAATCAAGACAGGCACCTGCCGCTTGGGGTTAACGCGCAGAACCTCCGGATGCTTGGGTTCGTAGCCGTGCTGGCGGTCAAAGGCGACCATCGTGAGCTCGAACGGGATTGCCTTCTCCCACAGGGCAATCTCCGCTTTCGCCCCGAACATGCTGAGCGGGCCTGAGTACAACTTCACTTCGATGGTCCGCTGGCAGGTATTACGCGCGCACCGCGCCCACTGCAGGGTTCGGATACCGGCCAGGGCGCCGCCGATGCCGCGATGTCAACCGCCGTCGGGATGCAGCCGGGGGGCGGAGTACGGGTTGCGGCGAGCAGCTGCGCCGAGTTGCCGGTCGACAGATACACAGCGGCGAGCGGAACGTCGAACGGCGATTGGGCCAGAACGTCTATCGATGCAGCGAGGCTTTCCTTGACTGTCTTGACGCCGATGGAGCGGGCGGCGAGATCGCGCAGAATGCGCAACTGGCGCTCGCCAAGGACACGATTGGTGACTTCCGTGACCACGCACAGCACGCCGGCAATTTGGCTGCGATCATCGTAGATCGGGCTGTAGGAGAAGGTGTGATAGATCTCCTCCAAAAAACCGCTGCGCCCGAGGAACAGCAGCAAGCCCTCATCCCAAGTCGACTCCCCGCTGGTCAGCACCTTGTTGATACGCGGGCCGATGTCGGGCCAAATTTCCTCCCAAACCTTGTCCGAACGCGCGCCGAGCACCCAGTCGCGTTTGATGCCGACCGTCGGTAGATAGGCGTCATTACAGAAAAACGTGAGCTCGGGGCCCCACAGCATCCACATCGCATAGCGCGAGTCGAGCATCATGCGCACGATGGTTTTAAGTGACTGTGGCCACTGCTCGCGCGGTCCGAGCGGCGTGCCTTTCCAGTCGAGCGCCCGCATGCGAGCGGCCCATTTCGCCGCCGCCATTGAGGAAGTCCACTGCTGTAAAAGTGCCCGATCCCGACGTGTCGTTGCTGATCAAATTCATGAGTTCTTGTAGTACGGCCGCGGCGGATCGCCTCTCAAGACGCGGGCTTGGAGAGCCTCGTGAATTTACACGAACCACTGGTCAGATGAACGATTGCCGCACCGCTCGCGGTGGGCACCGCCCATCGAGACTAAGTATATGGAAACGGCAACCTTGTGGGATACATCGTGACAAGTGCGGGCTTGAGTTCGTCGCAGACGCCGCCCTAGCAAGTATCGCTCCCAACCAGGAAGCGCTCGTTTATAGGCGGCGGTAGGCTCTGCCGGACACCGCGCGCAATCAGCTCTGCCGGCTGAATCTGGGTTTGCTGGACATTATGCAAACTCGGCCACAATTGAGCGCGCCGGGGCGTTCCACACGGCGTTCGCGCGTATGTCTTGAATCCAGATCAGGCGGCGATATTCTGCGCGTCAAGCGCCTGCAATACGTGAATGTACTCCGTCAACAGCCTGTCCACGAGCATGCGAGCGTCGTCAAGCATGCCGCCCGCAGCGGCCAATTCCACATCCTTGCACAGCTCGGCGAATGCGAGCGCGCCGACATTGGCGCTGCAGGATTTTAGCGCGTGCGCTGCCTCCCTGATTCCGCCCGCATCGCCGGTCGCTGCCGCGGCCCGCAGGGTGTCAGTGAGGGCGAGTGAGCTTGAGAAGTACAGTCCAACCACTTTGGCGAAGAAGTTCGGCCCACCGGGCGTATGCAATGCGCGTATGCGGCCCAGCGCCTGTTGATCCAAGACGGCACTTTCATTCTTCACGTCGGAATCCGTTCGCATGCTTGCGGATCCGCAGGACTCGAGAACCCGATACAGCTGATCAGTTGTGAAGGGTTTACTCAGGTAGCGGTCCATCCCGGCCGCAAAGCATTTCTCGGCATCGCCGCTCAATGCATTTGCCGTCAGCGCTACGATTGGCGTACGGGTGCGCTGATTTTCCTTTTCCCATTCCCGAAAGCGGCTGGTCGTGGCGTAGCCATCCAGTCTTGGCATTTGGCAATCCATGAGCACGACCTCATAACGGTCGGCCGCTAGTCTCTCAAGCGCTTCCTCGCCGCTCCAGGCGCTGACCACTTCGACGCCGAGCTCCTGCAGCATCGCCTTGGCGACCTCCTGATTGACCGCGTTGTCCTCGACAAGTAGGACGCGGCGTATGCGCGAAACGGGGCGCCCCTCTTGCGCCGCACCCGCCTCCTGCCCGCTCATCTCCTTCGATCCCGCCTCGGCGAAGGGGTGACTCGCAAGGAGCGATGTGAGGCAGGCCTGCAAGTGCTTTCGGCGTACCGGCTTGCTGAGCCACATTGTCGGACCATCGCGCGAGTCGCCGCCCGGCGCGGGCGTGACGGCGGACACTGAGTTCATCATCAGTATACGAACGCCGGCAAATTCAGGGCGGCCGCGAATTGCCGTGGCCAGTGCCGCGCCGCTCATTTCGGGCATCAGTGCATCGATGATCATGACGTCAAATTCACCACCCAGCGACTTGTCCAAGATCTCCAATGCGTCGCGGCCCGAATTCGCTTCCGTCACCATCACGTCCCAGCCCAAAAGTTGGTGCCTAAGAACCTCGCGGCTCGCGGCGTTGTCGTCAACGAGGAGCATCCGCGTACGATGCAGAAAGGGTGCGCGCCGGTCGCGCACCGCGGTCGGATCTGTGGGCAGCGGTACCGAGAAGTAGAATGTCGAGCCTATCCCGGGCGTACTGGAGACGCCGATTTGACCGCCCATCAACTCCACCAATTGCTTGCAGATCGCCAATCCGAGTCCAGTACCTTCGTGCTGGCGCGTCGATGAGGTGTCTTCCTGTGCAAACGACTCAAATATCGTGACGCAGTTTTCAGGCTTGATTCCGATCCCGGTATCAGTGACTTCAAATTCAAAGGACGGGTTGAATAGGTCTGAACCCGCCTGGCGCACCGAAATTTTGACTTCGCCGCGTTCCGTAAACTTCACGGCGTTGCTGAGAAGGTTTATTACCACCTGTCGCAGCCGCTGGGCGTCGCCGCGTACCGTCGTTTCAATCTGCGCCGGAATGTCGCAAACCAGCTCCAGCCCTTTGCCGTGCGCACGCTCCGCGAGGATATCACCGGCATCTTCGACTATATCGCGAAGATTGAAGGGCGCTACGTTGAGCTCGAGCTTGCCAGCCTCGATTTTAGAGAAATCGAGGATGTCATTGATGATGTCAAGCAAAGCACTGCCGGACTGATGGATGGTAACGGCGTAGCGACGCTGTCGCTCATCCAACGTCGTAGACTGGCGCAGCAATTCCGACATGCCGAGTACGCCGTTCATGGGCGTGCGGATTTCGTGACTCATGCGGGCCAAGAATTCGCTCTTGGCTCGGCTCGCGCGCTCAGCGCGCTCCAGAGCTTCGCGCGCTTCGGCGACCGCCTTGTCGAGCAGCGCCGTCCGCTCGCGCACAAGTTTCTCCAGCTCGTACTGGTAAACGTGCAAATTGAGATCGCGCTTTTCCAGCTCCTCCAGCATTTCATTGAAACCATCGATCAGGGCGCCAAATTCGTCGTCGATGTCCTTTTCGGCGCGGACCGAGAAGTTCTTGCTCTCGCGGACATTGCGCACAACCTCAACGAGGTAACTGAGCGGCTTTAGAATTACTCGCTGCAGGCGAATTGACATCACATAGGCCACGAGTCCTGCGAGCACGAGCCCGAGGAGCATGTTTTCCAGCAAGGTTTGCAGTTGTGCGTAAAGCTGTGCGAGATCCGCGTCCACGTGAATGGTGCCGACACGCTCGCCGTCGAGCAGCACCGGCACTTGAATGTGGGCGCGGGTCAAGCCGCTGAAGCGGATGGATTGCTTGGGGCTTATCGGGTCGCGGATCCCCCACGATCGCAGGCGCTGTGACGGCGAGGTGTAGTCACCGCTTAAGACCACGTCCACGAAGACGTTACCTGCGGCGTCGTAGAGCGTCACGGCGCGGACGTTCGGATCCGCGCCCAGCGATCGCAGCACGTTGCGCGCGTCAGCGCGATCGGCAAATGTCAACGCGGCGGTGGTGTTCGCACCAGCTGTCGTCGCCAAGGTCAGCAGGTGCTGAGCGATGCTGCTGCGCAGGTTGAGAACTTCCTCCGACATATACAGCACCGAGGCGACCAGTAGCGCCACCGCAGCCGCATAGACGACTATCACGCGTAGCTTCCAAACGATCGACAGGTTTCTGATCCAGCGCATCATGGGCTAGCATCCGCATGTTCACTCGCGCTGAGCGCCGCGATCTGCAGCAGCTGCGCGCCAATGCTGAGCCCGGCGCGCTTGCTGGCGGCGACATTGATCTCGAAGCGAGTCGCCCCGCCAGTGGTGCCGAAGCCGACCATTCCGCCCGCGGCAGCAAAGCCTTCGATGTCGCTGATCGTGAGGACCGGGCTGTGCGCGGTGGCTTCAAGAACTGCTGCTAGCCGGTCGCCCTCCGACTTGCGCACCAGGACAATGTGGCATTCGGCTACGGAATGATCCGGAGCCGAAAGTCGCGTAACCGCGATGACCTTGCCCTGCAGCGTCTGCCCGGCTAGCGTGTCGATGCTCGCATTGCCGTCATCTGCGCCGAGGACGCATAGGCGTAGAACACCCCCGGAGCTCGTGAAGGTTCCCACCGGCCAGTGTACAAATTTGCCGATCTTGACAATGAGCGCCGCTTCCGCCGGGTTTGTGGCGGCCGCAGTCGGCGTGCTCCCCGCCATTGATAGAACACAAAGCAGTGCCAAGCCAGCCGATCTCGCCGCGGCCAGTGCGGCAAGCATAGCGACGCAGTTGTGTCCGCTCGCAGCGCGCCGGCTCGGCAGGCTCAAGCGCCCTTCACGCGCTCGCTCCCCGCGGGCACGGATCGCGGCGCGCACTGCTAGATGCACTTTTCGTAGGGCGAATCGCCAGGCCGAGCGATTCGGCGGCTCGTGCGCGCGGCCGCGGCCCTCAATCCGCGCCGTGCCGCGCTGCCACCAGTGTTGCACACGCCTCATAGGTTGAGTGCGCGCTGCATAATGCAGCGCGCAGCGCCGCAGCGCGCCCGGCGCGCGCGACCCGCGGTTTGCCCTCCAGTCGTCGGCACGTCACAGCCCCGCGTCGCTTGCAGCGGCGGCCGCGCGTTCCGGGGCACCGTCGCCATGCGGCGTGCGGCGCAGCAGCTTTTCCAATTCAGTCACGGGAATTGGCTGGCTGATGAGGTATCCCTGTACCTGATCGCAGCGATGCTTGCGCAGGAATTCGAGCTGCTCAACGGTTTCGACGCCCTCCGCGATCACCTTCAGCTTCAGTTCGCGCGCCATCGCGATGATGGCGGCGCAAATTGCCGCATCGTCGCTGCTGGTGTGCAGATCCTTAACGAAGGAACGGTCAATTTTCAGTGCGTCGACCGGGAACTGTCGCAGGTATCCCAGCGAAGAATACCCGGTGCCGAAATCGTCAATAGCCAATTTGAGCCCGGCGGCACTGAAACGCTTCATGTTCTCGGTCGTATCGTCGACATTGCGCATCAACAGGCTTTCAGTGATTTCCAATTCAAGCTGTTGGGGCTTGATTCCGGATTGCCACAGTGCGCGCAGCACGGACTCGACAAAATCCTCCCTGGCGAACTGCTGCACCGACACGTTAACTGCGATCGTCAAGTGGCCCAAGCCCTGCAGCGCCCAAGCATTTAGCTGCTTGCAAGTCTCGCGGATGACCCAATCGCCGAGCGGCACGATCAAGCCTGTTTCCTCCGCCACCGGAATAAACATGTCCGGCGCGATCCAGCCGCGCGTGCTGTGATGCCAGCGCAACAGCGCCTCGACGCCGATGATTGCACCGCTCGCCAGGTCCATCTTCGGCTGGTAGTAGAGCTGGAATTCTCCGGCGTCAAACGCACGGCGCAGATCATTCTCGAGTTCCAGCCGGCCGAGCGAGCGCACTGCCATCGATTCGCCGTAAAAGGCGTGGCCATTGCGGCCCTGGTCCTTGGCCTTGTACATGGCCATGTCGGCCTTGACGAGCAAGTCCTCGATGTCCGTACCGTCCTTCGGATACAGCGCAATGCCGATGCTCGGCGTCACTACGAAGCGGTGACCGCGGCAGTCAAACGGCTCCGCGAGCGACTCTTGGATGCGGGTGGCCACGGCGGTGGCCTGCATCTCATCAGCAAGACCGGTGAGCAGCACAACGAACTCATCGCCGCCCAGTCGGGCGACTCGAGCCTGCTCGTGCGTCGGGCGCTCGCCCGGCTGCGATACGACATCCGATGGCCGCACGCTGCTCTCCAGTCGGCGCGCGACGTTTTGCAACAATGCATCGCCGACGGAATGCCCGAGGTTGTCGTTGATTCGCTTGAAGCGGTCGAGGTCCAGGTAAAGAAGCGCCATGAGGTGGCCGCTGCGTTTGGCGGCGCGAATGGCGCGGCCCACCTCGCGCACCAGCAACTGGCGATTCGGCAAACCGGTCAATGTGTCGTAGTAGGCGAGATATTCGATTCGCGCCTTGGCACGCAGCCGCTCGGTCGTATCGCGCGTGATGATCAGGAGCCTGCCGTCGGCCTGCGGTCGCAGGCGGGCCTCGAAAGAGCGCCGCTCCTTGCCCTTGCCGATTATGAACTCATGCGTGGCTAATTCAGCGGTGATCACCCCGTTCATGGCCACCCGGACCGCGCGCGCCACCTCCCCGGGAAACACCTGTTCGAGCCGCTTGCCGACCAGGCTCGTGCCGTTGTTCTTCTGCTCGCCCGTGATGTGTTCGAGCACCACGCCGTCGCGGTCAACAATGAAAATCGTGTCGGGCAGCGCCTGCAGCAAGGTGCGGTTTTTCTGCTCGCTCACTCGCAGCGCGCGCATGTTGTCGAGGGCCCGAAGCATGAAGCCTATGCGGTGCGGCAGAGTCGGCCATAGAACGGGCTTGTGAATGAAGTCGGTGGCGCCCGCTTCGTAGGCTCGCGCGATGGATGCGGTGTCGTCGTGGGCGGTGACCATGACGATTGGTACATCGCCGTCTGCGCTCATGGCGCGCAATTTCGCGCAAATCTCAAAACCGTTGCTGCCCGGTAATTCGACGTCGAGCAGGACTAGATCAGGTTTTTCCTTCGCGAAGGATGCGAGTGCATCGCGGGTGTTGCTGGCGATGCGCGCCTCGAATCCGGCTTGCTGCAGCGTCTCACTGGCGAGCAGAGTGAACACCGGATCATCATCGATGATGAGCACACTGCGTCGCGGATAACTCTGAAGGTTCATGCTTGTTCACTGTGCGGCTGCTGAAGCACGGGTACGCGGCGGGGTCGCCCCGTCGCCTGGAACTTCAATCACCGCCTGCGGACCACTGGGCAATTTCCGACCGTTAATCACTGTGAAGGTCGCTGAACTGCCGCATTCTTTCCGCCTGCATAGTGGTGTTGTCGGCAGTTAGTTCACACCTCTTTAAAGAACTTACAAAAAGCGCCGTGATCGCAGAAAAAACGAGAGCTTGGTCACACGCTACGGGTGCCCTCGCCGGCTCTCCCGTTGAGATCCGGGCGCGCCAGAAGCGCCTGAGGTCGGGGAGAAGTGCCTGCTCGGTGGCGAGCGCGTCAATCCCCCTAATCGGGCGCCAGTTCAGTCATCTCAGGGCCGCGTCCGGCCTGGATGGTTACTTTTTGATCATTTTTTACATGCTTAAAATCAATTAGTTACGTGTTATACTTAAAGCATTACGGAAAGCAAATCGGCACTCTCGAGCCGCCGGTGCGCCGCTACAGCTTAAGAAAAGTCCCGGCGCTCCAGGTACATGGGTCGTTATGTGGCGGTGGATTCAAGCCGTGACGCAGGCATCAAAACCACGCATTTCGGTTGTTTTTCGGAAGGGCTGCGCTATATTTCAACGCTAGGAACTTGAGTAATCAGGATTCTTTCGAATAACTATAACAACGGACGTATTGCCAACGGCCCAAGAGCCGCAGCGTCCATCGGGGTCTTCGCGATGAAAACAGCATGGGAAAAATTCCAATCGGCAACCGTATGCCTCGCCCGATCAGGCGGGATCAAGGAACGGCTGACTGACGCGTATCGCAACTACCTTGCGCTCGTGGCGGAAGATGACCTGCCCAAGGAGCTGCGCGAGGACTTTCGCGCTTTCGGCCGCGCGCTGACGCGCGAACGCCCGTTGCTGCGCGGCGAGGATGCATTTCGCGCCACGATCCGCAAGATGTCGAACGATGAGGCCGATCAGATCGCGACGTCGGTCGTTCTCATGTTTGCGGCCATTCCGCGCAGCTTCACTCCGGTCATGCGCTCACTGAACTCCGCGCAGGTCGTGCCCCTCTACATTGCCGAGACCGCTGAGGCTCAAACTCGCACGAGCGTTGCGCTCGCGCGCTAGTCGATCTTGAATTCGATGGTATCCCAGCGCGCCGTGTCCTCGTGGCGCGCTTGGCGGCGCACGGCATCCACGAGCGCGCGCTCGTCCCATTCCACCACTTCGTCTGCAAGCTCCGCGAGCGGCTTCGGCACCGGTGCCGGGCTGCCGAAGCGCTTCATCAGCACCACGGGTTTGTGGCTCGCCTGCGCATACAGGAGCTGAAACGTGAGCAGGTCCTGATTCCTCTCGTAGGCATCGGGTAGCGCGATCACGCATTCGACGGGCGCAATCTGGCGCCGCAGGTCTTCCTTCAGCGCCTCCTTGTCCTGCACCGGCGGCCGCTCCGGAGTGCTGTAGTTGCGGTAGAAGAAGTTATTGGCGCTTTCGAGGTATTCGAAAACGCGCAGGTAGTCCTCGCTCACGTCCCAGACGTGGGTGACGAACAGCCGGATCGGATGGGACTGCGACATTGCGATGACACTTAAGGCGGCGCCCCGGCGCCGCACACGCGATAGAATACCCCATTACCGCAGTTTGAGCCCTTGACCGCCTGCAATTGCGCCTGCTTCTTTACAACATCCGCTACGCGACCGGCACGGGGGCGGCATTTCACCTGCCTTTGCCGGGTGCAGGCTACCTGCGCAGCAACCGTAAAGTCCTGAGCCGCATCACCGAGTTCATCCGCGCTGAGCAGTCGGACATCGTCGGCCTCATCGAGGTCGACACGGGCTCGGTGCGCACCGGCATGATCAACCAGGCGGAGCATATTGCCAACCAGATTGGCCACTATTCGACCTACGAGTGCAAGTACGGGCTCACCTCCTTCAACCAGTTCGTTCCCATTGTGCGCAAGCAGGCGAACGCATTTCTGTCGGCACCGCATGTGCGCGGCGAGCGCTTCCATTACTTCGACACCGGCATCAAGCGCCTTATCATTGAGCTTGAGCTCGAGGATGTGTGCGTGTTCCTCGTGCACTTGTCGCTGAAGTTCCGCCAGCGCCAGTATCAGCTGCGCTCGCTGCACGATCTGGTGGTGCAGGCCAAGAAGCCGGTGATCGTCGCGGGCGACTTTAACGCCTTCTGGGGCACGCACGAGATCTACCTCTTCATGCGCGCCTCCGGCCTGCGCAGCGCCAACACGCTGGGTATTCCGTCCTTTCCGGCACGCGTGCCGCGCATTGAACTCGACTTCATCCTGGTGAGCGAGGGAATCGAGGTGACCGACTTTCGCGTGCCTGATGTGCGCTACTCGGACCACCGCCCGCTCGTGTGCGACTTTCACGTCAAGGCGGCCGCCTGAACGCGCCCGCCTGCTGGAAGATGGAGCGCGATGCCGACAGCATCGTATGGCTGGCGCTCGATAAGCCGGGCACCTCGGCGAACGTGCTCTCGAGCGAAGTGCTCACCGAGCTCGCCACGCTCCTGGCAACCCTCGCCGCCGCGCCGCCGCGCGCGCTCATCGTGCGCTCCGCCAAGCCGAGCGGGTTCATCGCCGGTGCGGATATCCGCGAATTCACCGCATTCAAGGGACCCGAGGACGCATTCGCCCTCATCCGCGCGGGCCAGGCCGTGCTCGACCGCTTGGAGGATCTGCCCTGCCCCACGATTGCGGCCATTCACGGCTTCGCGCTAGGCGGCGGCCTGGAGCTTGCCCTCGCCTGCCGCTACCGCGTCGCGGTACGCGATGAAAGCCTGGCGCTCGGATTACCGGAAGTGCAGCTTGGCATTCACCCGGGATTCGGCGGGACGGTGCGCACCGTGCGCCTGCTAGGCGTGCGGCAGGCGATGGAGCTCATGCTGACCGGCAAACCCGCGCGCGCCGACAAGGCCCTCGCGATCGGGCTCGTTGATAGGTTGGTGAGCGCGCAGGAACTGCAATCCGCCGCCCGCGCCATGGCGCTCCATCCACCGCGTGCGCGGCGCGCGCCGCTCGTTGAGCGCCTGCTGAGCACCGTGCCTGTGCGTCCGTTCGTGAAAAGCGCGCTCTTGCGTCAGCTCGCCGCGCGAGTGCGCCGCGAGCACTACCCGGCGCCCTACGCGATGGTTGAACTGTGGGCGCGCTACGGCGCGCGCGGCCCTGCGTCCTTCGAAGCCGAGGCGCGCTCGATCGCGGAGCTTTTTGGAACGGCGACGGCGCGCAACCTGATTCGCGTATTCATGCTGCAGGATCGGTTGAAGTCCGCCGTCGGCAAGTCCGCGGTTCCGATCAAGCACGTGCACGTCGTCGGAGCCGGTGTGATGGGCGGGGATATCGCCGCGTGGAGCGCCCTGCGCGGCTTCACCGTGACGCTCGAGGATCGCGCTCTCGAGTACGTGGAGCCAGCGCTTGAGCGCGCACGCGCGCTCTTCGAGAAGCGCATCCGCGACCCCGCGAAGCGCGCCGCGGCCGCTGCGCGCCTAAGTGCCGACGTGGCCGGCGCAGGAGTCGCCGCGGCCGATGTGGTCATCGAGGCGATATTTGAAGATCTCGATGCGAAACTTGCGCTCTATGCGCGGCTTGAGCCGCGCATGCAGTCATCCGCCTGGCTTGCCACCAACACTTCGAGCCTGACGTTGGAGCCGCTCGCCGCGCGGCTCGCGCGGCCGCAGCGCTTGGTCGGCCTGCATTTCTTCAACCCGGTCGCGCAGATGCCGCTCATCGAGATCGTGCGCGCGCCGGCGACCGACGCGGCGGTAGCGCAAGCCGCCGCAGCCTTTGCCCGCCGTCTCGACAAACTCCCGCTGCCGTGCCGCAGTGCGCCGGGATTCATGGTGAACCGAGTCCTCATGCCGTACCTGCACGAGGCGATGTTCGCAGCGCAGGAGGGTGTGCCGTTTGCGCTCATCGACGCGGCCGCGATCGACTTCGGCATGCCGATGGGTCCGATCGAGCTTGCAGATGTCGTGGGGCTGGATGTTGCAAGTCATGTGGGAGAGATCATCGCTGCGGAGCTCGGCCGTCCGGGTCCTGAACTGGGTGAGCTCAAGGCGCGCGTCGCAGCGCACAAGCTGGGCAAGAAGACGCACGAGGGATTCTACGTCTGGAAGAACGGCAAGCCCGTGAAGCCGGCGGCTCACGGCAGCGCGGTACCGGTGGATCTCCTCGACCGCATGATTCTCGCGCTCGTCAACGAATGCGTGGCGTGTCTGCGCGAGGGTGTGGTCGAGGATGCCGACCTCATCGATGCGGCGGTGATCTTCGGCACCGGCTTCGCGCCGTTTCGTGGCGGACCTCTCACTTACGCCCGCAGCGTCGGCGTGACCTCGATCACGCAACGCTTGGCAGCGCTTGCACAGCGATACGGTTCTCGTTTTCGCCCGGACGCGGGCTGGGCCCTGTTGACATAGCCTATACTCGCATCGCTCGTGTCCTCTATTATTTTGCGGTCCTATGAGGCCCGACGGACAGGTTTGCTGAAATGGCTGATGAACGCGAAGTTACCTCGACGCTGCTGAAGTCCTTCGCGCCACTGGATGGCCTGAAAAGGGACAATATCGCCGCGCTTGCGAAGAAGGTCAGCGTGCGCACGATGAATGCCGGCCGGATGCTCTTCAGGGAAGGCGACAACGACAAGCAGTCGATCTGGCTCGTCTCGGGACTGGTGGAGCTCAAAAGCGGCGAGCAAACCATCGCGATGATCCAGGGCGGCACAGCTGAGGCGAAGAATCCGCTTTCTCCGGGCACGCCGCGCCGCGCTAGCGCGCGCGCCGTCGATGAAATCACCTACCTCGCCATCGATACCGAGCTCCTCGACGTGATCATCACCTGGGATCAGACGGGCAGCTACGAGGTCACCGAGCTGCAGGCGCAGGAGCAGAACGCCGGTGATGACTGGATGACGACGCTCCTGCAGACGAAGGCTTTTCACCGCATTCCGCCGGCCAACATCCAGGCGATTTTCATGCGCATGCAGCGCGTGCCGTACCGCGCCGGCGAAGTGGTGATCAAGCAGGGGGACGAAGGCGATTACTTCTACGTGCTGGTGAGCGGCAAATGTGTGGTGATGCGCGAGACACCGCTCAATAAGGAAGGGATCAAGCTCGCCGAGCTCGGCATCGGCGACAGCTTCGGCGAGGAGGCGCTGATCGCCGAGGCGAAACGCAATGCAACCGTCACCATGCTCACCGACGGCATGCTCATGCGGCTCAACAAGGACGATTTTCGCGAGCTCATGAATGAGCCGCTCCTGCAGTGGCTCAACTACGAGGAGGCGCGCGAGATCGTCGCACGCGGGGGCAAGTGGCTTGACGTACGCCTGCCGAGCGAGCACCAGAACCTGTGCATCGAGGACTCGCTCAATATTCCGCTGTACTTCATCCGCCTGAAGCTCTCGGCGCTGGATGCAAGCGTGCCGTACGTCGTGTACTGCGACACCGGTCGCCGCAGCTCGGCGGCGGCCTACATCATGGTCGAGCGTGGCTTCGATGCCTACGTGCTGCGCGGCGGCCTGGCAAGCGGCAACGTCGCGCTGCGCCGCTCGGCTTAGCCTCACGCGCGAGCGTCGTTCGATTTAAGTTTTCGACCCCCGGGCGCGGCGCCGGCCTGCGCAGGCGGCTTTGCGCGGTTCGATAAGCTCTAGCGAAGCTGACTCCAATTACCCGATCCGGGAAGCGTCCTGCCCGTACGCACTACGCAAGCTCTGCGACATCCATCGCGCCGTCCGGTCACGCGTTGCGCTGGAACACTCATGCGATATCGCGACGATGGCTCTGTCGAGATCAATAACAACGCGGCGGAACGCTCCTTCGACCGCGCGCTTGCCGACACTGGTACTTCACAACGCACTAACGATGCTCTCAGACGCGTTACTTTCACTGCTGCAGCAGGATTCATCAGACATACGCGCGTTGACATGCGCTCATGAACGGGCGTAGCGTCGCCCGCAATATAATTTCAAGGCCAGCAGCCAACCGAGCTGCGCGCCGACTAAAGCCCGCCTGATTATGTTTAATCCTAGGGGAGACCGCACTTGATCCAGAACACCATTGCAAGAAAACTCACCCTGATCGGCGCAGCCCTGCCGTTGCTGCTTGTATTCGGGGCCCAAGCGGCGAATATTTCCTCGCCCGTCGCGGCTGGAGTGACGCTCGTCGGCGCGCCAGATGCGGCAAGCCAGACGAGCTTCGAAGTCGCGCTGCCGTTGCGTAATGTGGACCAGCTTCAGGAGCTGCTCGCGGCCCTGCACGATCCGACCAATCCGCAATACCATCATTGGCTGACCCCGGCGCAGTTCGGAGCTCAGTTCGGCCCCGATACGGCGACGATGAGTAAGGTGGTCGCGGCCCTGAAGGCGCGCGGGTTGTCGGTGCAAACCCATACGCGCAGCTTGCATGTCAGCGGAACTGGCGAGGAACGTAATCCCCTGCGAGTTGCCCTACATGAACAGCTCATCCTCCGCCTTTAAAATGCCGCGATAATCCTGGCCGCCGTTGTAGCTCGGGAAGTAATAAAGCTCGCATTCGCCGAACGACGCGCTCAGCGCGTCCACCTCGTTGTCCTCGATCGCGTCGACGTAGCCGGCAAAAATGCTGCCGTCAGACAGGTCTGGTATGTCGTACAGGATGACATGCGCGCCGGGCGCGCCGGTGATCTCCGACTGCGTATCGATAGAGACCTCGGCGAAAGCGCCGCCATACAGGCCGCCGCCGCCGTTGATCGGAATATCCGCATACAGGGTCGGGTTCGGCTTACCGGTCGTTTGCTTCCAATTCTCGTGATCGAACACCGCCGCGACATCGCTCGGCAGATAGTCGCTCGACATCAGCACGCCGATCGTGGCCCCCGTGCCGTCGAGCCGCTGCGACTTGCCGTTCACTGTCACCTTGGTCTCATACGACGGATATTCGTACGCCTGCTTCAGATCATCGTACCAATAGCCGCCGTCCTGACTGTTACGGTTATCGATGACGCCGCCCAAATTCGCCGTTACCTGGTGCGACATTACCTGCGCTTCGATGGGC
>Ga0302326_10016983_pt1 | contig 15203 bp, 19 predicted proteins | sample Palsa_T0_3_FD_202264 | JGI IMG/M metagenome (GOLD analysis project Ga0302326, IMG submission 202264) | Peat permafrost microbial communities from Stordalen Mire near Abisko, Sweden - Palsa_T0_3 | ecosystem: Environmental > Terrestrial > Soil > Palsa > Peat permafrost | place: Sweden: Abisko...
GCGGCCAGATCTGCTCGGGGTAATGCGCGCGACCCTCGTGACCGTGACGCTGATCGCCCTCGTGGTCTTCTGGAGCTTCCCGGTGGCGCCACCGCGCATGTTGCCCGGGGGCTACATCGACCTGGTGTCGGTCGTCCACCATCTATCTCCCTGGCAGCTCGGCGCGATCGCGCTGCATTCCAACCAGCTCTGCTCGATGCCATCGCTGCACGTGGCCTGGGCGGTCTGGTGCTCGATCGCGCTGTGGCGGATCAGCGAGCGCCGCCTGCTGCGCGCGCTCGCGGTGATCTATCCATTCCTGACGAGCTTCGCGGTGATGGCGACCGCGAACCACTACCTCCTCGACGCGGTGGCGGGGGCGGCGATCACGCTGGGGGTCTACTTCGCCCTCGGCCTGGTCCCGACGGCCCCACCGGGACCTTCGCCGGCCGCGCAGGGCCCCGGTGACGTGGCGGGGGTGGGGGTAGCGGTGAGGGCCCAATACCCTGCGTAACGCAGGCATGCACGCCCGCGGTACTCACTTTGCCGGGAGCGGTGCGAGAATGTCCACGTGATCGGCCTCTGTCTCTCACGGCGTCCGCGATGAGGGCCGTCGTCTGCAACAAAGCAGAGCTCGAGGTGCTCGAGCGGCCGGAGCCCGTGCCGGGGCGCGGACAGGTGCGCATCGAGGTGCTGCGCTGCGGGATCTGCGGTTCCGATCTGCATGCGCGCCACGGCTGCGACCTGTGGGCCGAGCTGGCGGTGCGTGCGGGCTACGGGCGGTTTGCTCGCTCGGAGGAGCAGATCGTCTTCGGCCACGAGTTCTGCGGGTCGGTAGCCGAGTACGGCCCACGCTCCCACAAGGGCCTGCGGGCGGGGACGCGAGTAGTGGCGCTGCCGCTCCTGCGGGGGAGTCGCGGCGTGGATCTCGTCGGCCTATCGGTGCACGCTCCCGGCGCCTACGCCGAGCAGGTGATCGTCGAGGGGTCGCTGATGATGCCGGTGCCCAATGGCCTGGGGCCCGACGTCGCGGCGCTGACGGAGCCGATGGCCGTGGCCTGGCACGCGGTGCGCCGCGGTGAGGTGGACAAGCGCACCGTCGCGATCGTGATTGGCTGTGGACCGATCGGGCTTGCGGTGATCCTGCTCCTGAAGGCCAGGGGCGTGCGCACGGTCGTGGCCAGCGACTACTCACCCGCGCGTCGCGTGCTGGCCACCGCCTGCGGCGCGGACGTCGTCCTCGACCCCGCGCACGAGTCCCCGTTCACCGCCGTGGAGCGGCGCGGGCAGGTGCCGGACATTCCCGCCGCGCTCGAGTTGGCCGTCGGCACGCGCGAGAAACTCGGGCGCCTCCCGTTCGGGTGGTGGCACGCGTGGCGGCTCGCCGAGAAGCTCGGCGCCGCGCCGAAGCACCCCGTCATCTTCGAGTGCGTCGGGGTGCCCGGCATGATCGACAGCGTGATCGACGGTGCGCCGCTGTTCTCTCGCGTAGTCGTGGTCGGCGTGTGCGTCGGCGTCGACCAGTTCACCCCCGCGATGGCCGTCAACAAGGAGCTCGACCTACGGTTCGTGATCGGCTACACGCCGCTCGAGTTCCGGGACACCCTGCAGATGCTCGCCGAGGGCGACGTCGACCCCACGCCGCTGATCACCGGGACGGTCGGGCTCGATGGCGTGAAGGACGCGTTCACCGCACTCGACAGTCCAGACGTACACGCCAAGATCCTGATCGACCCGCGCAGCACGGCAACGGCACCGGCGAGCCCATAGCGTCTGCCTGCCCTGGCGGCGTGGTGGCAAGCGCGCTCTGCTACTGATCGACTGAGTCGGCGTTCACCCTCGAGACCTACCGACGGGCCGGCCCATCCACCCCGGCCCCAACACCCGCCCGATCGATCACTCCTCCCACCAAGCGTCGTCCCCCTCCCCTACCGACCGCTCGATCTCCTCCAGGGCGATGTCCGTGCGGCGGTCCTCGACCATCGACTGCAGCGCCTCGGAGATGCTCGGCGCCCACACCCGCCGCGCCACCGCGACCCGACCGGACTCCTCGTCGAACTGCTTCCATTCCAGCTCGACCAGCGGCGTGCGCGCAGGCGGGGCGTCGGTGGGGACCGGGGCGCCCCAGCCGTACAGGGTGATCTGGGCCTGCCAGCCGTGCGCGCACAGCTCGCCCATCACGGCCAGGGCCTGCCACTCGTCGCCCACCGGCCTGGGGCGCAGGTAGCGACGGCGCAGGTAGATCGCGATCCACACGCACGCCGCCGTCAGGACGGCGATCGCGAGCGCGATCAGGAGCGTTTCGTACCCGGGCGCGCGAGCGTCGCCGCCCTGTACGCCGCTGGCCAGCACGAGCACACCACCTGTGGCGGCACTCATGGCATCACAATCGATCGGCCCGATCCGGCCTGAGAAAGCAGATGCCACCCGCTTGCTCTCATCGCTCTCTCAGAGTAGCCATTACGGGGCGGCCTTCAGGGGGCCCGGAGATCAGATCGAGCAGGGGCGCGAACGGCGATCTGTGCCCACTTCGGTGATCCCGGCCGAGGTGATCTTGATCCGCGTCGGGACGTTTCCGCGCGCGAGCAGCGCGCGCAGCACCGACTCACCCTTGGAGGCGATCCCCGACCGCAGCGGCTCCTCGAACGCCTCTGCGCTGAGATAGTCCGCGATCTGTACATAGACATGCTTTTCGGCGCGGCCGTCCTGGACCTTCCAGCGGTAGGTTTCGCCGGGACGGGGAGCCGGGATCGGCGTAGGACCGCCGATGATCGCGGGATCGTCAGCCATACACCCAGGATGACGCCCGCGCCGGCGGGCGCAAGGGGCCGATTGGCCAGCATCTTCGGGTCACCTTTGGACATGTGAGCAGCGATTCGGGCAAGGTTTGTCCCGTTTCGGAGATCCCGTCGGAATAGGGAGTAGGGATGTCCGCCATAGCCACCATCAGCGTCCTCTACGAGACCAATCCCTCGTTGGGAACAGCCGTCGTCAACGGCCTGCTCGCCTGGGCGGCCGTCCTGGGCGTCTGCATGGCGTTCTACTCAATACTGCCGGCAGCCGTCGCCGTGTTCATCCCCGGCAGGCCGGAGCCCCTGTCGAGACGGATCGATCGCTGGCTGGCAGTCGGCTTCCTCGTCGGGATGCCTCTCGGCTTCCTGATGTTCGTTGTCTGCGTCGCTGGACTCGTTACATGAACGGCTTCGACCTCTACGACCGCTACGACTTGATCGTCTCGTGGGTGATGGCGATCGTCGCGGTGGGCGCCCTGATCATGGGGGCGCCCCTGTGGGCGGTGGTGCTGATCGTCATCGCCGGCTGCACCGTCGTGATGCTCCACCACATCGACGAGTTTCGCGCCAAGTAGCGCAGGATCGCGACATTTTCATTCCGTCCTTCTCCGGACGGCCCGGGAGGCGCCTCCATATAAGCAGCCAGTAGTGTCAGACCATGCGCAAGCGCTCAGTGCTCGTCATGACATTCGCCGCAATGACGGCCACGGGCTGCGGATCGACGAGCGCGCCGAGCGTGAGCGTTCACGCTGGGACTGCGACTGGAACCCCAACCTCGGGCGCCGCAACGGCGCACTTCATCGCGGCGGCAGACGAGATCTGCCAAGCGTTGCACTCACAGCAGGAGCCTCTCAATGCTCGTGTCCAAGCGCTCACACAGGACACGACGGCGGCAAAGGCACAGCTGCAGGCGCTTCTACGGCAATCGGTCACATTCGTGCGCGCGGCGGACGCCAAGCTGCAGGCCCTCCCGCGGCCAGCGGGCGAGGCCACAACAATCGAGCAGCTCCTCACCGGCTATGACCACGAGGCAGCCGAGGTGACCAGTTTCGCGAGCTCACTAACCAGACTGGAACCCGAACGGCAGCGATTCGCGTCGGGCTCGCTCGAACGGACGACGGAGTCAGACCGCAAGTTGGCGGAAGGGCTTGGCATGAAGGTCTGCGCGGCTTCGGAATAGCCCTCCCTGCCGGCGGAGCGTGAGGCCGCGTCAGCCGTCGTCTCGACGGAGCCGTTCTAATCTCACCGTATGACGAGCGAGCCCGAACGCCCCCTCTCCCCCTCGCTCGTGCTGCTGATGGCCGTCGCCTGCGGGGCGGCCGTCGCGAACATCTACTACGCCCAGCCGCTGCTCAGCACGATCGCGCACGAATTCGCGATCTCCGACGGCACCGCCGGCCTGCTCGTGACGGCCTCGCAGGTCGGCTACGCCGCGGGCCTGGTGCTGCTCGTCCCGCTCGGCGACCTGCACGAGCGCCGCCGGCTGATCACCCGCATTCTGCTGGTGACGGCGCTCGCCCTGCTCGCCACGGCCGCGGCGCCGAGCTTCGGCCTGCTCGCGGGGGCGCTGCTGGTCGTGGGCGTGACCTCGGTCGTCGCGCAGATCCTCGTGCCGCTGTCGAGCACGCTCGCCGCCGAGCGTGAACGCGGGCGCGTGGTGGGCAAGGTGATGAGCGGCCTGCTCGTCGGGATCCTCGTCGCCCGTACCGCCAGCGGGATCATCGCCGAGCTCGGCGGCTGGCGGCTGGTCTTCGGCCTCTCGGCCGTGCTGATGCTCGCGCTGAGTGCGGTGCTGCGACGCAGCCTGCCCGAAGTCCGGCCCACGACGACGCTCTCCTACCCGGGAGCGCTGCGCTCGGTCGGGCGCCTGGTCGCCGAACATCCCTCGTTGCGCATGCGGATGGTCTACGGCGCGCTCGGCATGGGGCAGTTCAGCGTGCTGTGGACGACGATCGCGTTTCTGCTCGCGGGTCCGCCTTACCACTACGGGACAGCGACGATCGGCCTGTTCGGCCTCGTCGGGCTCGCCGGCGCGCTCGCGGCGCAGGCGGCGGGGCGGATGGCCGACCGCGGGCATCACCATCTCTCCACCGGCCTGTTCTTCGGGACGATGCTGCTCTCCTGGGCCTTGATCGCCGCCGGCAAAACCTCGCTGGCGGCGCTGATCCTCGGGATCGCGGCGCTCGACCTCGGCATCCAGGGCGCCCAGATCACAAACCAGAGCGTGATCTACGCGCTCGCCCCCGAGGCCCGCAGCCGTCTGACGACCGCCTTCATGACGACCGTCTTCGCCTCGGCCGCCGTCTCATCGGCGCTTGCCTCGGCGATCTACGAGGCCGACGGGTGGGGCGCGGTGTCGATCCTCGGGGCCGGGCTGGCCGGTGCGGGGGTGCTCGTTTGGGTGGTTGAGCAGTGGCGGCTACGACGGGGTAGCGAGGGGGCGGACAGCGCGATTCAGCGTTTCGCCTCCTAGTGTCCTGAGTCAGAAATTCGGTCAGTGTTTGCCGGGTGGATGGACGTGATCTGACGTTCGACGGCGTCGGTGAGTGTGCTGCTAGCACATGGCCGGCGTCGGCGGGCGTCAGGCGCGTTCAGGCGCCGGGAAACGCCAGCGAATTTCTGACTCAGGACACCAGATCCGGCCGATCAGTTCGCCGCATACGGGGACATCGTCTCCACCCCAGGGCGGAGGCTCTGTCCGGCAAGTTCCACCCGATTGATCCACCCTGGGCCCGATGTGCTCGGGGGTGCTCACTGCGAGGGTTGATTGGCACCCTAAAGAAAGCAGGCACACCGTGTCTACCAGCGTTCTGATTGTCAATCTCGCCATCCTCTTTGCGGTCCTCGAGGCAGATCTCGGACGCCGCAAGGTCAGCAAGCTGCGCATTCTCCGTCCCCTGCTTCTGGCCGCCGGCATCGTGCCGATGTTCGTTGAGAGTCCAGCAACATCCGGGAGTGGCGCCGTGCTCGAGGTCTCGCTCGCCGTGCTTGGCGTTCTGTTCGGCATCGCGGCAGCCGGTGGCCTGATGCAGGTCAGCTTCGATGTACAGAAGCAGCGCGTCCTCAGCACCGCGAGCGTGGCCTACGCCGTATTCTGGACCGCGATCATCGGTGCGCGGCTGCTGTTCACCTACGGCGCGAACCACTGGTACACCACGCCGCTCGCCCATTGGATGGGCACCAACAGGATCTCAACCGCCGCTCTCACCGATGCCCTGATCTTCATGGCAATCGCGATGACCCTCACACGCACGCTCCGGCTCGCCGGCGCTCGCGCCCGTCTCCAGCATCAGCACACAGGGGAGCTCGCGCTGCAGGCGTGAAGTCGTTCCCGCCGGGCTCTTGAGAGCTCGGCGGGGTTCGCCGCGTGGATCGGCACATTAGACAAACAAGGAGCCTCACATGACCTTTGCCAGCATCTCTCTCTACATCGCACTCATTGTTCTGTTCTTTGTCAAACGAATAAAAGGTGAACCGGTCGCAACAGACAAAAAGCTGTTTGTCCTGCCGATAATTTTGATGGTCATTGGGTGGCGTCAGATCAGCCATGACCACATGAACACTGTGGCCACAGTGTTGACTGTGATCAGCGCGGCGGTGGCACTTGGGATGGGTGTCCTGCGGGGCGCCCTGGACAAGCTCACGCAGCGTGACGGCGCTCCGTTTATGCAGTGGGGTCGCGCGTCGCTGATTGTGTTTCTCGCCAACATCGCGATCAAGCTCGTGCTCGACGTCGTCCTCGTCGCGGCCGGTGGCACTGCGGGGGCCGCTGCCGACTCGCTGGCGCTGGTGTTCGGGCTCACGCTGCTCGGCGAGGCGGGCACGCTGTGGCTGAGGCTGCAGCCGAGCGCTCAGCGCGACATGCCGGCGAGGAAGACTTACGCTGGGTGATTACGCCATGAACACCTATCTCCTCTACAGCGGTCGCTACCGGCGGGTCTTGCGTGCGCTGGGCCTCGCCGCGGTCACCGCTGCGGTGGCCACGAGCCAGCCGGCTCCCGGGCTCTCCGGCAGCGGGCTGGTTGTGCTCATCGCTCTGCTCGCGGCTGTCGGTGCGCAGATCTTGCTGGTGGCTGAGCTCTTCCCCCGCGCGAGGTTGGCGCGGTGCGTCATCGGTGCGGTCGGGAGCGCACTGCTCGTCGGCTACGCGCCGGGGATCGGCTCTGTCGTGCTGCTCGTGTTCGCCGGGCTCGACGCCGGCGGCAGCCTGCCGTTTGCGCAGGGCGCCGTCGTCGTCGCCTTGGCGGTGGTCACCGAGACGCTCGGCACGCTGGCGTCCAGTCAAGGGCTGGCGAACAGCGGCCTCAGCTCCGCGGCGATATTCGGGTTCCTCACGGCGACGACCATGCGGCAGTACACCCTGCGCGCCGAGCAGGCCGAGCTACGCCTCGCCGACGCTGAGCGCGCACGCAAGGAGCACACCCGCGCCGCCGGCCTGGCCGAGCGGGCCAACGCAGCGCGGGAGATTCACGACATCCTTGCCCACAGCCTTGGCGCCCTCGTCCTGCAACTCGATGCAGCGGACGCCCTTCTCGCCGAGAACGCCGGCGAGCAGCAGCGAGCGCTGGAGCTCGTGCGACGAGCTCGCAATCTGGCCAGCGAGGGGCTCGATGAGGCGCGGCGCGCCGTGGGGAGCTTGCGCCAGGACGCGCCGCCGGTCCTCGAGTCTCTGCAACAGCTCATGGACGCCAGCGGCCTGGACGCACTACGGGTCACGGGGGCGCCGAAACCGACTAGCCAGGAGGTCGCCGTCGCGGTGCGTCGTACGGCGCAGGAGAGCCTGACCAACGCGGCCAAGCACGCACCCGGGGCAGTACCGACGGTTGAGCTCGAGTTCGCGTCCGATGCCCTGATCCTGACGGTGGCGGACACAGGACGGCCCGACGGCACAGCTCCCGCTCCGCACGCCTACAGCGGCGGCGGCTACGGGATCGACGGACTCCGCGAGCGAGCCAGGCTGATCGGCGGAACCCTGACAGCCGGTCCGCAACACGACGGCTGGCGGGTGCAGCTGATCATCCCCCAGGACGCCCGCGACTCCTCAAACAGAGGCCGCTCGTGAGCGAGCCGCAACAGCCACCGATCCGTGTGATCGTCGCCGACGACCAGCGCGCCGTGCGCGAGGCGCTGGCCACCGTCCTCGAGGTCTTGCCGGGAATCGAGGTGATTGGACTGGCCTGCGACGGCGGCGAGGCGATCGAGCTCGCTCGCAGCCTGAACCCCGACGTGATCCTCATGGATCTACGCATGCCCAACACAGACGGCATCGCGGCGACCCGTGAGATCAACGCAGAGCTACCGGGCATCAGGGTCGTGGTGCTGACCACGTTCGCCGATGACTCGAGCATCCGTGCGGCCTTGGAGGCCGGTGCGATCGGCTACCTCACCAAGGACGCCGGCCGCGAGCAGATCGCGCTCGCCGTGCAGTCCGCCGCGATCGGGCAATCCGTGCTCGACCCCGCTGCCCAAGCGACACTGCTCCGAGCCGCCTGGCCCCCGGGCTCGCCCGCGGCCCCTGCACCCAACCTCTCCCCGAACCAGCACGTCTCAGCCGGGACGCCGCCCACGACGCCGCTACCCGACGACCTCACCGCCCGCGAGGCCGAGGTCCTGCAAAGGATCGCCGCGGGGCGTACGAACGCCGAGATCGCCGAGGAGCTCTTCATCGCCGAAGTCACCGTCAAGAGCCACATCAATCACCTGTTCGCCAAGATCCGCGCACGAAGCCGAGCCGAGGCCGTCCGCTACGCATACGACCACGGGTTGGCCGAGCCTCTCTGAGGCGCTCGATGCACCGAAGCGAGCCCGGATAGAGCCGTCAAGATCCCGGCCGCCAGCACTGAAGCGATCGCATACCAGCCGAGCACGGCTACGGCGACAAGCCAACTACCGGCGGACGAGGGCGACGGTGCACCTTCAGCGCGAGCGCCGACTGCAGCAGAAGCTCAACACAGCGCACAGCTTGATGCGCGCCGAGGCAGCTGGACGGCCTGGCCGTACACCGACTACTTCCGATCTCCGCCGGATGGTCTACGAGCGCGACGGCGGACGATGCGTCGAGTGCGACTCGACATTCGACCTGCAATACGACCACGTGCTGCCAGTCGCGCTCGGTGGCGCCACAACCGTCGAGAACCTCCAACTACTTTGCGCCGACTGCAACCGTCAAAAGAGCGACACCCTTTGACTGAGGTGTCCGGATCGAGCGTGGACTGAGTGATCCTCCGCCGCCGTTCACCTGAAGCAGATGCGCCAACTGCTTATCGACGCGGATGCTGTAGGAGCCGGCACGGTCGCCCTCGAGCCGGCGGGTTTTTCTTATCCCCGCCGGGTTATCCCGGTGACCTCCCATGCCCGGCCGAGGGCGCTGCCATAAAAAGCCACAACGACGAGGACCAAAGCACGTTGCAGTGCGGCACTCTGGGTGTTCATCAGAAGCGCTACGCCGAGGCCGAACTGCACTGAGTAGCCCACAACCGAGGTTGACGCGAAGGCGAGATTCAGCTTTCTGTTTCGAGAGCTGGAGGCGAAGTTTCCAGCCCGCTTTGCCCTCGGTATCAGCAGTCTGGTGGCCAGGAGGCCGAGTAGCGCGGGGAGTTCCTCACCCGGCCCGCCGGTAGCGGATGTGCGTGACGAGCGGAGAGTGGAGCACCTCGACCGGCTCGAACCCGAAGGACTCGACTCCGTCGAGGAGCCGCTCGCCGGACCCGAACAGGACGGGGACCACGTCGAGCGTGAGTTCGTCGATCACTCCGGCGGCGAGCGCCTGACGGACGGTTGAGGCGCCGCCCGCGATGTCGATGCCATCCTCGCCGGCCGTCTCACGCGCCTGCGCGTAGGCGGCATCGAAGCCATTAGTGACGAAGTGGAAGCTCGTGCCGCCCTCCATCTCGATCGGCTCGCGGGCATGGTGGGTGAGTACGAAGACCGGCGCGTGGTAGGGCGGCTCGGAGCCCCACCATCCATCCCAGTCCTGATCCCACTCGCCGCGGATTGGCCCGAACATGTTGCGGCCCATGACGTAGGCCCCGCGCGGTCGCATGAGCCAGCCCTCTGCCGTCGCGTCGGCGTCGTTCGCGCGCTCGTCGCCGAGATGCCAGCTGTGGACCTCCCTGCCGCGCTTCCCCAGCGGATTCTCCCGACTCTGGTCCGGCCCGGCGACGAAGCCGTCGAGCGAGATCGACATGTGGCAGGTGGTGTCCGGCATCGGCGTCCTCCTAGTAATTGCGATGTGCAAGCGTCGGCACGGTACCGCACGGGAAATGTGTGGCAAAGCTGCAAGCACCATCTACGTCATCGCGACGCGTCCGGCCAGCGAACCTCGCTCGGGCTGCCCGATCGAATGCGGTTGGAGTCCGGCGACTTCGGTGTCTCAGAAATGGGCGATACTGGTTCGATTCGCCGGACATGCCAGCAAATCGGCACCTTTTGGCGCGGCTTTCCCCCGAGATTCCCCCGAACCTGCGCGAAACGTCCTCACGTTTTCCCCCTAACGCGGCGGTTCGATTCAACCGGTCCACTATCCGAGGTCGGGATGTTCGAGCTCGGCGCGCTGCTGCGCGGTGAGTGGACCGTCATTGCTCTGCTCGAGCGCCATGATCTCTTCCTCAATCGCCTTGAGGCCGAGGTCGTATGCGAGAGCGCGTGCGCGGTCACGTCGCGTGGTCTGGGGACTGGCGATCTCGGCACGTGCGGCGCGCAGCTCCTCACGGCGCGCGTAGTCTCGCAGCAGGTCGTGCGCAATCGACGGTGCGCTCGTCGGCGTCTCGGCCGTCGGCTGGGACGGCCCGAGCCGCCCGACCTGCTGGAGGTACGCGCGGTCCTTGGCGCGATCGGCAGTGCGCTTGGAGTGCTCCACATCGGCGAGGCTTGCGACTGCCACCGTGATCGTCGTCGCGGCGACGCGGCGCTGCTCGGCGCCGGCGATCAGCTGCGTGTAGCCCTCCGGGAAGCCACTGGGCGCGAGCGTCAGGTCGAGCTTGCCATGAGCTGTGCGCAGGTTCCACACGGTGGCCTGTGCGAGCACGCTCGCGGTGAAGTAGTCAGGCGGGAGCAACACGGCGTTCTCGGGATGAGCAGGATCGACCTCCAGACTGCATTCCAGGCGGTTGAGCACATCGGCAAGCCGCTCGAGGTTTTGCTGCGCCCGATCGGGCGCGACGTCGATGTCCTCGGTCTCGTAGCGCTGCCCGTGGCTCTGCAGCGCAGCGCCGCCTATGACTACGAACCGGACGTCCTCCTCGCGCAGTGCGCGGAGCAGCGTCTCACGCCCGCGATCTATCGGATCTGCCTGGCCAGCCATTCATCAGCGCGAGCGCGGCGCACTCGCAAGTTCGGGGGCTTGTTCTCCGTGGTGCTCGGACCGCGTGCGGTGAGCTGTAGCGTCGCATCGAGGGCGAGTGCGAACCGCTGACTGTACGGCGCGGGATCGGTTAGCGCGATGCGCAGCAGATCAACGAGCCCCGCCACCTCCACTGCGCTCCCGCCGACCGTGGCCTCGATCGCGGCGCGTGCGAGGTCGGCAAAACCGTAGGTGCCGGGCGGTGCGTCAAGCAGACGAACGCGATCGGGTGCCGCCGACGCGGCGAGGACCGTCTCCGTAGCCAGTGCTCGATCCTCGGGGTGCACCACGAGATCGAGCGTGCCCTCATCGCTGAGGATCAACGGCCAGCCGTGCAGCGCCCCAGCGACCTCCCCCACCACGATCGCCCTCAGGCCAACCGCCCGCACAAGCTCCAGTGCGGCAACGCGATCGAAGCGGTCACAGCTCAGATGCCTCACCCGCTCCGCCGGCTCGCGCCCGAGCTGCTCGTAGATCAGAGACGTCCACGAGCCCTCATCCGCCGTGGCGAGCCCGAGCGTCAGATCGAGCTCGCACGCCGCCACGACCTCCTGCACCGCCTCGAACTTGGGCTCGGTCGCGCCGCTCTCCCACCGCGCAACCGTCACCTGCGAGGTACCCAAGCGCCCCCCAAGCTCCTGCTGAGTGAGGCCAGCGCGACGGCGGGCAATCACGATGATGTCACGCGCACGCACCCGGTTAGCATAACAGAACTGATATAGGCAAACTATGATTGCTGCCAGGGCGGCGGGACTTGACCCGTCTACCTCTGCGCCCTCGAGCAGGCATGGCGTTGATAGGCTTGCCTTCGTCCCAGGGCGATTAGCTCAGCTGGGAGAGCGCCGCCTCGACAAGGCGGAGGTCACTGGTTCGAGCCCAGTATCGCCCATGCATTTAGCCCCGTGTTTGCGGGGGCTTTTTGCGTTAATGGGCCAGTCAGCCGAGCGGGCCAAAGGCTGTTTTCCCACATCTTTCCCACATGAGCCTCCAGATGCGGCCATGAGTGCCGGTCTGAAGGGCGCCCAGTAGCACCCGGTTGGGCGTGTGGTGGACCGGTCGAAGTCAAGGCTGGACGGTGCCACGCCCTGAGCAGGACGGCCGGCGACACCTCGAGCGCATCTGCCAGCCGAAGGAGCGTCGTGACGCGAGGATCGCGCAGTCCGCGCTCGATCCGAGAGACCTCGGTCACGTGGTCGAACTCCTCTTTTCACGCCTGGGGGTCGATCAACTCGCGTACGCGGACCCGCTTCGACTTGAAGGTCTTGTGGTCCGATGTCGTAACGCTGGCGCGAGTCTTGTGGTGCGGGTCACCTTCTCCGAGCGAGTCCACCGGCTGGTAGAGCGTGATCGCGTCGCGGGGCGGAATCTCAAACGGCCCAGGAACGCCGTGGGGTAGTGGCTGCGGGAAAAGGGAAGACTTCCCGCCCTTTTCGAGAGGCTCCATAACTATGTGCGTGATCTTCACCAGATGACCGCTGTGGTTGATGATGTCGAACATGACGACGGGCTCGGAAGGTGCGCGCGGACTGGCGAGCATCATGCGCCGCACTTCGACCACGACGCGCGTCCCCCAGGTGCGCCACTCCCTTACGAGCTGAACCGCGAGAGCGGCGGTCGAGATCAACGCGGCGTATCCGGCAACGGCCGTCGTCATGCTCAGGCCGAGGATCGGTGCGATGGTCACGCGTAGAAACTAGCGCCGAGGTCAGTCGGACACCGGCGAAGTGGGGCGGGCAGGTGTCAGCGGACTCGGCGCAGGGTACGACGGGCTACGGTGCCCTGCCTAGCGCATAAGCTGTGGCCATGTCGATAAGCAGTCGTCGCGCCTTTCGGTTCGCGCGCTCGTTCTTCGTTGCCGTTGTTGTCGCTGGCGGCATCATCGGCTGTGGAGGTAGCTCGAAGACCGCGCGTACGCAGACACTCGAACCGGCGGGTCAAGTAGCCAAGCCCAATCCAGTCGGAGCCCAGCCAATCGAAACTGGCTCCGAAGCCTCAGAAGAAGCGTCCAAAAAGAGCGAAGAAGCCAAAGAAGCGGCGGAAGAAACCAAACAGTCTGTAGAAGAATCGAGCGAAGCGAGCAAGAAAGCTGCCGAAGAAAACAAAGAAGCCTCAGAAGAAGCGACCAAAAAGAGTGAAGAAGCCAAGGAAGCCTCGGAAGAAGCTAAGCAAGCCGCAGAAGAACACTAGAGGTCCATGCACGTCGCGTTGATCCACGGCAGCAGCTACGGTTAACGGAAGTCACCTGCAAGGATTCTAGTAACCATTTTCGGACCGACCCTGGTGGCCAGAATGCGGGTGGAGTTCGTCCGTAAATCTCACAAACCGTGGCCGCAGAGCGTCCATGTATTGCAGCATACGTATCAATCAGCCCGGGCCTTGATAGTCAGGGCGCTCGCCAGTGGCGATCTCGCGGTTAAGCTCACAGAGCCGTGACTCCTGCTCGCCAGGATCGGAAGCCACCGAAAGTGGCCATCCGTATGCAGTAGAGACGGCCTTATCGAGTTGTAGGTGTAGATCGCGCAACGTAGCGTGAGCTCCTTCTTCCACGGCGTTGTAAAGGGTTGTCAATCCAATCTCCCGCTCCGAGCAGATCGTGCGGCGCTCGCCGTCGATGGCAACGGCTTGGAAAGCGTCCCTTCGTCGTTCTGGGCCGCGTACAACTTTCCGACGCCTCCTCATGCGATGCGCTAGACGCCCAGTCATAGGTGTATCCATAGGTGTACACCTTCTGTTATGATCAATTTCATGAGCCCCCGTATCGATGAAGTTCTTCCCACGCGCGAGGCGAGGTCAAAGCTGCCGTCGCTGCTCGCGGTCTTCCGTGCCCGCGGGGCCGACGCCGATCCGGTAGTGATCGGCGCGCATCGTCGTCCCGAGGCCGTCGTCCTCTCCTACGCGCGCTACCTGGCGTTGCTGAGCGGTCGCGAGCGCGTCGAGGCGATCCTGGCCGACCGGCGAGCGGCTGGACCTGGCATGGGTGAGGAAGAGTCGATGCGGATGGCAGTCGAAGAACAGCACGCCTCCCGTAGCTAAGTGCCGCGCCTCGTTCTCGATTGCAATGTCTTTGTCTCGGCGTTGCTCTCGCCTGAGGGCGCGCCCGCGCTGATCCTCGACCGGTGGGCCGACGAAGACTTCGACTTGGTCGTCAGTCCTCTGCTGCTGGCTGAGCTGGAGGATGTTCTGAGGCGACCCAAGTTTCATGCTCTGATCGATAGCACCCATGTCGATGCGCTCCTTTCGGGCTTGATCGAGGACGCCGTGCTGGTCGGAGATCCTCCGCCGCGGCCTGGTCTGACCCCCGATCCCGGTGACGACTATCTCGTCGCGCTCGCTCGGGAGGCCGATGCGCAGTGCATCGTCTCGGGCGATGTCCACCTCACACAACTCGTGGACCCAAGCCCGCCCGTCCTTACCCCGCGAGCGTTCCTCGAAAGCCAAAAATGAGGGCCATTCGCGGCAGAATATGGGCGCCCACGGACGGCACCGGCGCCTGAGGCGCCGCTGTCTACCGGTAGCCGCCGGGGAAGTTCCTCGGAGGCTTCAGACACGGCAGCCGGCACGGGGAGGCGGCGCTCGGCGCAGCGTCGCCTTTCGCGTTTCTCGCTCTCACGAGTGTCTCGCCAGGCGCCGTCGGGTCGAGCGATCCGCCTCGAGCGCTTTGGGCTCGGTGGCGACGATGAACTCGCCGAGCACCTCGACGAAGCGCTTGGGCTCGTCCAGCTGGGGGAAGTGACCCGAGTCCTCAAAGACCTCCAGACGACTGGTGGGGACCTGGGCGTGTGCGCTGTGGGCGTGGGCGACGGGGATCAGTGTGTCGTGCTGGCCCCAGAGGAAGAGCATCGGCGCGCGTTCGGCCAGGTACAGGCGATCGGTGGCGTCGACCCGCTGGCCGCTGGGCTCGACGACCGAGCGCACCGTGCGCAGGAAGGCTTCGCGGGTGACCTTGTCGGCGAGCGTGGCGTGGCCGTGGGCGCTTTCGCGCAGATCCGTGCCGGGCCGTAGGCCGACGGCTCCCATCGCTCTTCCCACGATCCGCCCGGCATCGAGCAGCCGTCCGTTGGTGAGGATCGGCAGGACGTACTCGGCGCCGG
>Ga0302326_10016987_pt1 | contig 15202 bp, 14 predicted proteins | sample Palsa_T0_3_FD_202264 | JGI IMG/M metagenome (GOLD analysis project Ga0302326, IMG submission 202264) | Peat permafrost microbial communities from Stordalen Mire near Abisko, Sweden - Palsa_T0_3 | ecosystem: Environmental > Terrestrial > Soil > Palsa > Peat permafrost | place: Sweden: Abisko...
GACATTGCAGACATTTCCTCCGATCGGGCGGCAAATCGGCACATCTCACGGCTTCTCGATGTTGGTGCGCGATTTTTCGCCGCCGGGCTCGATGTGGGTGCAGACGACCGTCACGGCAACTGATGGCAGGATTCAGTTGTCCCGCGACTATGAATCATCGACCGTTTCTGGATCGGTTCAACTGATCGGAGATGCGCCGCCGATGCCGGGAGAAGAGCAGCAGAATATCGATCCGGTGAGAGTGTTCATCAGCCGAAACAACGTAATCACCGGGCAAAACGAAGTGAATCTGAAACTGTCGGCCCCCACATTCGTGGCACTGTGCCGCGATCATTCCACGGAGGCACAAGAATATCTGCGTCCAATTTTCCACGACCTGGGCGAGGAAGCTTCCGTCTTCGCCCCTAATTCCGCAGCGGTCTGGCAAGCGCTTGCCGGCGATTGGAAGCCAGACGAAAGCGTTACAAAGCGCGTGAATGATGCGATCGCGAAATTTGATGCGGAGGATTTTCAGCAGCGCCAATCGGCTGCCCACGCGCTTCATGAAATTGGCGAACCGGCGGCCCTGACGCTGATGCACATGGATCGCTCGAAATTCAGCGCGGCTCAGAGCAGCGGGGTCGATACTTTCCTCGCGCCCTATCTTCCGCTGTCGCCGCTGGAGGCCGATCGCCTGGGAAGGGATCGGGAGTTTTTGCTGGACAGCCAGTACTGCGATGATCCGGCCCTGCGCAAGGCGGCGGCCGCCAGGCTTGCAAAAGTGACGGGCCAGCCGATTGGGTTTGATCCCGAGGCGGATGAGGATACGCGTTTGGAGCAGGTCGCCGGTGTGCGGCGTACCTTTCCCACCACGTCGTCGCGGTAACTAAATCACAGCCAGATTTATCGGCCGGCGCGGGCGCTGACCGACCTACCCCCGATTGCCCAAGCTGCCAATAAAATCAGTCGAACGGCAATTAGGGAGTGCTTTACTGCCTGTGCGGAGCAAGAATCCACTTCAGGCGCTACGCAGTCTCGCCGATAAGAAATGGTAGTCAATACTTGGCTGGAGGGCTGGCAATGGCTCATATAACGGTTCGCGCTCATCGGCATGGCGTGACGCTCATTTACACATTGGTCGCCTTCGCGGTGCTGTCCGCCATGTGTTCATTGGCGGTCGATCTGGGTCATGCCGAAGTGGTCAAAATGGAGCTGCTCCGCGCCTGCGATGCCACAGCCCACGACTACATGCAGCTTTACAGTAACGGCGGGCAATCCAGCGCCAACACACTCGGTCCCCAGACGTACAGCGCGGCCGATAACCCCGTGGATGATGGCCAGGGCGTTGGGCCGACCGTCACTGTCACCTGGGGATATTGGAACACGACGAGCAATAGTTTCAGCACCACGGCGAGCAGCTATCCAGTTGCGGTCAAAGTGACGATTTCGCGCACCGCTGCAAAGGGGAATCCCGTGCCGCTCCTGCTCGCGTCTTTGCTGGGCGCCAATGGGATTGACATCAGCGTCAGCTCGGTAGCCGCGCTCGTTCCGGGACCGAGCACCAATGTTACGGTTTCCTCGATATCCGATCCCTATTTCGCCGGGATGCCCGCAGGCACCACCGATGCTGCGGGAGATACCACACTGCTGGATGGTCCCACCCAAGTGACTGGAATTCCCGTCACACCGGGGGAGTACATTTCCTTTAGCACATTCACCGGCACGACATCCGTCGTTCCCGGAGAGGTGCCGTACGTGGGACCCGCCGGCCAGACGCAATCCCAATACGGATCGGTTACTCAGCACGGCGAGGACTGGGACGGCAGCTATCCGTTCTCCACAGGCGGTTATTCGGAGAATGGAATCGCCAACGCGATCATGCCGGAAGATTCGCTGATGGGTCTATTTCTTAGCAACAGTGCTCCCAACACCAATACCGCGCCCGCCACGGTCGACTGGACACAGGCATCAATGCTGAATCAGGCGGACTACAACAACATTCAGTTGCAGCAGCCGTTTTATGTGGGAACCGGTGTGACCTCCGGCGGGGTCGTGCAGAAATTCCTGGTGCCCCCCGGCGCGACGCGCTTTTACGTCGGGATCTGGGACGGCGTCCAATACGACAACAATGGCGGCAGCATCACCGGCACGATCTCCCAAGCATCAACTATCGAGATTGTTCAATAGCGGCTGGTCATGGGTCACGATATTGGCGCCTGCGATGGATAGAGGGTTCTCATCGTAGGGATGAGGGTTCGCGTTACCTTCGGAAGAGGCTGCACGGATTCCGGGAAATCGCATTCGTGAGTCACGCCGACGAGCTGATCGCGCAGGCCAAGAGCGCAGACGATTTCCGTGGCACTGGGGAGTAACGAGACAATGCGCATGAATGTTCCGCGTTGTCGATAAAGCGAGCTTCAGTCGCCGGCAAGTTCGCTGGGCGATGGGCGCGACTGGCCCGCTAAGCCGCAAGCGGCGAAAGAGCGCTGCGGATATCATAACTGTTTTACCGCTGAATGCTGGGACTAGCCCACTGCGGCGGTGGGCCGCACCGTGGCGCCGCTCGAATGGTGCGCGGCCACGGAGTTCAGGCCCAGCTTCTCACGGATTTCCGCCTGAACGGCGGGGGCGGATTTGGAGCCGTCGACTGAGACAATCAGCTCCTTGCGGCTGAAGAGGTCGAGAATCGGCTTGGTTTTGCTGTGATAATCAGCCAAACGAGTCGCGACAGCTTCGGGGTTGTCATCGGCGCGGGAAGTGAGCTGGCCGCCGCAGACATCGCACACTTCCGGATTGGCCGGACGGTGGAAGATGAGGTTGTAATCCAGTCCACATCTGGAGCAAAGGCGGCGACCCAGGACCCGATCTTTGACAACCTGATCGTCGAGATCGATCTGAATGACCGCGTCGATGTCATAGCTTTCGAGGAAGAACTCCGCCTGCCGGCGGTTGCGGGGGAAGCCGTCGAGGATGAATCCAAAGTTCCAATCATGCTGATCGAGCCGGCCTCTGACAATTTCCTCGACGATGTCATCGGAAACGAGTTCTCCGGCGGCCGTGCTCCGAGCGATTTTGGCGGCGAGCTTGGTATGGCTCTGGATATGCCATCTGAAAATATCGCCCACGCTCATGTGGACGAGGTGGAAGTCCTTGCTGAGCATCTTCGCCTGCGTTCCCTTACCGCAGCCCTGGATGCCCATGATGACATATTTGTACATGCACTCTCCGGTTGCTGGTTGCTGGTTGTTGGCCCGCGCGATTTCTTCCAGCAACCATTAACCAACAACGAGCAACCTGGGCATTCATCAATAAACATGCGGCACGAAGGTCTGATCTTCGAGCGGCGGACGGACGTAGTTCTCGGGCATCTTGGGACGCTCGGGCAACTCGGGTAGAACGGTGGGGGTAAGGTCCTCATATGGGATCACGCTGAGGAGATGGCGGATGCAGTTTAGTCGCGCCGCCTTTTTGTTGTCAGCGCGAACCACCCGCCAAGGCGCCTGCTTCGTATCGGTGTGCTTGAACATCGCATCCTTGGCGTGCGAATATTCCACCCATTTCGAGCGGGATTCGATGTCCATCGGGCTTAATTTCCAGCTTCGGGTAACATCGTTCATCCTTCCCTGAAAGCGCTCCTCCTGCACCGCGTCGCTCACGGAAAACCAGTATTTGACCAAAATGATTCCCGAGCGGATGAGCATATTTTCAAACTCGGGACAGGTTCGGAGGAACTCCTCATATTCAGCGGGCGTGCAGAATCCCATGACATGCTCGACGCCCGCGCGGTTGTACCAACTGCGGTCAAACAACACCATTTCGCCGCCGGCGGGAAGATGGGGCACATAGCGTTGGAAATACCAGCTCGTCTTCTCCTTTTCGCTGGGGCTTCCCAGCGCGACCACACGGCAAATGCGCGGATTGAGGCTTTCAGTGATTCGTTTGATGACGCCTCCTTTACCCGCTGCGTCGCGTCCCTCGAAGATCACGACGACCTTGAGCCCCTTGTGCTTAATCCATTGCTGGAGCTTGACCAGTTCGATCTGCAAGCGCCGGAGTTCGCTCAGGTAAACCTTGTTCCTGATCTCACGTCGTTCTGCTCTAAGATCACCGTGGTGAATGGCTAACGAATCGCCGGGCCCGTGGCCATTGCCATTGCCATCGCCTTTGACTTGGGTGTGTTTTTCCTTCTTTTTCTCTTTATTTTTCATAGCGCAGTCCTCACCGGGTAGGTTGAAGAGACCAAGGTGAGCGGCGGTTGGATGGTGACGATCTTTATGCCGGATCGTTGGAACCTTGGGTTGGTGGTCAAGGCTCTCGGCGGGCAGGTTAGAAGGTCCGATAAGAATCGACAAGAATTTGTCATCCAATCAACAGGTGCGCATCAACTTCGCCGGATTTTCCCGCGTGAGACGGTCAAGTCCTTTTTCACCAATGGCTTGGCGAACTCTGGCAAGCCCGGCCAGCCGCACGGCCATCGATCTGGGATTGTGCAAGTCACTTCCCAGCGCGAAATATCGATCTTCGGCCAAAAATTGCTCAGCGGTTTGGCGAGTCGAGGCTCCCGGCGGGTCGCCGAAGCACTGAAGATTACCTTGCAAGAGCACTCCCATCTCGGCGAAATGATCCGCCAGCTCCGGCTGCTCCTGCACCGCGCGCATGCGCTCGGGATGCGCGAGAATGACAGTCGAGCCCAGTGCCTGCAGAGATTTGATCGCCGGGTCGAAGAAATCGGGAAGGTGTTCCGCCCACAGATCAATCAAGACAAACCGGCCGGCCATTCCGTAGCTGATCAGTTCATCAGTCCGCGTGTGCTGCGTATCGGCGCGCATGCTCAACTCACCGCCGGGCATTACGGATAGAGGAACTCCGGCATCGTTGAAGGCGCGTTGCAGTTGATCGACGGCCGCGACAATTTCAGCCGGATTATTCTTGGGAAAGCTTGGCCAGATGTGCGGCGTGCAGAAGCAGTGCGTGTAACCGGCCGCCACGAGATCGCGCGCGCAGCGCATGGATTCATCGAGCGATTCACACCCATCATCCACACCTGGTAACAAATGCGAATGAATATCGATCCGACCGGCCATGAAAGGAGTTTAGCGGCAACGCAGATGCAAATCCCCCATTGCGATAAGATGGCGCTCATCACATGACCACGCTTGCGACACCAGTCGCGCTTTTTATCTTCAATCGCCCGGATCAGACTGCCAAAGTGTTCGAGCGAATCGCCCTGGCCCAGCCGCCGACGTTGCTTGTAATTGCAGATGGTCCGCGCAATGAGGCGGAGCAATCCCGCTGCGATGCGGCGCGCGCCGTGCTGAGCGCGGTTGACTGGCGATGCGACGTGCGGACGAATTTTGCTGATCAGAATCTCGGTTGCCGGCAGCGAATGTCCAGCGGGATTGACTGGGTGTTTGAGCAGGTCGAGCGCGCGATTCTTCTGGAGGATGATTGCGTGCCTGATCCGCAATTCTTCCGATTCTGCGACGAACTGTTGCAACGATATGCACAAGAGCCGCGAGTTTTATCGATCAGTGGAGATAACTTTCAATTCGGACAATCCAGGACGCGCGATAGCTATTATTTTTCCCGCCTGACTCACGTTTGGGGCTGGGCGACGTGGCGGCGGGCGTGGCGGCAATACGATGTGACTATGTGCCGCTGGCCGGTGGTGCGGGATACGCGGTTTCTTGACAATTTGCTCGGCGCCCAGCCAGCCGTTCTGGATGGGATTCGCCACGCGATTGACCGCGTCTACCGTGGTGAGGTGGACACCTGGGATACGCAGTGGATGCTCAGCAGTTGGCTGGCCGACGGTTTCACGATCCTGCCCGACGTAAATCTCATAACCAACATCGGCTTCGGTGATGATGCCACGCACACGCGATCGAGTCGAAGCGAGATGGCGAATTTGCCGGCTGGCGAAATGAAATTTCCGCTGCGGCATCCGGCACGAGTCGAGCGAAATGTCGAGGCCGATCTTTTCACGCTGACGCATCTTGCGCAGACTAAAAGCGCGTGACCGATGAACGTCGGCTTGCGCAGATCATCGCTATGTCTCTTTCAGCCAGGGCCGGGAGGCCCCGGTCCTGCGATTCATGGAAACGCCGTTGGTCGTCGAACCGCGGGCCTTCCGACCCGGGCTGAAGTCAATTCATCTGAACAGGGCCGGTTTTTTCCCCTTGGTATCGACCGATCGAACCTACGCCGCCTGCCGGGCCATCATCGCGCTGTCGCGTTCGACAAGGGATGGATACTGCGGCAGCACGGCCGCAAGAACCCGAATCCATTTCGAATTTCGATTTGGGCGCGTGTCGCGCAGGAGCCGACCGATCGCGCGCCGCCGCCAGTTGGCGATGCGGATGTCGCGGCGGACAAACAGCGTATAGGCCGGACCCGGCAGGGCGTGATAGCCGAAGCGCGCTCCGATGTGACGCATCGTCGCGGCGGAGTAGAACGCAACGTGCTGGCCACCCTCAGGCGCGTAATACCACCAGCCTTCCCGATGGCCGCGATGGAGCACCGTACCAGCCAGGACGAAATCATGTTGCGGCGAGAAGACGGTCTGCAGATCAGCCGCGGCATCGGGGAAATGCTCGAACACTTCGAATGCCGTCAGCAGATTGAACCTTAGCGTCCCGTCGGCATCGAAGCCGCGCGCGAAAAGATTCTGGGCGTATTTGTCGCAGAGGCGGAAGTCCATTCCCTTATCGCGCATCATGCGGACAAATACACCGTGGCCGCCTCCAAAGTCGGCACATTGAGACGTGGCCTTGACATCGATCAGCCGCGCAACGACGGACGTGAGCTGTGCTGAGAGCGCGTTGCGCGCGATCGCACCGGTATCCATCGTCGCCATCGCCGATTTGTACGCTTCATCGAGCCAATAGGGCGCCTCGGACTGGATCAGGTCGCAAATATCGCAGCGAAAGTAGCAAACATCGTGTTTGTAGAGAACGCGCTGCGAGAAGAGATATCGGGTCGCACTTCCACAAAGCCTGCAGGGCATGTCCATCGCGAATCTCCTTATCCCGTCGCTTGAAGCGGGCTGGTCCAGGTCGGGAACAATTGCAGCGGCATCTTTCCGGTCTTGAGGCCGACGTAAGCACCCACGATGTCATCCGGTGAAATCTGCGTAACGCACAACGGCTCGGCTTGCGTGCAATGATGACGGCAGCGCTCGCAGGCCATCTGCACATTGAGCGCGACATGGTGCGATGCCCGCGGCCAGGGGAAAAACCGCCCCGGATATGCGCCGCTGACGAGAACGACTGTTGGGATCTGCTGCGCGATCGCCAGATGAGCAAGTCCGGTATCGACGCTGATCACTCCATCCAGACGCGCCAAGAGCGCGGTCGAATCCAACACGGAAAACGACCCGTGCGTTCGGATAAACGGCACACCGACGTGCTGCAGGCTAAGTGCGAGCTTATCCAGCTCTTGAATATCGCCCGGGCCACCGACCAATGCGGGTAATGCGCGGCGTTCGTCCCAGAGCCTCTTGAGCGCATGGGCCCACTTGGCAAGCGGATACTGCTTGAGAGAGGACGAGCCTTGTGAAACAACGCCCACAATTTCGGCTGCACCGAAAATCCGCCGTTTGGCTTTCCAGAGCTTCATCTGCTGATCGGCGCGACGCCGAGCGCGATCTGTCAGGTGGACCTTGGGCTTGCGAACCTTGAGCTTGCCGCCCCATTGTGTCACCAGGTACGCGTTTCTCAGCAGCTCGTGAGCACTTCCCGGACGCTTTTCGATGATAAACGTAGCTTTGTTCTGGGCCCGCTCGCGTTGCCACTCAAATTGATTGTCCGTATCGCCGTAGTTGATCCAGCGTTCGTCAGCGCGAACAGAAGCAAACAGCCAATTACCGAGGGGCTCGGGACTGTCGGCTGGATAGATCACCTTATCGTAAACGCACATCCCCATGCGAAAGCCCATGCGGATACGCCACAGCGGTGAGCGAAAATATTGGAGATTTCCCGGCTTGAATCCGCGCGGAATGGCAAAGCGGCGATCGATCACCGGCACGGCACGCATTACTTCGAGCGTGGTCTTTGGCGCCCAAAGGTGGATGGGGTGCGGACTCATTTTTTGCGCGAGAGTTTCCAGCGCCGGCTCAAATAGCACGGCGTCGCCGATGCCGTCCGTGCGGATCACCAGAACCGGCGTTACCGAGCGTCGGATAAGACTCACGAGCAGCCCCAGCGCATAGCCCGTGTGAAAGGCCAGCGCCAGAAGAAGGCGAATGGGCGCCATCCGCGCTGAGGCATAATGTTGCGGCCATTTGTAATCAGGCGCGCTCTCGGGCCAATGCATAGGACAGCTCTCCTCTATCGTTATCGGTCCACAAGCTTTAGGAGGTTGAGGCCCAAGCCCAATGGCAAATCAGGCCGCGGATCGATCGGACCGTGCGAACCATTGCAGATCGGGAACGCGATGGTTTGGATGACGCGCCTGCTGTTTGGCGACGTGCCTGGGAATGAAGCCGTGGAGAGTGAGGAAAGATCGCGTCTCTTCCGAACAGAAAATCGAGAGGGCATGGGTGAGTGAAACGATGCGCCTCTCATCTCCCACCCGCTGCGCTTCCTGAAGCATCCACCGCTGGTAAAGTTCCCGTCGATCGGCCTTGGCCAAAGTGAATCGCTCGGCGAATCGTTTCTCCTGTTCGCAGGATTCGACCATTCGCGTGAGGCTTTCATACCAGCGGTCGCCCTTGCGTGTGCGCTGCTGGGCGTGAAACTGATAAGCGGCGGTATGGAAGGGGATGAACCGTCCGCGAACGAAATGGAGCGCGCGATACCATAGATCGATCTCGGCTCCCTCAGCGATAAATGCACGTAATCCGCCGACCTTTTCAAGAATATCGCGCCGAAAGAATGCGCAATGCTGCGGAATGACCCTTCGCATCAGGAGCGATCGAGGAGTGATTTCATGATCGTCCAGGGGCGAACAGGAAAACGTCGAGCGATCCGGCTGCACGTAAACATCGCAACCGCTGACGATGCCCAGCGTTTGATCGTGCATCAACTCGCCGATCGAGCGGCGAAACGCATCGGGCAGGTAAAAATCATCGCTGCTCTGGATCGCAAGGATGTCACCGCTGGCCTGGGCGAAGCCCTTATTTACTGCATCCACAAGGCCATCATCGCGTCTGGACCACCATTGGATCAGCGGATAGCGACGGAGGACATCGACAGTTTCATCGGTTGATCCGCCGTCGGAGACAATCACCTGCAGGCTGCCGGGGTAATCCTGGCCCAAGATGCTAAGCAGCGTTCGCTCGATGAATCGGCCCTGGTTGAAGGATGGAATGATGATGGAAAGCGAGGGCCAGATCATGGTGACTTAGTTCTGAAACCGCGTAGCGGACTTCATATCCAGCGCCGACACGCCGCCGCCCAGGTTCGCATGCAATATGCCAGCGAATGCAGATATCCGCGCGCGGCGTCATTCCAGATAAAACCAGTGAAGCGCTCCGTCGCCTCATCGAGTTCGGCGGCGAGGGAAAGATAAGCTTGGTGATACGTTGAGCCGGTGAGTTTGAGTTCCTTTAGCCAAGCTGTGAGATCTTCCATCAGCCAGACACAGCCCATCTCGTGCGTGGCGTCGCGCATGTAGTTGTGGCTGTTTCGACGATGATCGACCAGCGGCGTACCGACGCGAATGCGATCGCCCATGTGCCGCACGCATGCCTGGCAAAGATACCCGCTGAGAATATCGCCATAGCGATCGATCGCTCCCAGATTGCCCAGCGGATATCCCATCCGCGCGAAATAGTAGCTCACCAGCAGATCACGGTGCAGGGAAGTGTTCTGCGTGTTGATCGGGCTCCACGCGTTCTTGCCGAGCAAAACCGAACCACCTTTTAAGGCAATAGACCGCGCGGGGCTGATGAGCCAGGTCATCGCGTCCAGATCCGGTTCGCCCATCCACAGGCCGGCATTTAGGCGAACAGTGCCCATCTCTGTTTTTGCCGTGATTTCAGGCCTCATGTGGCGTTTGGCGTAGGGGAATCCGCGGGCGTAAATGTTGGGCGGATCAACCTGCATGAGGGCGCAGATATTGAACCAGCCGTTGCTGCTCTCAACGCTTTGGGCTTCGACGGCCGGGCCGGCAACAACGGAATGCTGGGCAAAGAACCGCTCGCCGGGACGGCAGTAGTTGTCGTCGTCGATGGAGATCGTGAAATTATCGCCGCTCTCCAGCGCCATCAGGTAGCCGATGTTCCGGCGGTTGTCACTGTCGTAGGGAATGAAGCGCGCGAGGTTCAACTTCGCGAGATACGCTTCTTGTTCCTGGAGCGAGGGGCAGCGGATGCGCAAGCCGCGCGCGGCAAAGTCGGCGCAGCGTGTGAATAGCTCCGGCGGGGTTTTTCGATCGGGAATAACGATGAACTGCACGCGATCGAGCGCGTTTTCCGCGCAGACCGCCGCGTAATATTCATTGAGGAACTCGCCACGGCCGATGGTCGTCACCACTACCGCGGCGGAGGTGTCTTTTGGCTGCATCTACACTCCCACGCTTGGGCCCGAATTATTATCGGCCCAAAGCGACGGGGAGGTGCAGGTTAATTCTCGATCTCTTTAGACCTTCGGATTCCTTCGTTCAAACAGACAACAGGCGGCGTTTGAAACAGGGTGACCGGTGAGAATCGAACTCACACGAACCGGGTTCACAGCCCGGCGCTCTGACCGTTTAAGCTACGGTCACCATCAAAGAGGAAGGCTGGAATCGAACCAGCGATTGGAGGATTGCCTCCATCGGGCTTTGCAGGCCCGTGCCTTTCCATTCGGCCACCTCCTCACTTCAGCACGCCGGGCAGGGATCGAACCTGCCGCTTCCCGATTTGGAGGCGGGCGTTCCGCCGTTGGAACTTCCGGCGTATCAGATGCGTAGGGAGGGATTCGAACCCCCAGATATCTCAAAGAGATCGCAGGGTTACGGCCTGCTGCAATGCCACTCTGCCACCTACGCGAAATCAGTCAGCGTGGAAGGATTCGAACCTTCGACCCCGTGCGCCCGAGGCACGTGCGCTGCCAAACTGCGCTACACGCTGATTTTTCTTCCATGCTCCCGGAGGGAGTCGAACCCTGCGTTTTCCGGTTGAAGGCCGGGGATCCTGCCGTTGGACGACGGGAGCGACGCTGCGCGAGAGAGGAGAGTGGAGAAAGTAGAAAGTAGACACGAGCGCGTTCTTTCTACTTTCTGCATCTCGCCTCTCAACCCTCTCGCAAAGCGCACACCCACGGAGGGATTCGAACCACCATTGGGGCGGTTAACGGCCGCCGGCTCTACCGTTGAGCTACATGGGTCACAATCACAATTGAGCCGCGTGGATTCGAACCACGATCTCCGGATTCAAAGACCGGCGTTGCTACCGGTTGAACTACAGCTCAGAAGCAAACTCTCTGACATAAACTCGCCCGCCGCCGTCCCCCACAACGGCGGCATGCGAGAGACTTAATCGAGAAACGCCACATGACGCATCGCCTGCGCCTGCGTCTCGGTGTTCATCACGACTTCGTGCCAGTCCGACAACCAGATCGTCTTATGATCGGGATGACGGATCGCACCTTTCACAAAAGCTCGAGCGTTTCGCGCCATCGTTCTCCAACGATGACGCTGGCGCTCCAGGGGATCGAGCCGAGCGAATTCATCGGCCGTCAGACCATTCGGGAACTTGCCGCATACGCGAACCTGTTCGCCGCCGAGACGGCAGAGGAACTGGCACACGTGCGGCTTACCACGTCCACGACGGATGGGCTCGCTGCGAAGGACCGGCAGATTCTCAAAACGCATTTTCGGGCGCGGGATGAAGAACCATTCACCCTGCCGGACAAACGCCTTGTTCCACCTGCGATCGCGCTGACGCTCCGGGAGATTGTGAGCCCGAATGGATTCCCAAACTGCCTGGGGCTTAAGCGCGTCCTTTGCATCCTGCACGTTCCGGACCGTCGCCGATTCGGGAATTGCTGCAACAAACCACGCGCGTTCATCGTGACCGCAAAGGAACTTGCTCTTCACGTCGTGGGAATCACGAGCGAGCAACAGCAAATGTCGATCGGCCTTCCGCACCTCAACAATTTGCACCCGCGTGTCCTTGCGACGGACGACCTCGAAATATTCGCCCTGGCCGTCACGCAGAACATTCACCCGAATCGGCTGCGGCTCCTCGCGACGGATGACTCTGCGATTCCGCGAGCGGGTTTCGGGCCACTTGGTTTCGAGCGCGACCTTCGCACGCGCGCCCATCTTTTCAAACTGCGTTTCAAGCAACTGCTCCATGGCAGCCTCCGGGTTAAGAACACATTCAGGGAGAAGGATTCGAACCTCCAGCTACTCGGTTCAGAGCCGAGCGTTCTACCGGTTGAACTATCCATGAAATACAATGGGTGAACGGTTGGATTCGAACCAACAACCTTGGGCTTATGAGGCCCCTGCTCTGCCGTTGAGCTACGCACCCGTTTGAGGATGAGGGGTTGAGGGGGTGACAAGGTGAAGGGGTGACAAAGAGGAAGCCAACGCTTCGTTGTCTTCGCTTTGTCACCGTTTCACCTTCCCACCTTGTCACCCCCTCATCCTGAAAAAGCCGCGGGCCGGGATCGAACCGACAATCGGTCGTTTACGAGACGACTGCTCTATCCTTTGAGCTACCACGGCGTCATCAATGCAGTGAGCGGGAATCGAACCCACATCACCGGTTTGGAAGACCGGCACTCTGCCCATTGAGTTACCACTTCGGAGAGCCGTGCTCTTCCGGTTGAGCTACCGCAACCTTTCCATGGTTCAGGCAGGATTCAAACCTGCACTAACCTGATTCTGAGTCATGTGCCTCTGCCGTTGGGCTACTAAACCGAGCTCGTTCCGAGCCAGAGCGGTAGAAAGTGGACAGTAGAAAGTAGACCCGCCCATATACTCTTCTTTCAGGTCTCTACTCTCTACCACCATCTCTCTACCCTCTATCCCGGCTCTGCCGGGATTGCACCGAGCAGGACTCGAACCTGCATCTCTCCGCTTAAAAGGCGGTGGCTCTGCCATTGAGCTACCGGTGCGCGATCCCATGCACCGGGAGGGATTCGAACCCCCAGCCGACTCTTTAGAAGAGAGTTGCTCGTCCGATCGAGCTGCCGGTGCAGAATTAGTCGCACCGTTTCCTTCTGATCTCCATCACACACCTCTTTGTACTTCGCATGCACCCGGCAGGATTCGAACCTGCATCCCACCGGTTAAGAACCGGCGGCTCGGCCGTTGAGCTACGAGTGCATATTTCACAATCCACCCTGTGAATCGTATCTCCATTAGATACAACCATTTTATGTCACAATGCACCGGGAAGGATTCGAACCTTCAACCTCCGGTTTCGTAGACCGGCACTCTGGTCCGATTGAGCTACCAGTGCGTTATGTTTTCCTCAATGCGCCGTGGAGTTCTCGACTCTCCGGCCTCCCGGTTATCGGCCGGGTGCTCTGCCTCTGAGCTAACAGCGCTAATTCTCACATGCGCCAAGCTGGACTCGAACCAACAACCTCCGCTTTGTAAGAGCGGCGCTCTAGCCGATTGAGCTATGGGCGCAATCCAACCACTTGGCAATTGCGGATTCAATCCGCATGCTCTCAAAAGCAATGTCATGCCCAAACAGTGCGCTAAATCAACGCAACTGCCATCAAGGCCACAATCTAATTCATTCCCGGATGGATGTAATGATTACTTTCAGCCGGGAAGAACTCCCGGCCGACGGCGGCGGGAGCTATAGTATTGCCAACTGGCGATTGAATGATTCAATCGCTCGCGTTGGCGTGATCCACATACTGAGTTTATAGCAATGTTGCCGCATGAGTATCTCCATCGACATAACGTCGATCAACCTGAGACTATTCCATAAAAATTCTAAAAGGCAAGTGTAAAATTAAAAAATTGTCGTAATCGAGTCGATAGTAGTTGCTTTGTTCCATATTCTACCGCAAGTTGCGATCGGTGAAATATGGCCAAGCCTGACCGCCCTACCGTTTTGGTGACCGAAGGCAGCGATGCAATTCCACTGGCGTGGCTCAGCGAGCAAGCGACGATGATCGAGGTTTCGCCGGATAGTGCGGATCTGGCACAGCATCTGGCGACGGCCGATGGGCTTGTGGTGCGGACCTACACACGAGTGAATCAAGCGATGCTCGAGCAGGCGCCACGGTTGCGGGTGGTGGGACGGGGCGGGGTCGGGTTGGAGAATATTGATGTCGCCGCTTGTAGACGCCGCGGAGTGGAGGTGGTCTTCACGCCCGATGCCAATACCCTTGCGGTGGGCGATTTCGTGATCGGCTACCTGCTGCAACTGCTGCGGCCCTGGGCGTTCTTCCGCGAAAAGGCTTACGACCCGCGAGAGTTCAAGCGAATCCGTAACACCTTGCGCGGTCGGCAGCTCAATGAACTGACGCTGGGCATACTGGGGATGGGAAGAGTCGGCCGCCGGATAGGCAGAATCGCTACGCACGGTTTTGGCATGCGCGTCATCTACAATGATTTACTCGACGTGCATGACCAATTGGAGTTCCCGGCGGAGTCCGTTGACAAGCCCACGCTTTATCGAGACGCCGATGTGCTTTCTTTGCATGTGACAATGTTGCCTGGTAATGAGCATCTCATTGGCGCGGAGCAATTGGCGATGATGAAACCGAGTGCGATCCTCATCAACACCAGTCGGGGCGAGGTGCTCGATGCGGCGGCGCTAGCCGATGCAATCCGCGGCAAACGACTCGCCGGCGCAGCAATCGATGTCTTTGATCCGGAACCGCCGGCCGTGGATTTTCCGTTGCTGGGGTTGGACAATGTTTTGCTCACGCCGCATCTGGCAGCACGAACCTACACCGCGATCGAGAACATGAGCTGGGTGGTGAGAGATGTGATGGCGGTGTTGAACGGGGAGACGCCGAAGTATCCGGCACCGCACCTCGGAAAGGCAGAAGGATGAAGGCAGAAGGCAGAATGAATGCGAGGAGCTAATGCCTTGATTCTGCCTTCTGCCCTCTGCCTTCTGCCTTCTGAATTTACGGGGCTACGCGGCGGATTTTTGGTCGGGTTTGACTTGCGGCTTGAGGGAGAAGACCCGCACGCAATTGCGACCGCTGTTTTTGGCGTTGTAAAGCGCCAGGTCGGCGGCCTTGATAAGTTGGGCCGAACTCGTGAGCGGTCCGCCCTCTTCGCATGCCGCGACCCCGATGCTCGCACTGACTGTTAT
>Ga0302326_10016989_pt1 | contig 15201 bp, 20 predicted proteins | sample Palsa_T0_3_FD_202264 | JGI IMG/M metagenome (GOLD analysis project Ga0302326, IMG submission 202264) | Peat permafrost microbial communities from Stordalen Mire near Abisko, Sweden - Palsa_T0_3 | ecosystem: Environmental > Terrestrial > Soil > Palsa > Peat permafrost | place: Sweden: Abisko...
ATCATCAGGAGCGTTAACATTGTGCCAATCGGATTGTTCTTGAGGGTTCCCGTCTTTTGGAAGCGGCGTTCCTTTGAATTTGTACTGTGCCTGCCTCACCCGTCTTTCCCGTTCCCTACTCGCCCTACTAAACGCAAGCCCAACCGTTTTCATTCGACAATCGTACTAGCTTGGTCGGTTTAACTGAAGAGGTCCTCACTCTGGGTCGGTTGAATAGAAGTGACAGACCCGCTGAAAATCTTTCGGTCAACTGCGTCCCGATACTTCTCCTGTTCGGGTGCGGCCAATTCAATCTTGGATGATTTCACAGGCGATGCCCAGCACCTCCGCGTCAATTCCTTCGCTTCGCGCAGTTTCTCCTCTGCACTTCGAGTGTCTGGGATACGCCGCTGCTCGTCAAAATCACGGGCGACTGGCTTAGATTCACGGTCACGGAGAGCGAGGGCGGCTTTGGCGAAGATGACGGCAGGACCCTCACACTGAGCCACTGAAATCACGTAGTTCAACTGCTGCTGTGTTTTGTACATCGTCACCATTTGAGCGTATTGCTGATAGGGGAACCCGAGGAGCGGGACGAAAAGCCTCGCAGCCTCTTGCGAACATCTTTCGATGACACAGATTGCTACCTGGGCTCGTTCATGTTCGGTCGGAATACTCTCCGCGACAACCTTGAGCAGGCTTGAGAGCCGAGCGTTTTCTTGACGCACAGCGGCGTGCTCGGGGTCTGGAATTTTGACAGTCTCGGGAATGAGAGAAGCCCGCAACGCCGCATTCTGCTGTTCGAGTTCCGCGATGCGACGAGCGTCCCCTTCATGCCCTGTTTCGAGTTCCTTGATTCGGATGTCTTGCTCCGTCTCCCGTTCTTCCGCTTCGAGACTGAGCAGCGTCTTCACTGCAGACGCCTTCTCGCAGAGGATGTCAGCCTGCTTCGATGGTTTGTCGGCGAGTGCTGGGAAGATCGCGTCTATCTGGGCAATGGTTGCCTGTAAATCTCGACGAGCCTTCGACGCTTTGCGACGTGGTGGTGCTGCGGGCGGTGTCGCTGGGGTGCTTTGAGATTCCATCAATCCTCCATCTTGCGTATCAACCGCTCGATGACTTCAGGTTTGAACGTCTTGACGCTGGGATTCTGCATCGCACGTCTCTCCGCTGCGTCCCGTTCGATGGCTGCAACCCGAACAGCGACTTGGTCTGGCGAGTAGTCACGAGCGAATCGAGACTTCAATTCATTGACCGCTGCCTGTTCCTGATCGCTTGGCGGAATGGGTGTCGCGGTCATCCCTGTCGCCAGTTCTGGGTTTACGAAATTCGTTGTCATGTTCTCCTCCGTTAAGAGTTCACTTTGTGTCGCTCATGATTCCTTTCCTATCCTCAAACCTTACGCCCACGCATTCGTCAGCAAGCGTTTGAACGCTTGCGACAACTTCTGTACCGACCCACCCTGCGAGCAAGGCAGCGCCAGTTTCGCAAGTACAGCGCTCTGAGTCTCTGACGCTGGCGTCTGGTATACGTCATTTCCGTCAAACGTGGCGTCGGGTCCAATCGTCGACGAGAAATTTCTTAATTGCGCCAAGATCGTCCAACCGTTATCGGTAAACGTCTCACTACCTATCGTGATGGTGCCGACGTTTCCTGTGGAAATGAACAGCGTCGGCTCAGTCGTGTATGTCGCGACCAGAAGTAGCGGAGCGTCCACGGTGCCTGTTGCACCACTTGGCATGAGCGTCTGCGCTGGCGTGTTAGGGGACATATTGAAGATTGCGTCTAATGCGGGCATGTTTGGGTTTCTTTCTGGGCTCGTGGCCCGTCTTTCAAAAATTAAAGGTCAGTTGGACTTATGTCGCCCCGCACGGGCGTCCCGCATCCAACCGCCAGGAGTGCGGGAATTTCTAAGCTGGATCCGCCAGCCGCCTGATCTTTGTCTTGAGCGCGACTCGATCATCAAAGCCCATCGCCATCAATGGAGTCGTTTCGCGTTCAATTTCTTGACAGACAATTTCGTCGTTCGACAACATGTGTCGCGGAAAAAGTTTTTGCGAAACGAGAGCCCGACGGCACTCATCGTACGACCGATGACGAAGCCAGTTCTTTGCGTTGAAATTGAACCAGCGCACCACTTCTGTAATTTGCTGTCGCGACGGCACGAAATCGTAATCTCGCTTGATTTGAGAAAGCCATTGCCCGCAGATTACAGCCGCTTCAGCGCTAGCCAGTTCTTCCACGATCTTCAACGCCTGCTTCCGACCGCTGGTAGATTCGAGTGCGTAGTTTTCGATGTTGTCAAGCGTCGGCTGCGGTTCGGCGGGCGTCTCTGCTTGTGGAACGAGCGGCATTCCGAGGACCTCGCCGTCTGCGAACGCGTGCAAGTCATCCTTTAGATGAAGCCACGCGGCATGAATATTAGACGGCTGGGACATGTCAAAACCGTGGAAGGCTGAAGCGTCAATAAAAGCTCGTAGCCTAGTTGCACCCTGGGGGTTTAGATCGAAGCCCAAGGGCTTAAAGATTGTGTAGTACCAAGTGTCCGCAGCCTGCTCCATATCGGCACGCTCATACTCGGCGCGAGTTGCGGGGACGTTGAGCGTCATCGACTTCGATGAGTCGCTGTAAATCTCAGGTACGATGGATTCGAGGTCACGACTCCAGAATTCCGACGACAGTTTTCGCAGCTTGCGAAAGGTCGCCTCTTGGAGTGCGATCTGCTTTTTGATCGGCGCTTCCTCCTCGCGCTGAAGGCGCTCGATAAATTCTTTCTTAGTTTCAAAGCCCGTCTTGTTGACGACGGGCGTCACGGGGACTTGCCCGAGATTCGCAAGCGTGATTCTTGTTTTCTTCGTCATGATCTTTTCCTCCTCCTAATCAAAAAGCCTCTCGTAGATAATTTCCAAAGCGGCTCCGCTAGCAATTTCCTCGTCGCTGAATTGATGGCGACGTTTTGCGAGCGTGTCCTCAATCATTTTGAATTCGTCTGGTTCACAGAGCGCTTTGACAGCGGCGATGCGCCTCTCTCGGACTTCCTGGCAAGATGCGGTGATCTTCATCGCTTCACCTACGGCGTATTCGATGGCTTCTGTGGGACGAGCCCAAAGCCCGAGTTGCGTGATCTGGGTTTCGATCCTCTGCTGGTCGTCTGGCCGAATACCATAGACCGAAAACGTTTGTTCAACCTCAAGTTCAGCGGTGAGATAAGCGCCACGCTTCATGGCTCGCTGTTGCTCTGCCTGGGCTTGCTGTTGCTTTGCGAGCGCTGCGGCCACCGCCCGCTTATGATCTTCGCGCTCTCGCGCTTCCTTTTGCATAAGCAAGTCGAAGTGATAGTCGACGTCCTTCTGCAGTTGCGTGCGGCGGTCGGGTTCAGGCTCGGGCTGCTCGGGCTGGCGAGGTCGGTCAACCGTTCGCGGCGAATGACCACTATCGTAAAATCCAATGCCCCTCATTCCAGAATTGGTGCTAGCAAAACTCATGCTGCCTCCTCAACTCCGACCGCGACCGATTGCGCGACTTCCATTTTGCGGCGATGCGAACAATCCAGCTTCGCCCCCCCATTCGTGAAGTAATCGACGACGACGCGGATCGTTTGGCAGTCGGAGCACCACAACTTAGCTCGGTTGCTCAACAACGCGCGACGATTGACAGGTAGATTTCTTGTACTCATGATGTGATGCTTCCTTTCAACAAATCCCAACGGTCAACGCTCGATGCAGATCTCGTGAGCAACAATCTCAACGTGATTCGCAGATGTCGCTTTCTCAGGGGGGATTTCAAGACCAAGTGGACTGGATGAGGGTCATGAGGCTTTCCCAGGTGGATGATTTCTAATCAACAACCGTTTCGTTCATCCTTCCCGCGGATCGACCACCGTCTCGACTGATCGACGGGAGCGGCTCTCACACACGATGTCAAAAGCGGGGCGGGACTGGCATGTCTAGGACAATGCGTTCGTGTCCGCGATCCCCGCTAACCCGAAAGGTCGTTAAGTTTATAAATATCTTCTCGGTCGCCTGGACCACGAAAACCCAGCTAGAGCCGTGCGCCTGGGATGGAACATGGTTTGGGACCACGGAGGGCTAAATCGTCGAAATCCTTCAGCAGGATTGCGGGAATCGGGTCGTGCAAAGTTAAGCCGCTGCCCGCGCTGCAGCCAACGCCTGTTTCTGGGCGCAGCTCCGTTCTGGCGCGTCGAGCCCGAGGTCTCTGCAGCACGCGCGCCCCTGTGGGCTTGAACCGTCAAGCGCGATACGCTGTTGGACCAATCCCCAATGCTCACTTGCTGCTGAGCAGGCGTCCCGCATCCACGGGCGAAGTTCCCCGTCTGGATTCTGGCGCTCGATGCGAGCAAGCTCTCCCCCGACGGATGCCTTCGCTTCATTGACTGTCATCACTTCTCCGTTCACATATGACAGCAGCGGGGGCTGGGTCAATCGCCCACCTACGGTTTACGAGGGGCGCGCCCTCCGCTGCCATGTTCCTTACCTATATATGCCGAGTTTCAGGCAGTTTGTGACACTGCCTTTCTGACTCGCTCACGAAGCCGCTGGAATCGCTTCCTCTGTGCAGCGGTCCAGCGACAGGCGTACCGACCGTCCAGATAGGTCCAGAAGAACTCTTGGTCAGGTTGCGGCAGCCGAGAAATTTCCTCACGAATAGATGCTGCTAACTCCGCATCGCCGTGCCGTCCATACTCGACGACACGATGGTCTGGCCTGTCGGACAGCTTCGTCATCGAATCAGGAGCGTGACCCCTGCCGCCGTCGAACTGCCAGCGGTCGTAAGCGAGGGACTCTGTTTCGCGTGTCGCGCGCCTCTGTTCGCTCGTGAATGTCTCTTTCGTAGCCGCTCGGAGTTCAAGATATTCGCGGACCCGTTTGTCGCCTCTCGCTTGTCGGATGCGTCGAGCAATCCAATGACGAGCGACGTTGACTGCGAAGAGGTAGAGCCATCCGCCACGATTCTCTGACTTTAAGAATTTCTGATTCGTGATCCACCGAGTCTTGGTACGACTCGAGCGTGCGACCCTGCGAAGTGCCGAGACCAGCTTCGACGTGACCTCGACGTAGAGTTCTTCGCGACATTCGTTCTTGAACTTCAGCGGACGAAGGACTGTCGAGATGGCATTGTGGATTGTGGTGTACGCTTCTCGACAATTAGGCTTCCAATCGCCAGCGGCGTACTGCGGTTCGTCGTCTTCGTAGAATGCACCGCTGTCTGGCGGGGACGTGTGGACGTAGTGACCGCCAATGATGTCTTCGAGAGTGCGACACTCGTTGAGAGCGATGTCATACGGCACACGCACCTGCACTTTCGGCTAAAGTCGGCGCAAAACCGCTTTTCAACTGCTGGTCCCTGAGATTCTTCATTGTGCCCGTCCACGTTGTGCAATTTTGTTAATCCACGTCGTCAGATCACTCTTACGGACCCGCAGTGCTTTACTGTGTATCGCGAACACTGGGAAGGGATAATCCATCCGCTCCTGCGAACGTCTTCTCGTCAACTCATAGGCCTGTCGTTCTGTCATCTTCAAAATCTCGGCTGCTTCAGCCATTGTTAAAATTTGGTCATCCATATCACCCCCTCGCCTGCTTCAACTGCTTCGCCTGCTGACCGAGTTCATAACGTCGTCGATACTCAGCTTGCTTCAGTGCGAATTCTGCCTGCTTCAGCCGATTCGCCTCATCGAGCAACTGGTTCTTCAACTCCGCTGCTGCTTGAACGTCTGCACGCTCGAACGCCTTCAACAGCCTGTAGAGGTATCGCAATGACCGCTCTCGTGGCGTCGTCTTGACGGTTTCCTGGGCGATGAGCGTGCGGCAATCCGCTGCATTTTGCGGAGCGGGCGGAATCGGCGGACGCCCAGCCCTCCGTTTCAATATCTGGTCCGTCATCGCGGCACCTGTCCTTCAAACTCTTCACTTAACCGTTGCCTGTTTGCTGCATTGCTCGCGTTTCGTTCGGTCTGCACGAGCATGACTTTCGACGCAAAGCGAATTTTGTAATCGAGGGACATCGTCTTGCCAAGACTCAAGTCCTTCGCCGCTGTCTTGAGAATTCCCTGGCGGACAACTTCAGGCGTATGCAGTGCAGCCCAGACCGTGAACTGCTCATCAGCGGGCGGTGCGCCCAGCATCATCGCCCATAGATTTCTTAATTGACACATGGGACCTCCTTGCCGCAGCAGACAGTCGAACAGAAGTCCGCTCCCCACTCAGCGTTGAAACCTGCTCCAGCGACCTTGTTGATGCGGCATCCTTTACAGACGGGTAGTGCATCCCACGGAATGGCGGGAGCCTCGACGGGAACCTTGCCCTTGATGTAGAGCAAGTGTGCAGTTTTTGTCGCTCCTCCGAGTTGTGGAATGATGACTCCGTCGTCAATCAACACTCTCAACATGTCGTTCGCTGACTTTGTCTTTCCGCCAACCTTCTCGCAGACTATCCTCTGCGTCAGCCCTGGATTCGTGGCGACGATTTGAATGCAGCGGTCCCGGAGTTCGGAATGAGTCAGAGAAAGGGATAGCTTCTTTGCATCTGCCCTCTCGTCCGCCAACGTTTGTCCGAGCGTCGATGATTGGGTCGCTTCGTCGAAAGCGAGATACGTCGGCTCAATTGGAACGCCCTTTCGAGTTTGTGCGGAGACGATCCGCCGACCGTCACTGTCACCGACCTGACGCAAATAGATCTTGCAGTCTGTCTTGCCTGCGATCACCGTCGCTCCGAGAATCTTCGTCAGTGATGACCCACGTTGGTCGTCACTCTTCTTGAAATGGTGAATGGCGACGAATGAGACGCGCTCTTTATGCTTGTTGACGACTTCTTTGTCAAACCGCTCGAATGCACGTCGTGCGGCGGGGTTGTCACTCAAGTCGTCCATCTGGAGGAAGTCGTCGAGCGTTTCAAGGATGACGACCTTGATGCCACTGTCGTCTGTGAGAACCTTGTCGAGTTCTTTGAGATGGTTGTCGCCTGGAGATGGATGAAGGATGACGATTGGATCGTCCTGCGTCATGCCGCTCTTGGTGAAATCTTCGGCGGCGTCTTCCGTCGTCTCCTCGCTTTGCCAGTAGGCGACTTTCGATCTCATCGTCTCCCGTCCGAGAAATGGCTTTCCCTGGGAGACCGCGACGGCGAGTTGACGAGCGACGGTGCTCTTTCCTGCGTGGGGTGAACCGCAGAGGAGACTGATACGTTGACGATTGGTACGGAGTAGCTGTTCGACAATCCAGACGCTACGGTCTGGCGATGAAGCGGAGTGCTTCAAGTCTTGCGGGGTCAAAATCTTCATTTGTGATTCCTTTCTTCTGGTCTTGCGGGCGGGGGACTAGCGACTGCCCGCCGTCGCGAAGGCGAGTGTGTTCGCCGTCGCGGGGTGTTGCGGCTGGGATTGTCGGGACTGCTGGGATTGCTCAGACCTCTTCTTGCTGGCAATCTCAACGAGCATCGCTGCGGTCAAAATCTTCATAGGTTCCCCCTTCGCTCAGTGAGCGGGAGAACGCCTGTCAAAATCTTTGGGTGTCGCTTTGCGGAGTGACCCAAGGGATGCAGGAGTTCTCGGTTCCCTTGGTTCCTACTTAACGAGTGCGCTGTGGGACAGCCTCGCCGCCTATCTCAACCCTCACGGTCTGTGCTCGCGGATTTGAGCCGACCGAGGTCGTCCTTTCTTGACCTTTTTTAATCTTAGCATTTATATCGACGGGCGTCAATACACAAGATGCGTTGTGACCAATGATTACGGGGGCTCCGACGCGCATCGACGCGCGTGAGTTATAAAGTTGAGAACGCCAACCGAAGCATTTCGCCGCTGCTGGATTAGTGAAGCGTTTCCCGACCCCCTGTACAGAAAAAGTCTGGGAAACAGGGAAATGCTTCCGAGGTAGTGCTTCCCATCGGGAAACAATCCTTTGTTTTCAGATATATAAGAAAGAATAGAAACACACTCCCTGGCTCTTTCACCGAAGCGTTTCCTCGTTTCCCTTGTACAGGGTTTGGGAAATGCTCCAGGTCTTTAGAGTGGGGAAACCACATAGAGCCTGCCAGCTAATCCAGCGGCGGGGAAGCGGTTCGGGATCGCACGGGTCGCTGACTGAGCGGTAAGTCCTCCTGTATTATTCGAGCATGTCGCAGTGGGCTGTCCTGATTGCTCGGCTCAATGCCCTTCGCAAGAACCTGCCGAACAGCGTCAGTGAGGTAGTCGTTGTCGAATACAACTCTCTTGTCCAAGATCTTCAAGTCTCTTCGAGGGATGAAGGTCTCGTCGCCTTTCGGATTCCTGAGAACCGACTCGAACACCTGGTCACTGGTTCTACCCGTCCGACAGCACGCCATCCCAGCGGATCGGTGTCGTACAGCGACGAGCGTTACTGCGATGACGACTATTTCAAAAGGCAGGTCGAGGGTCTTTGGGGCTATCTAGCCGAAAGGAACACCGTGACGAACAGCAGTCAGCGCACTTACTGGGACATGAGTAACGATGAACTCGAAACCCTAGCCATCGGGCTGAAAATTCCTTACGTCAATCTCTCGCCTGACGGCTCTTGGAACATCAACCGCACTGTCATTATTGATGAGTTAGTGAAACGGGACAACTATTTGCGAGACATGAATCCGCAACCCGCCAGCAGCATCACCGTTCATGGCAGTGTCTACAACTCTAATCTCCAGCAAGGTGACGGCTCGACAGCAACGATCAATTACAAAGCGATGGAGGGTGATGTCCTCCGTGTTCTTGCAGGCATCGAGCGGTCAATTGATGATCTGGGGCTTTCCCTGGCGGATAAGGGTGAACTTGTGGCGGATGTCGGAACGGTCAAGGCACAACTCAATTCGCCGAACCCGAAGACCTCTGTCATCACCGAGTGTTTCCGTTCGATCCGCCATGTCCTCGAACACGCTGGTGGTGCTGCGATGGCTCACGGTCTTATTGCTGAGGTCGTCAGGTTGCTGTCACATCACTGATATTGCGTCCGCAAAAAATTTCTACCCAGCATCGGACCCGAGGGCATCCCGCAGATGGGACCCAAGAGAAGGCCCTGCGTATTAGACAGGCAGGAAAGGGGGACCCGTGAAATGGCGTAAAATCCCCGCATGGCTCAAGACAAACCAATTGAACAGCGCACGAAAGCGGCGTTAGAACAGGTCGTGGGAAAGACCGTCAAGTCATGGGACTATAGGGATGAGGGACATTCGATAGTCTTGCGCTTCACGGATGGAGCGGTTCTAGAAGTTGATACCACTTACGACCGAGAAATTAAAGGTGTGCAAGGGGAGCCGTTTCTGATGGCGCACTCCAGCCAAAAGAGATCCTGAACCGTTGGCGTCGCCAAGCGGTCACACAGGCGAGATACCGTGTGGGGTGACCGCACGCCGCCACTCGGAAGGAACTCCATTGACACCCTATTTTCGGGGACCCGTGACCGTGATTCGCTCGTTGACCTCTTTTCCGCCCCGCTGTGGCGTTGCATGTCGGAACGCACGGACAGGAGCGGGCTGGGAGCGTCTAAAATCCCGTTCCTGGCGCGACCCTGTGAGCTTCCTGACGGGCGTCTCAGGCGTTGTTCCTGAATTGATTTCAGGCGCGCGACCATGCAACAACCGTGCAACGCGGTCTATAAGCGAGTGAAAACAGGCGAGTTATTTCAGCATGATGGTCATTGAGACCGTCGTCTTTCGCTGGTAGGCGTCCAAAGATGCAAGGTGTCGCCTTACTTTGCATCACAAAGTGTTTTCTCAACGTGAGACCGCTGGGCGTGGCCTGTGCATTGCTTCGAGAATTTCTCCGTCCGACGTGGAAAACCTGCTCTGCATTTACACGAGCCGACTGCCGCACTCGAATTCGTCCGCCCTTCGAACAACCATCAATGGCGGTCAGCAGTTTACGCGCCTGAACGCCACTCAATTACTGAGGCACATTCTCGGCTTGTACAGGAATCACAAGCAAGACGGGTTCACTCTTCAATACCTGTGGTACGACGTAAGCGGCAGCGATGCTGCCGAGACTCACCGAAAAGAAATCGAGAAGTTTCGACAGATCGTGTCTGGTGAGGCTTCCTTTCGCACCATGACTCATCAGGAACTCTTTGCACGCCTTCTCCCACTCGTCAAGGGCACCGATTACGCCGAATACCTTCGCCCGCGCTATTTTGATTCCTAAATTTGTGTGGACAAACTTTGGGCCTGAGAACTGACAAGTGAGGTAGAGGCCGTAAGGATTGCCGTCGATCTGAACGGCGCATGATCGGCTGGCGTCCAAGTGTGAACCGCTCGCCCGATCTGCCATAATCTTTTCCTGTGCGGATGACGCTTTCCGCAGAGAAGAGAAACCCATGAGCAACGAGGGCGAAAAGGCGACTGATCTTGTACCGTCAATGTCCTCTGCCCTTTCGCGCATTGAGTCGAAATCCCTTGTGCAGCGAGGAATGCAGGACTGGCTTTCGGCGGAAGACGCCGAGCAATGTTTCAAGAAGGGATGGGATCTGTTAAATCAATCGCGACAGGAAGAGGCGGCTCTATGGTTTCGCAAGGCAGCCGAACAGGGTCTCGCATCTGCGCAAAACGAAATCGGCTTCGCCTACGAGTGTGGACGCGGTGTTCCTGAGGATCACCATCAAGCGGCGTTTTGGTATCGCAAGGCTGCCGACCAAGGCAACGCCGACGCACAGTTCTGTTTGGCCGTGATGTACAACGAGGGACGCGGCGTCCCCCACGACCCAGGCCAGGCCGTTTCGTGGTATCGCAGGGCTGCTGAGCAAGGCAACAAGCCGTCAAAAGCTGTCTTAGCCAAATTGAACCAGCGGGCGACTCCAAAAGGCTAGACAGATCCCACGCTGGCAGTCCTCGGCGAAATTGTTCAATGTGTTCTTCCCGATTCAGCCTACTCGTGGTGCTCCAACTTTACGCGACGATGCTCCAAGGCACGACTGACAACGCCCAACAGCTGCTCGCGTTCAAATGGCTCGCGTAGATACTGGTAAGCGCCGCTGCGAATGCAAGCCTCTTCGAGAGCATCATCATGTATCGCAGTCGCGATGATGACCTCTACCTTTGGGAATGTCTGCTTCACGCGTTCGAGCAAACTGAATCCATCCAAAGGTAAATTGAGGAGATCGGTGAGCAATAGATCACACTTTTCACCAGATTCGAGCGAGGCTATCGCCTCAAGCCCACCTGCAAAGGCACTGCACTCGTAGCCTGCTGATGTCAGCATCGAGCAAATAACCTCTCGGAGAGATTCTTGGTCATCCACGACAAAGATCCGCTTCTTTTCCGCTTGCTCCACGGCTTCGAGATCGCGGATTCCACGGAGGACTAAAACATCAGATCGCCGAGCAAGGGCTTGGCCCGAGCTCAGAACGAGATCATTGCCTGCGCTCGATTTGTCCATATCAGCCAGAGACGTTTTTCAACTGTCCGCGAGCCGCAGCAATTTGACTCTCAACCTGTTGTGCCATTTCTTGCAAGAGATCGCGCCCCCGCCTTCCGTATTCCTCTGCTTTACCCTCCAGTTTCGCCAAGTCGGAACCAACGAGTTGCTGGACTTCGGGCTCGATTTCGCTGAGCCGCCTCTTGACCTGGGTAATTTTTCTGATGACCCGCACCAATTCAGCACCCACCCCGTCACCGTGCACTGCCTCTGGACAGCTTTCGTACTCTTCAAGGATTCGCTTGAGCCGTTCGAGATCACCCCTCTCGTAGGCGCGGTTGGCTTCTGCCATGAGCCTTTGCCTTGTCTTACGATCCTCGGAATCAGTGCTAAGGTCTGGATGCACTCTCTTCGCCACTTCTCTATAAAGGCTCTTTAACTCCTTAAACGGGAGCGCTCTCGATTGATCTTCAGGAGCGCGGGCCTCAGCCGCAGAACGAGATTCCTCTGCGTACCTACGGGCTTTTTGGGCAGCATCCTGAAACTGGGCGTTGCCCGACTGCTGTCGGGCAAGTTGCTCTGCGATTTGTGCGTTAATCTCGTCAAGCTCAGCGTAGCGAGTGCCCACGATCTTAAGATATTGCCGTTCGAATGCGGCCAGTTCCGCACGAAGCGTGGCAATGTACAACTCACGATCCGCCAACTCTGTTTCAAGTTTGGCGAGTTCGAGCCTCTTCTTAGCCAGTTCCTCGTCTTCTGGCTTGACGCGGGAGGGAATGATTGTGCTCATCGTTAGTGATCCCGCTCGTCTGCAGTAGCAGCCACAAATTGTACGTCAGCAAGCAACCCAATGTGCCCGCCAGCAGAGGATTCTAGGCCGTGCTTCCGACTGAAGCCGCCACCCACTCGTCGCCCTCTTCGTCGTCTTCTCCAATCGCGGAATCAGTTTCGGGCGGGAGGATCTGCTTGCCCATTGCGCTCTCAATCAAGCTCAGCAGCGACAATTTTCGCGCTTCGATGAAACCTTGAAAATTGTCCGCTCTGAGAAGCGCGGGATCAATGTAGTGCGTTCTCAAAATATCATCCATCTCTGCGTCCGATAGCCCGACCTGCTTGTGTTTTTGAAGCATTTCGAGGTATAGACTTGGTGCCTTCCCTCCAATCATTCGGTTCGCCTTGTAAGAAATCGGCGTCTTGTTAAGAATCGAATCGCAAATTCGAGGACTGATTCTTGGTGTAGCTTTCTCGCACCAGTCTTTCGGGAAAATGTGGTGGATGTCGATGGCAACATCCTCAATGTCGAGCTTTCCGACCGTCTCCTTCCAGAAGAAATCTCTACTACCCTCCCTCATCATTAAGACATGCACGCCTTTGTAAGCGGCGCTGTTTCTTGTCCTGAGAGTGTCAAGCCGATTCGGACGGAAACCTGCGTCAGCCACGGTTCGCGGCTCAGAATCACTATTCTCGATCCAATTCAAGACCTCATCTAGGTCGTTGGCAATGCGCGTTTCTACTGCTCCGCCATAAAGTTCCCCAAGAACGCCACACCAATACCAACGGGACAGTTTCTCGTAAATCTTGGGCTCTAGCCAACGTTCTTTCAATTTGGTTAAGAGACAAGCTAGTGGAATGACTTGCGTTCTGTAAGGCAGATCCTTCACACCGAAAATGCATTGTTTCCGCAAGAACTTTGCAGCCAGAAGAAATCCATCTGCCAGTTGATCTGCCCACATCTCATAGGTTAAACGGGGCACATTGAGGATTGCTTCACGCTTGGCGCTCACCGCCGAGGCCTGCTTGCCTGTCTTCCCAGCCGACAAATCATCCTGGTGCATTTGCAGCGTGTGTAGGAGAGTCACAGCTTGAAGAAAATCGGTAGCTTGGATTGATTTGAGGGTTGCCTCCTTATCAAGCTTCTTTCTTCTTCCAGAGATTTTGTGCAGTGCGCTGCCATACCAATCATCCCGCAGGTTAAAGCCTTCCGCTGCGTAGGTTGCGGTTACAAGTTCAAAAACCGAGAGCGGCACTCCACCTGTATTGACCTTCTCGAATACCAAGCACACAGCGAGTTTCCCATTATCTTTTCTTAGCTCGATGATCGGCAGTTGATAGTTCCCGAATGTCTTGATGACGTTCTTCTGAAATTCAAAGAAGGCCGCCATTTTATGTGGACTGTGCGAGAACAGACCAGAAAGCCAATCTGAATCGCTCAAGAGATCGCTGCACGGAAAGTGGAAATTCGCATATTCAAGGTCACGAGTACTAAGATCCAGCACGACATCCCTGCCAAAGTTCTTCGTGATCTTACGGTTTTCGTCCACACCTATGAACGCTTCTTCTATTTGTCCATCGAGCGCCTTTTGAATGTCAATGTAGTAGACGCGCTTGACCTCCCGTTTCTTGTCGTCGGTCGTATCGACGGGCTTTTGCAAGGCGAGCACCTGCGTCAGAGACGTGAGACGCTGTTGGCCGTCTAGAATGAGGCGTTCGGCAATTACGCTGGCGTCCAGGGAGATCCCTTCAACAGGGCGAATTTGAAACTTTGCTTCACCGCCTGTTTCGAGCAGCATTACTGCGCCAATTGGAAATGAGCGAGCGACACTGACAAGCAGCGAACGAATGTGTTCGTCGTCCCAAACCCACCCCCGTTGGAAGTCTGGAAGTTGAATTTTTCCTAGAGTGATGTCTTTGATAAGGTCTGCCAGCGATCTCTTTGTGCTGTCGAATGTTGCCATATTCTCCGTGAATCCCGAGGTATCGGAAACCTTTCCACAATGAAACGATCACCTGGATGATCCCTCATAATACAACGGGGGTGGCGTATACGAATTGGCCCGATCTTTCGTGGAGAATCTGGGCTAGAATATTCGGGCTCGACCGTAGTCGTCAGTGTTGCCGACATACCATGCTTCAGGTTCCGATGTTCGAGCTGCTCAGACGGCTACCTTGACAGGAGAGCTTTCTAACGAGCACTCGACCTCCTCCCAAGAGGACTCGAATCGCTGCGGCACAAATATAATCCGAGTGACCACATAGAACCGCATCCTGTATTTCAACACGCGCTGGGCCTTGGGTAAGGCGACGAGCGACCAAGTCTCGATGTCTTTACCGTAAAGAGGACTGTCGTCGACATGGAACCGCCATTCACACCGTGAACTCCCGACTCCTACTGCCATCACCTTAGGAGTGAAGACATGGCAGCTAAGTCTCAGGCTTAAAGCATCTTTTGTTTGCAGACCCACCTTGAGCCTGCCGAACTCTTGTTCGTGAGTTCCCGCCTCACCGTGTTCGGCAATTGAGAGATTCCCTCCGAGATCAGCATTGGCCGCGAAGCTTCCGCCGATACCGCCAACCGTTCGGAACTCAAAAGATGGGAATAGCCCCAGAATCGAGCAAGTTTTCTGGCCGTTCTGGTACTCAATCTCCAGACCAACCGAGATTGGTTCCGAAAGCCCCTTACGTCGAATGATTGAGAGTCGATGCGGTACAATCCAAACTGCGAAGCGATTGTAAAAAGGCACCTTGGTCTTCTGATCTTCCGAACCGAACAAGTCGGCAAACGACACTCCGATGGGCTTGTCCCCAATATGGGCGGCGAACCCACTGAACTTGTGCTCAGTACCGAGATCGCCGCCACCCAGCTCGTATGAAAGGAGATTGTCGGCGCTAATTTCCTTCATGCTGGCTCCGCAATAAAGCGAAAGAGATTTTCACAAACTGTCCAGACACCATTGAGCTTATGCTCTCGAACAGTCTCTCGCCACAGCTGCCAGAAAGGCCGATCCGATTTCTCCTCGACAGTCGCAGGTAGTGCCTTTAAGACAGGTTCAAGTGCGTCAGTGGTAATGA